>Ga0315284_10000631_pt1 | contig 48087 bp, 52 predicted proteins | sample YL17G09_16_MG_FD_203696 | JGI IMG/M metagenome (GOLD analysis project Ga0315284, IMG submission 203696) | Sediment microbial communities from Yellowstone Lake, YNP, Wyoming, USA - YL17G09_16 | ecosystem: Environmental > Aquatic > Freshwater > Lake > Sediment | place: USA: Wyoming | collected...
TTTTTATAGCCTTTGCCGCCTTTTATATTTACCATTATATGTTGATAGATAGTAAGTTTTTTTTAAATAGGGAAGGGGTAATTTTTCAAAAAAATTGATGTGTTTTGAATATAAAATTAAAGTAAATTAGCTTAAAAAGATATCCAGGTTGTCGCACACAGAATTAGTTAGACAATCTATATTTCTCTCAAAAGCGCTTGATCGACAAGCTACTGAAGGGCAAAATAAAATAGATAGGTTGCGAGCTGCTTTCGCTAAAGAGAAAGCAGCTCGCTTACAAGCTGAACAGCAAGCTGAACAGCAAGCTGAACAGCAAGCTGAACAGCAAGCTGCTTTAGCTGAACAGCAAACTGCTGTTGTTCATGAAATACATGCGAATAATTACATCGGAACTTGAACAGGGCGTCAATTTGCTTAATAAGGCAGCTTGTCTGCTTCCTTGAAAAGTTACAAATTATAAAAATTCAGAATTTTATTCCCTTTTTTAGTCTTCTTATAGCCTTTGCCACCTTTTATATTTACCATTCTATGTTGATGATTGATGGTGAGAAGTCTTTACACCCTTGAAGATTTAAAATGAGACAAATAAATGTCAAAAAAATAAAAACTTCAAGGTTTGCTCGTTGCAGAGCGTGTAAATTATGAGTTTGTTGAGGCGACAACCTCAACTGATTTTTTGGCTTTCTTCTGAACGACTTTATTAACTTTCTCTTTTTTAGGTTTTTCTACTTTGATATTATCATCCTTCTTTTCCCTACATAAATATTTTGGTCGTTCTAATCCATTAATTGCGTTTTTAGCAATTCTATATATATTTGTAGCACTATTTACATCTCTATTCCATACACCTGAACACTTTTTACAAGTTAAAAGCCCATGGACTAAGATATTACCACTTTTATATGGTTTTGGATTTTTTCTAATTTGGAATTTTTCACATCTTCCTGTTTCTTCTTTACATATTGAACACATACAACTGGTTCTAAATTCATCAACTAAATATAATTTATAACCATTATCTCTAAATATTCTTCTTATTCCTTTTCCCTTTACAGGTTCTTTATATTTCATATGTTGCTTTTGTTCAAAATCTCCACCACATATGATAATATCTTCTGGTTTTCCAAATATTTTTTTGAAATTATTTATCATTTTTTGTTCATGTTTTTTTCTGTTAATATATCCATTGAGTTTGAGTTTTCTAAATATATATTTTTCATAAAACTTATATAACTTATTATTTATTTCACTTTTTTTTTGTATATAATCCTTAAAATCTTTTATTGTTAATGTTTTTCTATTAAGTTTTGATAATTCTGTTTCATATTCTATAACTGTTTTCCCATCTATTTTTTCTTTTTTGAATTCTAAAATTATTTTAGCATACTTTTTAATTTTACATTCCTTTCTTCTGCTATCTTGTGTATATCTAAATCATTATTAGGGATGGACTAATTGATGTTTCATCAAGTGAAATAATTTTATCTAATGAATATTTACTAACTTCGTTATAAAATATTTTTAATTCTTTTTTAATATTAGTTGGGTTTCCATATCTTTCTTTTGGGTAATGTTCATGTCTTGTTCTTTTTCTTGTTATGTTATTATCTCTAATTACTTGTCCTAAGTGTTGTGGTGTTATATCATAATCTTTATATTTATTTTTAACTATTTTATGTAATTCTTCCATAGTAATCTGTTCGTTTTCTTTTAATTTTTGAATAGCATATTTAACTTGTTGAGATTAAAAAATACCTTGCATTTTTTAATCTCAAGATAAAGAAAAATAAAATTTTTCTTTCTGTTCTTTTGTTATTTTATAAGATATTGGTTTTCTACTAAGTCTTTTAATTTCTTCTAATTTTTCATATCTTTCAATCCATCTATATAATGATTGTTTAGGACAATTAAAAATTTCACATACATCATCTAAACTATCATTATTATTAAGATAATATTTAACGGCTGATAATTTATAATCTTCACTCTTATATTTTGACATTTAATATATAAATATTTATATATTAAAATTTTGTCTCATTTTAAATCTTCAAGGATTTAAATTATTAGTAAGATTATAGCAATGGCTATAGAAATTATAACAGGCTTATATCTTGGTAATAAAATTGATAGTCATAATCCTATATTTCTTGAATCAAGAAATATAAAAGTAATAATAAATACAACAACTGAAATCCCTTTTTTAAAAGATTGTGAAAATTTAGGAATCCAATGTATTCGTGTTCCAATTTCAAATAACTATGAGGACCACGAGAAAAAAAATAATGAATATTATTATCAATTTAGAGATTTATGTAAATTAATTGATTTGAAATTAAATAAAAACAAAAATATTTTAGTTCATTGTAGTTCGGGAAAATGTAGGGGAAGTACTCTTATACTCGCATATCTTATGTATAAATTAAAAAAATTAAGCCATTCTGAAATATATAAAATATTTGAGACAAAATATGAAATAGTTCAAATTGAAAAACACGTGTTTTTAGATGCAATTAGAAAATGGAATGAAGAATTGAAAATATAAATTATATTATATATTATAATATAATGGGAAATATATTAAGTTCAGATAGTTCATCCGCTGAAGTAAAAAAATATGGTATAAGTAATACTACAATTATAGAGGATAAAGTTTTAATTGATAAAATAATTAATAAATCAAAAGAATTATATGACCAATATCATACATCATTTTTAGATCCAGAATTCTGTAATAATATATTTGTTGCTTATAGCAAAAAACTATATGAATTACCAATTAAAAAAAGTGTTATTACAAATGTATATAAAAAGCTTAATTCCAATAGTGATGATGATAATGAAGGAAAATATAAACTTATTATTAAATCAAAGGAATTAAATGATGAAAAATTTTTAATTAATGAATTAAATGGTAAAATTATTGAACATTTTAAAAATAATAAATATATTACAAGTGCTCAACATGACGGAATTAAATTATCATTCCCAGATATTTGGTATATTGACCGAAGAGTTTTATTTTTATTAGATGAAATACAAAAAAAAGAAAAAGAAAAAGAAATTCAAATTGGTGGTCGTAATCATCCATTATTTTTAGATGGTGAAGATGAAAGTGAAGATGGAATTAAGGGTGGGAGTAGAGGTGGAAGAAATAATAACAACAACAATAACAATAATAACAACAATAACAACAATAATAACAATAATAACAATAATAACAATAATAACAATAACAACAATAATAATACTCTTCAGAGACCACCTATTCCTCAACAGCCAAAACAACAACCATTTCAACAACAACCAAGACAACAACAACCAAAACAACAACAGCCATGGCAACAACAGAAACAGCAACCACAGCAATTTCAGAAACAACCTCAACAGCAATTTCAGAAACAACCTCAACAGCAATTTCAGAAACAATCTACAAATAAAACATCAAGTGAAGAAGCACAAAAAATTAATAATAACAACAATAACAACAATAACAACAATGATATAAAAAATATAATACAAAAAATAAAAAATACACAAAATGTACAAAATGTACAAAATGTACCAAATGTACAAAATGTACAAAATGTACAAAATGTACCAAATAGTATACGGATAAAAAATAAAAATAATAATAATAATAATAATTCATTATTTTCTGAAATATTTGGACAAAAAATAAAAGAAGAACCAAAAGAATCAAAAGAACCACAAGAACCACAAAAACCAGAAACATCTTCAGAACCACAGAAACCAACAAGAATTTTTTCGAATAATAAAATTGGAAATTTTTTATCTAATAATACTCTTCAGAGACCACCTATTCCTCAACAGCCAAAACAACAACCATTTCAACAACAACCAAGACAACAACAACCAAAACAACAACAGCCATGGCAACAACAGAAACAGCAACCACAGCAATCACAAAATAAAAATTATTATTCAGAAAAAATGAGTCCAGAAGAAATAAAGCAATCTAAAAATAGAGAGTCAAGTGGTGATAAATATTGTTTAGATGAGTCAGAACCTTGTAAATTAACAAAGAAACAAATGTGCGAAAAGATAGTCTATCATGCGATTGTTGCCAAAAATTTAATTGCAACAATTATGAGTGTTGTACCACTTCAAAATGAAACTGGTGATGTTGCTGGTGGATTTATGTTTAATCGACTGACTAGCTTAAAAAATGGTGCTTTCTGTGTCCCACCTCATTATAGTGAAATTCAATCATTGGATGATAATGATAGAATCCAGAAAATATTTAAACATTTGAATTATATGACTGAAAAAGAATGTAAGGCTAATGGTGGATTCGTTTTAAAAATGACAAAAGAAAGAATGAATGAATTAGCAAAAGATGAAAAATTTGGTAGAAAATATTTTGATTTTTCTAAAAAAATTAATATATTTTACCAAGAAGCTCTTATTAATTTATATAATATTCTAGAAAATTTACAAAATAATACATCATTATCAACACAGCGTTTAAATGAATTAAGCACTCACACTAAAAATATTATTGATGAATTATATTTAAAAACACAATTCAACTATTTATTGGCTATTTTAGTAGTTTTAGATTTCGATTTTTCTAAAAATAAAAAAGAAGTAGAATCAAAATTGGAACGCCAAAAATATGTATTATCACACTAATATTATTTCAAATTAGATGGTACATTTGGACCCCATGCAGTTGCCATATCACCAGGTAAACCTATTAAATCTCCGATTACATTTGTTGCTGAAATAATACTATTAATTGTCCATATAATTTGACCTCCTATATTTTCAACATATGGTATAAATCCTGCAGAATTGCCTAAACTGACTCCTCCTGAATTATAATCTATTAAACTTGCATTTCCACCTTTTTGATCTTTTTGAGTCTTTTTTCCTTTCTTTTTAACCATATTATTAAAAATATTTTATTTTAATTTACATTTTTTCCTTTCTTCTTAGAAGTAGTCTTCTCTTCAACAACTGGATGGTCAAGTTCAACTTCTGGTTCATTAGCAGCTCCTTCTTCGCCCAATTGCTCACTTGGTGCGGATTGTTGAACTACAAAACCAATCTGATATCGTACTTTACCATCTTCAATAACCGGGAATTTTGACTTTAAATATGGAATTCCCATGCTGTTTAAAAAATCAGAAAAACTTTGTTGCTCCTCTTTGTCATCAAAAGTAAAACTGGTGGCGTAACCATCCTCGGCATCATCATGTTGTGGCTGAAAAATCTTCATCTTATCTGTTATAGAATATTACAAATCTTTTAAATAGGAGGGGGGGAATCCCACATGCTCTGGAAGTTCCACATTTTGCTAAAATATGCAAGATGGATCCAATAGGATGTCTGATAAATATTTTTGCAATAATCCGGCGAATATTCGGGGAATTTATTATTCTATTCCAATTCCCAATCTTTGCCAAGATTCGCAAATATGCAAGCGTTTTGGGGGGGGGTAGTTAAAATGACTCTGTCATTTTAACTTCTGAGATTAAAAACTTATAGAGTTTTTAATCTCTCAGCACCTTTTGCCACGAAGTGGCGAAAAGGGGCTAAAAAGTGATTTATTTTTCCCCATAATTATTTATCCAAATATAATTGATAATAACAGAAAATGGATAAATTTGTCACAACTCGCAAAGTATCTAATCTCACTGATGACCAAAATATAGCATTTGAAGCTTTCAAAGAGGGTAAAAATATTCTAATTACTGGACCCGCTGGAACAGGAAAATCACACCTTATTAAAAAAATTGTGTCTTATTGTGAAAGAACCTTTAAAAATATTGGGATTACTGCAATGACTGGTGCAGCTGCATATATTATCAATGGAAAGACGCTCCATAGTTGGGGATCTCTCGGTATTGGTGATAAAACAGCTGCAGAACTCGCGAGTAAAATACTGAAGTCATATCCTAAAAAAATGAAGTGGCTAAAATGTAATGTTCTCGTTGTCGATGAAGTAAGTATGATGAATGCTCCATTTTTCGAATTATTTGAAGAAACTGCCAGACTTGTCCGTCAAAAAAATAGACCATTTGGTGGTATCCAAGTCGTTCTTTTGGGAGATTTCTTCCAATTGCCACCTGTTGGAAAAACAGAAGAAGAACGCAAATTCTGTTTTGAAAGCCCAATCTGGGAGAATGTTATTGAAAAAACAATCATATTACACGAAATTATGCGGCAAAAAGACGTAATTTTCCAGAAAGTTCTTCAAGAAGTTCGTATTGGTGAATTATCCGATGAGTCTATTGCAATTCTACAATCTAGAGTTGGTATAGAACCAGATATTAGTTCAGGGATTGTTCCAACATTACTTTCTTCTAAGAAGTCAGATGTTGAAAAAATAAATCAAAGAGAATTCAATAAATTGCCGAGTAGAGATATTATCCAATATGATCCAATTTATCAAATTATTAGTGAAAGTAAAAAAAATATGGGAGAAGATGAGTTGGAAATGTGGAAAAATATTATTGATAAAGAAAATAATTATGAAAAATCAATTCAACTCACTGAAAATGCACAAGTAATGTTATTAAAAAATATTGATCAAGAACTCGGACTTATTAATGGAAGTCGCGGAATTGTAATTGGATTTGAGAATGATTTACCAGTCGTAAAATTTATGGATGGGACAATTCAAACAATTGGATATTCTGAATATACATTCGAAATATCATCAGTAAGTTCAATAATTGCAAAACAAATTCCATTAAGTTTAGCCTGGTGTACAACAATCCATAAATCACAGGGTCAAAGTTTAGACAGTATTAAGATAAATATTGGTAAAAATATTTTTGAATTTGGTCAAACATATGTTGCATTATCAAGGGCTAGAACACTAGAGAATTTATATATTGAAGAATTTGATCCCCAAAAAATTCGGGTTCATCCAAAAGTAAAATTATTATTCTAAGTTTAATTTAAAAAAAAATAAAATGTAAAAATAATAATGAATTTTTTATCAGTAATTAGAATTTTAAAAAAATATGGGCTAAATCAAATTGATGTAAAAATATTAAATAGAATAAAAAATGACCAAAAACCATATATTCAACAGTATATTCAATTTAATATTTATCAAATATTATCCTATTTTATTTATAATCAACTAAATGTTACTAAAAAATATTTTTCAATAAAAAGTGGTAATTTAATAATAAATACAAATGCAGCTAATATATCAATGAATTCAAAAATAATTATAAACCCAGTTATAAATAATCGGCATAAAGAATTCTTAAATTGTTATATTTCTAAATCTAAAGATGCATCAATTATTATTAAGAATCTTAATCCAAATAGTAAATATTTATTATTTTTATCAATTGACGCAAATATTTCAGATAAAGAATATGAAATTATAAAATGCTGTAATTATAATTTTATTTTTATCGAAAATAAAAATACAGCAATAATTCAATTATCAAATATATATGATAAACCTATAAATGATTGTTGTTTAATAGAATTTCAAAAATTTGATAGTAGCACTGAAAATGTAACGAATCAAATATTTAATAATCCATATCTTATTAATCAAACTAAATATCTTGTAGGAAAATTAATTGCAGCCTGGGATAGAGAAAAACTTTTAACAAACATTTTAAATGAAGAAAATAATATAAAAATTGATTATAATTATTGTAATGTAATTGGATATTCAAATCGAAAAGATATTGATTATATAATAAACAATATTCAAAATAAAGAAAATACATTTTATTTTTATACACCCAATATGCCACTTGGTCTCAAATGGCGACATATTGCAGAATTAAATAAAATATTAAATACAGATTATCTTTTAATTCAAGGATCTGATGATAAAATATTACTCAATAAATTATCTAAAGAAATGATTATGAAACATGATTTTATTGGACAATCTGAATGGTATATTTATAATTCCATCCCAAATGAATTATTTAAATTTAAACTAAAATATAGCATTCTTCGTGGTGGAGTATATGTTATTGGTGCTGGTAGATTAATCAATAAAAATCAAGTTGCTCGATTTAATTATAATATATTTAATCCATACAGAGTAAAAGGTCTTGATTATCAAATGAATTGTTTAGCTATTGCTATCCAGAATCAACTTATTTGTTATCCAATTTGCTATTCGATAAAAGGAGATCATAAATGTTTTCATCAAATTGATCGATATTTAACAGCAAAGCATATAAGTTATGAAAAATTACTAAATGACGCTGTCTTATAATTATAATATTATAATTCATTTGAATTATAATAATTTCAAGTGGGAATTGAGAAAAGCATTAAGAACGCTTTACATATCCACCACGAGGAACAAACTTCCTCTCGGGAAATCCTCTGGATACAAATCTCTTCTTATCAGTAGCAGGAGCATCTTCTGATGCTGACCCAGCCAAAGAAGCGAAATGATCAGATACATTTCCACTTGAAACCGGAAATCTCTTCCTCTCAATTTGCTCACTAGTTCTAACTCCACCTCCATAGGAAGGGCGTTGCACTTGTTTGCGGTCCCAACTTACAAAAATAGCACATTTGCGAAAATTAAGGGGATGATTCTCAAAATAAACCTTCAATTGATTCTCACGACGTTCATCATCAGTTGATTCTTCAACACTTGAATTAAAAAATTCACGAAGCTTCGTAATCAATGAATGCTGTGGATCAATACCCTTCGGATTAATCAAAGACATAATATGGAGTCCACTTCTTCCTTCATCACTGTTTCCAAAAAACACCTTGGTATCATCATCCGGATTCTCTGATTGCTCCTTGGATTGTTCCTTGGAATCTTCAACTGAATCTTTCTGGAAACGAGGAGTATTAATCCAACGATAAATGGGATAACGAAATTTGCCATTGCTAGCAGCATCCTTAATACTGTCCATTACACTATCTGTCATTAAATCAAATGCTTCATCTCTGGCTTTGGTGTATTGTTCGAGGCGACCATTTGAATTCTCGCCACGAGCTTTGAGGGTAATGTTACGAAGTTCACTTACACTAGTAGTCATTCTTGTTTTTATTATATGTAAATATGAATATTCTTTTAAATCAATTTTTTCTAAAAAATTAATTTTCAGTATTTTGTAAATTTATAATTTTAGCTTAAAATAGGGATGCTCTTTATAAATTTTATCACTCAGTTTGATATTAAATCCATTCACATAATATTTTCTGAAATTTTCTTTAAATATTTCGATATCTTGTTTGTCTTCTTCCGTAATATGATAATCTGGAATAATGCGTACTTTTACATGATTATTATAATTGCTCATCTGTGTAAATGCATGAAGTATCATATCTTGTTCCCCCATTACCCAGTAATTATCACCATAGTCAATGTGAACTGGTAATATATTCTGTTTTGGGACAAATGCACCATTTCTTAATTTTAGTAAAAAATTCTGGTTTGAACAAACCCCTTCACTGAAGAAGATAATTTTGGTCCCATTATCTAATTCTTTCTGGATATCTTCCGTCAAATTTCCTCCAAAATCATTCTTTAAATAAATACATTTTGATTTTCCAAATATTCGAATAATTGGTATTCTGGAAATATATTCTGATGCAATAAATTTCGCATCTGGGAATAAATAAGACATGAGTAAAAGATCAATATAACTACTATGCTTTGCAATAATAATTTGGGATCTGCTTTCCTGTATATATTTCAAATCGGTTTGTGATATATCAATATGATGATATCCAAAAAAATATAATTTTGTTCGTGCAGTCCATTTTAGAGTTTTATTTATTAATTTTTGGTTCTTTTCCGTGAAAAAGATTGTAATGAAAAAAACAATGATATACATGATTAACATTAATATCAATCTTGGCATCCCCCTAAAAATAAATTTTGGAATTGTTTTAATGCTCCAAAATCGTGTTTCTTTTGCATCAAACGGATTATCTAGATTATTCATTATTTTATTTTTTTATAGAATATAAAAATAAAGAAAAAGCGATTCGTTCCCACCCTTATTTTCTATTATATTAGCATGCGAATCTAACATTAAGAAGGGGTGGGGTAAGGGAGGAACTTACGTTCCCCCCTTGGAAAACATTTCACAAATCATTCCACCCATCATCAAATAACTTTCATTTCCCTCCAAAAAAAGTAAATTATATTCTCCTATAATCATCATTAATAATTTCTTACATTTTTCATTAAAAAATGTTGTGTTCATAATTTCATTATTTAATGTAATACATATGTCAGAACTCTGGTATCCATCATCCTTCAATTTATGTATTAATGTAATACATTTTTGCAAATTCTTTTTAGAATACTCATCTATAAATTCTCGAATAATGATAGGTGATGGTTTATCACATAAATGATATACATGATGTTTTGTAATTTCTTCATCAGAATAATTTGCTTTAATTAACTCAATTTTATTCAACATTTCTCTAACATCCATTTTATTTGATGATAATTCAATAATACTCAATATCCCATCCCTTTGAATATTTAAATTTTCCAATTTACATATTTCATCCAATCTGTTCATAATATCTTTTTCTTCAATCCTTCCAAAATACATAATTTTACATTTTGATTGAATAGATGAAATTATATTCTCAATTGAATTACAAGTAAAGAAAAATCGCGTTGTATCCTCATATTGATCCATTATCCGTTTTAATGCCAATTGTGCCGGATTCGTCATATTATCACTTTCATCCAATATAATAATTTTATACATATTACAACATGATTTTCGCTGAGAGAAAATTTTTATTTTAGATCGTACAATGTCAATCCCTCTTTCATCACTCGCATTCAATTCCATACAATAATCTGCATATAAATCCCCTAAATATTCCTTAGCCATTGCAATCACAGCAGATGTTTTACCACCACCTGGTTCTCCATTTAGAAGAAGATTTGGAATATTTCCAGATTCTATGAATTTTTTAAAAAATATAATTTGATTTGTATTTCCTACAATATCATCCAATTTTTGGGGTCTATATTTTTCAACTAAGGGCAAATCATCCATATAGCATATCTTATAATATTTTTTTTAAGCTCATATCTAAAAAAATTGATTAAAAATATGGAATAAATTTTAATAACTTACCTTACAAGATAAAAATGCAAAACCGAACATCTGATAATATTCCATTGATTTTCAATGGTTACTCTCTTCCCTACATGGTTATGATTTGCAAAGCGGCTCAAGATGAGCTTAATGAAGCTCATCCGGACGGAATATATGCTCCAACACCATTTGTGAGTAAGACCGATTTTGGATGTCAAGCAACATTCAGATCAAAGCCAATGGCTGACAAAGTCGAAGAAATGATGGAAACCACTGTGACAAAAGAATTTAATATTTCATCTCAACGTGCGATTCAAATTCTTTATCACATGTCAACGGATACTCCAGACGAGTTTATTATTCATCTTGAATTCAATGAAAGCTCTGATGATTCTGTATTGTTCCTTTGGCACAGAACAGAGGGACATGCGGAGTCTTTGATCAAAAAAATGAATGCAATGTACAAAAAATATATGTTTGATTATCCAATTGCTCTTGTTTCTGATTTGATTGATGGATGTTCCATTCCACTTCAGGAAGATGAGAAATTGATGGTTCCGTGCAAATACAGAACACTTCTCATCCCAATGAAGGACAAAGAAGAATTATTCTTCAAGGAATTTCTATCGATCATCAAACGAATTAAAGAAATTGAAATCGAATGCAAAGGATCTCAATTTAATCAATTGAAACGAATTTGCCAAGAAGTTGGCATCAAAGGTGTATTCTATTTTATCACTAATGAAAAAGTGATTTTGACTGGATTGCCCTTTCATTTGAAGAATTTTTCTGAAATCCTGAAACGTCGTATTCGAGATGAAACCATAGAAAAATCACGTGTTTTTTCTCGCAAATGACGTTTCAAATTCAAAATAATTTTATTATAACCCAATATGCCAGTTCCTTTCCTATTAGAAAAAGAGAATATAAAATATAATGTTCCAATAAGAACAAAAACTTACATTTGCAATCAATGCCATAAAGACGTATTTTCTTTACGCTGGATTGAAAAATTTAGTCAAGAAAAATTCAAATGTGATGACTGTTGGCGCAATTTTGATGTGTAAAAAGTTTAAAATTTTTAAGAGCTTAAAATTTTTCATATTACTATGGATAATATGAAAAATTTTGTGGAAAAATATAGACCTCATACTATCGAGGATGTATATTTAGAAGAGAAAAATAGAGTGAGTATTCATAGTTTTATTACTACCAAACATTTCCCTAATCTTTTATTTTATGGTCCATCCGGAACCGGAAAAACATCTACAATTATTGCCATGGCAAAAATGATTTATAAAGAAAAATATAATTTAATGGTTCTTGAATTAAATGCAAGTGATAATCGTAATATTCAAGTCGTACGAAAAATTATAAAAGAATTTGCTAGTTGTAAAACTCTATTCAATACTGGATATAAACTTATTATATTAGATGAAGTCGATAGTATGACAAATGATGCCCAATTTTGTTTGCGGAGAATTATGGAAGCATATAGTGAAAATGTACGATTCTGTTTTATTTGTAATTTCGTCGGAAAAATTATTCCTGCAATTCAATCAAGATGTTCAAAATTTAAATTTTCCAATTTGAATATTTTTCAAATACGTGTGCGATTGGAGCAAATTATGAAAGAAGAAGATATACAAATTAATAATGATGTAATGATTCTTATTATGACACATAGTAATGGAGACATGCGAAAAATATTGAATTATATTCAACTATTTAAATATCATAAATGCCGAGATAATATTGATAATTATTATTCATTATTACGTATTCCAAATATTCAATATATTACTGTATTTTTTGAGAAAATGATGAATAAAGATCATGATATATATGAATATTATATGGAAGGAATACGTAAAGGATATTATGATATTGAAATATTTTGCCAAACATTATATAAAATTCTATTACAATCATTTGAAAAAGTAGGTGAAGAAAAATTTATTCACATTGTTCAAAAATTAGCATTAATTGATAAGAAACCTGATAAAATTTTTAACAATGATGCATTTATTGATATGTTGGTGAATGCGTAAAAATAAACAATTTAAAATTTATGCTCTATGTAAAATAGGAATGATTGTAGATGTATATGGAGAGAAAGGAAAAAGGGGGCGAAAGAAAAAAATAGTTGAAGAGCCACCTGCAACTTTTGTGAAAGAAGCAATAGATTCAAAAGATACAAAAGATACAAAAGAAGATGATAAATATATGCATAATTTAATTACAAAAAAAGAGAAACAGCGTATGGATAAATATGGAATAATTGGATATGAACCGATTGTGGATATATTCAAGAATATTATTATCACAAAAAATGTACCCAATCTGACAATCTACGGAAAAAGTGGGACAGGAAAATCCTATTTGGTAAATTGGCTCCTAATGAAATTATTTAAAAATCATATTAAGGAACGGGTATTAATGATGAGTTTAATTGATGAAAGGGGTATTTCAACAATGCGGGAGAAAATTAAGGCTTTTTCTAATATTTTAGTTAAAGAAGACCCAAACTTACCATCAGTGAAGATCATTGTATTTGACCAAGCGGAATATTTATCAATGGATGCACAAAATGCTTTGCGACGAATCATTGAACTATCAAATAATATTACGCGATTTATATTTATAACGCGAAATACACGTGCAATTATTGATCCAATATTATCGCGTTGTCTTCAATTGAATTTATGTTCAAGTGCTGTAGAAAGGCGGAAAGATGATTATGCCCAATTTTTTCCCAATCTGGAAAAAAAGGATATTTATCAAGTTTGTGATATTTATAATAACTTTGGGATGGAGATTGCTGTTTTGGAAAATATGAATTTATATAACTTGAAAAATGAAAAAATATTGGATGATGATAAAATAATTTTATTAATCGACTTATTCTTGGATAGTAAAACGACTATGAGAATGTTTATTGAATTTATTGGAGAAAATATTCGTGATATATTAATCATTTATTCTCTGCATAAAATATATCGGGGGCTAAGAGAGAGAATAATTGGAGATGGAAGCAAATGTATCGCTAGAATAAGCGAGATATTTTTGGATTTTGAGCTATGTGGAAATACTGGAAGTTCTGAGAATATTTTTTTACTGCATTTATTTTGTGATATTCATAGTATTATCGGGGGGGGGGGACCGGGAGTTCCCCCCTTACCCCCCCATGTCCGGGGGTGTCCCCCGGTCCCCCAAAAGCTAGCTCAAAAAAATAAAATAGAGTCATAAGAGTCATAATTAAAAGAGGGATACTTTTGGATCTGGGATCTGGGATCTGGGATCTGGGATCAGGGGTTTAGCCCATTTCAAAAAAGGACTAGTGGCTAGGCTAAAAGATTTTATAAATATTATTTTTATAATATTTATAATATTTATTATGAGTACCAAATTAAAAACCTATAAAATAATTGTTGATTCCAAACATTTTGGAAATATGCGAGGCTCTAGTCCAGCTGAAGTAGCTAAAAAAGCCGCTAATAAAATACTAGGAAATTCCTTAAATAGAAAGCGTTTTGAAATTCAAGAAAACAGTAAAATTCGATATTATGATGCAAAACGGGAAAATTTGGTTCGCCCTTATCATAAAAATGGAAAATTGATAACATGTCGGATTGTTGTGAAAAAGCTAGGAAAACAAGTTGGTGGAACATTTCCGCCGAATATAGAACCAGGTAGTAAGGACCCAATATTCGATTTTTTCCCGATAAAAGAGTATAAAATAGAAATAGAAGATTCTCCATTTATACAAATTAATATAACAAGTAAAACAGAATGGTGTATTACTTTTTTTATAAATGATAAAGTATTATATTTAAAGAGTATAAATATTGTTGATAAAATTGAATTATATGATTCTTCAACTATTTATGGTAAAAAAATATCATTAGCTTTATTATCTATTTTAAGCACTGGAATGTCATGGTATAATCGTTTTGGTTTTATTTCAAAGAATTTTAAACAAGAAGAAGAAAATAATGCAAAATTTTTAATAATGACTTTTGAAGATTTCCTTAATGAATGTATACCAAAAATACTAGAAAATAAATTAAAATATTATCAAGAAGAATTAAATAATGAAATATTGGGATTACAACAAAATTTAAATAAATCATCATTCAAAGAAAAAAATTAGAACAACTATCAAAAAAAAAGTCTGAAAGAAATTCATTAACATTAAATGATTTTAAAGAAATAATTAAATTAGAATTAAATAGTAAAAGAGATGAATTTATTTCAATATTTGGAAATCAAAATGTACAAGAATTATTTATTATTATAAAAAATAGATTAAAACATAAAGAATTACCCCAAGAAGAATTTGGTAAAATTATTGAATTATTTGAATATATTGATTCTTCTGGAATTATTATGTATATTGGAGATTTAACACTGATATTATGATTTATAAAATATTAATAATATTTATGAGTAATAGAATAAAAACTTATAAAATAATAGTAGATTCCAAACTATTCGCAAATATGCGCGGAGCTAGTCCAGCAGAAGTCGCTAAGAAAGCCGCTAGTAAAATATTAAAAAGTCCATCAAAATATAATTCTAGTTGTTCATTTGCAATAGTTGAAATTAAGACTGGAAAGATTTGGTATTATAATGCAGAGCAAAAAAAATTAGTTAATCCTTATGAAAAAGATGGTAAAATAATAAAATTTAGGATTACTGTGAAAAAAGGAACAAATTATACATTTAATAATCCATATTACTTTAAAAAATATCTTGTTGGAAAATTAGATGAAGCTTGGGAAAGAGAAAAATTTTTAACAAATAGTTTGAATGAAGAAAATAATATACAATTATCTAATAAAAAGTTTCAACATGAACGCATATTGGAAGTTCCGGAGTTAAATAATTTTTCTATGAATAATCCTCCAAATAGACAAGCACATCGAGATCATCCAATCTGGAAATTTTTTCCAAAAGAATTATATTACATAAGTCATGACAATGATATGTGGGAAGCAATAATTATGAGTAAAGAACACAAAACATGTATTCATTTTAACTTTACTGATAATGAAGCAAACTTAAATTATCTCAGTACATGTGGTGATGACAAAAAATATTCTTATTCAGAAAATTTAAAAAGATTTATAAAATTTGCAAAATTCTTAAAAAAGATTGATAATAGATTATCTAAAATAAGATTAGTTGATAATTCATATATTCAGATTGGTAAATTTGGAATACCATTCTATATATTGGATATTTTAACAACTGGAGAATCATTTTTTAATAAAATAGGGTTCAAATCAGATAATTATGAAAAAGAAAAAAAACACAATCGCAAATATTTGAATATGAATTTTATTGATTTTTTGAAAGAAGTATTTAGGTCAAATAGTTATGATAATTTATTGAAAAAAATATATAAATTACTTCGTATAACAAATAATAAAGAAAATATAACAGTTAAAAAAGTATTTCAAAAAATAAAAGAAATATTAAAAAAATATTCTAGTGAAAATTCGAATAATAATATTGATTTATTACCTATATCTGATTTATTTGAAAAAATTAGGAAAACAGGAGAATTAAATTATTATAAAGAAGAAGGAATAATATTATATAATAAATATTTATTTCTTACTTTATAAAAGTAGAATTCAATAGTTAGAAATAGAATCTGAAATACAATTATGGTTATTACTAATTTTAAGTAATGGTCAATCATGGTATAATAAGTTTGATTTTAAATTAGATGAAAATGATGATGAAATAATTCATAATCAATCTAAAATAATAATGAAATTTGAAGATTTTATAAATGAATGCATAGATAAATATAGTGTAAATAATACTAGATTAACACAACAAAAAAATATTTTTTTTTAATTTTATGATAAAGATCAATCTGTTCAAGAAATATTTACTCAAGTTAAAAAAGAATTAGAAGGTCAAATATTTATTATCAATGATTCAATCTTCTAGAATAATTAGGTATAATCAGCATTTAACACTAACACTATAATTTTCTCACAATCTAAAAACATTTTATATACAGTTATAATAAAATGTTCATTTACAGATATAATAAAATTTGGTTATGTATAGATTTACAGCATCGTATATTTTACATAACTGTTCCGCCTGATTCAATAACCCTTTCCTTCGACAATGTTGAAATAGTCACAGGGGATGTAGATACTTCCCAATGTGAAGAAGAAAATATCCAGCAAATATCCAAAAAATTCAATTTCCTTGAATTTGGTGGGTACAAAAAAACGCAGAAATTGGGTGGCTCACAAATAAAGAGAATATTCGGTGTCATAGACTTCAGAAATAAAGTCCAATATGGAAAGCATAAAAATAAATTCATTACCCTTTTTCGCCCTCTATCCTATTCAATTGGAAATACTGATATCTCTTATCTTATTAAAACTAAAAACCGTCTCAATCAAAATGTTTATGCATTCGCTGCGGCTCCTTCACACACCTCTGCTGATGAAACCCTCAATCAATTTATTTTATTGGACTGCCTAGATATATTGGGACAAGTTCATCAAAAATCAGTAGATTTGTTATCTCCATTTCACGCAATGCAGTGTTATCCGAATCGTATAAAAACTCATCTAGAAAACCATTTGACTAACCGTCTAGATCTCACAGATAAAAATGTTTTCTCCATAGATGGCGATTCCACCCTCGACGTAGATGATGCTATCCATTATGAAAACACCAGTGAAAAACAAATTATTGGTATACATATTGCTGACGTTGTCAATATGTTCTCCCATATTCGCGACATTGATAAACACCAGTTTGTCACCCAATTGATGGAAAATGTTAGCTCCATCTACCCAGGTTGCGGGAAAATAGATATGATTAATAAAGAAGCGGGAGAAAATCTTTGCAGCCTCAATGAAGGAGAACCCCGAAATGTTGTCAGCCTATTATTGGAATTTGAACCCACAAAGCCGAATAAATTGCTCAGTGCTAAAATACATTTGAGTAAAATAATCAATCGGCATAAGATGACCTACAAAGAAATGGATAAAATTATTGAAATGAAGAAGCGGCATATTCTTCAGCAAGACATTCTTCAAATCAGAGATATTATTGATGCGAATGATAACCTCCCTGCGACTATGGAAATGGATGAATATAAAGAAGCTGGTGAGCACTTATCAAGGGCAATCATTGCGAAACTAATGGCAACTTACAATACAATAATAGCGAAGAAATTATTTGATGGGAATAAAAATAGTATTCTACGAGTTCATTACGGGGCTTCTAGTCCAGAAGGGGGTACCTCTGGGAATAAAGAAATAGATAAATTATTGGAGCGAATGGCAACTTTTAAGGGGTATTATGTGGTTTCTAAGCAAACCAATGAAGCCGAAATTGAGCATCGTGGGCTAGGGCTGAAATATTATACTCACATGACTTCTCCAATCCGACGATTTGTAGATTTCTGGAATCAATTGTGCATGTATGAAATATTGGGCAAAATGGAGGGAGAAACTACGAAGTATAAAATAGAAGAAAGAATAAGTTTTTTGAATTGGAAGCAAATGCAGATCAAAAAAAGCTATGAATTATTGGATATGGTCCATATATTTCATAAAAAAATGGATGGAGAATTAGAATCCCAATATACTGGGTATATCCTTGGTTGGGGCGAAAATAACCAGATTTCTGTTTTTATCCCTGATATGGACAAAAAAGTCCTTAAATTCTGTGTAAATTTGGATAAATTGGAGAATATATTGGAGAGAAAAGAAGATGAGAGTCGGCTTATATGGAAGCGAAAAGACAATGATAATGTTTTCATCTTTGAGAAATACATGAAAATCGTATGTAGAATTGTTCTTCAGAAAAACAGGTATGAATGGCAAAACAAGGTCGGGATTGAAGTTATTGAACCAAATTTCTCTAATTTTTTAATGAGTTAAAAAAAAATTGATGGTAAATCAATTCAAATTTTTTAGTTATTTGCCCCTATTGTAAGACAATGACAAGAAGACAGCGAAGCCTAGACCAATGTTTGGGAATTAGCTAAATTCTATAGTTGGTATTTGCAATGGGGGAATAGACACATGGGTGACTGCCCAATTAGAGTATCTCCTACTAAACATTTTTCCTATACCCAAATGCGGGTGGAATTTTTTAATGTTTATTATGGGATCAGGTCTTAAAAATGAAACATAAAGATGTTTAGTATTCATTTATACCGAAAGGTTGTGCTTTGTGCAAACGAGGTGCCTTCTTCAACAGAGGAGTTATAAATTTAAAAAAATCGATTGCAAGCAACAACTGAGAGATTAGAGAAAATGTAAAGCAAATCACCTCAAAAAACCAAAGGGTTCCCTCCCCCTCCCCTCATAGAGGGTGGACCCTTTTTGGTTTCATCTGTCTGTAGAGATGGTCACAAATTTTTAATCATTTGATAATGATGGATATAGAGGCTGTTGAATTCACCAATGCCATATATTATATTTTCCAATAATACATTGATTTTCTCTTGTAATTCACCCAAGTTGAAATTTTGACAGACCTTGAGTAGCTCTTGGCAAATATCCCGTATTTTGTAAATTGATTTTAAGAAGTTGCCATCAAACCCATCAAACTTCTGAAGAATTTCTATTAATGGCTTCCTTTCGAGCCACATCAAAAACGGCTCTATGAATTCAAAACTCATAGTCATTCGATGAGTTAAATTATTTGCATCATAAACTTCTAGAATATACAAATAATAATTCCAGATTTCATCCAAAATATCAGTTGTTTCTTTGTCTAATTTTTGACTAATACCTGCCCAAATGTCGTCTTCAGAGACATCTGACATTTTTTTGTCTGGGGCAAAACATGCCAAAACGATTCCAATAGTTTTCCAATTGGCGCTTTCTAATAATTTCCATTGGACTACTTTTCCTAATACGATTTCACTGCAATTGGAAAGACTAGCTACAATTTTGCCATAACTAGTTATCATCATTTTTCCATCTTGCTTCTTAATCAACTCCAATTTTTCATTAAAATCAGCGACAACATTGATGTTTGTTTCAATAGAATTCCGGTGATTCTCAATATTGATTTTCAGTGACTGAATGTTCCCTTCCATTTTCTTCATTTCTTCTTCTTTTGTTATCCAATCCCGCAGTTTTTGGGTAAAATTCTTCTCCAATTCATCCAATTGTTTGCTAATTTTCACTTTTAGTTTGTTTCCTGCATTTTCAAAACTAATATGCAACTTTTCATATTCTTCCACTAATAAAGCTTCTTCTTCTGACAGATCCTCTAATTCAATTTCATCATATTTTGTCTCCAATTTTACTAGTTCTGCTTGAATTTGTGCTATGTGTTTCACAGATTCCATTCCGAATAATGTCGATTTGTAGAAATTTGTAATTTCATCATTATCTGAACTAACGTTTAACAACCGGAGGAAAGTATTTGAGCCCTCATCATATTGAGAACATAATTTAGCAGCTTTCCCCTTAAATAGACTCATAATCATATGTTTTTCTTCTAAATTACGGAGAGGGCAATAAATGACAAAACCTTGGTCATCTTTCCCGCGTCTTCCTGCTCTTCCACTCATTTGCATAAATTCATCATATCGCAGTATTCTGGGAAAATCAGAACTCCCATCATATTTTGATAATTCCGTGAAAATAACAGTTTTCGTCGGCATATTAACGCCAACTGCGAATGTTTCTGTTGCAAACAAAAATTTAATCAGCCCATGACTAAATAAAATTTCCACTAATTCTTTTTGAATGGGCAAGAGACCGCTGTGATGAATAGCGAGTCCATACTCTAAAAACTGGAGGAGCTCCACAGTAGAAGGTATTTCTTTATAAAAATGGAGGTTCGTAGAGAAAACTTTATGAATAATCAGCTTTGTTTGTTTAATTTCTTCTTGGGATAAAAAAGGTGTTCCTCTTTTTAACATTGTGCAGTATTCCACACATTTTTTCCGACTGAATGAAAAACAAATCGCCGGGAATAGATGATTCTTACCTAGAAAACTGGATAGTCCGAGAAGACGATATTTCGTAATTTTTTCTTTGTCATAATATTGATATACTTTATCCAATTTATCCTGTAATAATCCTATTTTATGTTTATTTATCATTGTAATCTCATCTTTTGTATATACATAATGATTTAAGGGAACTGGTCGCCAATTTGTACCAATCAAGTAGCAATTTCGATTTCTACAAGTAACCACCCAATTTGCAAATTCTTCCGCTTTATCAATAGTTGCACTTAGCATAACAAGTAATACGTGTTTAGGCAATTTTGTAATACATTCTTCCCAGACGAAGCCTCTTTCTGGGTCATTAAAATAATGAACTTCGTCAAAAATAACACAATGAATATCTTCGAATTGGTCAAGTTCATGATCTAGCTTGTTTCTGAGAATTTCAGTGGTTAATACAATAATATTTGCTTCTGGATTAAGCTTGATATCGCCAGTTAGAATACCTACATTCCTAAATGTTGTTTCAAAATCAAAATATTTTTGATTAGATAATGTTTTAATAGGACTGGTATAATACACTTTTTTCCCTAGAGATAGCGATAAAGCAATCGCATATTCTGCAATTGTGGTTTTTCCAGCAGAAGTGTGTGCAGTAATTAGCACATTGTTATTATTTTGAATTGCGAAACATCCATTTGATTGGAAGTCATCTAGTCGATATGGAAATTGATGGACTGGATTAATTATTTCAAAACGGCTTGTTGGAACTATGACACTCATTCTTTTTAGTATAATAAGCGATATTTTTTTATATATCAGAATATGTCATTTACATTTGAAATTGAAGATAAAGAGAAATACATAGTCCCCAAAGAAACAAAATATAAATATGCTCTTACTAACCTGAATAAAAATATTATTTATCATAAAAAATTTATTGAAGATGCTAAGAATATTACTACAAATTATGTAGCAGATGAAATTATTGGGAAAGGTGGAGCATCTGTTGTTTATAAAGGGGTTAACAAAGATAATGATGATAAAATAATAATTAAGGAATTAAAGACAAATAATATAAATAAATTAATTCGAGAAGTGAACATTCTTAAATTAACAAAGGGTATTCCCAATATCATCAGATTATTGGATTTTTTTAAAAATGATGATAATTATTATTTAGTTTTCCCCTATTATAATTGTTTACCTACGAGAACTATTTTTTATGGATTTGCAGTTATGGAAATCAAAATATTTATGTATAAATTTATACAAACATTGGACAAACTACATTCAAGAGGAATCATCCATCGTGATTTAAAACCAGGAAATTTACTTGTAAAATCTTGCAATGATTTTATGATTATTGATTTTGGTATAAGCGATTTTTATTTGCCTTATAGAAAATTTTGTAATAAAATTGGGACACGTAATTTCAAAGCCCCAGAACAATTATTACAGCTCAAGGGGTTTGATTATAAAATTGATATATGGGCGGCTGGAATTATTTTTGCTGAAATGTTCTTTCAGAAATATCCATTCTGGAAGCCAGATGAAGATAATGTGATATTGGAGAACATTTATAATATGGTTGGGCACACAAAATTCTTTAATTATATGAAAAAAATTGGTGGAGCTACTAATTTTGATTTTATGAGAAATACTGTAAAGGGTCAAAATTTTGAGAACTATTTTGAACGAGATAAAAAAGATGAATTTATGATTCATTTAGAAGATAAAAAAAATGGGATCGATTTGTTGAAAAAAATGTTGGAAATTGACCCAAATTACAGATATAGTGCTGAGGAATGTTTAAAACATCCCTTTTTTAATTCCATTAATAAATAATATTTTATAATAATATATTTATGCCTAAAATAATTATTGACCAATTAACATTAGAAGAAAAAAAGAAACTTAAAAAAATGGAAAAAGAAGATACGATTACTTTAGAAAAAATGTTGAAGGCTCAATCAGCATATACGCAATATATTAGAAAAACCAAAGATAGTTTATCTCTTAAAGCACGAAAACTAGCAGATAAAGGGTTTAAGTATGAACGTATAGCATTTAAATCACATGAGAAATTAGTAAAATATAAAGAACTTTTGAAAAAGAAATATTCTAAAAAATGAGATAATACTTAAGAGCGTATAATTTTTCCGATATTTAAATTTAACCTGTTATATAAAGATATTATGGAAACCAGTTCAATTCCAATTTCTAGCGTATTACAAGATAAAAATAATGATTATTATGATTTCCCAAATTTTTATTTATCAAATAATATTGATAAATATTATTTTAAGAATTTTAATGTGAATGTTGGAACATTTAATTATATTGAGTGTTCAGATGACAATATTAAAACTATTTTATATAATTTATTTACTGGGATTGAGAAAACAAATAAACTTCCTATAAATAAAGAATATTTAACATATGATATTGTTTATAAACCAAAATTTATTCATCCAAAATTTGAGGGAATCTTAGAATCAATGGGAATTAAAGAATTGAACTATTATAATGATTTTATTGATATATTGGCGCCATATTTGAGTTGGAATGTAAAAGAATTACCACAAGAAATCATCCAATTAGTATCATTTTTATTATTTATAAATCGCGAGGGATTAATTTATATTTTTGATTATCCTTATGATATTATATCCATTCACAATCGGAAACAAATGTGGAATATTATGAAAGAATTTTGCAGAAAACAAAATAAAATTGGGATTGTTGCTGAAAAAGAGAAACGCACCGGTTGTGAATATTCAATTAAAAAAATAAGTGATAATGAATATTTTGGAATGATGATTTAGATGTGATTTACTATTTTTGTAGTGGAAATATAGAGCAAATCAACTGGTTCATCACCTGCATTGGTTTGCATGGCTTCAATTGCATCTAATACATTCCAGCCTTTCACAACTTCTCCAAAAACGACGTGCTTACCATCTAGATGTGGGGCGGCTTCAAATGTAATGAAAAATTGGGATCCATTCGTATCAGGACCACTATTTGCCATACTAAGTATTCCACGTTTGGAATGTTTTAGAGTAAAATTTTCATCAGGGAATTTCTTACCATATACACTTGCACCACCAGTTCCATTTGATTTTTCATAGTCACCAGTTTGGAGCATAAATCCTTTAATTAGACGGTGGATAACACATCCTTTATACTCAATTTTAGAAAGTGATTTAAAATTGTGACATGTTTTCGGACAAATATCTTCATATAATTTGATATAAATATCACCGATGGGGACTTCTTTATTTTCTTCTGGGCTTTTACTAATAGATAATACGATGTATTCTGTTTTCTTTACTGGAGTAAGGTCATTGTCAGGTGGCTGTATTGATGATTGGAAGTCTTCTTTTTCTTTTGTATATTGAGAAGATTGAGCATAGGGGCAACAAGGCTTAAATAAGCCTAGAATAGAACCTCTTTTTTTATAAATAATAAGGAGAATGAGGAGAATTCCTAATCCCAAAAGTATCCATTTATAATTCATATTAGATAGAATCGGTTTTTTTTTAAATATAATTATATTTTTAAAATACATATGGATGTCGTTGAAGAGCTTAAGAAAATTAAGAAAAAAGAACAGGAACTTTATAAATTTATCTTACAACAATTTCTTGATTTAGAAGAGTTTAAAAAAAGTTTTTCTTTATCAATTGCAAAAACTGTTGATACAAAATTAGACCAGATTGATAGGGTTTTATTAAAATATTCTGAGATTGAAGAAGCTGGGGGAACTAGAGGGAATAGTTCGGATTTAGAAATTATTAAAAAAGTTATTCTTGAAAATTTACAAATTTTACGAGGTGAACAAGGTGAGAAAGGTGAGCCAGGCGAGAAAGGTGAGCCAGGCGAGAAAGGTGAACAAGGCGAGAAAGGTGAGAAAGGCGAACAAGGTGAGAAAGGTGAGCCAGGCGAGAAAGGCGAACAAGGTGAGAAAGGCGAACAAGGCGAGAAAGGTGAACAAGGCGAACAAGGCGAGAAAGGCGAACAAGGTGAGAAAAGTGAACAAGGCGAGAAAGGCGAACAAGGTGAGAAAGGTGAACAAGGCGAGAAAAGTGAGAAAAGCGAACAGAGTATATCATCAAAAGAAGATAATTTAGAGGCTCATAAAGTAGATTACCAAATAAAATCTGGATATTCTTATGATGAAAATGGAGTAATTCCAGACATCGTGAAGACTTTAGAAAAAAATAATAATTGTTCCATTTTTCTAAAATCGAGTGTAATTGGAATATTTATTTTACCCAAACCAACAGGGACTTTTATAGGAAAAGAATTAATGATTATGAATACAAGTCAATCAATTTGGAAAATACGAGTAGAAGAAGGAATCAAAATTGGTGGACAAAATGAAAAAATATTAAATAAAATAGGGAATTACATAAAATTAGTAAGCGATGGAGAAAAATATTATATATTATAATTATAATGACAAATTGTCTTTATCTTCAAAAATGTGGTAAAATGTGTGGGAAAAAATTATGTGGTGGAGATGGAGTAATATGTTCGTCTCATTATAAAAAACAGACAGGTGGTTTCTATGAATTAGTTTATCCATTAGGAGCTAGTGTTGGAACAGCTACTTTTGCACTTTATAAAATGAATAATATTATTTCAGAGTGGTACCATGGGCGTTCTTATAATAAAAAAAATAAAAAGAAATAATTACACCGACCAAAAAGAATACTATTTCATTATTTTTATATGAAATAATAGATTTTATAAATTTTTTTTTAGTTTTGATTTTGATTTTCTCATAATCTTTGAAGTATCATTTTTATAATTATTTGTTAATTCATCAATGTGTAGATATTTAATTATATTCTTAGCCGACATATCTGTTGTATGTAATTTCATAACTTTATGAACAATCTCATACTTCAAGAGTGTTTCTGGACTCAAATTTATAATTTTAGTCCGCATATCTTTATAAAATTGAGCTGGTAATTTTGACTTTTCTTTCAAATATTTTACCACTTGATCTGCATAAAATTTAGTGTTCTCTATCATATCGATTACTTTCCAGCCCCATCCTTTCATATCTCCCGAATAAGTGAATATACTTGACACAATACTGGGAGTCATCATTATACGAATTGGACAACATAATATTGAACCGAGAATATCAAGGCTTTGTGAACCTTCTATAAATGCTATCACTGGAATCTTCTTTTGGATTAGAGACAAACGATAATTTAGATTATTATACAATTGAACAATATTGGATTTAGAAAAAATCCAGATTGTTTGTGGTCTAAAATGAATTACTATTGGCTTAACATTCTCATTTTTTCGTAAAAAATTGTTATCTAATTCCAAACATAATGTATTCAAGTCTTTTATTTCAGACAAATTTGTTGGAATAGATGTTGAAGTAATCAAATCATTCGCGGTCATCTCATTAGAGTCGATGTAAATATGATTCAAGTTTGTTTTCTTCAAGAAATTGTGAATAGATAAACTTAGATTGGAACTATTGGAATAATAGGATGGCGTATTTATTTTTGGAAAACGTAATATTCGTTCGATGATTCCATGCTTTAAGCAATAATTAGAATCTACTAGCAAATCGCGCGAAATGAATTTATCAATCTCATCATTCGTTAATTTAGTTCGTTTGCGAAGTAGTTCAATATAATTTATGAATTGATTATAAAAATATGTTTCAGTTTTTACTGTATTCGCCATTTTACCGATAGTCATTCCTGCACCGTCATGAATAAGATATTCTGAATAATCAACCATTACGCGATATGGAGCAAGTAATTGAAATTCAGTTGCTGCAGATGCACACATAGATTCAATAATTACGCATAAAGGTAAGCGTTGTGTTTGACTAAAGACATTGAATATATTCATTGAAATACAATTTCCACCCCTAGAACTCAAATGAATAACAATCGGTTTTGGAGTATTTTTTATTCCAGATTCGGAAACGACTGTTTTTGAAGCATCCATCAGAAGCTTTTGCAAATTACCAACAGATTCATTTGTAATATCGGAATAGAAATAAATGTGCTGTACTTTATCCGAATATAAATCACTGTCACTCATTTTATTGAAGGTTTCTTTCGATACTCGGACCCACTCATCATAGATAACATCACTCGAAATCGAGTTTTTTAGTATCTCAATCATTGTATTTATAAATATTTTTATTTTCGTAATTTATGCATGTTCCATTTCATTCAATTTTGTAATTATTGCGTTTACAATTTGTTCTTCTTCTGACTTTTTAGATTCTATTTCTATCTCCAGATGCTGCTCAGATTGAGAATCTGATGGTTCTTTTTCAATAATTTTCTTTATGATAATTGAGTCATCTTCAGATACCTTATATTCTTCATTTTTTTGTTTACTTGATAATAATTCTTGATCTATACGTTCAATATCTTCATTTGTAAAACCAGCTAGTTTAATAAACTCTTCATTTATTTTTTTTGTATCTTTTAATTTTTTAGAATACCAAATTGTACTCTTAAAACTATTTTCATAAATAGCGCGATTGGGCATTATTTCTCCTTGTGTTAATAAAAATGGTTTCTTAATCATAAATGCCTTTATAAAATTATGCTGAATACAGAAATTAATTTGTCGATCTACAGGAGCCTGTATTTTTAGTAATTCAACCAATTTAACGAGTCGTTTTGCTCCTCGAAGGCTAATAATATAAGCAACTGTCCCAAAATTATCCTCTGCTGGTATAATATCTCCATCTTTTCCCTCTAAATATTGGATATTTTGTTTATCTGGATGAATAAATAAATGGACATAATCAAATTTAACGGGTAAATTTTCATAAATTGTATCAATTATTTTGTTAAAATTGTTATAAATTTTTACATCATCTTCTAAAACAATAGCTAAATCCAGATTTGATTTAATTATATATTTCCATAATTGGAAATGAGACAGAAAACATCCCAATTGTCCTTCACTGCATTTATCATAAAATGTGTCAGTTAAGAAAATTTTATTCTCTCTTAATATTTCATTGGAATCGTCCAATTCAGCATCAAATGCGGCGCATTTAAAATAATTCGTTAATTTGGGATAAACCTCTTTTTTCAAATAATCCTGTCTTTCTTTATTTTTATCCAAAGAAATAATAAATTTTGGGATAACTTCAGAAGGTAATTTCATTATAAAGTTATAGAAGATTTTTAGATTTATCATTATGCGTAAATGAGATTTAGCAAAATAGCCAAACCTAAAATCTGCCAAATGGAATCTGCTGGTTTAGCAATGGTCAATAGTTTACATAAGACAACATTCCACAAAAATTTACCAATAATTAAGATAAATAATACTATAATAATCATAACGATAAATGCGGCTAATGCTTCGGAACCATTCCAAGATGTTACACCATTCATACCTTCTTTGGTATTTCCTTGTAATGCGCAATTCATTGCAGTTTGTAAAGTTTCTTTCAACATTATATTACATTCATAGATTTTATTTTTTATTATTATTTGCTAAATATAATAAATATTTCTCCAAATACAACATGACACAAAATATGCAAAATATGCAAAAAATAAATTTTGACCTTTCATGTTTTAAAGAAGAATTCCAGGAATATATATTTAAAACTGCAAATATAAATAATTATTTTGAATTTATTAATCAATACAACAGTCAATATTCAATTATTTTGCAATCAAACTTGAAACTAGATGAAGATTGTACATTCCAAAATATGACGTCTTCATCTATTATCGAAAATAGTACTGAAGACAAAGAAAATAAAGAGATCGATATTTTATTATATCCATATACAATTGAAAATAAAACAATAGTAATAAAACATAATTTTTCTATTCCCAAAAAAATGAATAAAGTATTTATGAACCATGGAGGAAAGCTTGTAAATCAGAATTGGATATTTCCTCTTACGAGTCTCCAATTTGTAAAGAATTTAAATTCCAATTTATGTGTCAAAGAGATTCGTAATGAGGAAAAAAGAACAATTATATTCCCCACAAATAAACATCCTAAATTAGGTGAAAGTGTAATATATGATAAGAAAGGAAATATTGGAATCTGGGATAATATCATAAAAGGTTGGATATTTCAAAAATAAATTTATAGGTATAGATTATAATATGGTATGGGCATCATGTATTGAAGATTTTAGAGGTTCAAAAGGAGGTGGTGATTCTGGAGGTGTTATTGATAGTTTTGGTGGTGGTGGCGGTGGAGGTGGCAGTGGTGGCGGTCATGGTGGAGGAGGTGGTGGAGGCGGTGGAGGTGGCAGTGGTGGCGGTCATGGTGGAGGAGGTGGTGGCAGTTTTGGAGGTGGTGGCGGTGGCGGTGGAGGAAGTTTTGGCGGTGGTGGCGGTAGAGGTAGTTTTGGAGGTGGTGGCGGTGGTCGTGCAAATAATGATATGAGTAGGAGAATACATAATTCTCCAGATTATGTGAATAATAATAATAATAATATAAACATTCACCATGGAGGTGGAGGAGATAGAGATAGATACGATTATGGAGGCGGCTATAATAATTGGAGTTATCCTCCACTTTACTACTATGATTATTTAAATCCATATTGGAATAATCGTGGTGGCTGGAATAATCCAGAAGTTGAAGTAGTTAAAGTAGAAAAAGAAGTATCTAGTGATTCATCTAATTCACAAACAAAATCAAAAAATTTTATGAATATAACAAATATATTTCTTGGACTAATTGTTTTACTGCTAATTTTTGCAATTATTATAGCAATAAAAAAAAAATAATATAAATATATAAATGGTTAGAAAACTTACTTTAGTTAATACTCTCCCGAAAGAAGATACCATGCTTCCTATGTCTCTAGTCTTTAATACAGATGGAACTTTAATGGCAACTACTTCTTACTTATATCCAGTGAAATTATGGAAGATTTTAGATGATAGAGAGATACTTATAGCAGAATTAAGAAATGTAACGAATAAAGGTGGGACTTCTGTCGCATTTAATACTGATGGAACACTTATAACAACCGGCTATAGAGACGGAACAATAAAATTATGGAGTATTTTATCTGATAACGAATCGAATAGTATCAATGTAAATTCTATAAAAACTATGAACGAGCATATAAACATGGTTACATCTATCACTTTTAATACTGAAGGCACCCTTTTGGCATCTGGATCTTATGATGGGACCGTAAAATTATGGGGAATTCCTCAAGATCCATCACAATCTACTTGTATTATGACTTTACAAATTAATGAGCGTTTCACAGCACATATTTATTCTGTTGCTTTTAATACTGATGATACTATTCTTGCAACTAATTCTTCCCACCGCATAAAATTATGGAATATTTCATCTGTAAATCCATTACAAGTGACTTATATGACAACTCTGAATGATGTGTCTATTGAATCTTTTACAATTAGAAGAACCCTTCTGGCAACTGGCTCTGATGAAGGGATCATAAAATTGTGGAGAATTTCACCCGATAGATCGAATGTAGATTTGTTAAAAACTATAAATGGGCATAGAGATCAAATTAAATCCATCGCTTTTAATAATGACAGCACCCTTCTGGCAACTGGTTCTGATGACATGACTGTAAAATTGTGGAAGATTCCATCTGAAGATCCATCACAATTGACTTGTATTGAAACTATTTCAAAGAGAAGAATGCAAAATAATCATGAAGATGATGTTATTAAATTTTTAGTTTTTAATACTGGAGGAACCCTTTTGGCAACTATCTCCAAAAATACCATAAAATTATGGAGATTGAATGATGGAAATGATGTAGAAAATAATCAAAATAATAATACAAATTTAGAAAATTCTAGCTCTCAGGGCAGTAGAAGAAGTACAGTAAATAATCTAAATAATAATAGTAGTGTTAATAATAATAGACCTATATACCCTAGAAGAATTATGGTACCAGAAATAGATACCAATAACAACACTAATATAGAAAATGAAAATAATAGACATATGCGCCCTAGAAGAAACAGTTACAATAACAATCACAATATAAGTATTAATAATAATGAAAATATGAGAAATATGCTAGAAAATGAAAATGAAAATATAAGACCTGCTCCAATTCCAATTTATAGAATGAATACAAGAATAATTATTACTCAAAATTTACTAAATCCAAATAATTCATCAAATAATGCCTGTCCTAATTTTAAACTTTTATATGATTTTATTATGCAACAAAATTTATCTGAAAGATTTTTTTTTAGATATGAAGGTCAAAATATGAGTGTTATAGATGCTGGAGGACCAAAAAGAGATATTTTTGAAAAAATACTTCCTGTTTATACAAAAAAGTTTTTTAAAAAAATTGAAAAGAATGATGAATTTGTAATATTAAAAGAAGACGTAGATATGCAAACATTAGAAAATGATACATTAAAATTAATATTATTAGCAAAAGCAGCTGAAACAATAATATCTATAAGAATTGATCCTAAACTATTAGCTTTATTATCATCAAATGATTTGATGAAATATTTTAGTAATAATAAAAAAAATTTTGAAAGATTATATGAATTTATTAATTATGCTATTAATAATACGATTACCAATTATAATAATTTAGGAAATGTTACAAATTTTTTAAAAAATAATAATAATACATTTATTCAACGATTTAAGACTGCATCTAACCCTGAAATAAAAAATACAATTAAAAGAGAAATACGAATGAGGAAATTTGCAGTAGAATGCGGTTTTACTACATGGGAACAACTTCAAAACATGTATATATTTATTCAAAGGTTTTGGTTTGATGAAACACCCAGTATTTTTTCTTGTGAATTGAAATTTGATATAGAAAATATTTGTAAAAGACTTAGAATTATGAAAAAAATAAATGAATTTGATCCTAAAGATAATATTCCTTTGAAAAAATTTGGTACATTATCTCCAGACAAAAAACAATTTGATTTTATGCCTATACAAGAAAGTATTAGTAAAAGATATCCTTTTTTAATTCCATTTCTTAATTTTATTATAGGTCCAGAAAGTACTGATGAAAATAGAAAATTATTTATTAAATATGTAGCAGGTAGTTTATCATATCCTGGAGAATTAAAAATAGTATTATCATATGTAACTGAACGTAATGCTGGAAGAATACCATTCAGCTCTTCAACATGTGATAAAAAATTAGAATTATATAAAAATCCTGATATAAAAAAAAATGCTATTTCGAATTATATTAAAACCCAATTGAAAAATGATAAAGGTTTTGGACGCAGGTAATTGCTGTAGTTGGGATAGATAAAGAATATTATTTAACTTATTTTTTGCAATTATAATCTTTACTAACTAACTATCCTTAAATAATTTCATCGTTTTCTTCGTTTCCCGAATCATCTGTTTTATTTTTTCATCATCCAATGATAAAAATTCTGGCGTGTTCTTTTTCGACTCCAAATAGTAATTTTCTTCCATCTCAAACGGCATTGTCTGTTCTTCATCAACTGGAAATCGCGGCTTTTTCATATTATATTTTATAAATTCTAATAAATCAAATGTGTAATTCTCTCGTCCATATAATGTTAAGAATGCATCAATTTTCTTAGTATCATTTATTTCTTTAACAAAAAGAGTGTTCTTATTAATGTGTATTTTTTCATTGCAAAAATCCTCCTCCAAAATATACAAATCAATGTCATTCTCTATGTATTGTAAAATTGGCTCCCACTCTTCTTTTTCTAAAATATACGATGCAATGATTTTGGGAATTCCAATATTGGACAACTCTAAATGAATCAATAACCGCATATAAATAGCCGCGAAAATAATTATGAATCAAAAACATGCAATGTATTCTTATCAAAATAATCCAGAATTTTTAATTCATTTATTGTCCCATTTTTCATTAAAAAATTCTTCAATTCCTTCATTTTATTCATATTTCCCAGAATCCGATAATTTATTTTATCAAACATATTTTTCTGAATAACCGGAAAAATACATTCAATAAAATATTCATATAATTTATTTATGTTTGCTTCATAATAATGAATATGCCCCGTATTCAAATGAATCACATTGGAACTTTTTAAAATAATTATTTTATCTCCATCTTTGTAATTGGAATCAATAAAATCCATATATTTTGGAGGAAACCAACTATTTACATTTACTATGAAAAAATAAGGTGACACGCTATTTATAAATTTCGTCATAATCAGTAATTTCTGTATTTCAGACAAATTTAATTTTGACCTATTATTCAATATAACCTTTATTTTAAACAACCTATCGAAATTGAAAAATATATTCTCAATAATCTTCTCCAATCCGCGTAAATAATTCGGGTAATCTATATATAAAATAATTTCATACGTATGATTCGGCGATGATTTCACCAATTTCTCCAATGTGCGCTCTATCTCCCCAATATTCCAATTCTGCGTCTGACTAATAATCACAGTATTCTGGGGAATCATAAATCTATCCTTTCTATTCCACTCTGTTACAATAAATAACTCATTCTGAATTGTTTTATGCATAATCGTCTTCATTATTTCATTCCTTTGAAATGGCTGACTCTGAACTCTTTTCTCTTCTTTTTTCTGATAATTCTTTTCACAGTCAATTGCCAATCTATTCAAAATTTGGCTGCGATATATTTTATGATTATCATAGGCTCCAATATTTTCACTTAATAAATTATGTAAAACTAATTTATAAAATGTTTTTGTATCATCCACCATTTTTCTCTCTTCTTTACTATTTCGTATTATTTTATCCACCAATTCTTTTATAAAATCATTGTTTGTATCCGACTGATTACATAAGCTTATTATTTCAAGAAATCTATATTGGTCAAAATGATATTTTTTATGAAATCCAAATAATTGGTAATAATGAATGTCTACCGCATTATTATCCGATTTTAAATATAAACTATCTAATTCTCCAATATACACTGTTAATAAATTATTTTTTATATTTTTTAATTCCATTCGTCCATCTATTTGAATCATCCAAATAATCAATTCTTTCTTGTCTTTTTTCTCAATATCAATTTTACATTGATATTCATTAAAGTCAATATTTTGACACTTATTCACAGTTTTTTTCATATCAATGGACCAAAAAATTTTATTCTCTGATTGAATTGTAAAATTACAGCTGAATTTATCCAGAGTTTTATTCTCTAAAATAATGTGATACCCTTGTAAATCATCTCCGCCATCTCCGCCATCTCCTCCAATAACATCATTTATTTCTTGCAATGTGTCTTTCGATTCCAGTATATTAATAAATATTTTCTTACATTTCATTGCTCAAAATATTATAAATAGAATATATTTATAATCCATTGGGAACGCCTACTCTCTTGTTAAAGAAGTGTATATTCTTGCAAACTTGGTAGAGGATAAGATGAGTTGAATTTATATGGGTGTTCATATGGCTTCCTGTATAATGGTTTATTGTAAAAATTCATTGGATTTGAACCAGTTCTCATATAATTATATGGTTTATCTATATAATTTTGCCAAAATTCAGTAGCACTTGTATCATTTTTCTTCCATAAATAAGACAAATTATAAATAAAAAGAAGAATAATTAAAATAATTAAAATCAAAAGTGTCCAAAATAAATTTCCCATTATAAATATATGTTATATATTTTTTTATTCGCAATTCTTTTCTCATTTATTATTGGTTTAGCAGTCTATGCTATCATTGAAGCCATCCAGCATAATAAACAAAATAATAAAATAATTGTCGGTGATTGTAAAACTACACGTTGGGGATGTTGCCCTGATAAAATTGTCCCTAAATATGACCAAATGGGTACAAATTGTATTCCCAATGGAAATTTTCCAATTCAAAAACCTAAATAAAAAAAATCTTTCGAATAATTCTATCGAACCATCCCATTTTTTGCGTATTACATAACTCATAGTAAGTAATATGCTCGGAATGCTTCTTCATCTCATAAATCATTGGGTTTCCCTCAAAATGCAGTTCATTTGACTCAAAACGTAAACGATTTGTGCTCTCATTCAGCAGATGAATCCTATGAAAAAACCACATACGCAATTCTTTAATATTCATTTGATTAAAAAATTCCGCACCTAATATATGAGGTCTGCTTCTCATTTTATCAATCGCAATCTTCTTATTCAAAAATCGCCGTCCATCTGATCCCATTTTTTTGTCAGTTTTTGTAATATCTTCAATTGAAAAACCAATACAATAAATATCATCATCATTTGGATCCGTTGTGAAACTATAATTTTTATCATTAATTTCTGACAAATGTTTTACCCATTCATCAATTTTCATAAAAGCAATATGTACTCGCTTCTTATGACTGAGCATTGCCTTAAAATATTTAATCTTCATTTCTCGATAAGATTCGTCAAGATGAATATCAATCTTATTTTCTTGAAAATGGTCCTTCTTATTAATTCCCAGACTTAATAGGTATTTTTCTGGGATTTTGTCATAATCATCTAAACGATATCTATTTTTATCTTGACCAAAAAATTTAGAAATCTTCCTCAGATTAATTAAATTCTCATAACTCTTTCCAAAGAAATAACTACCTTGTGTCCTTGAATTCACATTCTTCAAAACAGTTCCATCACCTTCCAATATTAAGCCATATTTAATAAAAATAATATGTCCATTATCTATTTTTGTTTCTTTCCCATTGTAAATCTCATATTGGGTTGTAGCATCATGGTTATATGATATTTTCAAATCACTATTTTTAATTCCACAATAAATTCCTAATCCAGATTTAATGAAAAATTTACCCATTGAAATACACTCTTTTGGTTCTTTGTCTTTGTTATTCTTGAATTCATATCCATTAAACCGATTCTTTTTGTCCGTTATCACATTTTTTGCTGGATTATAGACACAATAAATCGGTTTTTTAATTAATCTTTTAATAGCAGTATTCCTCAAAAAAGGGCGATTTTGCCGAAGTTTAGAACGGTCCCCTTTATACTTTACTCCAGCATAAAATACTCCATTAGTTTCTTTGTTTTTAACATAAGCAAAACAATAAGCAATTATTTTATTGGATTTTCCGGTTGGTTGGTAAATCCAAGTGAAAGAAACGGGTGAATCGTATGTCATTTTTATACTTATTTATATTCTTTCTTTTAAGTTGCATTAAAAAATTTTCATTTTTTTCCCATGATCATAAATAACAAGAAATCCCAGTCTCTTCTTGCTATTATTTCCAAATGCACGAGATAGTCCAACATCTATCCTCCAAAGTTTTTTATTACATATTTCATTTACTTTTTCTTGAACAGTATGTCCAATTACCATATGATTCGCATTTAAATTTCCGAGGGTGGTTGTTAATCGTTTACAATTAACATCATTTGTACCAAATTCGCGTGTTGTTAATATACCATTATCGCCACTTATAATATCGAAAAATACATTTTCTTCGTGAATGCTCATTTCATTTGACAAAAATCTATGAAGTAATAAATTTAATTTGTGGATTGGATATTTTTTGGATATTTCTGGAGGAATTCCGGCGTGACTAAAAATCCATCCTCCAATATTAACTGCTAAAAAACATTTTAGCCCAAATGCTCGGAATTGATTATTAAAATATTTCAGTCGTTTTAGTTCACCACCCATCTCTTTTATTCCATGGTTGCCACTATATGAGAAATTTCCGCGAATATTCATGAATTCATGATTGCCTAATAATATTATTACATCACCTTTTTTACGTTTAGCTTGTTTCATTAGTTTATTTAAATAATTTATCACTTTTAAATCACTATCACCATTCCAATTATCAATTCTTGCTTTTCCATCAACTAAATCTCCAATCATAACTAAATAGGTTTTACCACCACTCCATTCTAATTTATCGTTTATCACTTCCGATTTTTTTAAAACTGCCAATAACATTTCATAATCTGCGTGAATGTCTCCAATAACTACTATTTTTTCAACAATTTTATAAATCCCTTTCATTATTATTTATTAAGATATTAAAAAGATTTTTATATTATTTATATATCATATGACTTCTAGAGTTTTTGATGTTTCTTTTCGAAATGAAGCAAGAAGAGTTACTGTAAATGATAATACAAAAATTGGTCATTTTATTGAAAAATCTTTGGCAATTTATGACTTAAATATAGATGAGATTACCGGTGTCTATTTTGTTGATAACCATGACGAAGAAATATTTTTACATGATTCTTTACATACGAAACTACATGATACTATTTCTGTTTTATTGGGTGAATATAACAATATTGAATTATTTACAATTACGAGTTCTAGACAATTATTAACAAATAATCAAATTAAAAAACTTAAGCGGGATTATAAGAAATTTATTAAAAATAATAATCAACAGAATAGTCGTGTATTTTTTAATAGACCTTATATGAATATTACGAATAATTATTATGGTCATTTTGAAGATATGTTTTTAAACCATTTGAATTCATCTGTTTTGTATAATCATCCAGAAATGTATATTACGAATAATTATTACAATGATTTTTTAGAAAGAACGAGGCAGCCCCAACAGCAGCCTCAACAGCAGCCTCAACAGCAGCCCCAACAGCAGCCTCAACAGCAGCCTCAACAGCGGTCACAGCAGCCACAGCAGCCACAGCAGCCACAACAGCCACAGCAGCCACAGCAGCCTCAACCTCCGGTGCAGCCACAGGCTCGTATTCCAGAGCGAGAATTACTGAATCGTTTATTTACCAATAATAATGCAAACAATATTGAAATAGAACTAAATTATTTATATAATCCAGATAGAGGAAGATTTAATATTATACAAAATCCCAATCGAAACTATATTATTGACTATATATATAATTTTATTGGAACTGGTGGCTCAGGTGCGGCTACATCTGGAGTAAATGAAGAAGCAATTAATCGATTACGCCGAGGTTCTTACACAAATCTGCGGGAATATATTTTTCCTGATTGCACCCAATGCACAATAACTCTAGAGGATTTTTCAGATACTACTGAAGTAATTGTTCTCCCATGTACACATGCATTTACAGTGGATGGAATCAAAAGATGGCTACAAACAAATACAACATGCCCGACATGTCGAGAATCGGTATTATTGGCTGATGGCTAAATTAAAAAAAATTGATCATAAATTTTTATAAATTTTAATGAAATTCCCTAAAAGATGCCAATTCGAAGTGCAAGTATTTTTGGAAAATTTCATCAATCATTTAAAGATCTGAACGGTGCAAGTATAGCGATTGCAATGAATATTGCATGGATTATTTTGTGCTCTTCGAAGAATTTACTGATTACTAGGAAAGCTAAAGAATACCAAGAAGCACGCAAAAAAGTCAGTCTTCTTCTTGCCTTAACTAGGATGACAGAATTCCAGATTGATGCAAGAACTTTGAAAAGATTAAAGTTCATGTCATTTGCAATGACTCTTTCTAATAGACTTTGCAATTATAGCTTGAGTTCATATGAACATTCATTCTTGAAAATTAAATGGAAAACTTTTCATCAAATGTTTTCTTATTTACTACCACGAGTGATGACAAGAAATCCTTGGTTTTGGGCTGGTTTGTCGTATCCAATCTCATCACATAACACAACATCTGGAATGTATATTGTTCCATATGAAGTTCTCTTCTTTTGCCCAAAATATTTTCGGGTAATTATCTCACTTTTGGTCAATCCGAATCCTTTGAGATGGATAGATACATCACAGAACAGACCATCCAATACGTTTGCAAAATTATCTGATTCAATTAAGGATATTACAAAATATTTTTACAAAAATTACTTTTCAGAAGTGGTTCGTGTTGCAAAGAATGAATCAAATTTTGAAAGATCATTTCGTGAATTATGTCGGCTTTGTTCTTGTTTTTCTTCAAGTGAATATTATTCACGCACAAAAAGGCGCGATGTAGTTAATCATTCTTCTCCTTACATGATATTCGTGCAAAATGCAGAAATACAAAGAAAAATAGAAGATTCTATCAATATGATTGTAAATTGTACTTATGGTGGTGATGTGAAAGAATTTATATTTTAATTCTTTCGCATATTATATGTACTTTCTAAAAAAGTATATTTTTAGAAAATAAATATAAATTATAATATTATAGACGAATATATGATAAATGCATATGAAATTATTGTCATTTTACATTTAGCAGTTATATTTATAGTATATTGTATTTTAGGATTGTTTATTTCTATAATAATAAATAGAACAATTGGTAAAATAGATCTAAATAAATATAAAACTCGTAATTCTTATGTTATTTTTTGTGAAATATTATTAGAATTAGTAGTTACTGGTATTTGTGCATATTATCTTCGTTTTTTTATTGTAAAGCTATCATCATTTCTTTCAATATATTCCAATGTAGGTGAGCTCGAAATAGTTAGTGGTGTTATTATTACAGCATATATAATGATAAATATACAAACAAATTTAAAAAAAAAATTAAATTTTTTATATGAAAGATATTTTAATGAATCATTAGTATAATGTTATTTTGTTTTACAGCTGTTTTTGAGGACTATAATTTACTTACGATTAAAGATGATGTCCCCGCACCCATACGGATTATTCCAAGTGAATACGCCCATTGTGCATTTCCATCTACACCTTTCGCATCATTATCCGCATCCCATGTCATAACTCCAGTTAGCCCCTTTGATACTGTAAATGATGTCAAATTCAATGCATCCTGGAGCGACATATTTTTCCCAGTGTCATCTAATCCCGGCATAATTCCCAAAATTATTTTAGCTGGATTTACACTCCAATTTGTTATATAATAATTTATGTCAAATTGTACTTGATTATAATATGTTGAACCACTTTCAATCCATAAATCATATTCCATTGGCTGCCATACGTTCAAATTGCCAATTGTTAGGTTTATAAGACTTTGCTGGTAACAACCTGGTGACCATGCCTGTGCTGGTGTTGTCAGCGTAATATACAAGCCGGGGTTTATACTTTTGAGCGTGTTTATTAATGATCCAGCTTGATTAGCGAAATTACTTGGGACATTTGTATATAAATCCTCTATATCAAAGTCTGCGCCATCAAAATTACACATATTCAGAACAGAATTGATATTTGATGCAAGTAATCCAGGTGAATCGTATAGATCGGACCCATAAAATGGATATGTTGCGCCACCAATTGAAAGACTTATTTTTCCTCTATTTGCGTGAACTAAATTGACCATTGTTTGTGTTTCACTAATTGTTATTCCTTCGAATCCGGGGATATAGTCGGACCCTGCAAAATTAAAACTGGCGAATGCTAGAATGACGCGAGTATTGGGCATAACATTTTTGGAGATCATGTCCTGAATAAGGGCGAGAGGATCAGTGCCCCATGTTGTCACATATGTTGTATATGTTGTCATATTATAATATACAATAAAAAATGAAATTTTTTATTATAATTATTTCATAATAAATACAAAATGACTACACATTGGCTTTTAAGAGTTGGAGATGGAGATAATTTTATTAATTCCTCAAAATATAAAATTTGGGGAATAAATGCTACATCAAGTCTCGGAAAATATTTTATTAAAAATATTAAAGAAGCTGATATATTATGGTTTGTCAAGAGTAAGTCACATGGAAAAATTATTGCTGTTGCAACATATGTTTCACAAAATAAGAGACAAATTGGTAAATTCTTAATTTCGTAAAGCGAAATTAAGAATTATATTCATTATAAATTCGCAAAGCGAATTTATATTGTCCACTTATAGATATTTCTATGACAAATGATGAACTTGGATGGGCTGGTGATGGTATTGATTGGACCTGTGATACGGAGATTCATTATTCAAATTTATATGGAGTATTACAATGTGATATTTTAACAAATATCAAAGGTAGTGCGACTATTAGAAAGTTTGATGAAAAAATACAGTTAAATTTACCAGATGAATACCAAAAAATTGTAAAATATAGCAAAATTACATCCGAATTATGAAAAAATTATAAAATATTAGTTATCCTCTTTATCATAATTAATAAAAGAATATAGGGCTGTAGTCTATCCCCCCTATAAAATATGAAAGTTTTTTTTGCTTAAAAGTAATTTACTATAAGACTAAAAATGCAAAACCCGGAAAATTATTTATCCAACACGGATAATATTTTTCACCAATTAAGAGGGCATTATCTTAAAATAAATATTGAACGACATGCTGAGTTATATAAAAATGAGAATACATTATCTTCATCTGAGAAGACGTCGCATTCTCTTCCAGTCTATCCAATGCAACATATGCAAATGAAAATATTGGAGGGCAGGATGCAAAAATTGAAGTATGAAAAATTAAGGAAGAAAGGTAAAAATATAGAAACTTCAACTGATGCTGCATCTGCAAGTACAGAAGAAGACATTAAATCCAATTTACAGAAATATGGATCATCTATTGGATATTATACACTTGAAAATTTATTGGATAAATTGAAAGAAAATGATGCTCCCAAAGATGAAAAGAAGCTATTAAATTGGAAAGAATTATCAGAAGAAGAACAAAAAATAAAAATGCGAGATTTTTTACAACAATTCAAATCAGGAATGGAAGAGACAATTTGGGTAGAAATGTCGAAAGACGTTTTCCGAAATTTAAAAATCATTACAATCACTTGGCATAAAAAATCTCAGAAAATAGTGGAAATACCCAATTTAGTGATTCATCAATCCTGTTTTTTTTGGAACTTTGAATAATTTATTTTCTGATAATAAAATAATGTATAATATACCTATTATTTTATTATTACTTATTATTATAATTGCAATTGGTTGCTATACTCCCAATAAAAATTGTGAAAATTATAAAAATACCCCCCCTGGTGTTGCATATACATTAGAGAATGATTTAGAAATCCAGAATCCAAAAATGCAGAAAAATTATACGCAAACCTATTTTGCCTTTTTACTCCAATTATTCGGCGCACTTTCAAGTCGTAAAAAATCATATAATACTACCCTCTTCGAAAACCATGCAAAAAATACAATTGATTCCAATGACCAGGATAAATTAAATATACTTGTCCAACCTGTTTTGAATAAAATAAAGGAAATCGCACCTATGACCGAATTTTGGCAAGTCGGCTATGAAACTTGGAAAATTTATAAAATTGATAATTCCCCTCTTCTTCTTAATAAAATTGATATGTTTATATATGACCGAATTGGATGGACAGAGTTGCGTCTTATTCTAGAAATTTGTGAATTACCTAAAGGAGATCCTACTAACTGTCGAAAAGTAAATGACCCATCTTATGTATCAGTTGCTGAAAAAACGACGCCTGAATTCCCACGTTATTATATTGGATACCCCGCTCATGACCAGCTTATTCCACTCCCTGATGAAGTCATTATTACTGAGAAAACCGTTCAAAATGCAAAAGGCGTAAATTATGCCATCCCATGCCCTTATGAGAAAATATGGATCAATAGCATTGAAATAGTCAATTCCAATCTAACACTGGATGCATTTGAAAATTATAGTGGAGTCTCTCTACCAGGCATTAACCGCATCCCTTTCGATTATACAAAATATTCCGGGGATAATAACCCAATACAATTTCCCAATACTGTCAACAATCAATGGATTACACTTGATACTCAGCCCAAAAATGTCAGTGCGTATCCATGCACACCTGTTCCTTTCGTTTGGGACAGTCTTGGTCTTCGACCCGAAGTTCACCCCACGCGGCGTTGCCCTGGTGTTCGCACTTCTACAACTCAACAGCCTCTTACAGCCAGTTTGGACCCCTCAATGTTCCAATACCCAAGGAATATTACGAAATACACCTGGATGTTTGACAATACGAGGATTATTCCTGCACTGCAGTATATTGGTGCATAATCATGAACATAATAATAATTTTTAACATCTGAGAATATTATTTGATTGCAGCTGAAGTTGAGGTGGCTGTTGATTTAGATGAGTTAGATTCGGAGATAGTAGTGGAGATGGTTGTTGCTGTGGTGATGACTGTGATGATTGTGGTAAATCATTCTTACTTTTTAATTGAAATGTTATTGTTCGTTGTTGCATTTCAATCATTTCATCTTCTTTCTTCTTATTATCTTCCAATAAAGCCTCCATATCTTTATTCTTATACTCATTTATTATGGATTCAATTGATTCCATAAACATCGAGAATACTTCTGCGTGTTTCAGTTTAACATCATCTACTTTAATCTCATATTTTTTGAAAAGGAATAAAAATGCCCAGCATTCATACTTCATTTTTTGATAAAAAATTCTCATAAGAAAAAATCTCTCTTCCACTTTAAAAATATGTGTATACCCGTTAATAAAACCTCCTAATAATGATAGCCCCCAAGCACTCCAATAAATGGGATTATTTATGCTATTTTCTGAATTATAATAGTATTGAATAGATAATAGGGCTGGAATAGCGACACCAAGAGTCGTTGAAAAGAATTTATACATATAATACAAAACGCCGAGAACATGTTTTTCTCGACGGATATAAAACAATTTATTTAAGAACCTTCGCCGATATAAAATCTTTTGTTCATTTGATAGATTAGTTGTTCCAAGGATGATTTCCGGTTTTGTGAAAAAATCATTCGAAAAACTCTCTTCTTCTGGACGATTTGGAATACAAGACATTTTTGTTGATTATTATCAGATATTATGCATTTTTTTTTAAGCTAATCTAGAAAAAAATGATTTAAAAAGATGGATATAATAAAAAGAAAATACATCATGGGAATATTAAAATGTTTTTACGATAAAATTATTTATGAGCAATTCGTAAAATTGGACAGCGACTATCGAAATTTTCTCCTCCATCATTGGGAAAAAGACGCAGATATTTCGGAGTCAGAATTCTATATAGCTATTGAAAAAGCCGCAATATCCCAATTTCGATTTGTATATAAGGTTGATTTGAAAGATAATATTTGGAAAGTAATTCAAAGTCTCCGGCGTATGATACTCAGTGAAGATGAAATAAATGTTCAGTTCACTGAATTACTAAAAATAAATGCTACTTTGCCAGCACAACGTTCGCCAGAATGGTATGTATTTCGAGAAAATATGATTACAGCTAGTGATTGGGGAAAAGTTATGGGATATATTGGATCTGATTTAGAACTCCTCCGGAATAAATTGGGTATGACTCAATTTCACGGGAATGCAGCGACACAATTTGGCACAAAATATGAGTCCGTTGCTACTTCTATTTATGAAAGACGAATGGGTAAACAAGTTATTGATTTTGGCTGCTTGAGGCATCCAAACCCTGAACTATTTTTTTTAGGAGCGAGTCCTGATGGTATTTCCAATGATGGCGTTATGTTGGAAATTAAATGTCCGACAAGCCGTGAAATTTTGCCAATACCTACTACGTATTATTGGGCGCAAATGCAAGGACAAATGGAAATATGTGATTTGGAACGATGCGACTTTTTAGAATGCAAAATTGAGGAATATGATGATGAAGAAACATATTTACGGGAAATGAGACCGGGACCCCCAGGATCTCTGGAAGCTCAAGAATCAGGGGTTGTTCTATCTTTTAAGAAGAAGGATGGTTCATTAATATACGAATATAGTTCTTTCTTTTTACAAGGAGATGAATTACAGACATGGGTAATTCAACATATTAAAGAAAAAACAATTTTACCCAAATTTATCGACAGAATGGAATATTTGGGAGCATCTTATTGGTATATTAAATTCTATCAATGTATACCTGTATTCCGCGATAGAGAATGGTTTGCTAAGGCGAAAATAAAGCTCGGTGAATTCTATGAGAAATGGCAGCACTATAAAAGCTTAGGTGAAGATGGTATCCGACAATTGCGGATATTGAAGCCCAAAAAGTCAGAATATGGTGATAAATCAATCACAGAATATACTGGCATTGTGATTGATGAAAAAGAAGAAGTATTATCAGTACCAAAATTAAGCAAATTTGCTTTTAGTAAAGTTGGACCATCTAGACAGACCGACTCTAGTGATAAAAAAATATTAGGAACATTGGATCTAATGGATCCATTAATAGCTGAATCTGGTGAAGATAAAGATGATTCAGATAAATTTATTCCAAAATTCAAAAAATTTGGTTTCTCCAAGAGTGTCTAAGAGCCTCTAAGAGCCTCTAAGAGTGTCTAAGAGCCTCTAAGAGCCTCTAAGAGTGTCTAAGAGCCTCTAAGAGCCTCTAAGAGTGTCTAAGAGTCTCTAAGAGTGTCTTATTTATTATTATAAACTGATTTAGGGTCCGGAAATTTGAACTCATTTGTTTGATCACTTGGTGTAGAAGATGATGTATCTTTTGATTTTTCATACATAGATATTTGAACAAGTAATATGATAGATGTTGCTATACCAATTGAAAAAATAAGGAGAGGGAAATACAATTTACGCTTTAAACTGATAGCTCCAAGTATACTGAACGCTGCAAGAAACATAATGGGCATAATAATAGATATGTCTTCTGCGGATTTTGTTTGGGTGATTTTGATAATAAGGGGGATTTGGGCACAGGCTTTCAGGAGCATTGCAATAAGAATTAATAGCCCCATATAATCGTAATTAGATGTGGTTTCTGTGTTTAGCATATAATTTGAATCTCTTGTATCACTCATATCACTCATATCATTCATATATTTATAAAACATTTCTTTTTATGAAATTTTGAGATATTTTCTTGAATTTATCCTTTTCTTCATTCGTTTTATTCATCCAGTTTTTTGCTTGGATGGGTCCAAATCTTCCCATTTTTTTCATTTTCTCTAAATTATTCCCGATAAAAGCCCAATATAGAGAGTCCCAGACTTTTTCCCAATCCCCATGTTTATAATCGCTTTTTCTTATCATCTCGTAATTGGAACTAGCAGCATATGCCTTACTAGTTGTCAGTCCTCCATCACTATAGAGTGCCATGCTATATACATTATTTATCATCACCCAATCATAACTATCCACAGCGAATTCCATAAACCATTTATATACATCATCTGGATGAATTCCAGCCATCATACATAAACTACCCACAATCATCAACCGTTCAATATGATGTAAATAGCCCGTTTTGAATCCTTTTTTGATGCAATCATCCAAAGGCAATATTCCAGTGGTTCCATTATAAAATGAGGGTGCCATACGGTATTTAGCATTGAAATAATTTGAGGTCGTCATATCTTTATAAATATATTGATAAGTGAATCTGCTAAATTCTCGCCATCCCAGAATTTGGCGAATAAACCCCTCGGTTTCATTGATTGGAATACGGTTTTTTTCAGCATACTGGATAGTTTCTTGTATTACATAATGGGGCTCTAATATTCCTATATTTAATGCACAACTTATTCCACTATGGAATAAAAATGAGTCGGGTTTTTCAGTAATTGCATCTTGATATGTCCCAAATAGATGGAATCTTCGGTGCAAAAAGGCATCCATCCATTTTTTCGCTTCATTCCAATTAATAGGGCACCAGAAATCTTCTTGGTGGCTATCACCAAAGTTATTGGGAAAATATTTTTCAACATAGGTGATGGCTTCTTTAATATAGGAAATACTCTTAGGGTCTCGATGGATGGTAACTTCTGGTAGCTGTAGATTTTTGGGGAGGGGGCAGCGGTTTTCACCATCATATGTTAATTTGCCGCCAGCTGGTTTTCCATTTTTCATTAGAATTTGAAGCCTTTCACGCTGCCATTTGTAGAAACTGGTTTGGAAAAAGGGTTTCTTGCGGGATTTTACCGTTGCATAATAGTCAGCAAACTCTTGGTCTGTTGTTAGAAAATTTAGTGGATCAAGCGCGGATTTATGGAGGATCGGCTTAAGGTATTCTTCTAGGGCATGATCAACCGGTTTGTAATATATAATATCTTTTAGATTCTTAAGGGTGGGTGGAATACCTGTGGGATATTTGGCAAGATCTTGGTAGTCTTTGTAGATAATTTTTGCAGTTGTATTTTTTTTGAGGTAGTCTTCATAATATTTCATGGATGCACGATGAAGAATTAGCTTTTTTTTATTGAAGTTCATTTTTATATTCCGTTTTCCGAAGAATAGGGGATGCTCTAATATATAAATTGTTTTTGAATTTCGTAAATTAGAAATATTTTCAAATAATTGGTGGGGGAAAATAATAAATGAAGACATGATATTAATAATATTAATATTATTATAGAAATTATATTTATGACGAGGCGGGTGCCCCGGGGCTTTGCCAAAAAGTGTTGCCACACACTTGCTTCTAGCTGAGAAGCGCAGTCCAGTTACGTGCACCTTTTGCGGGTGATTATCTGGGGAGGGGGGGGACCAGTTCAAGTTGCACCATTGGTTCGCAGCCCTTCTCACAACTTACCACGAAGGTAGAAGAGGAGATGGGCACGTAGAGTCAATCATTCTGTTGTCACGAAGACACTTCGATAGGGAGAGCACTAGGGGTTGCTTTTGATGAGGTCAAGGGGGAGCGCCTAAGCGCTCCCAATGCCTCGGGTGCCCAAATTCATAGGCACCCAAAGCGGGGGTGATGCTGTAGAGATGCTGCAGGAAGCTGCTTTTAGGAGCAACCACACAATATCATGCAGCATCGGCTGGGGGCTACCGCCTATTTCCGTCCTCCGCGAAGGAGGATAAGTTAAGGTTGGCAGCGAAAGAGTGGTAGCAGTACTTCCTAGCGGTTTGCTGGATGAGTGAGCCACCGTGGGGCTACCGCCTATTTCCGTCCTCCGCGAAGGAGGATAAGTTAAGGTCGGCAGCGAAAGAGTGGTAGCAGTACTTCCCAGCGGTTTGCTGGATGAGTGAGCCACCGTGGGGCTACCGCCTATGTTTGTCCCTCGCGAAGAAGGATAGATTAAGGTTGGCAGCGAAAGAGTGGTAGCAGCACTTTCCAGCGGTTTGCTGGATGAGTGAGCCACCGTGGGGCTACCTCCTATGTTCGTCCCTCGCGAAGAAGGATAGATTAAGGTTGGCAGCGAAAGAGTGGTAGCAGTACTTCCTAGCGGTTTGCTGGATGAGTGAGCCACCGTGGGGCTACCGCCTATTTCCGT
>Ga0315284_10000634_pt1 | contig 47961 bp, 33 predicted proteins | sample YL17G09_16_MG_FD_203696 | JGI IMG/M metagenome (GOLD analysis project Ga0315284, IMG submission 203696) | Sediment microbial communities from Yellowstone Lake, YNP, Wyoming, USA - YL17G09_16 | ecosystem: Environmental > Aquatic > Freshwater > Lake > Sediment | place: USA: Wyoming | collected...
CACAAAACGTGGTGGAACCTCCTAAAAAAACAATGGAAATGTCGGGATTATCATGGATTTTCGACGGTTCCATAAAACCGTTCTCATCAAATCTCACAGTATATTTTTGCGGTTTTAATGTGTCCGAACGCCAGAGCAATAATCTTTCGGGTTTAATAGTAAAAGAAGCGAAAGGACGTCCCTCCCGTAATACTATTTTTCGTTCAATTCCATAATTTTTATAATTGACAATGCATTTTTCTTTCATTCTAAAAAATAATTCAAGACCGATTCCAAGCACAAAGAACGCACATATGACAACAACTGTTAGAGTGATTCTCGGGTGTGCCTCAAAACGGTTTTTATTGCATTGAATTGTCATACAGCGCTTTCTTAATTTTCCGTAAAAGCGAAGATACTACGATTGAAGGGATTGACTATTACTCAGAAGCCCGGTGAAAAATATCATCTGTGTAGATACATGCTGTCAAGGGTCAGCACGAAGTGCTGATTTACATGCCCTTGACAGCACATAGACAACATATTTCATTATCGGGCGCGTGAAAAAAATACTTTTTCACCGCCCTCTCAGGACACAGTGTAATTGTTGGAAATCAGTTAAGGAATCGTCTCACATAGGTGAACCCGAACTGAAACAGCCGCGTAATATCATTGAAGCCGCGAATCCCTTTTAACGCTATTAACAACGGTTTCAACAGTCCTATGTTGTTGTCTCCGGCCCAGTCGAATAAAGCTTTCTGGAGAACCGGCCACGGTATGTTTTCAATATAAAGCGGGACAGGGCCTGATAAGGCCGGCAAAGTGTTTTTAATGACAAATTTTTCATCGGCCCAGGAAAAATCACGTGGCAACACACCGCGCTCACGAGCAATTTTCTCTATTCCGGTTCCCGGATAGATACGCAGAATGTTAAGTCCCGTGCGGCCGCCAGTCTTTTTCATAAAATCCAGGGTACGATGCATATCTTCTATTTTCTCGTCGGGAAAGCTGATTATATACCCCCCGGTAAATGGAAGACCCGCTTCACGACACCAAGCAGTAACCTGCTCAACCTGCTCAATCGAGATTTTTTTCCCTATGAGACCATCGAGTGTTTTGTCATTTACAGACTCCACACCATACACCAATTGGACACACCCGGCACGTTTCATAAGTTTGATCATATCCAGGCTTGCTTTATCAACCCGGAAAGCACAATCCCAATACAGGTTTAATCTTCGCTCAATGATTTGTTCACATATTTCAATGACCCTGCCATGATTAACGTTAAATGTATCGTCAGATATTCTCAGATATCGCACGCCGAATTTATCATACAGAAGCTGTAATTCGTCAACGAAATTTGAAGCGCTCCTTACCCTGACACTTTTTCCCCAGAGAAGGGGATTACTGCAGAAAGAACATTTTCCCGGGCATCCGCGGGCTGAAATTACATTTGCACAGATAAGATTGGGATGGTCGGGAACCTTATTGGAAAGACCATAATCCCTGAGATCTATACGGTCCCACGAGGGAAAAGGAATTGTATCGATGCAAGGTATCAGGGTACTATCGGAATTATGAATGACTTCATTATCACTGCGGAAGGAGATACCCGGTACCGTTTCAAGAGGGCGTTGGTCTTCGAGGGTATTCAACAAATCAATAATTGTCCGCTCACCTTCTCCACGGACAAGAATATCAATGGCTTGAACATGTTTCAATGTATCGTCTGGCACCAGAGTACCATGAGGTCCGCCACCGATAATGATCATGGACGGAAATGCCTCACGTAAGGCACGGGCAGTTTTAAATGCCTGAAAACGAGCATCCGTCGTAAACGATATTCCCACTGCATTGGGAGGGTTTTTCTTAAGTCTCTTTATTAATCCCTTAATTGAGATCGCTTTGGCCAGACAGTCTAAAACCTCAACATTATGCCGTCCGTCAGACTCCAGGGAAGATGCCAGATAAAGGATTCCGAGAGGATTAACCACTTCATTATAAGTAAAATACATTTTTGACGGTGCAATAATCAGCAGAATATTCATTGAATATGTATCCAGAATGTGGGCAATTGGTTTTCATACATTCCCTGAACAAACAAAGAGCAGAATCTATACTCAGCCCCTGAAAATATAATCGAATATATTTGTTGCTGCGATAGATATACGCTTAATGTCGTCGAAACTCGTAAGTTGCCATTTGATCGAATGCAACCAGTATACCGGCCTCATATAAAAATTCCTGTATGCCATACGAACCATTCTGCTGAGCTCTTCTTTCTTGAGCGAGGTATAGTACTCATTGAAAAGCCCTTCGACATGGAGTTTCGATAAATCCGAAGAACTTCCATCGCCAATCTGGGGATATCTGGAGGCGACCATTTGAAACAAAGGCGTACCCGGATAAGGAGTGCAAATTCCAAAGGTGGCGGTTGTAGGATTCAGATTAATAACAAAATCGATGGTTTGAGCGACGGTTTCACGGGTATCGCCGGGATTGCCGATCATCACATGGGCATGAGTTCTCATTCCCGCTTTTCGCGCCCACTCGAACACCCTGTGTGCCTGATCGAGATTATATCCCTTTTTAATCCCGTTTAAAATCTCCTGATTCCCCGATTCCACCCCGATTTTAATCGTATGACATCCGGCACGTTTTGCCAACTGTATGGTATATTCATCTATCATGTCAATTCTTGTATTAGCCAGCCAGGTAATATCAAGATTATTTTTAATAATATATTCACATACTACATAGTCTCTTTTTTTATTGACAAAAAAGGTATCATCCCGAAAATATACCTCTTTTATTCCTTTACGAATAAAATAGTTCAATTCATCGATAACATAGTCCGCCGATTGAAATCGTACCCTTTTTCCATCAAACGCCGGTGCAGTACAAAATGAGCATTTCCCCGGACAGCCCTTGCTTGTTGTGGTTGTTATATACGGTGTTCTTTTTACGATAGGATTGTAATAATCGATGCCTTTCGGCAGCAAGTCAACATCCGGGAAAGGGATTTCATCAAGATTCTCAATCAAAGGGTAATTCTCATTTACGACAATCTGATCCTTTTTTTTAAATCCAATCCCCTTAAGATGGGAGAAATCCTCTTTCCTCGTCATGAGATCGATCAGGTCTCTGAGAATAAACTCCGGTTCATGTTTAATAATGATATCAATTCCATCATGTGACAGACAATTTGTCGGCATAAAAGTTGGATGAGAACCGAATACAATAGTTATGATGTCCTTGTTGTCTCTTTTCAGTTTTTCCAGATAATCGGCATCCTCATTGAAAGTCATTGTCGATGAAGAGATTACAATAACATCGTAATGAGGGATTATTGATTGCATGGTTGATGATGATATCTGTTCTGCCTGTGCATCAAGAAAATCTGCTTCAAAACCGCTATCACGCAGAATAGTAGTTAAAATAAGCAGGGTAAAAGGAGGAATCGTCGCCCCACCAATTCTTTTACCGTTGCACCAGCATCCATATGCCACATCTCTGACAACATTTTTAGTCAACTTTGTCAAAGGATTCAATATTAAAACTTTCAAACGCGTTCATCCTTAATGAAGTATTCCGGCATTCCGCAGACAATCAACGATTATCAATCAAAATATTGGAGTAAATAACTTTCAGGAAAACTGTTTCATTCCAGATCGTATAGTGAAAAGAATTTTGATGAGGCAGTATATCGACTGTTTTTATTACTCTTTATGAGCGTTTTTACCAGGAACCACCTTAAAAGGTACGCGAAAAAACCATATCTTCCAAGGGTGATCATATATAATCGAAGGATGATGAATTCGATACTTTTCATGGGAGACTCCCGTAAAGTTTCAAAATCGTTTTTTATTAAGTGCACATTAAAAAATCGATATATGTTTTTAAATAATCGATGCATAAAGGCAAACAATACCTGTCGTCCATCCATAGTGGAGAAAGAATTCGATTTTCCCGAAGTCCTGCCACAATCTTTTCCACAACCGGACTCTTTGTTTTTCTGAATCCATATGTATAAAGGAACTGGGTGTTACGACTCATGCCAAATGATTGATAATTTCCGGTTGAATCAATTCTGTTGTCAAGGTCCTCGTTTATTCCGGATAGAAACTCTATGATATCATCATGGTTCGTTTTTTCACCGTAGCAGGCAAGATAACTTGTCGTTATCGTGGTGTAACCCAAATCAAAACCGCCATACTCAGGAAAAAAGCCGAGTTCCTGAAAGTCTGATTTCAGCATAATATACTGCCTCTCAGCGGCTTCCCTGAAATAGCCAATGTTCGTAAGCAGATAAATGTTATACAAACTCAAAAGCGATGAAGCTCTTTGATTGGCAACATCGTTATTTCGCTGTTCTGAAATCCATAATCCCGTTTTCTTGAGCTTTTTTTCAACATTGGAAGTTGCTATAAAATCATCGACTGTTTTTTTATCAATTTCGCGAAGCTGCAAAAGGGACTCCGTTATTGCGTATGTGGAAAAGGATGTTGCACACAAGCTTCTTTCAAAGGGATATATCTCTACTGCCGAACCATCTCTGTTGCGTGTTTTCAGGCCGAATTCAATAATACCAAATACCCACTCCAATATTTTTGGATTTTTAAAATATACATTCTCCTCGAACTCATTCGAATACAAGAGGGCAAGGAGCAAACATGCTTCCTGAAAACGTGCATTCGCAACATCATGGAGCTTGTAATGCCAGTAGTATCTGTCGCAACAACCATAAGTATCCGAGCTTTTAACTCTATCAATAAATCCTAAGACTCTTGGTGTTGTCAACAGGATTGTTTTACGAATTTCTTCCATTACTGTTCATCCCGTTAGCAAATCTTGTCATGTCCATTGAGGATTAAACACTTCCAGCCATATTTGAAAAATGATAAGCGCCATTACTTTTTTATGTTCCAGAAGCGGGGAACGCTCTGCATTGTCAATGATCTTCAGCACCTCCCGTTTGTTGAACAAGTCATCGTCCGGTATTGAAGAACGAAGATATCTGTCGACAAGTTTCTGATATGAGCGCTTATACTCCCCTTCAATCGGGAAAAAAAAAGCATTTTTCCTTCTGCTCTTTCTCCCGGGAACAGAATAGCGCTTCTTAAATAGTGTATTCAGCACATATTTTCCATGACCCTTTCGAATTTTCAAATCGTGCGGGAGGCCGGCCTCAAACTCGACAATTCTATGGTCAAGAAATGGAACACGACCTTCGAGGGAATGCGCCATGGTCATCCGATCCTGTTTATTGAGGATATTATCCGGAAGCCAGTTTTTCAAATCATGAAGATATATGTCCCTTAACGGATTGTTCGAATTATCCAATTTATCGATCAAGGGCTTGTAGTATTCTTCTTCAGCCGCCTCTTTCCCTTTCATGAGAACAGGACCGTACAGAGCATTTTTCTCACTTTCAGTAAAAAGGGAGGTCAATAGTTGATAGGCCTTTCCGGGACTTGACAGACAGGAAGCTAACTGGCCGAACCGCTCCCTTCCGGCAACACCCATGGATCCTGGATAATTAAATACTGAATCCAGCACAGAAACAGGCATACGTTTTATCAGGTAGCCTAAAGATAACAACACCATTGAAGGAAGCCATTTTTCAACAGAGAATCCTTTTGATAATGCCTCGTGGTGCACATACCCCATCTGGCCCTCATCGGCACCCTCACCGGTTAAAACAACCTTGATATCATCCGATGCTTTTTTACTGAGCATGTAAAGAGGAAGCAGTATTGAGTCGCCAAATGGCTCGTCCATATGCCAGATTATTTTGGGAAGTAACTCAAATGCATCCCCGGACACCTTCAGTTCGTGATGGTCACACCCATAATAGTTCGCCGATCTCGACGCCTCTTCGGTTTCGTCAAAAACATTGTCGAAACCCACAGTATAGGAGTGTATTGGAGTATGACCGAGTTGAGACATGATGGCAATAATTGTCGTAGAATCTACTCCGCCGGAAAGGAACACTCCCAACGGAACATCGCTTATCAGACGATAATTGACGGAATCATTAAGAAGTTCGTCAAATTCCTCAATTACTGTTTTATAACTTTTGTTTAAGGGCTCTTCCGGAATATCCCAATATTTCCAGAATGAAGGTGCCTTGTCTCCAACCTGTTCAAATGCATGCGCTGGAAGCAGTTTAAATATATTTTTATATATCGTTATATTTCCAGGAACATATCTATAAGTAAAATACATATCTACAGCTGCAGGATATACTTCCGAAGGAACAAATCCAGACTTAAAAAGGGCTTTTATCTCTGATGCGAAAAATAAACCGTTATTATTGATCGAATAATAGAATGGTTTAATCCCGAGTCTGTCGCGGGCACCAAAGAGAAGGTTTTCCCGGGCATCGTATATCACAAATGCAAATTGACCGTTAAGGTGGTGCAGCATTTCCTTGCCATAACATACATACATCTGGAGCAATACTTCAGTGTCAGAAGAGGTTACAAAATCAAACCCTTTTTTTGTCAAGTCCTTTTTTAATTCACGATAATTGTATATCACTCCGTTAAAAACCAGACAAACCTGTCCATCAGCACTCACAAAGGGCTGATGCCCACCAGCAATATCTATAATTGAAAGTCTCCTGTGTCCCAAACCAACTGTTCCTGAAGTATAAAGTCCGCTGTCATCGGGTCCGCGATGCTCAAGAACAGCGATCATTTTTTCAAGTGGAACATTTTGTTTTGAACGATAACCACATATACCACACATGAATCACAATCCTCAAGTAATACTTATTAAGATATTGTTATTACTTTTATTATTCATACACAGTCGAGATAGATGAATAAACCGGTTTACTTTCCCTTGACAACAATCTGACATTTTATTTTCCGCCACAGCTAAATTTCTGATAAACTATACTGTAACCCGCCTCCACTCTTTGTATCACTCCCAGAGTTAGTCCGCAGGCCGTTTGAGGTGGAGCGGAGCTGAACCGACCAACAACTTATCGACTATTCCATCAACGGGCAGAATCACCTCCAGGGCTGGAGGTAGATACCCGAGTGAACTATGAGGTTGTATATGATTATACTCTCGTCGCCATCGTTCGACAAGTACTTTCACTTCAAGTAACGAATTAAAAGCCCTGTGAAAAAAATCATCTGAGTAGATACATGCTGTCAGGGGTCTGCACGAAATGCTAATTTACATGCCCTTGACAGCACATAGACAACATATTCATTATCGGGCGCGTGAAAAAAAACTTTTTCACAGCCCCCTTTAAGCCACTTTTCGTTATCCGTAAAAGCGGATAATTGTGGCGGCAGGGAGTTTTTTTTGTTATTTTCATTAAGCCGGTCATAAACTCCACACATTGCCGCTCAACAGTTTCATCAGGTCCAGGCCCTGAATAGGGATGGAACAAGGCTGTTCCCCGACATATCGACATTGCGACACCGCATGTATGGAGAACGGATCATGAAGATGAGTTTGTTAACAATTGGGGATGATTCGAATCTGTGCACGCCAAGGTATATTCCCCGTTCAGGTCACGATAAAGATCCTGTGAAACTCCATGCCGACCTGGCACGTCTTGTACTTTATATGTTCATGGCAGTTGCCGCGTTCATCGGCTGGTATTTCCATAACAAGGCGAACGAGCCGCTCGCACTCCTGAATACATCGATCAATAGATCGCTCGGGCGGGCATTCAGGGCGAGTCTTGAAGGTTCGATTACACTGCGGGACAGCACGTTGAGTGTTTTTCGCACCCGTCAGATATACGCACCTCGTGAGGGGGTATCCGTACTCTCAGACATACGATCTGCCGACGACGCGCCCTTCGATGCGGTGACCTCACTCGAAATCCTTCGACATGCAGATTATATCGTCGAGTACGAAAAAGAGGACATGTATGGTCATCCCACACGCCATTTAAACGGAACGATTACCGATAAAAACACTGAATCGACCGTACGGGTATTCGATTACTGGATCGACATGAAAAGCCTCCTCGCCGTGCGGATCATCATAGCCCAGGTCGAACGGAACGTTCTCACTGATGATGAGGGGAACTCGTATGCAAAGGAAACATATATCAATATAAGGTATCACTCATGGCACTGATGGGAACTCCCGCTGTACGGCTTCGTATCAGGTCGTTTCAGCAACCGACGCGATTCAGGTTAAAAAAACTCAGTATAACCATACGATGAAATAAAGAATTCCTTCATGGACAACACATTAAGATCGGGAATCGACCGGCGCCGAAACATTGCAACAGCTACAAACATAAACAAGCGGTCAGGCCATGACCGACGGGAAGTCCTCAATTTTCACTACCGCTTTGTCAAGGTCATCGAAAAAATTCCTGTCTTCAGAGACCTGACCATTGAACAGTCAGAGGAAATTCTGGCGATCTGTTCGAAACAACGTTATGCACCGGGCGAATATCTCTGCAGAGCGGACGAGGATTCTCTGGAGATGTACATCCTTCTTGCGGGCCAGTTGGATGTCACCCTGCCGAACGGAAAAGCGATTTCAAAGATAAAACCGCTTGGAATCGTCGGCGAAATGGGCATTTTCACCGGTGAACCCCGTTCCGCTTCCATTGTGGCGGTCACTGACACTATTGTTCTCACTATCAACAAGACCGAACTTATGAATCTGCTTCAGAAAGACTGCCTCCTGTCCGTCCATATTCTCCTGAACGTCATCAAGGATCTATCCGGCAAACTCAAGCACAACAACATCATACTTGAGGAAATGCGTGAGGTCTGTGTTACCGGCGAATTCACAAGGATACTCTCGAAGGCTCTCATGCAGAAAGAATAACCTTTCTTCCGCCCGAAAAAAAACTGCCGGATAATCCAGTCCGGCAGTTTTCAATGAAAAGGTTACACCATAATCCATTATTTCACCATGACATCCCAGTGTTTTGAATGGCGTGAAGTCCCGTCCGGCCCCACGACATCGAGCCAGACCGTATAGTGAATCCCCGGTTTCGAGTACTGATGGATGGGGAACTGTTCATTCGATGTCTCCCCGTCACCGAAATGCCATGTCCATGAGTCGATATTTCCGACCGACTCATCCTTGAAATACACGAGGCGGCGGTCCATATCGATGACCTTGAATGACCACTGTGCCTCCAGTTTCGGCTGGAATCGATCCTCGAGCCGCATGAGACGGAACGCACAGAGATAATCGGCGGTATGCACCATCCTGACATCGTGGGCGAGATTGTAATGCCCGTCACGTTTCCCGCCGTCGAAATCAAGAATCGACCATGACAGGCCGATGATAGTGTTTTCCTCGAGCAGGGATTCGACAGCACGTTCGGGGCCGTCATACGGCGCATAGTCGAAGGGGGTAATCCAGCATTCGAGGACGAGATTTCCGCTCTCGCCGGGCTTGAAATCATAATTGTACGCGTAGTTGGCGTACGGGAACCGGCAGGCCCACGGCTGGCAGCCCCAGACGAGACACCACTGATTATTCACCGGCGGAGTGAAAATGTGATAATTCTGGGCATGAACACCGCTGAACCTGAAATGGTTGTCTATATTGTTCTCGATCTGGGGATTATAAATAAACGGTCCCCCCGAAATATCGCCGTCCACAACAACCTCGAAAATATCGTTCTGGTAACCGCCGTCACCAAACCGTCCGAAATCCCAGAAATCGTCATGCGCTTGGTAAAGGAAATAAAGGCGGTTCAAACCTTTCACCCAGCCGACACGGACTTTGATGTCGAGATCGTTGGGATCGATATTTGTGCCGTGTCCGTCTTCCGTATCGTTCAAGAGATCGGTCCCATAGGTGTATTCTTCGCCGACTATGTCCCAGTCATCAGTCTTGCCGTCGATACGGGGAATCATGTCACGGGGGAACTGGAATATCTTGAATTCCAATTCAGGCCGTCCGAGGGCGTGCACGCGGGGCACTCCGGTCACTGCAAGCGCCATCAGGATCGCTGCCATTCTTGTCATGGAATGTATTCTCCTTTTTCACTGGTGTTTTTGAACGGGATAACTCTCCGCATAACCGGCTGGCAATGCAGCGCAAAGGAATTGCCAATCCGGTGGTGCGCCTTGTTAGGCACTTCTCATTCTGGTATTGGGTTGGCAAACTTGCAGTTCAGGCAGATTTAGTCGGCTGGCTTTAGCAAGAGCCAAAAAAACATAATGCCTGCAACGATGAACAATGGCCAGAAAAGGAACGAGAAAAAAATACTACAAGGAACAGCAACCAAAAACCGCAACCACTATCCTTATAACTGTGCCTTCCCTTCATAGGTGCAGTTTGGGGGCACCTGATTTGTTTAGCCCGCAGTGCAAATGCCATTTTGTCTTCTTTTGCCTGACATAGATTATGCAATTTTTTATTGATGCGCCACTGGCCGAAGCTCGTATATAGTACCATATTTCGACGCCGTCTCCACATCACCCTTACGGAGCGCGTCTCGCACGTCATCAAGTTTGTAGACATCATCGATACTGAGATATGGTGACCACTCACCTTCGTTCTCAATCAATTCAACCTCCACTTCCGCCATATACCTCCCTTCATGCACATACCTGGTCTTCTTCCGCCTTCTCATAATCACTGCCTCCGTAAGAATTTTTCGTCCCACCGTTCGGGGTCAGGCCTGTATGCCGTGACCAGAACGACTGGTTTGTTATACCCCTTCGGGATACCCCATACAACATGTACGGGATTGCCAAAACGGTCTTTCTGTAAGAGTAGGACACACGGCCCCTTCGGATAATTCGGATATTCCTCGACAGCCACTGCCTCCGCAACGACTGCAAGCAATTCTCTTGCTGTCAGGTTGTCTTCTGACAGCTCATCATATCCATGCTCTGATATCAGAACTTCGCCAGCGCTTACCAGATCGCGCACTCGTTCAAGATACTCACTCAAGCCATATTCTCCACTTCATCCACGACCCCCAATCGTTGCCTAACATAGGCTTATACAGATCATGTATAAGAACCTATATAGAGCGCATAGAGTTATATAAGCCCCCCAAGAAATATCAGAAAGAAACGCGTATAATTATAAATATCAATCTGTTGAGACATAAAGTATAAAAATGTCTCGGGATTATATACAGTCTGCATAAAATTCCATTTTACCGTCGCTTTCTATAAATTGTCAGCCGGGCTTATAACACCCTTTCCACCACGGTTTAGAACATGCGTGTATATCATTGTTGTTTTGACATCCTTATGGCCGAGTAATTCCTGCACTGTTATATTGGGAGAAGTATATAAACATTTTCACGTCTTGTCAAGTAAAATGCTTATCAAAATTGATAACCGGATTTCTTATTATCTACGAATATATATCGTCAGAAATATGTATCAAAATCAAAAGAGGGGTCATATAAAAAAAGAATGCGCCCTGCATCGGCGCATTCCAGTGTTGAGAGTTACGGTAGGCGGTTCATGCAACCGCTTCTCCGGCGTCTCCATGATGCTTCGGCGCCCATGAATCGAGGAACCGGTAATGGTCGGGCAGCACCACATGAGCCGTCTTTTCCGCGACAACCTTCACCTCGTCTAAAAGCGCCTGATCGTCATCGGACATTGACGGTTCTTCATACGCCTGAACATTTTCCAGAAATTCGCCGAACTGGTTCATTCCGCAGAATGTCGTATCGGGTTCGAGGCCGGAGTTGATTACATACCGGAGCGCCGCCTGGGTGAAGCTCAGGTCGGGATTGATATTGTGTGCCGCTCCCTTAAGCGCATCTATAAAATAATCTCCGGCAAACGGTTTCATGGTCACCACACCGATACCGCGCGTCCTGAGGTCCTGGGCGAGTGTCGGAAATTCCGGGAGCAGATCCGGCGGCCAGCCGATGTTGTGGTAGAAATTGTAGGGAAAAACCACATAATCGAGATCGTCCGGATAGGATTCCAGCGTCATCTCGAGATCGCTCATCTGGTGTATGGGGATTCCGACCGCACGGATTTTTCCAGCATCCCTCAATCTGAACAGTTCTTCCCACATCCACCATTCCAGGCCGAAATCCGCATTATCGGGCGCCCAGAGATGCATTCTGACCATGTCGATATGATCTTTTCCGAAAAGCGTCCGTGCACGATCGATTTCCTGTTCAGGAGTCAATCCTCTCGCAGGGTCCAATGAAATCGAAATAACGGTCTCCTCGATAACGGGCGCAAGATACTGCCCGGTCGGTCCATACTGGTTTTCGCCTTCGACATCATAGACATCGTACGTGGTAATCCCCCGGTCGTACGCCTCGCGGAACATGTATTCACGCTTTTGCCCGATGTTTGGTTTGCCTACATGAGAACCGAACCCGAACCGCGAAACCATGATACCCGTTGTCCCCAGCTCGGTCTTCCCGATGCCGCCAGAAGCGGTATTCACCATGACCGCCATGATGTTCACCACGAACGACCGCTCGTTGTTGACTGTGATTTTCTGAACCGCAGGATTGAACGAATACCCGGTCTTCCGCGGAGTAAGGGTATAGACACCGTTTTTCGGAACATTGGTAGTGTACCTGCCCGCAGCATCGGTCAACACAGTTTTCACCACACCGTCACCGATGATTGAGACAGATACCCCCTGAATGCCGTCACCCTCGGGACCGGCGATCAATCCGGTTACCGGGATATCCGTCGGATTCGTAGAAACGGGATTGACGCCGTTATTTTCCGAGCAGCCGAACGCGCCGAGGGCGAAAATTCCCGCCGTTCCTTTGGTCAAAAAAGCTCTCCGTCTCATGACATCTCCTGAAAAATACCGACATTCATCGAATTGATTCATGTGGTACGAAAATGCTGCCGTGCCATCCCGCCTGGTGCCCATGTATCGAGGAACCGGTAATGGTCGGGCAGTACCGCACGGGCAGTTTTTTCCGCCACAACCTTCACCTCGTCCAGCAGTGTCTGCTCGTCCTCAGACATTACCGGCTCTTCATACGCCCGGACGTTCTCGATGAACTCGTTGAACAGGTTCATACCGCAGAATGTCGTGTCGGGTTCGAGACCGGAGTTGATAACATACCTGAGCGCCGCCTGGGTGAAGCTCAGATCGGGATTCACCGATTGCGATGCCTGTTTGAGCGTCGTGATGAAATAATCCCCTGCGAACGGTTTCATGGTAATAACACCAATGTTCCTATCACGGAGTGACTGGGCAAACGGTACGAAATCTTCCGGAAGCTCATCGGGTGGCCACCCGATATTATGATAAAAATTATAGGGAAATATAACGAAATCAATCGGATATGTGGCAATAAGCTCGTCAATTTCATCGGGGAAATGAATCGGCACCCCCACCGCTCTCACTTTGCCCTGCTCTTTGTACCTGAACAACTCTTCCCACATCCACCATTCGTTAACATGACTGGTATCGCCATGCAAACCCTCGCGGTTACGAGCCTGACAGCGCACCAGATCGATACAGTCCCTGCCGAAATAATTCAAAATACCTTCGAGGTCTCTCTCGGGATTACTGGGACTTATATTTACTGAAATAACGACATCGTTTTTAACTGGCGCGAGATACTTTCCCATCACCCGATATTCACCATCGTATACATCGAATGTCATGACACCGCGGTCGATTGCCTCACGGACCATACGTTCCCTGACCGCGCCCGTGTTCTGGGTATTGACATGCGATCCCAGGGCGAACCGCGAAACCATGATACCCGTTGTCCCCAGCTCGGTCATTCCGACGCCGCCCGAAGCGGTATTCACCATAACCGCCATGATGTTCACCACAAACGACCGCTCGTTATTGACAGCTATTTTCTGCACCGCGGGATTGAACGAATACCCGGTCTTATGCGGGGTCAGAGTATAGGCGCCGTTTCCCGGTACTGAGAAAGCGAATCGGCCTGTTACGTCGCTCATCACCGTTTTCACCACACCGTCACCGGTGATGGTGAGTTTTACACCCTGAATACCGTTCCCCTCGTGACCGGCAATCAGTCCTGTCACCGGGATGCCCGTCTGTTTTATCGATAAAGGATTGACGCCGTTATTTTCCGAGCAGCCGAACGCGCCGAGTGCGAAAACTCCCGCCGACCCTTTGGTTAAAAAAGCTCTCCGTTTCATGACATCTCCTGAAAAATACCGACATTCATCGAATTGATTCATGTGGTACGAACATGCTGCCGTGCCATCCCGCCTGGCGCCCATGTATCGAGGAACCGGTAATAGTCGGGCAGCACTGCTTGAGCAGTTTTCTCCGCAACGACCCTCACTTCGTCCAGAAGCGCCTGCTCGTCCCCGGATATTTCCGGATCTTCATAGGCCTTGACATTCTCGAGGAACTCGCTGAACTGGTTCATCCCGCAGAATGTCGTATCAGGTTCGAGACCTGAGTTGATCACATACCGGAGTGCCGCCTGAGTGAAACTCAGGTCGGGATTGATATCCCTTGCCGCATTCTTCAGCGCGGTAATGAAATAATCTCCGGCGAACGGTTTAATAGTCACCACACCGATTCCGCGCGCCCTGAGGTCCTGGGCGAGGGTTGGAAACTCGGGATGCAGATCCGGAGGCCAGCCGATATTATGGTAGAAATTGTAGGGAAAAAACACATAATCGAGATCGTCTATATAGGTGGTCATCAGTTCGTCCAGGTCGGCCATTTCGTGGATGGGAACGCCCACCGCCCTTATTTTTCCGGCGTCCCTGAGCCTGAAAGCTTCCTCCCAGTACGGCCAGTTACCCGAATTTTTGTTAGTGTCGGTAGATGACCATGCTTGAATCCTGAACATATCGATGCATTCACGTCCGAGCAGTTTGAGATCGTCGTCGAGTTTCTTCTCAAGCGTCTTGCCGCCGAGGCTTTCCATATAGATAGAAAGAGCAGTGTCCTGTTTGACACCTGACAGATATCTGCCGAGGTCCTCATACTGGTATCCGCCCTGGTCGGTATTGTAGATATCGAAAACCCTGACTCCACGGTCGTAGGCTTCGTGTATCATATATTCTCTCATTGGACCTGTATTATCTTCATAGACATGTGAACCGAATCCGAACCGCGAAACCATGATACCCGTCGTCCCCAGCTCGGTCATTCCGATGCCGCCCGAAGCGGTATTGACCATGACCGCCATGATGTTTACCACAAACGACCGCTCGTTGTTGACAGTGATTTTCTGGACCGCAGGATTGAACGAATACCCGGTTTTCTTCGGGGAAAGAGAATAGACGCCGTTCCCCGGAACAGAAGAAGTGAATCTGCCCGCCGCGTCTGTTACTACTGTTTTCACCACACTTTTCCCCGTGATGGTGAGGGCGATCCCCTGTATGCCATTCCCCTCAGGACCGGCGATCAATCCGGTCACCGGAACGTCCGTCGGATTCGTAGAAACGGGATTGACGCTGTTATTTTCCGAGCAGCCGAACGCGCCGAGCGCCAAAACACCCGCGGTTCCTTTCGTTAAAAACATGCGCCGTTTCACAAGAACCCCTTCCATGCATCATTATTTATAAACATCATCAAAAACAATAAATTACCATTATTGATATGTAACGTTTGAACCGCCCCCCGGTTCCTGTGCCGAAGATAAACCTGCTCGTATTTACCGGCCTTTTCCGCTCAGCCATTTGTCACGGGTCAGGTTCGGGTCGTCCCAGGTGTGCCCGATACGGCCGGCGATTCCCTGTATGTGGTCGTACGCAGGTTTCCAGAGGTTACGGTCGGAGATATGTTCAAGCGAGAACGTCTTCCATGGCTCCAACCGGGATGAGGCGCGTATGAGAGCCTCATGGTCAAGCAGTCCGGTGCCCATCCTCGCCTCGTCGATATGGGAAATAACGATCTGGTTCCAGATATTCACATCCTTGCAGTGAATGGACCCGATGCAGTCGCCGAGGAAGGAAAACGCGGTGCTGATGAAGACTCCCGATTCATAGATCCGCTGTGATGTCATGTGATTGACCGGATCGAAACAGATGCGCAGATAGGGCGAATCGACCCGCTCGACGAATTCTTTCATCCGTTCGATGCAGTTCACGATCGTCCACTGGGTCGTTTCCGGGCAGAGCACCACATTCGCGTCCTCGGCATAGGGCACAAGCTCACTGGTATGCCTGACAAGGATATCGAGAGCTTTCTGTGTATGGTTTTCTGGGTGCGGGTAATACGACCCCCCGGGACTCATGCTCCCGACCGAATAGCCGAGATGACTGCACCCGAGCTTTCCCGCAATACCGAGCGCCGTTTTGACCGCTTCACGGTGTTCCTGGTGTTCACGGGGGTCGGGTCGGAATGCGGCGTGTCCGATCCAGAACGGTCCGATGACGAGTCCTGCCTCATGGATGACATCGCGGGCGTATGTGATGTCGTCGTCCGTCGCATTGAGCGTATCCCCGATCCCGACGACACGGTATCCGATATCGTAAATAAAACGGGCTTCTTCCCTGCTCATCTTTCCGAGCTGATAGCGGAGGCCGTCATCCCAGCTCAGTCTCATGATATCCCCCCTTTAAAACGGTTGTGTGGCACGGCGTATTACACTATCTGCATCCCTGCCCCATACAGCGGTTCCGGCGCCCATTTCTGCAGGAATTTGTAATGATCGGGCAGCCATGCCTGGGCCTGTGTTTTCGCCACCTTTCTCACCCTGTTCAGGAGTGTGCGTTCGTCGTCGCTCATTTCCGGATTGAAGAAGGCATCGATGTTTTCGTATACATGCGAGGGATAATACATCCCCGCGATGACTGTATCGGGATCGATACCGGAATTGATGATGTAGCGGAGCGCCGCCTGGACGAAATTGATGTCCTTGTTGATTTTTTCCGCCTCACGCATAAGCGGCGTCACCAGAAAATCGCCGGCAAAAGGCTTCATGACTATCACCCCGACACCCTTGCTTCTCAGGCGCGTTGGCAACGGGTCGAAATCACCATCAGGTATATGACCGTCCCAGGCGATGTTGTGAAAGAAGTTGTACGGAAATATCACAAAGTCGAGCGGATAGGCTTCGAGGGGCGCCTTAAGATCCTCCAAGGTGTGGATGGGCAGACCGACCGCGCGGATTTTCCCCTGTTCCTTGTACTTGAACAGCTCGTCCCACATCCACCAGTCTTTGCCGTGATCGGGATGGTTCGGGGCCCATGCGTGGATACGAACCATGTCGATGTAATCCCTGCCGAATAGCCGGAGGTCACGGTGCAGTTCCTCATCAAGCGATCGGCCGTCGTACGGGCGGATAGCGATGGAAACCACCACGTCGTTAATCATCGGGGCAAGATACCTGCCGGTCGGCTCGTACTGATATATGCTATGCTCGACGTCGTACACATCGAAAATATTGACGCCCAGTTCATAGGCCTCACGGATCATGCGTTCCCGCTCCCTCGTATAGGGCACCAGGTACCGCTGCATGTGGGAACCGAAACCGAACCTGGATACCCTGATACCGGTTTTACCGAGTTCGGTTTTCGGCATGGTCCCGCCTTTCGGCCTGGGATAATTGTCACCGAAGGAGAACGGGACGCCTGTCGGCTGAATTCTGACACTCCGAGAGCATCCGGTGATTCCGGCGCCGAGCGCACCAGCCGCGCCAACTGTCAGAAAATCTCGTCGTCTCATATATTCCTTCCCCGATTGCATGTCTATATGTATTTATTCTTTAATTATTACTTTAACGTCTATTACGCCGTTTTTGTTTCATACCGTCCCGATGGCGTCTCCGGCGGAATCCATTCGCTGAAAAAACGGTAATGGTCGGGCAAATAGGCGTGCATACTCGTTTTTGCTACAGCGGCGACCTTATTTAACAGATCGCGCTCCTCGCCGCTCATCTGCGGGTTGTAATACGCATCGATGTTTTCATAGACATGCGACGGATAGTACATGCCGGTGAAGGTCGTATCAGGGTCGCACCCGGAGTTGATGACATACCTGAGCGCAGCCTGGGGGAAACTGATTTCCCTTTCTTTCATGAATTTTTCCGCTACCCTGCTGAGCGGGTATGCGAGATAATCCCCGGCGAACGGTTTCATGGCGATCACCCCGATCCCACGATCACGGAGCAGGGTGGGTATACGATCGTATCCCTCGTCCACCATATAGCCGTCCCAGGCGATGTTCATGAAGAAATTGTACGGGAAGATTACGTAATCGACCGGGTAGGTGTCGATGAGAGGAAAAAGCTCCTTGATGTAATGGATCGGAACCCCGACAGCGCGGATTTTCCCCTGTTCTTTATACTTGAACAGCGCTTCCCACTGCCACCATTCCTTGTCATCCACTGCATAGATATGTAAACGCACCATGTCGATATAATCCCTGCCGAACAGCCGTAGATCGCGCTCCAGTTCCTCCTCGAGCGTCCTGCCGTCATAAGGCTGGATCGCGATGGAAACCACGACATCGTTCTTGAACGGCGCGATGTACCTGCCGGTGGGCTCGTACTGAAATACACTGTGCTCCTGGTCATACACATCGAACATGTTGACCCCGAGCTCGTAAGCGTCACGGATCATGCGCTCGCGCTCACTGTAATACGGCCGCAGGTAGGGGCGCATGTGGGAACCGAACCCGAATTTCGAGACTTTGATACCGGTTTTCCCCAGCTCGCCTACCGGCATGTTCCCACCCTTCGGTTTGGGATAATTGTCGCCGAAGGAAAACGGAACACCCGTCGGCTGAATTCTGACACTCCGTGAGCATCCGGCGATTCCGGCGCCGAGTGCACCGGCGGTGACTGTCCTGAGGAAATTTCTTCGATTTGTACCAGACATGGCGGACTCTTTTCTTTTATTACGTCATTCTGTCGAGATCAGAATCATCGATACTGTCTGTCGCCCAACGGTCTAGGAAGCGGTAGTGTTCCGGCAGGTGGTTTTGGGCGATAACCTTGACCTGCTTCCTGATTTTTTTCAGCATGTTTGTTTCCGCTTCGGTCATTTTCGGATTGAAGAACGCATCGACGTTATCATAGACATGGAACGGATAGTACATACCGCCTAGGGTCGTATCGATCGGCAGACCCGAGTTGATGATGTAGTGCAGCGCCGCCTTGGGGATGCTGACTTCTTCCGTCTTGTCCAGTTCCTTACCGAGCTGGATGAGCGGATAAATGAGCCATTCGCTTGCAAATGCTTTCATGGTGACGATGCCGATGCCTTTTTCCTTGAGCATCGCGATCATCGAATCATATTCGCCGAATGGTTTGTGTTTGAGTTCCCAGTCGAGCCATGTCCAGTTATGATAGAAATTGTACGGGAAAATGACATAATCGATGGGGTAGGTCTTGAGCGGAAATTCCAGTTCCCCGGGACGGTGAATGGGGATGCCGACCGCGCGGATCTTACCCTGCTCCTTGTACTTGAACAGTTCTTCCCACTGTCCCCAGCTTGGGTCATCGGGAGTATAACTGTGAATACGGACCATGTCGATGTAATCCCTGCCGAAGAGACGAAGGTCGCGCTCAAGCTCTTCCCGGAGCGTGCGGTCTTCCCAGGGCAGGATGGAGATCGAAATCACCACATCGTTTATCATGGGCGCAAGATGCCGTCCCATCGGCTCGTACTGAAAACAGTTCTGCTCCTTGTCGTATACATCGTACAACCTCACACCGAGGTTGTACGCTTCCCTGATCATCCACTCGCGTTCTTTTTCGTTCTTGATGATATCCCTGCGAAGGTGGGAACCGAAACCGAATTTCGAGACCTTGATACCCGTCGTCCCGATTTCACCCATCGGCATGGTTCCTACCGGTTTTTTGCCCTTCCGGTCGAAATCTATCGGTTGATGTTCCTGCTTCAGTTTAATGGACGAACATCCGGACAACATGCCCGACCCAGCTGCAATCCCCGCTCCAAGGGCGCCCGCAGACGCAGCCCTGACGAATTCACGCCGTCTCATTATATGTCCTTTTATTACGTTTTGATACTCTTATTTATATGAATGTTATCGAAGTGATTAACCGTACTCGACCCGTTCCCCGGAGATATCGTCCGGAACCCATTCATGGAGAAACCGGTAATGGTCCGGAAGGCACCACTGGGCAACGACCTTTGCCTGTTTGCTGATTTTTTTCAGAATCTCACGTTCTTGGTCGTTCATCGCCGGATGATAAAACGCATCGACATTCTCATACAGATGATAGGGATTGAACATTCCCGCGATAGTCGAATCGGGTTCGAGACCGGAATTGATGATATACCGGAGGCACGCCTTCGCGTAATTCACCTCACCGCTTTCGTCATAACGGGCTGTGAGCCGTATGAACGGCATGACAAGGTTGTCCCCGGCGAAGGGCTTCATGATGATGACCCCGATGCCTCTCTTTCTCAACTCGGGAATGACCGTATGCATCTTTGTGTCCGGCTCGAGAGGGGACCACAGCCAGTTATGGTAAAAATTATACGGCAGAATGACGAAATCGAGCGGCAGCTCCGCGAGCGGCTGCTTGAGGTCTTCACGGTAGTGAACCGGAATGCCGACCGCACGGATATAACCCTTCTCCTTGAACCTGAACAGCTTCTCCCACCACTCCCACTTGTGGCCGAGCTGGTAGGGATACTTTTCGTCACGATTCCAGGCATGAATCCGGACGAGATCGATGTAATCCCTGCCGAACACCCTGAGGTCGCGCTCGATTTCCTGCTCTAACGTCCGTCCGTCGTACGGACTCAGGGTCAGCGAAATGACCACATCGTTGATCATGGGTGCGAGATAACGGCTCGTCGGTTCGTACTGGAAGCAGTTATTTTCCAGGTCGTAAATATCGAAAAAGTTGACACCGAGATCGTACGCCTCCCGTATCATCCACTCACGTTCTTTTGCAAAGGCCTTGATTTCCTCGCGGATATGGGAACCGAACCCGAACCGTGACACCCTGATGCCTGTCGAGCCGAGTTCCGCGGTCGGCATGGTTCCCTTCGGCTTAGGCACTTTTTTCTCGAAATCAATCGGCGTCAGCTCATTCTTGACTTCGACAGTGGAAGAAATCACGGAACAACCCGCCAACCCGAAACCTGCCGCTCCGAGAGCACTGGCCGCGACAAACTCCCGCCTCGTTACGTTTCTTTTCGACTTCATGAAACCTCCCAAATTCAATGTATCGTCATTAACTGAATTCACCCGAAGAGGTCCGTGTCGTCCCATGGTGCCTCGGGGACCCACTCTTCTAGGAAACGGTAGTGTTCGGGGAGGAAGTTTTTCGCGACGATTTTCGCCCTGTCGCGGATTTTCTTCAGCACTCGCCGTTCCACGTCGCTCATGACCGGATTGAAGAACGCGTCGATATTTTCATACAGTTGATACGGATAGTACATGCCCGTCAGGGTCGTATCTATCGACATGCCGGAGTTGATGACATACCTGAGTGACGCTTTGGCGACATTGACTTCACCGGTTGGATCGAACGTTTTCCCCAGTTCCTTGAACGGGGTGACCAGCGAATCACCCGCCAACGGCTTCATGGTGATAACCCCGATTCCCCTGTCACGGAGCTGCTGGATAAATCCGTCGTAATTCCCGTAGTTCCCCGCCATCTTCTCCATCGCGTACCAGGACCAGTTGTGATAGTAATTGAACGGGAAAATCACAAAATCAAGAGGGTATTCCTTCAGCACAAGCTCGGCTTCGGACACCCGGTGAATGGGGACACCGACCGCGCGAATAGAGCCCTTCTCCTTGAAACGGAAGAGCGTGTCCCACCATTCCCACCTGTGGTCCTGCTGAAAAGGGTGGCTCATGTCTTTCGTCCAGGCATGGATGCGGACCAGATCGATATGATCCCTGCCGAACAACCTGAGATCACGTTCGAGCTCCTCCTCGACCGAACGGCCGTCATCGGGATACAGCGAAATAGAAATCACCACATTGCCCATCACGTCCTTCAGGTACTGTCCCATCGGTTCGTACTGATAGCACCCCTGCTCCCTGTCGTAGACATCAAAGAAATTGACTCCGAGATCGTACGCTTCCCTGACCATCCATTCACGTTCTTTCACATACTTGATGATGTCATTCCGCATGTGGGAACCGAATCCGAACTTCGATACCCTGATGCCCGTTTTACCGATCTCCCCCATCGGCATCGTCCCGGCAGGCCGGGGCACTTTAAGGTCGAAGGACATCGGTGCCGAACTCTGCCTGACTTTGACCGTCGAACACCCCGCGACACCGGTCCCGATGATACCGGCAGCACCTGTTACGATAAATTCACGTCGTTTCATATCGTATAGCCCTTTCAGATATCTTATCTATATGTAACCTTTGAGCTTGTCCATAAATAAGAAATTAGCCGGTTGCATCTACTCAATGCCCCCTATCCCTCGATCCCTTTCCCCCATAAATGGGGGCAAGGGAAGTTGAGACGCCACAGGCTTTTCCTGCCCCCCGCAATGGGGGAAGGTGGCCTGAAAGGCCAGAAGGGGGCTGCCTTAAAACGAGTAAAATCCTTAATTACGGATAAGTTTTCATTATCATGCAATACAGAACAGATCGGAATCGTCGCATGAATCCGGCGCCCAGTCATCGAGAAACCGGTAATGAGCCGGCAGATGGTTTCCGGCGACCACTTTCGCCTTTTTTCGTATTTTATAGAGAAGCTCACGTTCTTCGGGGGACATTTCCGGGCGGAAGAACGCATCCACGTTCTCATACACATGGTACGGGTTGTACATCCCGCCGAGCGTCGTATCGATATCGATCCCGGAATTGATGATATACCGCAGGGACGATTTCGCGACGCTTATCTCGCCGGTTGTGTCGAAACGCCCGCCAAGGCGCTTGAAGGGCAGGGCGAGCCAGTCACTCGCTAACGGCTTCATGGTGATGACCCCGACACCTTTCTCACGAAGCGTTTTAACAGTCCCGTCAATATCGATATCGGACCTGAGTGCGCTCCAGAGCCAGTTGTGATAGAAATTGAAAGGCATGATCACATAGTCGATGGGCAATTTCGCCAGCGGCTCCACCAGCTCTTTCTGGTAATGGATCGGGAGCCCGACCGCACGGATATATCCCTTTTCCTTGAGCCTGAAGAGGTTGTCCCAGTACCTCCAGTTGTGAACCACCGTGGCGTCCGTGGAATCACTGAAGTGCGCATGGAGGCGGACCATATCGATGTAGTCCCTGCCGAAGAGCCGCATGTCGCGTTCGAGTTCCTGTTCCACATTCCTGCCGTCGTAGGGCCACATCGTAATGGAAATGACCACATCGTTGATAACAGGCGCGAGATGCCTGCCCATCGGCTCGTACTGGAAGCTGTTGCCCTCGATGTCATACACGTCGAACAGATTGATCCCGAGATCATAGGCCTCGCGGATCATCCACTGACGTTCCTTTTCATGGGCGCGTACTTCCTCGCTGATGTGCGAACCGAATCCGAACTTCGATACCCTGATGCCTGTTTTTCCGATTTCTCCCATCGGCATGGTTCCGACCGGTTTAGGCACCGTTGTTTTCAAGTCGAGCGGAGTCCACTCCGAAGCGACCTTTACCTTCCCCATTCCCAGGGTGGAACAGCCATAAACCCCGAGACCGAGAGCCCCGATCGCACCTGTCTCAATGAATGTGCGCCGTTTCATGGGCATTCCCCTTTATGCTGCATACGCGGCATATCCGCTTTCTTCATATCGTTCAAGCCATATCATACAATTCCCCGTCATACGAATCCGGTGCCCACTCATCGAGGAACCGGTAATGCTCCGGCAGGAAATTCCGTGAAATGACTCTGGCTTTTTCCCGGATTTTATCGAGCAGCCCGCGCTCCTCGCCGGACATGTCGGGATGATAAAACGCATCGACATCTTCGTAGATATGATAAGGGCTGTACATGCCCCCGAGTGTGGAATCGGGATTGAGCCCGGAATTGATCACATACCGCAGGGACGCTTTCGCAACACTGATCTCTCCGGTCCTGTCATAATTTTTCCCGAGGTTCCTGAACGGAATGGCGAGATAGTCACCCGCAAGCGGTTTCATGGTCACAATACCGATATTCCTCTTCCGGAGTTCGGGGATAACTGTCTGGAGTTGTTCATCGGGAATTTCTCTGCCCCAGAGCCAGTTGTGGTAAAAGTTGTATGACATGATAACATAATCGATAGGCAGTTCTGCAAGAGGTTCCTTAAGGTCATCACGCCTGTGAATCGGAACACCGACCGCTCGGATGTAACCCTTTTCCTTGAGCTTGAACAGTGATTCCCACCACTCCCACCGATGACCTGACTGATAGGCGATGACTTTTTCGTCATTCGAATCTTTCCACGCATGCAGGCGGACGAGGTCGATGTGATCCCTGCCGAAGAGGCGGAGGTCCCGTTCGAGTTCCTGCTCGATTGTGCGTCCCTCAAACGGCCACATGGTAATGGACACAACCACATCGTTGATCATGGGCGCAAGGTAACGACCCATGGGCTCGTACTGGAAGGTATTGCCTTCCTTGTCGTACACATCGAAGAAATTGATCCCGAGGTCGTAAGCCTCACGGATCATCCACTCACGTTCCTTCGGGTGCGAAAGGGCTTCCCTGCTCATGTGGGACCCGAAACCGAATTTCGAGACCCTGATACCGGTCTTCCCGATCTCGCCCATCGGCATAACGCCCTGCGGTATGGGAGCTTTCGTCTCATAATCGAACGGTGTTCCAAGCTGTTTGACCTCGACCTTACCAAGCCCGAGCGCTGAACATCCCGACAATCCCAGTCCCGCAATGCCTGCTGCACCTGTACCCATAAAAGAGCGACGTTTCATTCTGGCCTCCGATAATAAGAAAAATCAGGATATTAAACCATGGAATTCAACGCTTTCACACCTGTGAAGTTTCAGATGGTATGTAAACTTCACCACGGCCGGCCTGTGAGATAACACATGCGGTCATGAAATGAAAAAAGTTCAGCCTTCAATCCAAATCGGAATTTATTTGCACAACCCCTTTTCCCAGCGCTCGCGTGTGCATTTCGGATCGGTCCATTGATGACCGATCCGGTTGGCGATGCTCTGGATGTGGGTATAGGCGCGTTTCCACTGACCCGCATGATCGAGATTCGGGTCGCTGAAATGCTCGAAGGAAAAGGTTTTCCATGGTTCAAGCTGCTGGGAAGCACGGATGATCGCTTCATGGTCGAGCAGTCCGGTGCCCATGGGAGCCTCGTCGATGTGGCTGACCAGTAGTTTTTCCGGATCGACTATAACATCCTTGACATGGAAATCGCCGATACGGTCACCGAGTGTCGCGATGGCACAGCGCATGAAACGGCCCGATTCATAGACACGGTCGTAGGTCATGTGATTGACCGGATCGAAGATGATCTGCACGTAGGGTGAATCGAGCCGGTCCACAAATTCCTTCATGCGCTCGATACTGCCCACAATGGTCCACTGGGTGGTCTCCGGACAGAGCATGACACGGTTGTCCTCGGCGACGGGGACGAGTTTCTTCGTGCTCTCGACAAGCATGTCGAGGGCTTTCTGGGTATGATTCTCGGGATGATGGATCCAGATGTTTTTCGGGTCCATGCTCCCGACGGAATACCGGAGACCCGTACAGCCGAATTTCCCCGCGATTTCGAGCGAACGACTGATGACCTGGTGATTCTTTTTTTCTTCATTCTTGTCGGGGTGAAATGCGGTTGCGCCGATCCCGTAAGGGCCGAATTCAAGCCCCGCTTCCCCGAAAAGGTCCTTCACATGCTTGATATCGTCGTCTGTCGCTTCAAGATCGGGGTGCATCCCCGCAACGCGGAAACCGATATCGTATATAATTTTCAACTGCTTGACCGTTATGTCACGATAGGGCGCACCAAGATCCGCATCACTCAAACATAGTCTCATCGATATCCCCTCTCTCCGAATTGAGTCACTTCATTCTGCAGAATATCTGGCTGGGTCCATTTTGTCCTGTGTCCCGGAAGTTTTTAGCTTTTTGAATATATGATTTTTTTCTGTTATATTCAATAACTTTCTCAAGAATATGAAATAAGTTGAATATGAGCACCCGCCGGAAGTGCTCATCTTTGAACTCTCACGAATCTGCTCTCAATCCCTCAGCCACCCGAGACAATTCGGCTCGTCAGTTATTATGTTTAGTGCCCTCATGAATTCTCCGGCATACACAGAACCTGTTGCTCCCGGGCAGCGTCACCGAGAGTCTCTCTTCAATTGATACACGGGATCCCATTGACAAACCTTATAGTGCAGATTTATCTTTTTGTGCAACACGATGTTTCATATTGTATATCATGTCATATAAATAATTTCTTGCCTGTATAAAGAATAAACTATATTTTGTCCCAATAATAATTTATTTCTTCTGATATTACCATGTATCCTTTTGATAAGGATTTTTTCTTTTTCATGTATCCGGATCGGGGGGGTAATGTCATTATTAATGTGGATTTTTTTTCTTGTTCTTTCAACTACCGCCGATGTGTCGGCGCAGAACGTTAATGAATTGAATAAACTGTCCGACCAGGACTGGATAAACATGTCGACGGAAGATCGACTTCGTGCACTAAACGCTTCAAACAACCACGCACAAAACCAATCGTTTTTAGGTTCTTTCGGCAGGTATTACGACCGTTATGCACGGTGGGGATATGATTATTATGAAATGGAAGACCGGTATGAAAACTATGCGTTCAGGGGATTCGAAAATTACAATATAATCGAGGACCGCCGTCAGAAGTGGTATTACAATCAGTTCGGCGACCGCCTGACAAAAATGACCACCGGAGGTTCGATCTGGTATGAGCGCCATGACGACGATGGAAGCGCAGCGTTCAGTGGCCCCGGGGGATACATCAACTCGATTTTCGGCAACGACGGCATTTGGGTCGCCCAGGAATCGACCGATGACTGGTCAATTGCAGCGGTCGGCGCCGGAGCGCTGAGAACCAAGCTGACGCCTTTGACCATGAGCATCCCCAATCTCGACGGCATGAAGGTGGATTTCCAATCCCATAACTATGCCGCAAGTATGATCAGCGCCTCCCTGATCACCAAACAGGACAACACACTTCTCATCCGTGGCGGACAGTTGAAAAGAAGATTAGGCGCGCTGACCATCGGGGCCAATTACGCTAACATCTATACCGCACAAATAAACCGCGAAAAAGGATCAACTCTCAAAGGCCACGTGTCGAATTATGCCCCGACACCGATCTATTATGCGGTGAGGGTCATAGATGATTCTCCTCATGACGGCGCGGGCCCTATCATCAGTGATGTCCTGCTCGTCGTGGACGGTGTCCCCCGTCGTGACATCATTCCCATGGCGTTGATCGACAACCTGAACAATGAACTGGTAACCGCCGTGTCAAGCAAAAACCAGCAGTATTATATGGAATACAACACTCGATATACCGGCTACCGCCTGACCTTCGATCAGTTGAAACTGTTCGAAAGAACACCGAAATATCTCGATTATCTGTATGTGAACGATTATCTGCGCGGCTGGAATACCAAGAACCTTTCCGAAAATTACAATCTCGCTGCATCTTCCGAGTATTATCGGATTGTCAATCTCAGCGATTTGCCCATCCAGGTGAATGGACAGGAATATCTTCTCCTCCTGTTCGATCTCGGGAGCATACAGGACAAAGTGAGCCGGGTTCAGGTCGAGCTCACTGTCGCCAATGACTACCGGATCCAGACCTCTCAGATCTATACAACGAGCTATACCGGCGGTCATGATTCAAAGGGAGAATACATAACGCATTACCGGGCGCAGTACTGGCAGACTATGGCGCAGGCCGAAGGTAATGTCAAGGATGGCTCCAACCTCAGGAGGGTGCGGATTGATTTCGGTTACGAGGTCGGGAATTCCATATACGGGTTCGACGCCCATTACAATTATTTCGGATTTAAAATCGACGGTGAATTCGTGACAAACACCCATTTTTACATGTTCGCCGACGGTGTCCCGGGGACGGGGCTTCCACCGAATCCTCCGACAGATCTGACACCCCGTACCGGGCACAGGTCCTCGGTTACCGACAACGCTTATTACCTGACCATTCAGAAGGACTGGAAATATCTGGGATTCACCGGTGAACTTTTCAAGATGGGTAAATTCTACCGCCCCTCTATGGACTATTTTATGCCTTCGGAGCTCGACGAAGGCAGCTATGACATGCGGAACGACACGATCCGGATGACTCTCGTCGAAGACAACGACGATGACGACCAGTACCCCGACACACAGTACACTCCTAAAACTATGGGTTACGGTTACAGCGGACTGGTCGACCCGGACGGCGTTTTCCCCGGCAACGACCTGGACCATGACAGCTACCCGGACAACGAAAAAAACTTCAATAACTTCCCGGATTACGATGAACCGTTTCTCATGTTCAATGTCGATCCGGATGAATTTGTCTTCGGCGACGATTTCAACAACAACACCATCCCCGATTTCCGCGAAGACGACATGAAATACGATACACCGTACGACCTCGACCGTCGCGGCCGTCACTTCTACATACGGTTAACACCCCAGGAAAACATCAATGTGTATGCCGGTAGCATCAAGACACGGGGAGTGGGGCTCGACAACCGGACCGACAACGATTACCTGAAAGCAAGCATCACATACAACATCTTTACAATCGGTAACATCTTCGCCGAGTACCGCTACGAAAAAATAGAAGACAACATCCAGGATTCGTTCGTCGTCGTCCCGACAAAGGCAAATATTAAACTCCCGGGATTGTGGAATGTCCCCAAGTACGAACGTGATTTCTACTATGACGAGATCGAATACCGTAATTCACGGATCAATAAATTCTTCCTCGAATCGAAAATGAGGCCTCTGCCGTCCATAACGGTTGAAAACCATGTGAAATACGAACGGAATCAGCAGATTGGCGGTGTCATGTACGACAACACTTTCCAGCCCGATGACATCGTTTCGACACTCGCAATGATGAACAAGGGCGTCTATACAAAACAGGTGGGCAACTGGACATTCTCACCGGGAATCAAGTTCCGTCTCTATAAAAAGAACCGTTCTGAATCTTTCAACCCTCTCGATCATTATGTGCTGCGTATTCCGCTGATGTATATCTCGTACCGGGTATCACCGAGAACAAAAATTACATTCGGCATACAGGGATTCAAGGGGTTCGAGGTGCTCCACAAAGATTATGTACAGAGCCACAACGACTACCGCCAGATCAATTACGCGCTCCAGATTGAAAACATGACGACATATTTCGGCATGGATATCTGGGGAGGATTCGGATTCAAGATGGACCAGGTCAAATTCGACGAAGAATACCGTAAATTTGAAGAATTCAAACAATCCTCATTCTTTGTGCGTATGTGGCTCGGTTATTAGCTCCCGGATATGCCCCGGTGTGTATGTCCCGTTGAACAGTTCCTGTAATTATCACCAGAAAATAAGTTTCCCGGCGGAATTCGATCGGTGTAATCGCCGGGGACTATTTTTTTCGGATCCGCTATGAGATAGAAGCGGACTTGGTTTTTGTCCGGGAAAATTGTGCGGAGTCTGCATGTCCGGGTTGACCGGGGATTTTACTGGACGGCCGAGAAGAATTCCATTTTCTGCTGGGCGATGCTTCCTTCCTGGGTCAGAGCGAACACCACCATGTTCACTCCCATTTTCAACTGCGGCTCATTGTTTGTCGGACTGGCCCATTTCTTCGCATAACCCTTGTCTGAATAAATGGCAACCAGCCGGTTTTCCAGAAAAACACCCTCAAGATAAAAAACCGGCTTGTACATCGTTTTCGTGTTCTGGCTCGCTGCCCAGCCGCCGGATTGCAGTGCCTTCGCTTCAGAAACCTGGGAAATATCCACCTCGGAACCCTGGGGCGGCCCGCCGTCAAAATCGAAGAAACAGTGATACAGCGGATGCATGTTGGGTATGGGCAGGAATTTCGCATCACTTCCGAGCGAAGTCCTCAGCATCTGCCGGAGCGAACCCTCGGCTGCGCCGAACTCGTTCTCCGGTGTACCATTGTCCAGAACCACGAAACCGCCTTTCCGGAGATATTCCCCAAAATTGCGCGCCTCGATCTCGGTCAATTCGAACTGGGTGTCCGCACACAGAAAAACAAAAGGCGTATCGAACAGCTTCCTGGAGTCGATAAAGAGATGCTTGTCGACTTTCGACCGGATTTTCGTATAACGGTTGACTGCATCGGAGAGGTTTATGACAGCCCGTTTATAAGCGGGTTCGAGCTGCGCGCCCCACAGGGTTGCGATGTAAATGAATCCCTTGACACTCTGCTTGTCATTCGGATCCTGTATCACCATGGCTTTGTACTGCCCGGTATCGAGATCATCAAGTGTGATCATCTCCTCCTTCATGGAAATCTGTTTTTCAGGCTCGCGGGATGCGGTCATTTTAATATCGATGCCTTCCGGTAAAAACACACCTGAGCCGGTGTCGAGATCCATCGGTGAGTTGAACTCGTATGAAGCCACAGTTCCGAGAATGCTCTGCTGGATTGACTTTGTCTTGATCTGGGCGCTCGGCTTACGCTGGACGATTTCCTTTTTCTTGTATTCACGCTGCTTGATACGCTTTTTCTTGAACTCGAACGGTTTAGTCATCCGTGGTCTCCGAATGACAAGTTCCATCGTCGGCGGCTTTACCACCTTGATTTCAGTCCGCTTGAACATGAAATACGATCCAATGGCCGCATGGAACGTTACGGCAACAATAAGCCCGAGATAAAGAATTTTCTGGGTTTCGCGTTCGAGCTTGTCCAAATCGATGACATCCGAAGCCCCGTGAAAACGCCCTGTACCCCGCTGTTCCATACTATACATCCCGTTAACAGTAAGAAAATTCTATATTTCCTGTCCCTTTCTTATGGACCGGTCATACAACGGCTATCTATCTGTTTTCATAATAACATGCCGTACGGGATTTGTCAATGTCCAATTTTCTACAAGGATTGAAAGGAATATCCAGGATTCACAGGATAAAAAAAAGATTTACCCTTTTTATTCATTGATTTATTCGCATATGATATGTTGAAAATTATCATGAATACATCTTGACCAACCCCTTGGCTTCTCTTCTGACCATCTCTTTCAGCGCCGGCGGTACCATGACTTGAGAATGACGCCTAAAAAAGAAGCATATCGGATAACATATTGTTTTATATTGTAGTTATTAAGATATAATAACATATTTCGCACTTTTATCAAAAATCCCCTTTTAATGTAAGTTATGTCAATAAAGAAGATCATATTTACAAGATATTTATGAATAATTAGGGATTTACGGAATTTTTTCAATCCTGTTAATCCCGCTAATCCTGTCAATCATGGTTAATCCTGTTAATCCTGGTTTTCAGCCACGTTTTTGCTGTTCCCACCTCGCCCGGGTCAGGTTCGGATCGGACCAGGTATGTCCGATACGGTCTGATACCGCCTGTATGTGTTTATAGGCACGCGCCCACACCTCTTCAACTGGGATATCACGCGTGTCGAAATGTTCGAGAGAGAAAAGCTTCCAGGGCTCCAGGTCGTCCGAGGCGCTGATCACCGTCTCATGGTCGAGTATCCCCGTCCCCATCGGCGCCTCCTCGATATGAACCACCAGACCCAACACCGGCAGCACATCCTTGACATGGAGCATGCCGATGCGGTCGCCGAGGATTGCCAGCACGCACCGGAAGAACCTCCCGGATTCGTAAATACGGTCCGGTCTCATGTGGTTTACGATATCGAATGTCACCTTTATATACGGCGAATCGACCCTATCCACGTATTCTTTCATCCGCTCGGGCGAATTGAGGATACACCACTGGGTTGTCTCCGGACAGACCGCCACTCCGGCGTCCTCGGCATAAGGAGCGATTTTCTTCATCTCCTCGACGAGATCATCGAGACCCTGCTGGGTGAAATTCTTCGGGTGGTGCCACCATCCATCGCCGCTATAGCTCCCGCCGGCGGTGTGCATGGTCTCCGCACCGAGTTTCTTGAGGTTCACAAGCGTCTTCTTGAGACCCTCGTGGTGCTGTTTCCTGGTTTCCGGGTCGGGGTGAGCGACCTGATAACCGGTGGGCGACATTCCGAGGACCATATCGTACTTTCCCGCGAGGTCTTTCAGCCGCTTGATATCATCGTCCGTCGCATTTTCCGCCCCGCCGAAGCCGATCACCCGGAACCCGATATCCTTGAGCTGCTTGAGCTCCCTTTCATTTCTCTCCGTATCGCCGGACACGTTGATGTCGGTGTCATTGCAACAGAATCTCATGGTAATCCTCCCTTTTCAATGTCTATGGGTTTGATGCCAACCTGTATTTATCGATATCGTTAGACCGGACATTCAATAACAACCCGGCACACAAGGTAGTAGGAAACATCCGGCTCCGGGATGTCACCCGCGCTGGCTCTTTTCCCATCTCTCACGGGTGAGGTGTGGGTCTGTCCATGTGTGGCCGATCTGTTTGGCGACCATCTGGATATGATCGTATGCCGGTTTGATAAGGTCCCGTGTGTAAATATGCTCGAGAACGAACGTTTTCCACGGTTCAAGGAGTGTGGAACCGCGGATGACCGCACGGTGGTCGAGGAGTCCGGTACCCATCGTTGCCTCGTCGATATGACTGACAAGCACCTCATCGTTGGCCTTGACATCCTTGACATGGAATGCGCCGATCCTGTCCCCGAGTATTCCGATGGCCTCCATGATGTATTCACCTGAATTGTAGACCCGCTCCGAAGTCATGTGATTGACAAAATCAAAACCGATCTTCATGAAGGGCGAATCAACACGGTCTACATACTCCTTCATGCGCTCGATGCCGTTGACGACTGTCCACTGGGTGGTTTCCGGTGAGATCATGCAACGGTTGTCTTCAGCGTACGGGGCGATTTCACGGGCATTCCGGACAAGCATATCGAGCGCTTTCTGGGTGTGATTCTCCGGGTGGTGGAGCCAGATATTGTCAGGGTGCATGCTCCCGATGGAGAACTGGATATGACTGGCTTGTATTTTCCCGCCTATCTCAAGCCCGCGGATAATCTTTTTCCTGTATTCCTTCAGGACGTTTTCGTTCGGCCCCACCATCGCACATTCACCGACATGAATCTCGCCGACCTCGAGGTCCATTTCCTTCATGAGGTCATTGAACCGTTTGATGTCGTCATCAGTCGCCTCAAGGTCGATTCCCCCGCCGACGACCCTGAATCCGATATCCTTGAAAAACGCGAGGTCCTTTTTCATTACAGACTTCATGGGAGATATTCCCGACGAAATTGATAAACGCATTGTCCACTCCGCAGTTATGATACACTTATCACTCAGTTATATCCTTCGTTTCTCTACCGGAAACCGGGTTCACCGGGTCTGAAATCACCCCTTCTTTACTGTCTGCCCGCCTTTTCCCACCGCTCGCGGGTCAACTGGGGGTCGGTCCATGTGTGTCCGATTCTTTCGGCGACGCTCTGAATGTAATCGTATGCCGGTTTCACCATGTTCCTGTCGCTGATATGTTCGAGCGAGAAGGTTTTCCAGGGCTCGAGATCGTTCGAAGCCTCGATGAATGCCGCCTGGTCGAGCAGGCCTGTCCCCATCGGAGCCTCCTCGATGTGTATCATGTAGCTGTCCATGACCTGGACATCCTTAACATGCAGCTCCCCGATACGGTCGCCGAGAAATGCGACAGCGCACTTTATATACCTGCCCGATTCAAAAACCCTCTGGGGATTCATGTGATTCACCGGATCGAAAACGATCTTCGCGTATGGCGAATCGAGCCGGTCCACATATTCTTTCATCCGCTCGATACTGTTGACAATCGTCCACTGATTCGTTTCAGGGCAGAGCATGCAGCCGGAATCCTCGGCGATGGGGACAAGCTCCTTCGTGCTTTCGATGAGCATGTCGAGGGCCTTCTGCGTATGATTTTCCGGGTGGTGGCGCCAGACATCCGTCGGATGCATGCTGCCCACGGAAAACCTGAGACCGGTGCATCCGAGCTTTCCGGCGATACGGAGCGCCTGCGCTATCTCTTTCCCGTACTGCCTGTTCTTTTCGGGATCGACATTAAAAGCGGCTCTTCCCGCCCCGAACGGCCCCGGCATGAGTCCCGCATCGTTGAACAGGTCTTTCACATACTTTATGTCGTCATCGGTCGCATCGACCCGCCCGGAATTGATGCCGACAACCCGCCACCCCATATCGTGGAGGACCCGGAGGTCCTCAGCCTTCATTTCACGGAGCGGCCCGTTGAGCCAGTCGTTCCAGCACAGTCTCATAATTTACACTCCATTCTCTGAAAAATTGATTTTCGACAGCTTACTATATTCAAAGTAATCTAAAAGAAACATCGCCGCATAATCAATCATTTTTTTCAGTCTTTCAGTCATCCGTATTTCAATCCGACATCAGCACTATCAAAAAGAGGGAGATAAATCAAAACAACATGTCAGAAATAATGTATTGGAATATTTTTCATACATAGTGTATTATCAGAGTGACGGAATCCGGTATAAAAAATTAGGAATGACATTTTCTATCACAACCCGAACACACACACAACTCCTGAAAGGGGTAACAGCCATGCAGACCTGCATTTCATGTAATCAGGGCCGGTGCCCGGTCATGAACCGGCGTGGATTTCTGAAAACGGCTGGCATCGCCGGCATCGCCGCGAACATGGGACTCTTCGAGTATGCATCCGGGGTCTGCGCATCGCCCGGACAGTCGGGTGCAAAACCGCGGGTGAAAGTCGCCTTCCTCCGTCCTGATGTGGAGCGTTTCTGGCTCGGCTGGCCCGGAGTCAGTTACAATATCAAAGACCATGAACGTCAATACCGCGACATTATGGCAGGCGCCGCCGACAGGCTTGGTGTCGATATCGAGTATGTCGAGCATCCGGTCTCCTCTCCCGAGAGGGTATCCGCCCTGCTGGACCAGGTGAAATCCTCGCCGCCCGAAGGGCTTCTGCTTATTGTCATGTATCTGATTCAAGTCGATGAAAAGAGCGGCGGCTATATGGACATAAGCGCCTGGAAAGATGCGCAGACCATCGCAAAGAGCCGTGGAAACATCCCGACCATCGTGTTCAGTCCCATGGGAACCTCGTTTACCGGGCAGCTCAACATGACCCGTGACATCCCCGGGGTGTTCACCGCCGCCACACAGGACTTGAACTGGCTTGAAACCGGGATGCGGATGTTCCGAACAATTTTCGATATGAAGAACACCCGCATCTGTATCGTCGCAGGCGACACAACCCTCGACCGCCCGCTCGATACCATCGGAACCACTCTCCACTATGTTCCGAACGACCGGTTCGGCGCGGAATTCAGGAAAGCCGATACGACCGACGAAATGCGTCAGATAGCCGAATACTACACCAGCGAAGCCAAAATGATCGTCGAACCGGACACCGGGGATATAATGACGGCTGCGAAGAATTACGTGGTCATCAGGCGTATCATGTCGGCGGAAAAGTGCAACGGCTACTCGATGGACTGCCTGGGCCCCATCGGGATGCACAGGATGGAGCCTCCCTGCATGACAATGTCACGGCTCCAGGACGAAGGGATTGTCGGCGCCTGCGAGGCTTACTGGCTTGCAGCCATCTCGCAGCGGCTGACCAACCTCCTCTTCGAACGGCCGGGTTTCATTCAGGACCCCGCACCAAACACGATCAACAACACCCTGATCGGCGCGCACTGCACAAGCCCGACAAAACTCTTCGGATTCGACAAGCCCCATGAGCCGTTCATATTGCGGAGCCACTCCGAATCGGGGATGGGCGTCTCGCTCCAGGTGCTCTGGCGCATCGGGCAGAAAGTCACAGTCATGCAGTTTGCCGATCCGGGTACCATTAATGTCGGCACCGGCACAGTCGTCAGCAACATCGACACCCCGCCAGCAGGAGGCTGCCGTACCTCGGTGGAACTGGCGATGGACAACTGCAGCGATTCACGGGATGTGAAGGGATTCCACCAGCTGTTCATCTACGGCGATCTGGAACGAACCTTCCGCGCCTACGGCGAACTGGCGGGAATAAAAGTGCTTCCCATCGCCTGAACCCGTTCGCCCAGGCCGGCGGTGGGTTAGAGAAAAAATAGAAGAAAAAAGGATGATGAGCGGATGTTCGTTCATCATCCTCTTTTCCTGATCCGGGCTTTGAAGGGATTTTCCCTTTCAATACCCGGCTTCATTGGCTTTTTTGTTTGTCTCTCCTATCCGCCACATACAGCCACATCATCCGCGACTCTGTATTGTTGATGACACTGTGGGGCACAAGCGGCAGTCCGAAAAACGCGTCGCCGATGTTCATGCGGAGGAGCTGCTTTCCCAGAACGCAGGGATTTTCCTCGCCACCGACCTTGAGCCATATCTCCTCGCATCCCACGAAGTGAAAATGCTGAACGCCCATCGAATAGGTATCCATCGTTATGACCGCCATGCTGAGGGGCTCGTACAACCCGTCCTGGGAGCTTAAAAGATTGTACGTCACATAATTTCCCCAGAATCCGCACGGGACATCACGGTAGTTTCGAACGACCATATCCTTACGGGGCTTGAAACTTCCGGGAATTTCCTCCACCACTATGATCACTTCGAGAATAACATTGCCGGTATTTACAAAACGATATTCCAGCCCCGCGGGGATTAAAATTCCCGAGCCGTCACGGATTTCCTCACTTTTCCCGCCCGCTTCGACACGGCCGGACCCGTTCATCACGTAAAACAGCACCTGTTCACGGTCGTGTCTGACCAGTTCGGTCGACTGCATGCCATGAAGGATACCATGACTGTAAACCTTGAGGTATTTGAACACAGCGCCCTTATCGGGTGGTTCTGCCGGGTCGCCCCGTGTAAACATATCCTGCTCGATAAAACCGCCATGACCGGTTTTAGCCTTCGAATCCTTCCATGAGGTGAAATAAGGAAGGACACTCGGTTCCTTCGCCGGATGCTCGTTGACATACTCGGCGCCCTCATCGTACGAGGGTTGAAACCGTTTCTGTTTTTCCTGCGCACTAACACCCACTGATGTCGTGACACACACTGCGAGTACCATAACCACCGCTCTGTTCATCTCGTTATGCCTTTCTTGTTTGAGTACGGTTTGGACTGTTTCCGGCTATGTCCTTTGTGCCAATATAGACAGGATACACACCCTTTTCAAGCGTAATTCTGGCGTTCCCCAAAAATCCAAATTTAAGTGTTTTATAATATTTTGAAAAATAAGGGATATCCAAAATATCCATATGCTTGTGAAAATTCTGGTTCATACTATATTTACATCATAAATTCGGCAAAAATGGCATGAATAGCGGGCTGTGTACGAAAGATATAGGAATTTTTTCTCTGATGAACAGAAAGGATTGGAAACATGAGAACAGCTCTGAAACTGATTGTCGGGACGGTCATGGTCATGGCAGTTTATTCCCCGGTTATATGTGCGGGAGACGGAGGTGCATCAATCGGTGTCGACAGTGGGGCCGCGATTCTCTCAAAATATGTCTGGCGCGGTATTCTTCTCACCGACGACCCGGTTCTGCAGCCGGGTATAACGGTCGGGTACTGCGGATTCAGCGGTAATGTCTGGGGAAACATGGACCTTGGCGATGTCAACGGGAATAATGGTGAGTTCAACGAGCTGGATTTTACGGCCGATTATTCCGCAGAATGTGGCGGATACGGGCTCTCAGCGGGCATTATCCATTACGCCTTCCCCAACACCGATTATGATCCCACGACCGAGTTTTATGTGAGCCTGACTACCCCATACACGAAAGGAGCATCGCTCACTGTGTATCACGACATCGGCGAGGCTGACGGTACCTATACAACTCTCGGATACGATGCGAGTATCCCGCTCGGAGGAATCACCAGTATGAACATCGGGGGATCACTCGGATACTGTTCATCTAACATCGCCGTTTTCTATTATGGTTGCGACGGGATGAGGTGGTCTGATATCGCAGTGACAATCGGTGTTCCTTTTGAATTCGGAAACCATGTTTCAGTGACACCGGTGATCACGTTCTCGTCCATACTGAACGGGACCATCAGGGACGTGTTCGATGAACAGGGGCGTGATTCCGACAACCTGGTCTTCGGCGTTTCGGCGTCGGCATCATTCTGATCGTATATAATCAGGCACATGTGCGGTTGTTCCGTACAACGTACAGCATGTGAATCCTTCATTTCAAGATATCCGTCACCGAACTCGCCCAGTACATCAGGATAAGAACAGGCAAAACCGGAGAAAACGCTATCGGGTAAAACTGTCCCGGTCGAAGAAACGTATTTGGTTTATGACACGTTTTTTTGTATCTTATTTGTTTGGTTGTGTCATGCCGCACCCCGTATCAGATATCGGGCTTTTAAACTCCGGTTTAAATACAGACAACCACCCGGAGATACACGACATGAACCGCCCGGAAGACCTGTGTTCATACTGAAATAATCCGGAATGATATATAAACGATAAAAGGTTATCAATGAAACAGCACAACACCTCTGAAATGAGCGACCCCTTCCAGCCCGGACCACGCGGGCTTTATAATCCTTCGTTCGAACACGACAGCTGCGGCGTGGGATTTGTCGCGCGAATCGACGGGAAACCGACCCACTCCCTGGTCGAGGACTCCGTCACCATTCTCGTCAATCTCGAACATCGCGGCGCAGTCGGAAGCGACCTGACGACCGGTGATGGCGCCGGTATTCTCGTGAACATGCCCGACCTGTTCTTCCGCCGTGCCTGTTCCGATATCGGTATCGTCCTTCCCGAAACCGGGACATACGGTGTCGCCATGATTTTCCTCCCCCGTGACAAGGACAGCGACGGACGGTGCAGGTCGGTCTGCGAATCGCTTGCGGAAGAAGAGGGAATCGAGGTCCTCGGCTGGCGTGATGTCCCGGTCGATCCGGGTTGTCTCGGCGGACTCGCGCGCGAATCCCAGCCTCAGGTCAGCCAGCTTTTTTGCGCCCGTCACCCGTACGATCCCGAAACCTTCGAACGTAAACTGTACGTAGCCCGGCGGCGTATCGAAAAGGAAATTAACACCTATAAAAATACAGCGTTCCGGCAGTTTTACATCCCCAGCATGTCCGGGCGGACGGTGAATTACAAGGGTTTTATGAACGGCAATCAACTTCCGCAGTTCTATGCGGATTTGAGGGAGCGGGATTTCAGATGCATGTTCGCCATCGTTCACCAGCGGTACAGCACCAACACCTTCCCGTCATGGAACCTCGCCCACCCGTTCAGGATTTCGGCCCATAACGGCGAAATCAACACATTGAGCGGCAACAAGAACCGGATGGCCTCACGGGAGATCGATCTTGCATCCGATGTCTTCGGCGAGGATATCGAGAAGCTGAAACCAATCATAATGCCCGGCGGGAGCGATTCATCCTCTCTCGACAACGTACTCGAACTGCTGGTGCTGGCCGGGCGATCCCTCCCCCACGCTGTCATGATGATGATCCCTGAGGCATGGGGAAGAAAATACCTCATGGGAGACGACAAACGTGCATTTTACGAGTATCATGCCTCGATCATGGAGCCATGGGACGGTCCCGCGGCGATAGTATTCACCGACGGCCGTTATGTCGGCGGAGTCCTCGACCGGAACGGGCTTCGGCCTGCCCGGTACACCGTTTCCAAGGACGGCGTCGTCGTGCTCGCCTCCGAGGCGGGTGTCATTGATTTTCCCGACGACCAGATACGCGCCCACGGCAGGTTGCAGCCAGGGAAGATGTTTCTGATCGACCTCGTTCAGAACCGGATCATCCCCGACAACGCGGTGAAGTCAACCATCTGCCACCAGCGGCCATACCGGCACTGGGTGCAGGGCAACCGGATAGAACTGCGCGGGCTTCTCGCGCCGACCGAACTGCCGCCTGAGGACCCGAAAGCGCTCAGGGAAAAACAGATCGCCTTCGGATATACCGAAGAAGAATTGAAAATGATCCTTACCCCCATGGGGGCCAATGGCCAGGAGCCGATCGGCTCGATGGGCGATGACTCGGCGCTCGCGGTTCTCTCCAACAGACCGCAGCTCCTGTTCTCGTATTTCAAGCAGCTTTTTGCCCAGGTCACCAACCCTCCGATAGACCCGCTCCGAGAGGAACTCGTCATGTCCCTCATGCGGTTCACCGGCCGCGACAGAAACCTGCTTGCCGAAACACCCGAACACTGCCGTCAACTCAAAATCAACCATCCGATTCTTACGCCCGAAGATATGAGGCGCCTGAGAACTGCCCATCATCCGGAGATAAAAATCGGTGAAATTGATATTCTCTTCCCCGCGGATGATTACGGCGGCGCGTTGCGGCACGGGCTCGACTCGGTCTTCGAAAAGGCAGTGAAACACCTTGAAAACGGTGTGTCATTCCTGATCCTGACCGACAGAAACATGGACCGCAGGAACGCCCCGATTCCGGTATTGCTCGCATCGGCTGGTCTGCACCACCACCTGATACGGAAGGGTCTCAGGTCACGGGCGTCGATTGTCGTCGAGACCGGCGAAGCGCGTGAGATCATGCATTTCGCCCTGCTCATCGGCTACGGTGCGAGCATGGTCTGCCCGTATGTGGCGTTTTCGACTGTCCGGCAGCTCGCATTCAGAGGTCTCTATGGCACGCCTGTCAATCCCGATCTGGCGGTGGATGCGTATATCACCGCTGTCAAAAAGGGCCTCATGAAAACCATGAGCCGTATCGGTATTTCGACTATCCGCAGTTATTTCGGCTCACAGATATTTGAAGCGGTCGGCCTGAGCCGCGAGCTCATCGACACATGCTTCTGCGGGACCGTATCACGGATCGGGGGTATCGGGCTCGATGAAATCGCGCACGAAACTATATTACGGTACCTTCGGACATTTGATTCCGATACCACAGGCGAACACCACCTCGACCCGGGCGGGATATACCATACCCGTGCTGACGGCGAAAAACACCTCATGTCTCCGGAGGCTATCGCGAAACTCCAGCATGCCCTGAAAACCGGTGATTATGGGCTTTTCAAGGAATTTACCGACCTGATCGACAACCAGGAGGGGGAACATATCACCCTCCGGAGCCTGCTCAGGTTTAAAACGGGCATACCGATCCCTCTCGAAGAGGTCGAACCTGTTGAAAGCATCGTCAAGCGTTTCGCCACTTCCGCTATGTCCATGGGATCGCTGAGCAGGGAAGCACATGAAACACTCGCTACCGCCATGAACCGTCTCGGCGCCAGGAGCAATTCCGGCGAAGGGGGCGAATCCCCGGAACGATATAAACCACTTCCCGACGGCCGGAGCACCTGCTCGAAAATCAAACAGGTCGCATCCGGAAGGTTCGGTGTGACCATCGAGTACCTCATGAGTGCTGAAGAACTCCAGATCAAGATTGCCCAGGGTGCTAAACCCGGCGAAGGCGGTCAGCTTCCGGGCCACAAGGTGACCCAGGAAATCGCCCGTATCCGCCATTCGACACCCGGGGTCACGCTGATTTCGCCACCGCCGCACCACGATATCTATTCAATCGAGGATCTCGCCCAGCTCATCTACGACCTGAAAACGGCTAATCCGAGGGCACGGGTGTCGGTCAAGCTCGTTTCAGAAGCCGGGGTTGGAACCATCGCCGCGGGCGTGGTCAAGGGAAAAGCCGATACAGTCGTTATCTCCGGATTCGACGGCGGCACGGGGGCTTCCCCTCTCACCTCGATCAGGCACGCCGGACTCCCCTGGGAACTCGGCCTCGCCGAGACACAGCAGACGCTCGTCATGAACAACCTGCGGCGTAATGTGCGCATCCATGTCGACGGCCAGCTCAGGACAGGCCGTGACCTGGCAATTGCAGCGCTTATGGGGGCAGATGAGTTCGGATTCGGAACTGTGGCTCTCATAGCGCTCGGGTGCGTCCTCTTGCGGAATTGCCACCTGAACGCCTGCTCCGTGGGCGTGGCGACCCAGGACCCAAAGCTCAGGGCAAATTTCGCCGGAAAACCGGAATACGTCGAGAATCTCATGAGGTTCCTCGCACAGAACCTCAGGGAATATATGGCCGAACTCGGATTCAAAACCCTCGATGACATGATCGGCAGGGTGGACATGCTCGATACCCGTCCCGACATCAGCCACTTCAAGGCATCGAAGCTCGACCTGAGTCCCCTGTTGCTCCTGCCGGGAAATGGGGACAGGTCGGGACTCTACAACAGCGATCAACGACCCATCACCATACCACCCTCTCCCCTCGCGGAGGAGATATTCAGCGCAGCCCGCTCTGCGCTCGAAGACCGTAAACCGGTGAATATCTCCCTGCCAATCAGAAACGTGCACCGTTCGGTCGGCACCCGATTGAGCGGAGAAATCACAAGCCGTTTCGGTATGCAGGGGTTGCCGGAGGGCACCATCAATCTCTCGTTCAAGGGAACAGCCGGCCAGAGTTTCGGTGCATTCCTTGCGCCCGGCATCACCATGCGCCTCGAAGGGAATGCCAACGATTACCTCGGTAAGGGGATGTCCGGCGGAAAAATCATCGTCGTCCCGCCACGGAATTCCACATTCAAACCGTGGGAGAATGTTATCGTCGGGAACGTCGTTCTGTACGGGGCGACCGGCGGCGAGCTCTACATTTACGGGGTTGCGGGGGAGCGTTTCGCTATCCGCAACAGCGGTGCAATCGTGGTTGTCGAGGGACTTGGTGATCACGGCTGCGAATACATGACCGGCGGCATCGTCGTTGTCCTCGGCGAGACGGGCAACAATTTTGCCGCGGGCATGAGCGGGGGCATCGCGTTTGTGTACAATGAATCGGAAATGTTCGACACCAGGTGCAATCTCGATATGGTCGATATCGAAAGCGTGGCGACAGTTGAAGACGAAATGCTTTTGAGAAACCTCATCGAGAAATACTACAGTTACACTCACAGCGAACGTGCCAAGATGATTCTCGACGATTGGGATTCCACTCTGCCACTGTTTGCAAAGGTGATGCCCATCGACTACAGGCTCTCACTCGAACGGATGCAGTACGCCGAGGCCCCGGAGAACGAGACAATCTCCGCGACCGAGGAAGTGTTCATGCCCAGCTACATGGAACATAAACGTATAGACCCGCCCAAACGGCCGGTGGAGCAGCGTATCACCGATTACCGTGAAATCGAACAGCATCTCCCGGTGAACGAAATTGAGATCCAGGCCTCACGATGCAGGGACTGCGGTATCCCGTACTGCCACAGCTTCGGGTGTCCCCTCAATAACCGGATACCCGACTGGAACCTCATGATAACCGGTAAATCATGGAAGGAAGCACTGGAGATTCTGCACTGGTGCAATAACTTCCCGGAAATAACCGGCCGTGTCTGCCCCGCCCCGTGCGAGGCCGCATGCACGCTTGCGATAAACCTCCCGGCGGTTTCAATCAAGCATGTGGAACTCCAGATCGTCGAACGTGGATGGAAAAACGGCTGGATCGAGCCGCTTCCGGCAGTTTCAAAAACCGGGAAAAAAGTCGCGATTATCGGGTCCGGGCCCGCCGGACTCGCCGCCGCCCAGCAGCTCGCCCGTAAAGGTCACGCGGTCACCGTATTCGAAAAAGATGACCGTATCGGGGGTATGCTCCGGTATGGTATTCCGGACTTCAAGCTTGAAAAATGGGTCATCGACCGCAGGCTCGACCAGATGCGGGCGGAAGGGATCACATTCGAGACCAACGCGAATGCCGGACACGACCTTTCGGCAGGATACCTGATACGCTCATTCGATGCCGTTATCATCGCCGCGGGGTCGCGGGCGCCCCGTGACCTGTCAGTTCCGGGCAGAAATACGGACGGCATCCGGTTCGCCATGGATTTTCTCACACAGCAGAACCGGATCAATGCCGGGGATATCATTTCGCAGGAACAGCGGATCACCGCCCGGGGAAAAAACGTCCTGATCATCGGGGGCGGCGACACCGGTTCCGACTGTGTCGGAACAAGCCGCCGTCAGGGTGCGTGCACGATACATCAGGTGGAGATTCTTCCCCAACCCCCCGAATCACGGGCGCCCGACAACCCCTGGCCGGAATGGCCGGTCATTATGCGCACATCCTCCTCGCACGAGGAGGGCTGCGAGCGGACCTGGAGCGTTTCGGCGAAAAAGATTCTTGGCAGCAAAGGCACCGTTTCTGCAGTCCGGTTTGTCCGGATCGAATGGTATCGTGAAAACGGAAAACAGCTTTTCCGGGAGATCACGGGCTCGGAATTCGACATCAAGGCCGACCTCGTTCTTCTCGCGATGGGATTTCTGCATGTGGAGCACGGCCCGCTGGTTGAAGAGCTCGGACTGAAGACCGATTCACGCGGCAATATCCATGTGGATTCCAATTTCGCGACTTCATTTCAGGGCGTTTTCGCCGCCGGTGATACGGTCACAGGAGCATCGCTCGTTGTCAGGGCACTCGACCAGGGCCGTAAAACAGCCGCTGCCGTTCACCGGTATCTCTCCGGGAAATAAACGGTATAAAACAGTCAATTGTAAAGCCCGGATGTTCAGTCCGGGCTTTTTGAATTAATTCACCAAGATATTTTTCTTACCGTGTTAAACGTTTTCCCCGAACCGACGTCTAATAGGAGAAAGTCATTAGGAGAGAACATGAAAATCACCATTTCCAACCTGAGCAAAATCTATAATAACGGCACGAGAGCGCTGAACGACATCAACATGGAAATCGTGAGCGGAATGTCCGGTCTTCTGGGCCCGAACGGCGCCGGGAAAACCACACTCATGAGAATTCTCGTCACCCACATGAAGCCAACAGTCGGAACTGTGACGGTCGACGAGTACGACCTTCAGAGGAACCGCGCGGAAATCCGCTCGTTGATCGGTTATCTCCCCCAGGAGTTCAGATTGTTTCCCCAACTCACAACCGGTGAATTCCTCGATTATTCGGCACGGCTCGCCGGTATGCGCCGGAGCGGGGTACGCCATGATGAGGTGGATAAAATGCTCGAGAGCGTCGGGCTGTACGAGGTGAGGGACCGTCTCGCAAACAAACTGTCCGGCGGGATGAAGCGGAGACTGGGGATCGCCCAGGCGCTCATCGGCAACCCGAAAATAGTCATTGTTGACGAGCCCACGACCGGTCTGGACCCCGAAGAACGGCTCCGGTTCAGAAACCTGCTCGCCGAAATGAGCCGTGAGGATATCATCATTATCCTGTCCACGCATATTGTCGGCGATATCTCGAGCGCCTGCCATACCATGGCCATGCTCAACAAGGGTGACCTTGCCTACGCCGGGTCGCCCGGATGGCTTCTCGAGAAGGCCCGCGGACATGTCTGGCAGATCAGTGCCGACGATGCCGAGCTCGAGCATATCAAGACCATCTACCCGGTCATTTCCACCATTCCATCCGAGCGCGGGTGGGATGTGCAGGTGGTCGCACAGGAACTGGACGGGTATCATGGGGAACCAATCGAGCCGAACCTTGAACACGCGTATGTCTATTTTCTTGAACACGAACTCCACGAGCCGTGGAACGTGGAGTAATTACATTCAGGAGTACTGTCCATGATATCGATATTCGCCATCGGTTCGGTTGCTCTCTACGAGATTAAAACACTCCTCCGTGGCTGGTTTTTCAGGATTTTCGCCCTGCTGGCGCTCGGCATCATCATTCTTCTCGATACCTTTATGTTCACCATGCAGCGTTCGGCGAGCTGGTCGTTCAGGGGAATACCGTCGTCGATACCGTACCTTAATCTCCTCCTGGTTAACTCCGTGCAGGCTGTCATCGGTGTCTTTCTGGCATCTGATTTCCTGAAATCCGACCGGAAACTGGACAGCACCGAGGTCGTGTACATGCGTTCGATGACCAACGCGGATTATGTGTTCGGCAAATTCCTCGGTGTCTGTACCGTCCTGTTCATCCTGAATGTGGCGGTTCTCGCAGTGTCGCTTGTTTTCAACGTGTTTTTTATCGACGTTCCGGTGAAGTTCCTCCCCTATGTCTATTATCCGCTCTTGATCAGCATGCCGACACTCGTGTTCATTTTCGGGTTGTCGTTCTTCTTTATGTCGCTCATCCGCAGCCAGGCGGTGACATTCATTCTCCTTCTTGGATACATCGCCGGCACATTGTTCTATCTCGGCCATACTTACAACTATCTGTTTGACTATCTGGCATATAATATTCCCCTCATGTATTCCGATTTCGTCGGATTCGGGAACATCGACTCACTCATCATGCAAAGAGCCATATACCTGCTTCTTGGTATCGGGTTCATGTTCGGAACGGTCCTCCTCCTGAGGCGCTTGTCCCAGTCAACCGCAATGACCCGCATCTCGATCGCTCTGGGCATTATCTGCTTCGTCGGGGCGGCCCTGCTTGGTAAGTCGTATATCTCCAATGTCTCGTCAGGAAAGGACCTCCGGAACCGCATGACGGAGCTCAACAGGCGCTTTTCCGAAATACCGCGCATTATTATCACCAACTGCGCTCTTGAAATCGCCCACAAGGGTGAGACGATCGAAGCCTCAGCCCTTCTCACTTTCAGAAATCCCGGCGACAGTACGCTCGATACCTATGTTTTCAGCCTCAACCCCGGCCTGAATATACGGTCGGTGACCCGTGACGGACAGGAGCTGCCGTATGAACGGCACGACCATATTCTCACTGTCACCTCCTCCCCCGGACTCACTCCGGGCGCAACTGATTCGCTGACCATCAACTACGGCGGCACTATCAACGAAGATGCATGTTATCTCGATATCGATGATGTAGAACGTCAAAAAAGCTATAGCCTGTTCATCTATAAAATCGACAAGCGGTACGCGTTTCTCACCCCCGAATATGTCCTTTTGACTGCGGAAACGCTGTGGTATCCTTCGGCCGGTGTGCCGTACGGTTCAGTATACCCCGAGGGGATGACACAGGATTTTATTCGTTTCGATCTCAAGGTTACCACGAGTCCGGAATTGACCGCAATATCGCAGGGTGCCATGGAACAGACCGGGGAGGGTGAATACCGGTTTAAGCCGGAAACGCCGCTGCCGAAACTTTCACTCGTGATCGGCCGGTATGAACACCGTACCGCACAAGCGGGCGATACCGGCATCAGCCTGTTTCTGAGCCCGGGCCATGACTATTTCTCGGGTGAATTTACCACGATCGGAGAAGGTCTCCCGAAGCTCCTCGGCGAAATCAAGCTGGACATGGAACAGGCGATGAAACGCATATATCCCTACCGGCGATTCACAATTGTCGAGGTACCAATCCAATACTTTTCCCACGGACGGTTATGGTCGGTGACCAGCGAAACCGTTCAGCCGGAGCAGGTATTCCTCTGTGAAAAAGGGGTTCTCCTTTTCAGCGCCGACTTCAAGCGGATGAAATACTGGCAAAGCCACGGCTCACGGCGCGGGGAAACCCGTACACCCGAGGAAGTCGAACAGGACATGATCCGCGGGTTCGCCCAGCGGACATTCACCGGCGACATTATGAACCGCAGGTTTGCGAGCATGCGGAGGAACATGACATCGGGAGACGGCATTTCATTGCAGCGTGTTCTTTTCAGCAGTTTTGTGCCGTCATTTTTACCGAATTACGAGATCTTTCCCAATTATTACAGTTACACACACCACTTTAGCTCCGCAGATCACCCTATTTTCAATCTCGCACTGGAGCTGTATCTCCAGTCCGGGCTGACCGACAATATGCCGGGAGGGTTCCGTTTCACCGGATTATCGGATGAAGAGATTGCCAACAGGGCGCTCTCGACGAGCAGTCTGGGCACATTGCTTGCCCATCCCGATTCACTCGAAAACATACGCCAGATTATAACGATCAAATCCCAGGAACTTTTCACCCGTATCAAGGCTGAAGTCGGAGAGAAAAAATTCGAGCAATTCCTGTCCGAATACCTCAACGACAACATGTTTACGGAAAACACGGCGGCAGATTTCATTGACGCTCTGTGGATCGAGTTCGGACTCGATCTTGAAGAGGCATTCAACCGGTGGTACAGCGGTTCCGAACTCCCGGCGTTCCTGTTTTCCCAATTTAAGTGTACTGAAGTTCACGTCAATGAG
>Ga0315284_10000635_pt1 | contig 47956 bp, 36 predicted proteins | sample YL17G09_16_MG_FD_203696 | JGI IMG/M metagenome (GOLD analysis project Ga0315284, IMG submission 203696) | Sediment microbial communities from Yellowstone Lake, YNP, Wyoming, USA - YL17G09_16 | ecosystem: Environmental > Aquatic > Freshwater > Lake > Sediment | place: USA: Wyoming | collected...
TCTCAGCAAGCCCAGAAAGCGGTAGAACTCGTCACTCTCAAGTTCAGAATAAGATGCACTATGCCGTCCACGGTCACACAGCCGCAGAGGTTATTGCGGCGCGCGCAGACAGCACGCAGCCACACATGGGTTTGACCAACTTCAAGGGGAATTACATAACCTCTCAGGATGTACGGATTGCGAAGAACTATCTAACTGAGGCGGAACTGAATAAGCTCAATCTGATCGTGTCAATGTATCTTGATTTCGCCGAGCTCCAGGCTACAAATGGCAGGCTCATGAAAATGAAAGACTGGGTGGAGAAACTGGACCAGTTTTTGACGGCAAGCGAGAGGCATGTATTGACGCATGCGGGACGCATGAGCGCTGAAGAAGCAGGCGACAAAGCAAATCGAGAATTCGAGAAATACCGAATGGACCGAGATCGAGAATATATTTCAGATTTTGACAGGGCCGTGAAGATGATCGGGGCAAAGTCGGTGCCGGGAATGCCCCGAAAAAAGCGGGCGAAATAGCCGACAAACCATGAATTGCGATGAGACTTGTTCGACCGCAAAGGAGCAATGAAAACGGTCAGCACATCCAGCAACAGCGAAAGGGGTGCCATTGTCGCTTGACTATAGGTAGGCCGCCACATGTCCCTACCGGCAGGCATTCCGCGGCAAATAGGAGGCGCCAACAGCACCCTTTTCGCAACCGTTAGGCGCAATTGCCAAGCGGCATTGCGGTGGGCGGGCGAAAGACGGACCTGACAGTTTGTTGGTTTCAAGCACAGCGGGTTGTATATTCTTACCAGTAAGACATCAAACCGCTGAATAGGAGGTATCCATGAGCGCCTTGGCTACGACGAAGCTTTCGTCCAAAGGGCAGGTTGTGATCCCGGAAGATGTGAGGAACTCGCTCGGGTTGAAGACGGGCGATCAGTTCATCGTCATCGGGAGGGGTGACGCCGTCATTCTGAAACCCATATCAGAGCCGTCCATTGAAGAGTTCGAGGATCTCATGAGGCAGGCTCGGATTGGAGCTCGCAAGGCCAGAATGAAGAGCTCAGACATTCAGGCTGCGATCGCCAAGGTGCGGGGGCGAAAGAAATGAGGGCGCTGCTCGACACGAACGTCGTGGTTTCGGGGATATTCTTCGGTGGTCCACCGGCCGGAATAATCCGGGGCTGGAGACGCGGGGCATTTGGTCTTGTCGTGAGCCACGAGATTCTGAGGGAGTACCGAGAGACGGTCATCGAGGCAAGTAGGTCTGTGAACGGCAGCGATTCTACCATCGGCAGTGAGTACCCATTGAAAACCCGGAAGCGCCTCCACTATATTCCTTGTTGACACGGGAAACCTGCCGATACAACGCCCATAGTGCTCGATGGTAGGAGCAGTGCAGCGGAGCGGCTTCGTTCAACTAAATTCTTTCTGAAACGAAGACGGTTCGTTGCCGGGGGCATGCTGCGGTGGCGTTTCTGAAAGAATCCTTAACATTGGAGGCTTTCACATGAAGAAATATGAAAAGTTCGAGAAGAAATGTCAGGAGATTCGGGCGGACAACGAGAAGATACTGGAGGAATTCGAGGAGTGGTTGGAGAAGTCCGGTGCTTCAGCCAGGACGATAAGCAAACACAGCAACAATGTTGAGTTCTTCATCAACGAGTTTCTTCTGTCTGAGGATGCGACACCTGCGAAAGAGGGCAGCAACAGCGTCAATATGTTTCTTGGATATTGGTTCATAAAAAAGGCTGGATGGTCAAGTGAGAGTGCAATACGAGGAAATGCATCGAGCTTGAAGAAGTTCTACCAATTTCTATTTGAAAAGGGAGAAACTACGCAAGAGGATCTTGACGAATTGAGTCAGACAATAAAGATCGAAATGCCGCGATGGCTGGGCAACATGGAGCGCTACGATGATCCTGACATAGAGGAAATGAGCGGGGTCTGGCAGCACTGAATCGAGCCATCAGAGAGAGGAACGCCGTTCTGTCTGCCCTCGTCGTCACGGAAGATATCCGTTCCGTCAATGCCGCGCGCCATGACGTGGTGGAGGCATACGGGGAACTCGGCGCGGCACACTTCGACAGTGCTCAGTGCAGGTAGCCGACAACCGAACCGACAGCGTTGGATTGCGGAGCTGCATTGCCCCGATCAGCAAGCGGTCAGTCCATCGACTCCGCTCAGGAACCACAGTCAGAGATCAGCGGTCAGACAAGCACCGACAAGTCCTTGATATGCCTTGAATGCGGTCCAGAATTTTCGCAAGAAAACAACAAATTGCCCGGTAGTAGTATTGAGTCGGGGGCGTCGAGACATGCGGGGGATATACATGATTACGCGATAACCGTCCCTGAGTCCTGTCCGCCGCTGTCCCCTGGGTTGCCGTACCGACCGATGCCGCGAACGCGTACTTCATGAACGCCTGGAGTCGCGAGTGCGGCAACCATGCCCATGCCCTCTCCGCTCGTTTCGTCAAGCACCCCGTTTGCGGCCCTCTTCGTTGCCCAGTCGCCTCCGTCGGTGCTGAGCTGCGCACGGTCGACACACCGCAGTTGCCGCATTCCATGATCGACGCGAGATCGGCAAGGCGGTTGTGCTTCCATTTGCCCATGCATTAGATTTCAGACCCTGTGGTGGAGCGCGATACAGGGTTATCTCTTGTTGACGTGTCCTTGTTGCTTTACGCAACATGCCGTCCCGCCTTTCCACCGGGTATGGCGGCAGCACCAGTTACTCAGGAGGATGGTATGTCTCTCCCGTGTCCGACAATTCTCGTGCCCGGTATCACTGCCAGTTGTTTACAGGATGAGTATCCCCTGCCCCCGGACGTGGTGTGGAGCGCAGTGGTGCTCAAGGAGTACGATCGCATCGCACTTCACCCCAACGACATGCGCTACGAGGCAAAGGAGCCTGCGCGCGTTGTGGGCACGCACATCTTCGAGATTGCCTACAAGGAACTGATTCAGGAGTTGCGGCACAACTTGCGGACCAAAGAGGATGAGTCCATCCCCGTGTATCCGTTCAGCTACGACTGGCGATTGCCTCTGAACGCAGTGGAGAAACGGCTTGCGCAATTCGTCGATGAAGTCATTGACCGGACAAAGTTGCTCAGGCACTACTACAAAGACGGGTACGGCGTTTCTCCCAAAGTCAATCTCATAGGCCACTCGATGGGCGGGCTGATCATTACCGGCTACCTGCAATCGACGGGCTCTGCGGCGCGTGTGAACAAGGTCGCCACGTTGGCCACCCCCTTTCAGGGCTCGCTCGAAGCGGTCATCAAGGTCATCACCGGCACGTCGAACCTCGGCACATCCGCTCCCAGCTCCCGCGAACGCGAGGCAGCCCGCGTTACTCCAGCTCTCTACCATCTGCTACCCAGCTTCAGGGCCGGCATCACCCTGAACGGCGGACAAGCTCCGGACGACTCGCTCTTTGACCCGGCAATGTGGCAGCCATCGGTTACGGACACCTTGAGTGAATTCATACGAATCAATGGTCTGCCCACCCCCAACGGAGAGATCAAGGCCAAGGACCTGTTCGCCGGACTACTCTTGTCGGCAAAGGCACATCGGGACCGGATCGAGGCATTCCAACTGAAGGATGCCGGGCTCGAGGCGCGCGATTGGCTTGCGGTGGTGGGAGTGGGCTCGACTACTCGTGTCAAGTTGGGGATCACACAGAAAGACGGGAAAGTGAACTTCGACCTGCGCTCCAGCGATCGAATGAATGACTGGACCGAAAAGAACCCCGCGCGAAACACCGGAGACGGCACCGTGCCGTACGAGGGCGCACTTCCGAAATTCCTTGCGGAGGAGAACCTCGTTCTCGTTACTCCGGATGACTATGGGTACTGGGAGATCCAGGATAAATTGATGACCAAAGTTGCCGGTTTCCACGGGATTCTGCCGAATATGGACATGATTCAACGGCTTCTGGTACGGTTTTTTACCGGCCGTCCCGACGCGCACGGTAACACCTGGGGTCGCCGCGCACCGGATGCCAGGAAATGGGATCCTCCGCTCGATCTCCATGAGGAGAAGTGATGCCGGCATGGGGGGGGGGCTTGGCAGTGCAGAGAGGCGACACCCCAACCAGCACCAACGGTACTCGTGGCCGCACCTCAGGAAGCGGCAAGCCATTGATGCGCTCTGAAGTCAGATGAGCAGACGGTGATGGAGAAGATCCCCCGTAACCACGAGATCTTCGAGCCGTTGGATTCCCTGGCGGAGATGAGCCTTGCCGAAGTGTAGACCCCCTCACTGCGGGGAGGGGCGATGAGAGTGATCGCGCTGATCGACAGTTCGCGACAGCCCAAGGTGGTGGAGACTCGAAGCCCAAGGATGGGCGAAGAGCACGCCGAAGGCACCCGAAAGGCTGCAACCCGGATGGTTGCAGTGAGCATCCTGCGCCATTGCGAACTGTGGCGGGATCCCAAGCCGCGTAGCCCGCAGACATCGTCCGAATCCCAACCCCGGGAACTGGCCTACGACTTGGGGTTCTTCGATAGAGAATGCGCTTGAGCAAAGACCGCGGCAAAAACCGCCCGGCGCGTGCTGTACCCGAATCCGCAAAGTAGTTGACTTACGGGCAGGAATTGATTACATTTGAAGGGTGGCATTGACGGTTCCGAGCCCTTACAGGCGGGATATTCAACGTTCAAAATGCGTTTCATGCATACGTCGGCGCGAAAGAATTACTGGAAATTACTTGAACGGGAAAAAAGGAATTGTCTATTGGTTCAGCTTTGGCAATGGAATGGCGAGGGTAGACGGCCTGCGACTGTTTGTCAAGGATCTGTACGCGGATGTAAAAAGTACCCCCGCCGAGTGTTCATCCGACGTCAGTGCGGGGTTTGTGATCCTGAATGCGTTGCTCAGCGGAAAAATCGGCATTACGTTCAGCGTGGCGCACTAAGAATGAGCCGGCGATGGATCGCCGATACTTCAACAAGGGGAGAGACATGAAAAGCAGATGGTTGGCGGCGGCGATCGCACTATGTTGTATTTCGTCAGGCATCTCCGCCATGAACGGCAAAGCCGTGGCCATGTGCACGTATACCAACACATCCCTGAACGGCAATCAGCAGCCGGTGGACTCCATGAGACTGGTGGTATTTACCATTGCAGGCACGAGCGTGACGCAAAGGGATATTGTCCGCCGGAAGACACTTGTCTATTTCCCAACCTGGAGTTTTGACGGCAGGCGAATCGCATTTTACGAAAGGGGAAACGGGCTGGCGATCATGGATGCCAGCGGCGGGAACTTCCGCGTTGTAGCGAAAATGCCCGACTGGCGGATGGCGGGGGAGGACCATGGCTGGGCGACCTTCATCTCCTGGCCCGGGGATGACAACGGCAAGTGGATCTACTACCACAGAACCTGCGCGGCTTCGGAGAACTGCCCGGCAAATTCCTCCGGCGAAATCTGGAAAGTCAATGCGGACGACACCGCGCAGAAGGCCCTGGTGTGCGACTATACAAAGAATAACAATACCGTTGGCGGCGTGAATGCCTCCTTCGAACGGTTCTCGCTGAGCGCCAACGCTATGTACTGCGTCAGCATGCTCACCGATTTCGGCCCTGCCGACGTCACGGGGTATCAGCAGGGCATTGTTCCGCACACGTTTCCCCCGTTAGTCAACTCAAGCACCGGATGGATCGACCCCTGGCTCACCGCGCCAACATGCACTGATGGTTTCTGCGGTAGCGGAGGCTGCAACTCGGGCCTTTCCGCAAGCGGCGCGATTATCTATTATTTCGACGGCAGCCACGATCGACTGCGGGCGAATTTCTGGGATCACACCGCGAAAACGCATTCCACCTATGCGATCGGCTCGGACATTCAAGGGAGCCTCGGCATCGAGGATCTGGATCGCTGGCTGTCGCCTCGTGTCGGTCTGACAACGAGCAGCACGTTCGTGTATCCCCGCGGGTCAAGCAATTCCGATATGATCGTTTCCATCCTGGCCAACTGGACGGACAGTGCGGGTTATGCATGGGGTGGGAACAACTTCTTCGTGGTGAACTGGAGGCACCGTGTGGCGGTCATGGCCACCAATTTTCCCAACGAACTTGCCCCCACAGGCTGGACAAAGCAGGTTGGCGGCCAATTGCCCGCAGGGATAAAGTACTGGTACGCTGATGCGGGAGACTTCTGGCTCGCCGACGGTCCTGCGGGATGCTACCAGGCCCTCGACGGCTCATGGATCAGTCTAGCCCCTTGCGCCTGTATGCCGATAAGCTCCGTGAATCCATCTTCAGTCGCTTTAGTCAAGGCCGCCTCGACACTGCACGGCACAGTCGCAGTCTACAGCCTTGCCGGGGCGCGCGTGGGCATGTTTGACGCGGCTTCTCTTTCTCGAGGGATTCCCGCGCAGCTTAGTCGCGGCACGTACTTCATATCCGATCGGGGAATGACGGGGCAAGTCAGGGTGCTTCATGACGGCGTATTGACGAGATGACAAGGATATGAGACGGCTGCAAGACTCCGAACGCGCCCCCTTGATCCCTCGAAGGGGGACCTCAAACGCATTGATACGTCTGAAAGTCCCCATCCGGGGGAATGAGGGGGCAAGCCTGCTGCATGTGCCCAACACAGATGGAAAGGGAAGAATCATGTCGAATCTGCGTCGATGTGTCCGGAGCTTCTTGACAATCGGCTCTGCCGTTCCACAGCGACGCCAAAAGCAGCGGCTGGTTCGCCCGCCTCGTCGGTGCACTGTCAGCGGCAATCGTCAGTGTCCGTACTCAACGCAGCCAGGTCGCGAGGTGTCATTGCCTCGACCGCGATGCCCTCTGCAACGTCTGTCCCTGCAATCGAGCACTGCTGCTCGCATAGTGTCAGTGTCCTTGCTTGTGGTCTTCATGTCCTTACGCACTGCACGCTGCCGGCGCCGAGCATCCCCGGGCTGCGTACCACGAACGTCTTGCCGTATTTCCTCGCTGACGCTCGCACGCCGTCAGTCGGTACTTCGAAGCATCTTTCGGTTACGGACCATGGATGCGTCTTCGTCTTCATGTTCTGCGGCCACACCGCGCACCGTCTGTTGGTACTTCGAAGCACCCTTCGGCTGCAAACCACCGACTCGTCTTCGTCGTAGTGTCCGGCCGAAACACCGTAGCCCATCTGTAAGCACTTGGGAGCATCCGTCAGCCGACCACCTCGGCCTTGCCGCAACAACAGCCGCGAACCTCAGGAACCACCCTGTCATTGTGCCGAGATGTCCCTGTCCCAGTGCCTCGCGCAACACCTACATAGGCATTACAGCAAGAGACCACAGTCCACACAAGCATCTTCGTCCACAATCGTGACCTCCGGGGATGGATGCCGGTTGCCCATCACCATTCGGCCTTCACACACCTTCCTCAACAACGCCATGGTGGCTCCCATGCACGAATACACACTGTCTCTCGGTATCTGGATTGTTCCCATCGTCGTAATCTCGGTCTTCCTCTTCTCGCGTCGCCTGTTGGCTCCCGAGAAGATCTTCGCGCTTGGTGCAACCATCTGCATCATGGCCGCAATCGGGTTCGTACTGGACTTGCTCTTTGCCCACGCATTCTTCACGTTCCCCAATCCGGCGATGGTGTGCGGTTGGAAGATATCGGGCATTCCCATCGAAGAATTCGTGTTCTACGTTACCGGTTTCTGGTTCATCGTTCTGCTCTACGTTGTGTGCGATGAGTGGCTGCTCCGCAAATACAACGTGCGCGACGAAGTCTACGCCCGACATCGCGCGCATATCATGCATTTGGTGTTGATCCACAAGAAGAGCATTGTGGCCTTTGTCGCTCTGGTTGCCGCAGGTATTGGTGCGAAGAGCGTACTGAACCCGACGCCGCCGGCAGTCCCCGGCTACTTCATCTTCTTGACCGCAGTTGCCTACGTGCCAAGCATCTTGTTCTTCCGCGCAACCAAGTCATTTGTCAATTGGCGCGCCGTTGTCTTCTCCGTCCAGCTTACCATGCTGTTGTCGATCATCTGGGAGGTGACACTGGCGCTTCCCAGAGGCTACTGGGGGTACCAATCGCAGCACATGCTTGGGGTATTCATTCCGGTGTGGAATGGCCTGCCCCTGGAAGCGGTGACCGTTTGGATATTCAGTGCTCTGAGCATTCTTGTGTATGAATTTGTGAAGATTTGCTATTTCACGCCCACACCAACGGTTCCGGGGCACCGTTTTCTGCTCAAGCTTGGGCCCGAGTGGAGGAATGCACATCGACCAGGTGATGAGGCCAGTCCCTCCGATTCTGGTGGCTTGAGCGCAAGTACCACCACCTCGTATCTTTGACACTCAAATGTCTTGCGGGGAAACTGTTGACAAAAGCAAGTAACGGAGGTTTCGATGGCAACGACGATGGACCTGCGGAATGGATATGTCATCCTTCCGGACAGCCAAGACCCAAGCACGACCCTCAAGGGATATCTCGACGATCCAGCCAACAACATCATCTACCTGATTCTCTGGGGAGAGGACGATACCACAAAAAAGGCCGTTGGCATTGCGGACGAGATCGCTGAGCCGGGGGCAGCGGAAACCGGCGATTTCGTCTACAAGGTGATCTACATCCCCAGTGGCGACATTCTCCGGGGCGACCTGGAGACAATTCGATCGAGCATGGTGCCACCCACAGCCAGGGATTTGCGCAAACTTCGCGGTCTGACCTACTCGCAGGCAGAAAAACATGCCATCAATGTTCTGTTGCTCTCCACACCAGTCAAGGTACTGAATATCCGACGGGCGTTCCTGTACGCCCAGAACTGAGCCGCCGGAGGCGGAGAGGCCAGAGTCCAGACGCCAGAGGTCAGTCGGAATCCGTGACTTGACAGGTACAAAGATGGTTCGACACCGCTCACCACAGGTCTACGCAAAAAACGGCCTGCCCTGAGCTTGTCGAACGGGTATTAGTCACTGACCGAGACTCCAACAGAGCCTGGAAGGTCGCCATGCACAACACAACCCGGTACGCCCTCACAGTGCTTCTTCTCTCCTTGTCACTGGCACAGGCGGAAACAGTGCTTTCGGTCATCGAAAGACGGCCTGACCAGAAGGAGATGCCTCTGTTGTCCAAGACAGCAGTGGTGGACATCAATAGCCTGCTGCTGATCCGGGTCAACAAATACGCGATTGCGGGCAGCGACTCCAGTGGTATCTCTGAGGACATGCGGCAGCAGATGGTGGAGCTTGGGAAGGTCAATCGCCTGCTGTCACTCCAGAATGATCTGCTCGGGAGCTTGGACCGCCCAATTGCCGCGAAGCCTGACACCCTCCAGTACCATGCCCTCTCCAATGTACTCAACGACTTCTATGGAAAGATATCCGGCGACAGTCTGCTGGGGGCGGAGGCGGAGGAGCAGGCCACGAGGTTCTTGCGTCTACCGAAGAGTCTGTGGAAGCGAGGGGGTGTTGATCGGTTCATCCTGGAGTATTTCGTTCATCGAGCAGATACGCTCTCTACCCGAATTGACTCTTCGTGCGAGGCAAGCGGTCAGCGATTCTCGCTGGTAGCATACAAGCTGGATGGGTCCGCACCTTCACCTGTGCACATCGAGAACTTCGATTCCCTTGCTGCTCAGGGCTACTACGAGGTGTCTCGATGGGTACTCTCCCTTTCGGAGGAAGACCGGCAAACGCTCAAGACCTACGAGCAACTGGCGGATTCACTGAACGAGAATATTCCCCGAGCGCTCCGCTCCGTGGGCAGCGGCATCGTCAATTCTCTGGCTACTCCCAAAGCCATTGCAGGTGTGCGCAGGTATTGCGACAAGATCGGAAAGACGCTCGCAGATTCTTGCTCTCTTGCCGCCGAGGATGCTGCGGCCCAACTCAGGTCTCTGTCAAGCAAGGTGGACGGGATCGGGGATCTGTTCGCTGGGCTCAGGGACATCGCAGACAATCGTCGCATCCCTGACAACGTCTCGGACCTCTTGGAGATCATTCCTGCCGCCATGGGGATAGTCTCCGACATCGAGTCTTCCTGGGATCAAGTGCTGAGAAGCCTGAACGGCTGCAGATCCACTGGGAGAGATGCTGCCGATTCTTTGGCCACGCAGATTCGTGGTCTCAGAGACGCGTGTTCGAAGGACTCGGGGACCATCGATCAGTTCGTGACCAACCTTCAGAGATTCTTTGCCCCCACCCGGGATCTGGCCAATGCCGCGGGGAAGATAAGCGAGAAGGTGCGACGGTTTACGTTTACAGAGATTCCCGACAAGGGGAGCATCGATCTGTCCACGACAGGCAGGCGCAGGGACAACGACCGGATCATCATCAAAGCGGTTCTCACCCAGAATGTTCGTGGGGGCACGGCTCCCGGCAAGTCGATGGAAGTCGAGAGGTGGGTGTTGTCGATGGCGAGAATCGGGGTCCATCTCGATGCGACGGTCTCCTTCAACATGCTCTATCCGCTCCGGCAGTACGATCGGGACGGGGAGGTCAAGACTCCTCAGAAATTTCAGTACGCGGCGTCCTCATACCTGCTGCTGAAGCTGGGGCTTCGAAGGTTGTTCTGGAACGAGTATCTCGACGCCGGTCTGGGGACATCGGTTCCCTTAACAGACCTGAACCTGGACGGGAAGCCGGACTTGTGTCTCGGCGGAGTCATCACGCTCTTCAGAAATGTGATCTCGCTTGGTGGTGGGTATGATTTTGACATTGATGTGCCGTACACCTTCTTTGGCATAAGCATCCCGGTCTTGAATCTCTTCACGTTCCCGCCCTCCAGGCAGATACCGAGCCCTTGAACAGTGCGCTTCGGAGAGGCTTCATCCGCCGGGGCAACGAGCAGGGCAGGCGTGTCGTCCGTGCGTCTCGGCATTGGGCTGGACGGAAACGCGTCGCCTCATAGGGAGCGACGTGAAAGGACAAGCTCGATGCAGTGACGGCCAAAAAAAACCTTGCGCCCCCCGCCCTCCGCAACTATATTCGTGAATTACCGGTTCGACCGAAAGTCAGCAGTTACCACTTGCAAACAACGTCATTCTCGACCCACGACGACTCGACCACGAAGGAGGGCTGCAGAGACGGTCCGGCAATAAAAAGGGGAACACCGGCAGGCTTTTCGACGAGACATGCCGGGTCCCCCCCGAGCGATACGCATGAGCGATCATGGCATCGTCTGTGACTATTGTACCGAAATACTGTTTCGCTGTCAACTCATAACTTTTCAAGGAGGACTCTCCATGCCCACGGCGCCAAGCTATCCGGGAGTGTACGTTGAAGAAGTCTCCAGCGGCGTGCACACGATCACAGGAGTCGCAACTTCCATCGCGGCCTTTTTCGGGCGAACGGCCAAGGGGCCCATCAACAAGGCCGTCCGGTGCACGAGTCTCTCCGATTTCTACCGAGGCTTTGGTGGCGCGCATGCGTCAAGCGATCTCGAAGCGTCGGTTCGCCAGTTCTACGACAATGGCGGAAGCGACTGCTACGTTGTGCGGCTGGCGCACAATGCGCGCAAGGCCGATGTCACCCTCAAGAACATGGCGGGCACGAAGAACGTACTCACTGCACGCGCAAAGAATGCGGGCGCCTGGGGCAACGGGGTATCGCTTGAGGTCGACTACAACACACCCAATCCCGACGAAACGTTCAATCTACGGGTGATTCAGGAAGAGAGAGGCGTCGCCGTTCTCGTCGAGGAGTTCGCCAATCTGACGATGGACCCGTCGTCGGCTCGCTTTGCACCTGAATTTGTATCGCAGAGCTCAACGCTCATCGAACTGCAGTTGGCAGCGGGCTTTGTCATTGCCTCGGAACCGGTGCTGGCAGGATACAGCGAGTGCCGTCGCGCACTGCCGACGTCGCCTGTGACCGACTTCCGAACCGCACTGAACAGCCTGGTCTATCCGTCAATCGGCACGCCCAGGAGCGCTTTCGAGATCAGCATCAACAACGGGCCATACATTGCCGTTGACCTGCGGGCTGACCCCACTGACACCGAATTCACCGGTACGGTGGCAGCAATCGGCACCGAGATCAACACACGCATCAACGAGCAGATCAAGGCCTCAGACGCGTCTTTGAAGGTCGTCTGTTCTTTCGAAACCGTTGACACCAATGTGGTTGTTCTGCGCATTGTTTCCGACTGCGGCGACAAGCAGTCGATCCACATCCGCCGCTCCTCGGTGAAGGATCTGGCAGCAGCCCTGATGATGGGCATCGACCAGGGCGGCATCGAGATTGTACGCTACAGCAACTTCAGACCAGTGCCAACGGCAACGGTGCTCACCGGCGCCATCAACGATCTGGCCAAGAAGCGTCAGGATGCATTCAACCAGATCACGGTTGGAGGATTTGCCTGTGCGCTGGGAACCGATCTGCAGACCGTCGCGGTCGATCGCAAGTGGTACGAAGACGGCCTTCCCGCATCGGTGAGCGGCAACCGCGACGGGGTTCGTGAGAAGCTGCGGATCATTGCGAAGAAGATCAATGCGCAGTCGGCGAGTCCGTGCCGCGCAGAGGTGTGGGGGTATCATCTGGCGTTGATTCCCGTAGTAGGATCGGTCAACGCAAGCGTCGCGGTAACAACCGGGAACTCGGGCGGCGGCGGCGACGACATCTCGTCTCTTTTCACCGTCAACACGCGTCGGTACACGCTTGGACCAGCGGGAACCAGTGCATTCCAAAGTGGCGCAGGCATCGAGGGCAAGGATGACGACGGCAACCCGCCCGATGCCAACGACTACACCGGCAGCGAGGCGGATCAGACCGGCTTCCATGCGCTTGACAGTGTGGACCTCTTCAACCTGATGATTCTGCCTGCCGACAAAGACGTTGACCGCGGTCCGATTTGGGGACAGGCAAGTATCTACTGCCAGCAGCACCGGGCGTTTCTCATCATCGATGCGCCCGATTCGTGGACCGGCGTAACCGACAAGCGACCCAAGGCGACCTCGGTGGAAATCAACGATTTGCGCTCGAAGGTGATCAAGGACTACTCGGCGGTGTTCTATCCCGGAATTGTGTACGCGAAGAACGGTGTGAAGAAGGCCATGGGCGCCTCGGGGATCATTGCAGGGCTCATGGCACGCACCGACGCAGCGCGCGGCGTGTGGAAGGCGCCTGCCGGTACCGAGGCCGATCTGCGCGGGATACTCGACGTTGAGGTCAACCTCACCGATCGCGAGAACGGCGTGTACAACAAGCTCGGAGTCAACTGCATCCGCTCGTTTGCCTCCGGCATTGTCAACTGGGGTGCGCGTACGCTCGACGGCTCCGACGACATCGGCTCGGAGTGGAAGTACATTCCCATCCGACGACTGGCCCTGTTTCTGGAGGAGTCGCTGTACCGTGGAACCAAGTGGATCGTATTCGAGCCAAACGACGAGCCGCTCTGGGCAAAGATCCGGCTTAATCTGCGGTCATTCATGACAACGCTCTTCCGCCAGGGCGCATTTCAGGGAGCGACACCCGACCAGGCGTTTTACGTCAAGTGCGACGGCGAGACCACGACCCAGGCCGATCGCGACCGGGGCATCGTGAATATTGAGGTGGGATTTGCTCCGCTCAAACCTGCGGAGTTCGTCATCATACGATTTCAGCAGATTGCCGGAAAGCTCTGATCGGGCTTGTGTAGTTGCCGACACAGATACTACTTGACAAGGAGACACGAACATGGGAAGCGGATTTGTCAAAAACGCGCATCGATTCGATCCGTACAAGACGTTCAAGTTCCGCGTGGTGATGGACGGGAGAGCGGTATTGGGCGTGAACAAGGTGGGGGCGCTCAAGCGCAGTACCGATGTCGTACGTTACCGCTCGGGCGGCGACAACAGCACCGAATTCAAGTCGCCGGGCAGAACCAACTACGATGCAGTGTCCATGGAGCGGGGCATCACGCACGACCGCGAGTTCGAGCGCTGGGCAAGCCAGGTGCATCCGTACGGCAAGGGCGATGCGGGAATGGATCTGGCGGGATACAAGAAGGATCTTATACTCGAAGTGATGAACGAGAAGGGGCAGATTGCGTTTCGGTACAACTTGTTTCGCTGCTGGGTAAGCGAGTTTGTGTCGCTTCCGCAGCTCGACGCGAGTGCCAATGCCGTGGCCATTGAGAGCATCAAGGTCGAGCTCGAAGGCTGGGAGCGCGATGCGGATACGCCTGAGCCCGATGAGAAGGCGTAGGTGAGTTGTTGCGGTGTTGGCGCGGTGAAGCCGCAGTCAACGCCTTGATCGCGCGATGCGGGAGACGTCGTGCCCCTTCCTGCGTGGCGCATGCGCGTCAAGTTGGCGCGGCAATCGGCCACATGACGGGGCGGGACGTGTTGGGTGGCAAAGCCGGGTGGCGCGTCATGCGGCAGTGAAGGTCCGGTGCACCCGGTGCGCGACACCCTCGAGCATCGTGCCCGGCCAGCAGGACCCACTGCTTCGTCAGGACCAATGCCCGTCTTAGCTTGATGCGCATGGCGGGATCAGCGGTCAGACACGTCGTTGATTTGCCGCGGAAGTCTCTCCGGATTTGCGCAAGAAGACGGCAAGTTGCCCGGTAGTAGGTGCCATTGTCCCTGGATCGAAACCATGAAGACACCCGAACACATCAACTTCCCGCCACTTCCCCGACGATTGACGGAGGAGTACGGGGTAGGTGCGCTGCGGATGCGTGTATTCGGCACTGACGAACGCGACGTGGAGGTCGATCTGGTGCGTGGATTCCGCGACGAGCAGGCGGTGGAGGTGTTGTCTGCCTGCACCAGTGCGGAGACCGGAGCCGCGGTTCCTCCGCGGCTCTTTCGCGCAATGACCGTGGGTCTGCGCGCTGAGGCGCTCGTGGCCCTGGCAATGCATGGGGGTGCGCGACCGATCCCACTCATGCTCAGTTGCGCAAACCAGTCGTGCTCAGAGGCGATCGAGACGCAGATTTCGCTCGCCGACATTCGCGAGATGCACGAATCGCACCGGTTGCATGAGGAGATTGCAGCAGTGATCAACGGCTCTTCGGTGCGACTACGCAAGCCCACAGGAGACGATCAGCTCGCCTGGCGAGGTGGTTCGTACCGCAATCGCGGCTCGGCAGCTCATGCTGTTGTGCGCGCGCTGATTATCGACGGCACTGTGCCCGATTCGGCGGAGCAGATTGAGGCGATCGGCGCCATTCTTGACAATGGCGATCCCCTCATCGACGCGTCGATTACCGTGTCGTGTCCCGCGTGTGGTGCAGAGACCCGCTCTGCATTTGACTTAGAGGAAAGGGCATTGTGGATGCTGCGTTGCGACCAGGAATTACTGCTGCGCACCGTACACCGTTTGGCGCGCGTCTATCACTGGAGCGAGCGCAGCATTGCGTTGATGCCGCAGTGGCGCAGGGACTTCTATCTGCGCTGCATCGAAGGCGAGGCACAACGATGAGCGGCTACCTCGATCGTTTGGTTGGCATGAGCGGACTGGTGCACGACGCATCTTCCGAGCGTCCGCCGCTGACAGCGATTGCAACCGACCCCGGGGGTGCCGAGTTCTTCGAGCAGGTTGAGTACGTCGATGCCAATGCCGCAGAGACGCCCGGCAACCCATCCGCAACCGAGGAGACCGCGTCCGACCTCACCGCTCGACCGGAGATGCAGGAGGTGGAGACCGACGCACTGCCATCGGTCACTCCCCCACTGGCGGCGATCCCGGGGCGCCCGGACACTGACGAGCCTGCTCTGGAACGTCCCTCGGCGCTGGAGGACGATCCCGTCTCTGCACCGAGTCCGGATCTTCGGAGTGCGGCCGACCTTCCCACACGCGTCCGAGCAGATGCCGTGGACCAGCCCAGGAAGCCAGGATCTGTGCAACTGCCGACCGAGGTTGATCCGCTCCCCGAGCCGACCGTGCAGCGCGCGCCCATGCCACCAGCGTCTCGCAGCATGCCAAGGACGACGATCGCTGCAAACGACCCGCGCCCAAGCCGCGAGTCTGCACCGGTGCCTCCGCGCGATCAGCCGTCCCAGATCCGAGTCGACAGTCCGCCATTGCCCGAGGTTCCCGGGGAGACGGCATATCTGCCCACCACCGACAGCGAGGATCATCCTCCGACCGAATCACGACAGACACGCGCGTGGACCCAACCGGCTGCGAAGGCCGTCGAGGCACCTGGCACTGAGATGCCGCGCGTCACGGTCTCCATTGGCTCGTTGTCGGTGCTCATCGAGTCACCGCCGGAGCCACCACTTGTGGTACGGCCGCAGCCGCGCCGAAAGGCAGTGCCGGACCGCGACGAGCGTGCGCACATGAGTCTTGACAGATACTATCTCGCATAGTGGAAGGGTCGTATGGGAGCTGAGCAGAGCAGAAAGGCATTGGGAAAGGTTGGCGCGCTGCTGGAGAGTTCGCTCACCGGTATTCTCAACACGCATCGCAGCCTCGGGCTCAACTTCTCGTTTGGCCATCCAGAACCCTCGCAGACCAACATGCAGAACCCCAGGATCAATCTCTTTCTTTACGAAGCGCTCTTCGATCCGTCGATGAAGAATTTTCAGCCGGAGAGCGACGTACCGCCCGCGCTCTGGTTCGTGCTCAAATACCTGATCACCGCATTTGACAAGAACGGCAAGAGCGATAGCACTGATGCGCATGAGCTCATGGGCGAGGCGGTGAGCGCTCTGCACGAGCTCTCGTTCATGCAACTGACCATCTCGACGGAGCAGGCGCTGGGCATCAACCCTGAGCCGTTGAAGATCACCATGGACGATGTCACTCACGATTTGCTCTCCAAGATCATGCAGGGCAGCGATGAGAAATACCGGTTCTCTCTGGGCTTCCAGGTGCGACCGGTGATGATCGCACCTGCGAAGGATCGGCTCTCCTCACTGCTGGTGGGCGTGGACTACACTGCAGCGCCACCAACCATCATTGGGGAAAAAGGCGTGCAGATACCCGTCATTCCATCGATGGGTCCGGCTGTCGAATCGGTGGAGCCACGCACCATAGAGCCCGAAGACACCATCGAGGTCGTGGGCACCGGGCTCAACGGCGGCGACATAGTTGCGGTGCTCGGAGACGCGGAACTTTCGTTCACCATGCAACAACCCGATCGGGCGCGATGCGTTGCGCGCACCGCGAGCCTTTCAGCCGCCGCACTGTCAGCCGGAATGCTCCCGTTCTGCGTCGCGCGAAAGCTCCCCAATGGCCGCCTGCGTCGCGGCGAACCCGTCGCTGTCAATCTGCGACCTGTGGTGACTTCGGTCTCCTATGTTGCGGGGGGCGCTCCCGGCGTGCAAGGGACGCTCACTCTGCACGGAAAGCTTCTCGGAAAGCCCACAGACGACGTTATGGTTGCACTGTGTGTGGGGACCACTGCGATACGCGTATTCGACATTGCCACACCGGGGCCTGGACAGACGTCACTTGCCGTAACACTCTCGTCGACCTCCCCGGTTCCGGCGGGCGAGTATCTGGTTGTCTTCCGCTGCAACAGTCAACAAGCTCGTGCCGGCCTGAAGGTGAGCATCGCATGAACACGCGCACACCGACACCAATGCGACCGATCGATGCTGTCATTGACGACTCAGCGTCGCTTGCGGGATTTGTGCCGGGCATGGGCGTGAGCGATCCGCTGGTGGCGTGGTGGCTCAATCAGGTGACTGCACGGTTACGGCGGCACGTGCGATGGTTGCAGCATATCACCGGACACACCTATGCCGCTGACGACTCCCCGCACGACAGTGCCGAACTGGTCTTTCTCCTGAGCAAGACCCACAACGAGAAACTCAAGTTCTTCGAGACAGACCCAACCGCCGGCTATCTCACCCGCAGCATGAGAGCCCGCAGGCCTCAGCAGTATAGCATGGCGCCCGGGAGTTTCAAATGGATCGTCGATGCGCTGAGATTGACAGATGCTGAGACGTTTGTGCTTGCACTTGCACTCACGCCGTCGCTGGATAGCTCGTTTGGTGAAGCCGCAAGCATCTGCGCCAGTGGCCCCACGCGCGGATCGGCAACGCTTGCCCTTGCACAGAAGCTCTGGGATGCTCCTGAGGAGATCGTCGCCTGCGCCGACCTCTCGCATGCGCTCTTCGCCTATCACCTGGTCAACTGCCAGGGATCGACCTCACACGGACATATGGTGGAGTGGGAGACCCCGCTGTGGGTGTTGCCTGCAATTGCGCGCGGCTTTCTCTTTGGCGACAGCGCACCCATACCAGGGCTTTGTCGCATTGAGGGAGCCGGGGAAGACCGGTACGGCGCGCGAACCCGGGTAGTCGCCATGGGACTCGCCAACCGTGCGTCGCGGCGACTGTCGGCGGTGCCTGTGGTCGGACCGCAGGGAAGCGCCTTTGCCGATGCAGTGGCGTCGTGCGCGGCAGTGAGCGGGAGGCCGGTGTACGAGGTATCCGACACGTCGGCACTCCTGGACAGCGAGGGCGCCTTCGACGCAGCGGTCCTATGGTGCTGGATGCACGGGGCGGACCTGTTTCTCGGAAGCAGCTTTGCCCAATGCGGGGTTGAGGAGTGCCAACGTCTCTGCCAGCTCCTGCGTCGATGCGAACGCACGGCCATTGCCATCTACGTCGCGTGTGCCGATCGGCACGCGGCCAACGCGCTCCCCGCGCACCTGTTGGCTCCGGCCATGGAGATTCCGCCGCTCTCATTTGAGGAACGCCGCTTGTTGTGGGAGCGCGCGCTGGGCGTCGACTCAGGCGCGCCAATTGTCCGTTGCGCACGTTCATTCCGATTCGGCAAGGAGAGCATCGAGCGCGTTGCACGAGGGCTTGCCGGCACACGTGGGACAGTAGATCCCGCGCTTCTCATCGAAGCGTGCCGTGCCGAGTCAACGAATGGACTTGACGATCTGGCGCAGCACATCACACCGCGATTCGCAGCCGGCGATCTGATCCTGCCGCCGCAGCAGCACCAGCAGTTCCACGAGATCCTGAATGCAATGCGTTCGTTGACTACCGTCCACTACGAATGGGGAACAGCGCGCCCGTGGAACGAAGGCGGGATTGCCGCGCTCTTCTCGGGCCCGCCGGGTACCGGTAAGACCATGGCAGCCGAGGTACTCTCGGTTGAGCTGGACCTGCCGCTCTATCGAATCGATCTCTCACAGGTGGTGAACAAGTACATCGGCGAGACCGAGAAGAATCTCAAGCGTCTGTTCGATGCGGCGGATGCAGCAGATGTGATTCTCTTCTTCGACGAGGCTGACGCGCTCTTCGGGCGACGCACCGAAGTCAAGGATGCTCACGACCGCTATGCCAATCTGGAGATCTCGTACCTCCTCGAACGCATGGAGCGCTTCAAGGGTCTGGCTATCCTTGCGACGAATCGCAAGGGAGACCTTGACGAGGCATTCCTGCGGCGTCTGCGCTATCTCATCGACTTCCCGCTTCCCGACCAGAAGCGACGCGAGCAACTGTGGCAGACACTGCCTCCCCGTGGCGTTGACATCTCGCTACTGGACACGGGTTTCCTCGCCAAACAATTCCCTTTGGCGGGCGGGTACATCAGGACGATTCTCTTCAACGCGTGCTTGCTGCGCGCGGGCAAGGCCGGTTCGGAGCGTTCGCTGCGCATGGAGGACGTTATTGTGTGTGTCAAGAGGGAGTACGACAAGATCAACCGCACGCTGGGCATCGAGCACTTCGGTTCGTACGGTCACATTGTTGCGGAGGCCATGCATGAGTGAGCGCACCATTGCGATCGACCGTATCACGATCCAGCTTCGAGGTATCGATCCCGATATCGCGCGGGCAGCATCGGTCCAGCTCTCGGGGGATCTGGCTGTGGCTCTGGATGCGGCTACCAGGGAAGCCATTGAGGGCGCCGGCGCCGTCGAAAGTATCTCGGTGTCAACGAGTACCCGCACACGGCCCAACGCCACGGAACTGCGCGGAGTTCTGGTCCAATCCGTCGCGCGCGCGGTTGCGGGCGCACTCTCGTCACCAGTCTCCGTTGGCTCGGAGGCAACCCATGGCTAAGATGGTCAAAGGCGCGCTCATTGAGTACGGTGTCGATCTGATCGGCCCTATTCCGAACGTGATCGTCTTCCAGTTCAACCCCGAGCGTGTGACGCGCGACATCCAAATTCCCGAGCGACCCAACGGATCTGCCCGGCGCGAAACCAGTCAGGCGGGCGAGCTGCCCGTTGAGAAAATCACGTTCACTGCGTACTTCGACGCTGCGGACAAGCTTGGCAATCAGGAACCCATCTCTGAGATGTTCGGCATAGGTCCGCAGCTCACGGCGCTTGAGAAGATGTCGCGGCCTGCGGGCAAGAAGGGACTCCTGGGCGAAGCGATCGATGCCATTGCCGGGGCTTTGGGTGGCGGATCGAGCAATGCGACACAGTCGATCCCGCGCGTGCAGTTTCCGAGGGTGCTCATGATCTGGGGACCCATGCGCGTACTGCCGGTCATCATTGAGTCGCTGCGCATCACCGAACAGCGCTTCGACAGCGTGCTCAACCCTGTTTCGGCCGAGGTCGCAATGACGGTTTCGGTGGTATCCATCAACTCTGCGGACGACGATTGGCTTGGCTATGGCGCGCAACTGTACACAACAACGGTCAAGGAAGTGCAGGCTGTGGCAAACCTTATTGCCACGATCCCGCAGGTGACAGACGTGATTCCATTCTGAGGCCTGCAGCATTCGCACGAAGTGACAAGGAGGGGCACCACCATGATTCTGAAAAAGTCGAGATATGCACGAGTGCCGGTCAAGACCGTGGTGCGTGCCGACGGCGCCGAGACGCGCGCACTCGGCCTTCGTCGGCTTCCGGCGGCCTCGGGCGTAGACGCAGTTGTCAAAGGCAATGACCGGCTCGATATCATGGCCCAGCGGCTCTATGGCGACCCAACGCAGTTCTGGCGCATAGCCGACGCCAATAGCGAATTGCGCGCAAACGATTTGGCCGGCAATCCAGGTCGGACGATCCAGGTACCGTAGTCCTAAGCCGCCGGAGGCGGAGAGGCCAGATGCTTCGACCTGGCTCAGCACAGGCGCCAGAGGCCGGTCGGAATCCGTTACTTGACAGGTGCAAAGATGGTTCGACACCGCTCACCACAGGTCTACGCGAACAACGTATCAGTCACCGACAGAGACTCTATGCCGAGTTCCGATTTCAGACTCTTCTTCGATACCACCGCGGCAACGCAGGATCAGCTCGACATGGTCGAAGATATCTCTGTCGATCAGGAAATCGACACCGCATGGGAGGCGCGCATCAAAATCGCGCTCATGACCGATGACCAGGGCAGCTGGAAGCGGGAATCGGAGTCTGTATTCAGGGCTTTCACCCAGGTGCGAGTGGAAGTGCGCATGGGCGATGCAGACTTTGTGCCACTCATCGAAGGGCCTGTTGTTCGCCGTGAATCGCATTTGAGCGCTCAGCCCGGCGAAAGCGCTCTGACGCTCATCGTGCACGATGCGAGTGTGATGCTGAACCGCTCGGAAGAGATCATGGAATTTCAGCAGGCAACCGACGACGAGATTGCCACGCAGATCTTCGGCAACTTCCCGGAGATTGCCTCCACCGATATCGACGCCGTGGCCGATGCCGGTTCCGGGCTTGACTCGACCATTGTCAAGCGCGGCACTGCCATGCAGGTGCTGCGGCGACTGGCACGCCGCAATGGCATGTACGCCTATGTGTTGCCGGGCGACACGCCGGGAAGCAGCATCGGGTGTTTCAAGGCGCTTGCCGACGCGCCGGGTTCGCTGCCGCCCCTGGTCTTGACTGGTGCGGATAGAACGATCGAGGAGCTGACCGTTTCAAACGATGCACAGCGGCCTGCAACGTACTCGGGCTCCGCGCTTCTCATCAACGATTCGTCGACCACAAGCGGCACAGCTTCGGCGTCGGATGCGACGCTGTTGGGCGATGTTTCATCGGCTGAGCAGAGCAGCAGTGCATCGGCAACGCGGCTCCTGCCGCCCCAGTACGGCGAGTCGGTTGCGCTTGACTCGGCAGCACAAGCGTTGGCATTCGACTCGGCGCTGAGCATTGAGGCACGCGGCGTTGTGCGCGAGGGTGTCTACGGGGCTGCACTCACGCCGTACAATGTCGTGACCGTTCAGGCGAGTGCAACCGAAGCGTCGGGCGACTATCTGATCTGGAAAGTGGTTCACGCAATCACCCGGTCGAGCTATACGCAGACATTCAAACTTCGCCGCAACGCGCTTTCATCGGTGCAGAGCGGAGCGTCGGCTGTGCCGAACATTTTCTGAGAGAGGCCCGATGGCGGATACCGACAGAATTCTGGCTGAACTCATTGCGCAGGTGCGCAACCGGTACCTGGGGAAGTACCGAGGTACGGTGGCCGACAACGCCGATCCGCAGAAGCTCGGTCGCATCCGGGCGAGTGTTCCCGAGGTCCTCGGCGACACCGACAGTGGCTGGGCGCTGCCGTGTCTGCCTTTTGGCGGCAAAAACGAGGGGCAGTTCACCATTCCGGCTGTAGGAGCGGGCGTGTGGATCGAGTTTGAAAGCGGCGACACCGCGCGGCCCATCTGGAGCGGCTGTTGGTGGGCAGCAGACGATGTTCCCAAGGATGCCGACGGCACAACAGTCACTCAGGACACAAAGATTCTACGCAGCGAGAAAGGGTTGATGGTGACCCTTGACGACAAGAAAGAGAAGATCATGGTATGCGATGCTGACGGCTCAAACGCCATCACCATCGAGTCCAAAGACGGCACTGTGACCATCACGGCAGCCACAAAGGTCATTGTTGACGCGCCAAAAATAGAACTGGTTGACGGTGCGCAACATCCGCTGGTCTTTGGCGACGATCTTGTCGACTATCTCTCCCAGTGTGTCATGACATTCAACACACACATGCATGCGGGAGAAACAGTGATGGGCATTCCGGTGACGCCGGCGCCTCCGGCCTCGCCCATGAACTCTCCAACGCAGTCGTTGCTGTCGAAGAAAGTGAAGACGGACTGATTTCACCGGAGGATGCAGCCAGATGTTCAAGGCAGGATCGGCAGGCGATTTTGACGGCAGCATGGCTGCGGCCATTGAGACGGAGTTCGAAGCGCTGTGGCAGAATCGCTACGGCGTAGCTCTGCCGGCAGAGACGCGCGACGACCGCCGGCTCATATTCCTGGCGGTTGCCAATGGGGTTGTGAAACACTTGCGTGAATGTGCTGACACGGGTTTCTCGGTTGCGGTCACGGCAACGCAGAAGAGCGGCAACCGCGTTACCAGCAGCTCGGGCGGCGCGTTGCCGTCGATCTCGGTGAAACAGGATGCAGCCTCGTCAAACGCGGTAGTGAGTGAAGGAGAGGCGAAGGTCTCGGTCAAGGTGGAGGGTTTGGACTGATCGACGGACGGTCGTCCTGGCAGTGACAACCCCGGTACGGAGCTATCAAGCGCATGAACAACTATCCCAAACACCTCGCATTCCCCTTCCGCATTGGTGCGGATGGTCGCACGGTAGCGGTATCCTCGCTGCCGGAACACGTGCGCGATGAGATCATGCAGCTCATCCTCACCAACCAGGGCGAACGTCTCTTTCTTCCCGAATTCGGCGGAGGTGTACGGCGGTTGGTGTTTGAGGGCGCCAGCGACGCAGCTGCGGGACTCTCCAAGGCCGTGATTGCGCAGGCGATTGCGCGCTGGCTTGGCGAGCGCATCACTCTGGAGAATCTCGACGTGACTCTTGACAACACCACAATCAACATCGATATCGGGTACCGGTTGACAGCCACCGGGGAGACACGGGTTGTGCGATTTCAACGGAACGGATCGATATGATCATCACCGATCGGGAAGCCCGCAGCGAACGAGCGAACAATCTCCAGGCCCATGGTCTTAACGGGCTGAAGATGGCGCTGGTCGACCTGCTGCCTCAGCCTGGGCCTGTCAAGGCGCTCGTCACGCTCTATTTCTACAATGCGCTGCACTGCGCCGACGTGCTTGCCGACCCGAGAAAACCATGGGAGATATTCTCCATGAGCGGCGGCATGCGTTTGCGGGGAGGACCCGATGCCGGGCAGGTGCGCGTCACCGCCATCGCGGCCCATGGGTCTGCCACCGACATACTCGACCTGACCGTTGAGCCCATCGGAGACTACTCGACCTACACGCTCAGCATTGACACAGGAGGAATCGACCCGCTTTTCGCGGCAATCGACTTCAAGTTCAGGCCTGGATGTTTCGGTCTCGATTGTTCGACACCGCGTGGGCAGTACGCGCCGGCCGAGGCAGCACCGGCGATCGACTACCTGGCAAAGGACTACGACTCGTTCAAGCACGTGATGATAGCGGCCATGGCGCAACGCGTTCCGGGGTGGAAGCCCACCAGCGAAGCGGACCTCGACCAGGTGCTCATCGACCAGATTGCCGCCACGGCCGACGAGCTCAGCGACTATCAGGATCGTGTTGTCAACGAGGCATACCTTGCTACGGCGCGCAAGCGAGTATCCCTGGCGCGGCATTGCCGTCTCGTGGACTACCACATTCACCAGGGTTCGCAGGCAGATACGTGGCTGGCGCTCATGGTGAACGGTACCGGCTGGGTCGACATTCCATCGGATCTGGTGGTGTGGGCCGGCACTGAACGTCTCGACAGCGATGCCGTAGTCTATGCGGCCCGTTCACTCGCCCGCGTCAACGATGGATTCTCGCTCGAACGACGATTTGCCTCGGATCTGGCAGCCGCGACACTGTCATCGACACTGCGGGCAGCATGTGCCGCCAGTGGCATCCGCATCGAAACCACTGCCACCATCGTCGCGACTGGAAGCAATCGTTGGAAACTCACCGACGCGTACACGGGTTGCGAGTTTGACATTGCCAAACGACCGCGATCACTGTGGGTGAAACCGCACAACCGTCTGAGTCCATGGCTCAATGCCCTGAGGTTGTACACATGGAGTGGCTCGGTACGATCGCTTGCACGCGGCGCCACGCAGGCTGATCTTCTGGTTGATGAGCCGATACCGGCGCTTCAGAAACAGGCTGCGCTCACAGTCCAGAATACACTGTGCAATGGGGCTGAGCACGCGTTTCTCTTCCAGGAATGGCTGAACCCCGATACCGGGCGCACTGCAGGACGGGAACTTGCCAAGCGGCAGATCGTGACGATCGAATCCGCGCGCGCCATGCAGGATCCGTTCACGGGCGCTTGGTTTGTTCGCGTGGGGTGGATCGAGGCGCTTGCATACGAATTTCAGTTCATGGCCGAGTATCCGAGCGAGACACGCACCGACATTTCGCTCGTGCATGGAAACCTGATGCGCGCGTTCCACGGCAGACCCGTGACTGCGGTGTTTCGCGAGAAGACGGCTGCCACGGCGCTTGACGATCCGTACTGCATTGAGCGCACCACGGCGGGAGCGATCGTCGCGCTGCAGGAGAATCCGCTGTGGGTGAGCACCGCCGCCGATGGCGACACTCCGCCAATGTCAACGGTCACGGTGACGGTCACAGTGCCGTCCGGATCGCAGCCCTGGCGCGAAATGGCATCGCTTATCCACAGCACCGGCGACGACCCTCACTTCGTGGTCGAAGCCGACGAAGACGAACACTGCGTCGTGCGATTCGGCAATGGCGCCAATGGCCGCGAGCTTCCCGACAACGCGGTGGTCACGTGCACCTACCAAACCGGCAACAACAATCTCGGCAACATCGGGGCCGACACCCTGACGCGGTACGATCGACTCGCCCGCCCACGCATTGCCGCCTGTTGGAACCCCTGCGCGATTGTGAACGGCACAGCGCCCCAGTCTTCCGCGCACATCATCCGCCATGCACCCGTTGCGTACCGTTTGCGCCAGTTGCGTGCCATCACACGTGCCGACTACGAGGCCCGCGTGATGGAGATCGGTGAAGTCTCGCACGTCAAGGCCAGCTATCGTTGGACCGGGTCGTGGCGCACCGTGCGTATCGCGGTGGATCCACGAGGAAGCTTTGAGCTGAACACTGCGCTGTGCGAGAAGATCGGGCGATACATAGACGCGGTCAGGTTGATCGGTGAAGATATCGAGATACGTCCGCCGCACTACGTGCCTCTGCAGATCCGGGTTACCGTATGTGTCCACCCCGACTTCTGGCCCGAGGAGATTGCGCCGCTTCTCAGTGCCGAATTCTCGGACAGTATCCTGCCCAGTGGTGTCAACGGATTCTTCCATCCCGACCAGTGGACCTTTGGTCAATGCCTGCATGCAAGTGAAATCATGGGCCGTGCCCAATCGATTACGGGAATCAACCACGTCAAGAGCGTGGACATGAAGCGCATGGATGCGCGCGGCGATGGCACTCAACCGGTGATAGTGGTCGCGCCCGAGGAGATTGTCATGGTTCGCACCGATCCCGATCACCGCGAGCGGGGCTTTGTCGAATTTGACCTGCAAGGAGGACGGCGATGAGCTGCCGCAGCGATATGGGCACAACCGACACTCCCACATTCCCACGGGCCGTCCACAATCGTGCCGGCCTCAAACGAATCGGCTACCGCATTGGCCAGTACCCGCAGATACGGCACGCTCTCCTGGATGGACTCACGCGAGATCCGGTGCTGGGGGCCTTGACATACCGAGGATGTGACGACCCCGGCATCGCGCTGCTGGAGGCCACTGCCGAGGTTGGCGATATCCTCACGTTCTATCAGGAGCTCTACGCCAACGAGGTGTATCTGCGCACCGCTCAGTGGCGCGAAAGCGTGGCTGATCTGGTGCGGCTGACAGGATATCTGCTTGCTCCGGGCATGGGCTGCCAAGGGGCATTTGCCCTTGAAGTCAAGTCGCCGATAGTCATGCCCGCGCGCTTCCCCTTCAAAGCGCAGCTTACCGCGACCGCCGAGCAGGTTGATTTCGAGACTGCGGAGTCGGTTTCGGCGTATCCGGCGTTGAGTCGGTTCCACCTATATCGTAACTGGCGGTACGCGCCCATTGCTGCCTCCACGAGCGCGTTCTCGGTTCCGACGGCACTACTCGAGAGATCGGCGCCTGACCTGAAGAAAGGCGATCGGATACTCCTTGTTGCCGGTTCGTCGGTTTCAACAACTCAGCAGATTGCAGTGGTCAGCGCCATGAAGGAGCGTTTCGAGCAGACCGAAATCTCCATCGCCGGCGCCTGGGGTGGTTCGGCCGGCCGCACCATTGTGGCTGCCTACACATTGGGGCGCACGTTCAGGCTCTTCGGTCACAACCAGGCTTCGTCCATGACGCGAGTGCGCAACAGTATTGCGATGGAAGAAGTCGTCTCTTTTGCCAAGGCAACGGGCGTGCATGGGGCAGCGCCCGAGTACGCGCTCGACCGCGCGGTTGACGATTTGTCGGTCGGGTCAACAGTGCTGGTGAGCCTGGACCTGTACGACCGCGAAATGCTCTCGCCGCTTCGCCATGTACTCAAGCGAAGGATTGTTGACGTGGCCACGAAGACCGTCACCTGGGGCGCAATGACAAATGCGACGTCGGTGGTGCGGTTCAACCGACCGGTCAGCGTTGAGAGTGCGCCCATGCCGCGGCAGCACACCGACATCCGCAGTGTTGAGATCCATGAAGTTGTGGGCCGGGCTTTCCCGGTGCGAGGTGTCCGGACAATTGACACAACTTCGCACTCACCCCGTCTCTACTTCTTCGGCACGCGGGACTCCTGGGAGAAACTCCACGGCAGGACCGTCCGGTTTGCGCATGACTCGCATGTCGAGGAAGCTGTCGCGTATGCCGAGAACGCCTCTTTGGTCAAGGCAGACGCTTCGACGGTCCGTTTGTGGCCGGTGCGACTCTCTCGAACGCTTGCCAAACTCACTACCGCGGATTTTGACCTCGATGCTCCTACTGTCGATGTGTTCGGTAACCTGGTGGCCGCAACGCAGGGCAAGACGCAGCCCGAGGTCGTGCTTGGCAATGGAGATCAGCGGCAGGAGTTTCAGACGTTCAAGCTGCCTCGGGTGCCCCTCACCTATGCGACCGACGTCTGCGGATCGGGCGTGCCCCGGGAGCTTTCGGTCTACGTGAACCAGAAGAAGTGGGAGTGCGTATCCTCGCTTCTGAAGAGTGGACCGCTCGACGAAGTGTACATCGTCCGTCAAGACGCCGACAATGCGAGCTGGATCCAGTTCGGCGATGGCGCCACGGGCAGACGATTGCCCTCGGGCGCCGGCAATGTAACGGCAGTATTTCGCACCGGAACCAATGGCCAGGGCAGTCAGAAGCCGAAAACATCGGTGCTCACCCAGAAGAAACTCGCGGGCCTCGCATCGATCAAGCTCGTGGGATCGGCATCCGGCGGCGCTGCGCCGGAGCGGGCAGACAAAGCGCGTGAGGCTGCGCCCGGTCGCGTGCAGAGTCTCGACCGGCTTGTCAGTCTGCACGACTACGAGATCGAGGCCCTGTCGGTTCCCGGTGTATCCAAGGCATCGGCACGATGGGACGCCTTCAGCGGCATTGCGGGGATTGCTCTGACAATTCTCATGGAGAACGGCCGGGAGGCTGAGATCGATGCCGTCCGCGATGCTTTTCACAAAAGAGAGATGGCACAGGGCGCACGCCGACACCCCGTTACCATAGTTGAAGGGGTGCGCAGATTCGTGTATTGCGCACTCGACATTGCCATCTCCCAGCTTCTGCGTCCCGATGCGATCGAGCCCCTGATCATGCACGCGTTGGGCGCCGAGGCAGATACCGTGCCTCAAGACGGGCTCTTCTCTCTTTCGTCGCGTCAATTCGGTGAGCGCGAATACCTCAACCGTATCGAGGCTGCGGTGCAGAACGTGACGGGCGTACAATGGGTGCACGTTACAGCGCTGGGACTTCTGGACGACGCACCAGACCCCGTTGCATTCCCGCCTCGGCCGGAGGTGAGGAAGATCCTGGCTTGCAGCAGCCGACACATTCTCGCCTTGCGTACTGCTCACGTGCGCATTCAATGGAACGCGGGGGAAGGCGCCCAATGACAACACAACAGCGCATCTCTCTTTACGAGCGGCTTCCGGAGATTTACCGGATCAAAGACGCGGAACAGCAGCCGCCCTATCAACTGAAGAGCTATCTCTCCGTGGTGGAGCAAGCCCTCGGGCACATCGACGAATCTATCGGGTCGCTCTACCACGACCTTTTCATCGATACGTGTTCCGACTGGGCCATTTCCTACGTGGGCGACCTGGTGGGCAACACACCTCTCAGTGGAGACCCGTGGACGCGTCGGGCCGACGTTGCCGATAGCGTTGCACTGCGCAGACGAAAAGGCGCCAAGGCTGCGCTTCAGCGATTGGCCTACGACCTCACCGGATGGTTCTCCCATTGTGTGGAGTTGCGCGAGGCATTGGTGTGGAATCAGAATCTCAACCACCAGCGCCCCGACATCAGCGATGCTGCTGCCGACCGCACGCAACCGCGAGGCGGCACAGTGCTGCTGCGCGACCCGGCAGTGCTGTCGCTTCTGCAAACGCCGTTCGACCCCTGCGCCCACGTTGCCGACCTCAAGCCCGCGCGCGGTAACTTCGCATGCCACAACCTGCCCAATCTGGCGATATACCTGTGGCGATTGACTGCATGGCAGATCGGCATTGTGAAGCCGTGCTTCAAGGCAATTGCGGCCCGATCGGCGAGCATCGACCTCACCAAGTACCCCGATGCCGCCTCCCACGCAGTGCAATTTGAGGCGCATCCGCTCGAGCGGCCACTGCAGCTCTTCAATCGCGGCAGATTCGACGCAACCGTGCACGATGCACTGGTCATTCGCGTTGACCAGACGCCCGGACTCATTCCGTGGCAGCGCATCACCGACGATTCGGCAGGCGCCCACACCGAAGCGTATGTGTCCGTTGAAAGCTACGACGATACACTGTCAACGCTTGACGATACGACGGTCCCTGAGCAGGGCCTGGGATTGCACGTACCGGCTTCGTCGTTTGCAGGCGAGACATTCTCGATTCGCGGCGCCAACCTGTGCGCGTGGGAGACCGGGCTTGCGCTGCCTCTGCGTAATCGCGAAGTGGCGATCGATTCGACTCTTGGGAGAATCGCAGTGGGCGTGGCAAGCGCTGCAGAAGGCAATGCACTGCGCCAGCACCTGCTGCTCACCCTCACGTACGCATCACCGGGCCCGGTAGGTGCACATCCGCAGTCGCGCGCTCCCCTACCCCAAACCATTGGCGGTGAGTCGGCGGTGGTGAAGAACATCACGGCGTATGGCTCGCCGCTTGCACTGCGCGATGCTCTTGCCGGACTCAATGCTTCAGCCGCGCCAGTGGTGATCCAGATCAACGACAGTCTGGTACACGAGCTGGATATCCGGACTGTCGCAGGCGCGGTAACCGAAGGCGGCGTCACATCTCTGGCGCTTGCCAAGCCGCTGATCATTCGAGCAGCCGATGGGCAGAGACCAATCGTCAGACTATCGGCGCCTCTACGCTTCAGGCCGACCAAGGCACGAGGCGCCGATGCTTCCGAACAAGAGAAGCTCAACGCGCTCATGGACGCGCTGTGCGTCAAGATCGAGGGTGTGTACCTCTGCCGTGCCGGCGCATCCCCGGCCGATATGCCGCTTGTCGCGCGCGCAGCGGTTAACTCGCTTGACATTGTCAATTGCACGCTTGACCCCGGCGGATGGCGCACGTCCGACAGCAGCCGCGCGCCGATGGCGCCGTCGATCAGTCTGACCAGCCACTACGGCTTTGCCGATGCGCTGGACGAGGAGTCATTCGATCAGACCCCGAAGGTGTCGATTCAGCGGACAATCTGCGGGGCAGTACTCATCGACCCGGGATTTGAGATCGAGCTCACCGATTCGATCGTCGATGCGGGCAGCGGCGTGGGTGCGGATCCGGCGACTGCCGCCTTCGCGCTCTCCGCAGCCACTGGTGACCCCAAGACCGGGTGGGCCTCGCCCGCGTCTCTGAGCGGCTGCACCGTATTTGGCCGCATTCGTACAGAAGCGCTCTCCAAGGCGTGCGGGGTACTCTTCACACACGCGCTCGAAGTGCTTGACAATCAGCACGGATGCATTGGCCACAGTTTCTTTCGGTCGGGAGGCAACCGGCTTACCCAGCACTTTGCGTGCGTCTTCAGCACCGAGGCACCACTGTGCTTCACCTCCGAAGTTTTCGAGCAGCCCGGGTATGGCCAGTTGGCATCTTCGTGCGACTTCCGCATACGCGAGCGCGGCCCGGACGACGATGAAATGGGTGTCTACGGTTTTCTTCGCAATGCTCACAAACGGCGCAATCTCAGCATCCGACTGAGGGAGTTCATGCCAGTGGGCGTTCGACCGATTGTGGTGACGGTGACGTAGGGTGGAGCGGTATTCTCTTAGGACCTGCGCAGGAATAAGCTGTGCAGTACACCGCTGGTGGTGATCGCGCCAACGGCGGGAGAACAATGAGCGTCCACCCTTCGACGGGCTCAGAGTGAGCGAGTCCAGCAATGTCAGTGTGTCCGAGTTGTTTGTGCGCAGACCCTTACGTTTGATAGAGGAGCACTTATGAAGGGCGATTTTTCGCGACTGGACTTCGACGGAGTTGACAATCTCAATGGCGTGCTGCATCAGCAAGGCAAAGTGCTGCTTGACAGCGACTGGAACGCCGACACGCACATGAACCTTGACTGGCACGATCGGGCCGGCCGGGAAATCTTCGGCGCCGGAGTTGCCGCACGCGCGGGCGCCGATGTTGATGCTTTCAAAGTGGTCGAGGCCTCGGTGGATGCCGGCGGAGGAGTGCCTCATGTCAATATCACCCTCCTGCCCGGAAGAATCTGGGCCGATGGCCGGCTGGTGATGCTTCCAGCCGCGCCCACGCCTGTTGTACGCACGGCCGAGTACCTGCCTGCGCCGTGGTCTGATCTCCCCAATACCGTTGACTCAATCGCCAGTGGCGTTCAAGACGGTGTGATCCTTGAAGTATGGCGTGAGTCGGTCAGCGCGTTCCAGATCCCCGACAAGCTCATGGAGCCTGCCCTGAGCGGCCCGGACACGACCGAGCGCATCCAGACCGGATTCGTCTTGAAGCTGGCGCGCATGAATGCCGACGACTCGTGCAGCACCCTCGCCGCCAAGGTGAAAGACCGACTCGCAAACCACGGCACGCTCAAAGTCTCCCTGCAGCCCTCGGAATCCAGCATGGGCGATTGTCCCACTGCGGAGAGAGGCGGCTACACCGGCCTGGAGCACGCACTCTATCGCATCGAAATCGCCCGTACCAACACCGGACCCACTCAGTTCAAGTGGTCACGATTCAACGGCGGACTAGTGGGGCGCGCGGTCTTCGACCCGATAGCCAAGAAAGCGCGCATCACCGCCAACCTCGCAGCCATCGTCAACAGCGGTCTGTCAACGTTCTATCTGGAGACCGTCCAGTACGACAAGGAGCTGGGATGTTGGCGCACAACATTTGGCGCGCGCACAACACTCAACAATAGCAACGAACTCGACCTGAGCGCTGCCCCGCTACTCGGTACGTCACTCCCCGCGCCGGATGCGTCAGACGATGATGGAGCCGTGTTCATGCGACTGTGGGATGGCATTGCGCCGGTCGCCGACTTCCCGGTCGCAACCGGAACCACCGAACCCAACGAACTCACCGAGGGCATACGACTGGAGTTTGACCCATCGGCGCAAACAACCGAGGGCGACTACTGGACATGTGCTGTGCGCGCAGGCGGCGACAACAGTCAGGTTCTTATCGACACCAAGCCTCCCCATGGCATCCATCGCCATCGCGTGGCGCTGGGCGCCATCATCTGGAACGCCACCAAGACTGCGTCATTTGACAAAGGTGAAATCACCGACTGCCGACGCGCATTCAGGCCGCTCACCGACCAGAAGGTCTGCTGCACGTTCACCGTTGGGGATGGCGTGGGCAGCCATGGTGACTTCGATTCCATAGAAGAAGCGCTGCTGCACCTCCCCAGAAGCGGCGGCCAGCTCTGCCTCTTGCCGGGGCTGCACTCGACCAATGCAGTCATTGCCGACCGCTCGTCGGTTGTGCTGGTCGGATGCCGGTATCGCACCAAGCTCATCCCCCGGCCAGGCGCCGAAACCCAGCCCATCATCACCGTTGCTCATAGCGCCTCAATCCGCATTGAGGAGATAGACCTGATCTCGCTGAGCGGCACGGCGATTGAGATGCGTGACGCGGCCGAGACAGTCATTCGCGAAAACCGGATCGTGGCATTGGTGCATGCGATCGCACTTGGTGGTGGCGACAATGTTCTCATCGAGCGCAACAAGATTCGCATGCTCGACAAAGAAGGCGGCGACATCGCCATTGTGGTGACTGGGGCGGCCGTACGCGTCGAGCGCAACGACATTGCCGTGATTAGTGCGGATGAACCAATCAAGCCCAACGACCCCAACACACCCGATCCGAAAGACATCTGCACCGACGAGCGCATTGTGTATGGCCGCAGAAACTTCGTCAAGACGTACGTTGAGAATATGTGGCGGTATGTCGACCGCACGCTCCCCAGCGCTGCCGTCTACACCGCGCCCGGAGGCATCCAGGTTGGCGCGGGATCGCGCGATGTAAAGATCATCGAGAATCGTATTGACGGCGGATCCGGCATTGGCATTTCTCTGGGGAGTCGACCGGAGCGAAGTCCCGAAGACCAACTCGGAAAGAAGGATGCCCTCTTTGTTCGACCCGACACTCTGGGCGAAAAGGAAGCGACCGACGTCGAGTCGATCTCGCGCGTGCTGTACAACCTCTCCATGGACGGCAATGACATCACACACATGGGCCTGTGCGGCATTGGCGTGGCAGCATACTACGATGTGAGCAAGGTTCCCTTCCTCATCTCGGTCTTGCAGGCATCGATCACACGGAATCACATTGCCGAGTGTCTGGCCCAGACACCGCACAAGGATGTCGGCTTTATTCTCACCCGGGAGACCGGTTTGGCGGGCATCTCGCTGGCAGATGCGACCGACTGCTCGATTCGCGGCAACCGCATCGAGCACAATGGCGCGGCGCAACGGCACCCTGTGTCGGGCGTGTTTGTTCTTTACGGAGAGAACATCGACATTTCGGAGAATCAGATCAGGGGCAATGGGCCCGCTGCCCCTACACGCAACGAACTCGACCGCGTGGGCAGGGGCGTGAGCGCGGGAATCTACGTGGGCATGAGCCTCAAGACAGTATTGCAAACCTACGATCTCAGCCGAGTTTCCGACGTCACCGATGCGGTGCCCGCAGCAACCATCCACGACAACACCGTGGTCCAACCACTGGGACAGGCGCTCTTTCTTGTGGCGCTCGGGCCGATTTCGGTCACCAACAACAGCTTCACGTCGCAAGGCGCGGATGTTGCCTCGAACCCGATCTCCGCCTATGCGGCGAGCGTCTTCATACTCGACCTTGGCATTGCCAAAGACATGGTGCGACTCTTCGTTGCAGCATCCTTCCGGCATCTGGCCCGCGCCAACGACAAGGCAATGGCAGTCGATCGCGCCAAAACGCGCGCTGCCAGGTTCGCAGCCGGAGTGTCAACCGACAGTGCCGCCGAAAACGCGCGAATCCGACGGTTGGCATTGCTGCCCGGCGGGTCGGTCCTCTTTGCCAACAATCGTGTGTTGCTCGATCTGCGTGCGCCGGCGTACACACGTGTTCTCACCTCTCAGATCATTGCATCACTCGACGATATCGGGTACTTGTCCAATCAGTCGGAGTGCGCGTCGCTGAGAGATGTGGTGACTGCCCACACACTCCTGGGTGGCATCACAGTTCGCACCGAGGCGAACCGCTTCCAGGAAGGACTCACCACGTCATTGATATCCCTCACCTCACTGGGCGTACTCAACACAGCCCTTGGCAACCAGGCTACGCACTGCATCCATGTGTACGGTACGCGCACAATCAACCAGCACAACATGGTTGCCGACTCAACATGGTGCGAGGAGATGTACGCGGGCGTTGGCAAGAAACTCACAGCCTTCAGCGCCGCGATTGGCGCCTCGGTCGCTCCATCCGATGAGGTCGTCACGCGCAGGCTGGCCGACGAGACCGATCGCATCGACGCCTCCTACACAGCCCTTGATTCCATGCGAATCGAGAACCTCGATCTGGCACAGCAGGTGCAGTCGGCACGGCGCCGCTCGCTTGCCCGGGAGTACGACCGCACGAGCACTGGTGCCGCGGCCCCTACATCACGCATTCTGTCAACGCGCATTTCGTACGCAGCCGCCGTGGACCGGGGACTCAGGGAAGAGGCTGCTGCCTCACGAGGCACGGTCGCCGACTTCAAGTCCAATACTATTGCGATACAGGGTCGGGTCCTCACGGCCAGGGGTGCCGCAGCAAAGGCCATGCACGTGACCATTGTGGATGAACAGGGCACTACCATAGCAGAGGGCGTGACCGATGCGCACGGCAGCTATGCCCTCAACGTCGCCGCTGATCCGGCTGCTGCGACCGATGGCGCGTACGTTGTGCGGGTGTCTGACTCTGCAGGCACGGAGGTCTCGCGCGACGCACTGGTGCTCTCCCGCCTACCCGGCAGCGCAGTGTACCGGGAGATTGCGCTCGCACAGGCCCAGCCCGCGCCCCAGGAACAGTGGCGCGTGCACGGCATTGTGCTCAACCGCGCAGGGGCTCCGATCGCCGGAGTTACCGTCTCGGTGTATGACCGCGATGTGCGATTCGACGACTTCCTGGGCTCGTCGCCGACCGATGAGAAGGGCGCATTCAGCGTCGCATTCACGCGAAAAGACTTTGACGAGTCGGGCGAGGAAGGGCCGGACATCTATATCCGCGTGTTCGACAGCAACAAGCGACTGCTCTATTCTTCGGAAACCAGGGTGCGGAAAGAGGCGGGGAAGGACGAGACGTTCGCGATTCGTCTCTGACGAGGAAACCACATGCATGCATTCGATAAGAAGCAATCGCCTGTTCAGCGCAAGCACGCCGCGCACGTGACAGAACCGCGCGTGGGGGCTCCGCAATCAACGCCGGAGTTCTCCTCGTCGCGCGCACTTCCGGGTCACTGCCCGTGTGACGGAGGCTGTCCACGATGCCTATCGGCAGTGGTGCAACGTCAAGCTGTCGAAGACGAGCAACTTGTCATGCCCTCGCCGGCGGACAGCGCCCTTCAGCGGCAGACGACGGACGAAGAGGATGACCAGGTGCAGGCAAAGCGCGACACCGAGGGTGCACTGGGCAGCCTTGACACTGCCACCGAGTCGCGCATCCATTCTGCGTCGACGCGCGGCGAGCCCCTCCCACACCAGGTGCGGGGATTCTTCGAGCAGGGATTTGGCCGCGATTTCAGCAACGTACGCGTGAACACGTCGGGCGAGGCTGACAGTGCTGCCCGGTCGATCGATGCCAGTGCATTCACCCTCGGCAACACGATCTCATTCGCATCGGGCAAGTACGATCCGGAGAGCGACAGAGGGAAGCGTCTCCTGGCTCACGAGCTCGCCCACACTGTGCAACAGTCTCACTCCGCGCCTGCGCCTCAGCGCAAGATTCGTGTTGGGCAATCGCGCGATGCACATGAGCACGAGGCCGACCGTGCGGCCGACGCAGTTCTCCGCAACGAGCGCGCTCCGAGCCTTACACCGGTGCATGCCGTGGCCCAGCGCGCGCCCTACGCCGAGGATTTTCAGCCCGACGGCGCGAAAGCCGCATCGAATCAGGTGAAGAAGCAGGACACCGACGGAACCTGGTATCGCATCACCAGAAACGCCACCGATCAGTACGAAACCCAGGTAAGTTGGACACAACAGCCGTGGAAGTTCAAGCCCAAGTACGATTTCGACAATATCTGGCTTGAGATCTCGGTCTGCCGCGGCTACAACGTGGAGCTGAAGTTCGGCGCGGACATACCTGCTGCCCTCAAATCCATCGTCGAGAAAGTAGTGAAGGCGGTTGTGAACGGCAAAGATGTCGGCACTGCGGTGAGCAGTCAGGACGTAACCCCGTTCTTCAAATTCCTCGTTGAGCAGGGCGGCACTCGGTTCACCGGGGGCGTAAAGGTAAGTGTCACCAAGGACGGAGTCACGAAGATCGACTCCGAGATTGCCGTGGGTAAGGGCGCCTGCCAGGGCACGCTGGGGTCTTCGGTGACGCTTGACCCGAGCAAGAAGAAGGATCCGGATTGGAGCATCACTGGTGGCTTCAAGTGCGACCTCGACCCCATCAAAACAAAGGAGTGCCCGCCCGACAAGCAGGAGAAGATCATTCTCAAGCCGGTCATTACCTACAAGTACGAAAAGTGGGTCCCGGCGCATGAGGTGGCGAAGATCCGCAAGGTTCCCACCTTGGACCGCAAGTCGCAGTATGTCTACTTCGACTACATGAATACGACATCCAATGAGCCGGATCAGGCCCAGCGGAATCTCAAGTCCATGGAAGAGATCCGCACATTGCTCAAAGACGGCTATGTCATCAAATCGATCGTGGGCCACACCTCGCCTGAGGGGCTCATGAAGAAGACCGCGTCATTCGAGGGCAACACCGCGCTGGCCCAGCGACGGGCAGAGGCAGCAAAGAAGCTGATCCTTGCTCTATGCGCGTCGGACAGCGATCTGAAAGGTACGACCGGACTCTCCGAGCTGGTCACAGCAGTCAAGGAGATTGGCGAGGACGAGCTCTATACGCTCTACGACGAGAAGATCCGCGAAGTTGAGGGGCCCAAGCAAACAGCCTATGCTGAGAAGGAGTTTGGCGAGGCGCCGGCCGAAGAGCGCCATCGCAGCCCTGAGCTTGCGAAGGACCTGGAAAAAGCCAGGAAATCAAAGAACCCGAGCGCTGCGGTGGCCAAACTGATCTACCCATTCCTGCGTCGCGCGGAGGTGTCAATGGAGAAGGCCGGAACCCGCGACGAGAAATACACTGAACCCGTTGCTGCGAAGTGGGAAGATATTGGGGAAGACAAGTGCCCTGAGAACGTCCGCAAGGCTGCGGAACTCCAATTTCGAGTGAATGCGATGCTGTCGAAGTAGGCGGCCTGCACCATACTACTAAGCCGCCGGAGGCGGAGAGGCCAGAGTCCAGATGCTTCGACTTCGCTCAGCACAGGCGCCAGAGGCCAGTCAGAATCCGGACACATTGGTGACAGGTGCGAAACATCTACGCAAGAAACGTAGTAGTTGCTGACAAAGAGTCTACGCTTTGACCGGGACGGTGCCCGGTGAAAGTGGTCCCGCAGACGGGACAGCATGTTCGAGACTTCGAGGGGCAATCTGGAGAAGGCGGTACGCAGAGATCGCAGAGGGAAGACGCAGAGTTTCGCAGAGACCAGACCGGAGTCACAGACCCGATCATCTTCTCTGCGAGTCTCATCCGCACTTTGCGTCCTCTGCGTACCGTCTTCAATTTCAAAGCGTTACGATCCTGCGACAATTCGTTGTCGTACAAAACGCCCTTAGCGCCTAACGGGCAATTTGTTGTTTTCTTGCGCAAATTCTGAGCAGAGCGCCAGTCGTATCAGGGACTTGTCGGTGCTCGCTGACCGCTGACCACTTGCCGATTGCCGATTGGGGCAATGCAGCCTCGTGGTCCCACGCTGTCTGACGGGTTGTCGGCTACCTGCACTCAGCACTGTCGAAGTGTGCCGCGCCGAGTGGTAGCACGTGGACATCGACGGACAAGACCGCTTCAGGAATGCGAATGACAGACCCCGCCAAACCTGAAGATCGTGAACCCATGCGCGAGACCCAAAGCATCATGATGGCCACTATGGAGAAAGTGGTATTGACTTGGTGTGCCAAGCGGTATATATTATGGTATAACCAAGGGAGGTCCTATGACGACGGCAAAACTGTTTCAGAATGGTAGAAGTCAGGCTGTGAGACTGCCGAAGGACTATCGGTTCGACAGCAATGAGGACGAAGTCATTATACGAAAACTAGGCAAGGCCGTTGTACTCATCTCCAAGTCGGAGTTGAAAAGCGTCTTTCTGGGATCGTTGTCGAAGTTCCCGGATGACTTCGAGGTTGAGCGAAGCACGACGACAACCGCCAGAGAGATCAAGCTATGAAGTATCTGCTGGATACGAACATCTGCATCTACTTGATAAAGAGGCAATATCCTGAAGTCCTCGCCAAGCTGCTGAAGGTGGGCTTCTACAATATCGGCATATCCTCGATCACTCTTGCAGAGTTGGAATATGGAATCGCAAACAGCACTCGACGCATGGAATCACAGACCGCGCTATTGGAGTTCATTCTGCCCTTTGAGATTCTTGACTTCACGTACAATGCGGCATCGTTCTACAGAAGAATTCGCAAGGAGCTGAAAGACAAGGGACAACCAATCGGTGACATGGACATGTTGATTGCGGCGGTTGCGATGGCAAATGACCTTGCTGTTGTAACAAACAACGAGAAGGAATTCAGGCGGATATCGGGGCTGAGGGTCGAGAACTGGAAGAGCGGAGCCAATGCCTGAAGAACATGGCCCGCAAACACTATAGGGGATACGACCATTCTAAGCCGCCAGAGGCGGAGAGGCCAGAGGCCAGAGTCCAGACGCCGGAGGTCAGCCAGGATCCGGACACATTGGTGACAGGTGCGAAACATGGTTCCCTTCGGCAAGCTCAGGGTAAACTGGCTCACCACAGGTCTACGCAAGAAACGGCCTGCCCTGAGACCTGTGCTGAGCGGGGTCGAAGCATTGTCGAACGGGTAGCAGTCACGAACAGAGAGTCTACTCACTGAGCCGGGGGGCGAAGAGCGATGGAGTTCGCAACAACGAGATCACTCGTACCGAAGAATTCCTGGCTGCCCATACTACTTCTGCTTGGAGCACATTGTATGGCCGACGATCTGAAAGCGGTTACCACTTTTGACTTGAGCAAGTACCTTGGCAAATGGTACGAGATTGCCCGACTGCCTGCATGGTTCGAAAAAGACATGACGCATGTAGCCGCTACCTATAGCCTCAAAGAGAACGGAGGCGTGAGGGTTGAAAACGCTGGTCTGAAGAATGGCAAACCCAAGACAGCCATTGGCAAAGCAAAGATTGCCAATGAGGCCACTGTGGGGCATCTGAAAGTGGCCTTCTTCTTGTGGTTCTATGCGGACTACAAGATCCTCGCACTGGATACTGTTGGCTACCAATACGCAATGGTGGCAAGTTCATACGAGTATCTATGGATACTGAGCAGAAAGCCATTGCTCGACCAGGGGATCCTGGAGACGCTGGTTGGAAAGGCCCGGGAAATGGGCTTTGACACGAGTAGGCTGTACTACACGCCACAAGAATCTGCTGCGGAGGATCGCGGAGTCCCTCTCCGAGCACGCTGAAGGCAGCCATGTCCATGGCAGCTTCCCGCATCAAGGTCCGACAGAAATCTGCGCATCCGTGCCCGATTCGGGGCATCCTGGTCGCGGTCGTGCTGGCGTGCGCTTTCGTCGGTGCGCAGACCATCGCAGGAGTCCAGGACACCTCCACTGCGTCAACCGGTGATACGGCGATTGCCGCATCCCCACGTCAACCTGACCCCGTTCAGCCCGCCGTCGCCCGACCACGCGACACGCTCCAGGAACTCGATCGCCTTGTCGTGACGGCCACGCGCACCGCACACCGTGCCTCCGAGATTCCGGCCAGTGTCACGATTATTGACCGAGACGAAATCGCCGCAGCGCCGGCGCGCAATGTCGACGATCTTCTGCAGTCGAAGGTAGGGGTTCTTCCCCGGCGCACAGTTGGCATGGGTGAGGGAGTTCCGTCCGACATCAATATTCGCGGTGTGCCCAGTGCCATGGCAGCCTCGCGCGTGCTGGTCCTTGTTGATGGCATTCCTACCAATGTCTCGGGCACGTCCCTGCTGCTTATCAACGAGATTCCTCTCGTAGCCATCGAACGGGTTGAAATCATTCGTGGACCCTTCTCCAGTTTGTACGGGGCCAATGCTTTTGGCGGTGTGATCAATATTATCATGCGTGAAGGTGACGGCAGGCCGAAAACCGAGTTGTCGGGTGGTGGCGGTAGCTTCGGCTACGGGTACCTCGAGGGCTGGAGCGGCGGTGGCTCACGGGCTTCGTACTCTGTGGCCACGGGATTGCGGACTATCGGCAACTACTACGCCAGCGATTCCGGCCTGGTGCGCAATGGCACGGTGACAGCTCTCCGACCAGTCTCCAACAATGGATTCCGCGACCTCCGCTTCTTTGGCAAAGGCCGTTTCCAGCTCACGCCGGCAATCACAACGCGGCTGCATGTGCGGTACTACGGTTCCGACCTTGGATTTGGCAGGACCAAGCGGGATACGCTCACGCCCGGAGACTCGGCGCCGGGCAACGTGGATGTTCTGGGGAGCAAGTTCCTTGTGGGCCCCGAGGCAACCTGGACGCCGTCATCTGCATTCCAGGTCAAACTCTGGGGGTTCTACCGCTACGTACGGGGAGAATTTCACGGCGAGGATATCGACTACTACGACACAGCGAGCAGTCCGGCTGTGCCGCGATATGTCGAGAGCTACTGGACGTCGCGCCCAATCGATGGGCAGGTGCAGGCTCAGGCAACAGTCCGGGCCGGTAGCCACAACACCGTCACTGCCGGCATCGAGCTGCTGCGCAACAAAATCACCTTTGGGGCAACGCGCGACCGTGCGAGCAACGAACCGCTGCTCACGTCGCACGACACCTCTGTCGCCATTCTCAACGGCGGTATCTCGGTGCAGGACGAGCTGCGGCTGTGGGAGCGTCGCCTGTTCGTGGTACCGGGGCTGCGCCTGGATTACCACTCGCAATTCGGTGCAGCGCTCTCCCCTCGCCTCGCCTCATCGCTCAAGCTGTTTCCTGCCACCACTATTCGATTGTCGGTGGGTCGTGGGTTTCGTGCACCGGCGCTCAGCGAATTGTACATGCCGCCTTTTCGGGTGAGCCCCGACGCGCGACTCGTCTCCAATCCGCGACTGAAACCCGAATACATCTGGGCCGTTGATGGCGGTGTGGAGCAAGGGCTTGGCAACGTGGTGGTCGTTCGTGTCAACGGATTCTACAATCTCATGGAGGAGCTGATTAATCCTATGATTGTGAGCTCCTTCATCTACGGCGACAAAGATGTCTCATTCCGCAACATCAGCCGTGCGTGGTCGGCAGGGGCGGAAGCCGAAGCTGAGGCGCGAATCCTGCGTGCGCTGTGGCTCACCGCCTCGTACACCTACATGGAGACGCGCGACGAATCGTACAACGTGCCTCTGGACTATGCGCCGCGTCACAAGGTGGGCGCCGGCGTGCGGTGGGGTGTCACGCGAGGCCGGTGGGCAATGAGCGGTACTTTCAGCGCGAGATACGTGGCAGACCGGCAGTATCTGGAGTGGCAGGCGCCGCCCGTCGACTGGCATCTGGTGATTGACCCGCGCAACCCCGAGAGTCCCTATAGCCGCAGTCTACCGCCGCTGATACGACTCGACAACTACGCGGTAGCCGACGCTGCCTGCAAGGTGACCTTTCACGACCGAGTCTGGGCAGGCGGCGATGTGCTCAACGTAACCGACGCGATGTACCAGGAGTCGGGCAGCACGCGTGCGCCCGGCCGTACAATGTCTGCCAGTGTTGGCGTGAGGTTCTGACAGCCCTGCCGGTGTCAATGGACGGCAATCGCCTCCTGCCGTACCAGCACCACATCTGCATCGTCGGAGTAGCCGGGCACGCTGAACCCCGCCGGAATGTAGGGCTTGAGACTCGCGAACTTGACAGTCCACGCAATCCCGCTGATGTTGATGGGCATCTTCGCCGCACTCGAATTGCAGGCGCCCGGGGTCCAGACCTGCGGCAAAGGCGGCGGATAGGGGTTTGTCTCGCAGGTGATGCGGGTGATCAGAATGGAATCGCCGATCACCGTCCAGACACCGAACTCCCGGTAGGCCGGCACAGTGATCATCCCCAGTGGCGGCATGCTGAGCGTCATCTCCGCATTTATCGTGTCGGTGGAGTCGGCAGCAAGCAGGATGGAGAACGCGATCGTGGAGTCGGGAGACAATCGGATACTCGACTCCCAGGTTCCCACCACGCTGGCCGTGGAGCTGCCGGTATTGGCGCCGCTGACGTAGGAGCAGCTCACTATCCCGACAATCAGGACTGCGATTGAGAGCGCGACAAACGCGATGCGGTTCATGGGGGGCCTCCGTGTGGGTGCCTGAATGTTTTGCCGACTGCCCTATACCTCAAAATAATCGATCTGCAGCCGCTCCACGAGCGAAGCACTGAGATCGGACGAAGTGTGGCCGCAGGCAGTGAGGAACTGTCCGTCGACTGACCCTTGATGGGTCTGCCGGAGTGGGCAGGGTTCGCCTGTTTTCCGGCAGTGCTGGCCCTCTGGGCAGGCGGACTGTCATCCAGGGCGATCCTGCTGGAGTTCGAAACTGCGACCAGGCATGTTGACTCCCCCTCGAAGGAACCGCCACCATTGTGCCGCGATCCGGTCGATCCTGCACGCACAGACATGATCGGGGAATCGCGCGATCGTCTTCCTCAAAACATAGGTGTTGGGATGGTCAGCGCAAGCCCGATCTCTGGACCTCGCGCCGCACAGCACGAAGAACTGCGCAATGATGACAGATGGCGTGAGCCGGTGCGGTTCAATGCACCCGAGCGACTCTGTGGCGACGACGCACCACGGAGGCCCCTCGGCCCCACCGCGATCACCTTGACTTCTGCACCCCGCTGATGCTATTTACATGACAGAGCATGACCGCTGGAGCCGTGGAAGAGGATCCTCCGGCGGGGAATTCCAGATGTGCCCTATGACGGTGTGCGAACGACAACGAAAAAATACAGCAAGACATCCGTGGTACGCGGCCCAAGGATGCTCGACGCCAGCAACGTGCAGTGCGCGCGGACATGAAGACCACAAGCAACGACACCGACGCCGCGCGACTTGCATTGCTCAATCGCAGGGACAGAAATTGACAACAGGCATCGTGGTCGAGGCATCGACAACTCGCGACTTCGCTGCGTTGAGTACGGACACTGCCGTTTGCCAATGACAGTGCACCGACGAAGCGGGCGAACCATGCCGCTGCTCTTGGCGTCGCTGTGGAGAGAGTCTTCGCCGTCCACATGATGCGCATCGTATCTTGATGATCAACAGTGCTGCGCAAACGGACGCCTATCGGTCCACAGGAGAGCCCGGGAGTGAAGAAGCTCCGCATCTTCGTCAGCTCAGTGCAACGCGAGCTCGAGAACGAGCGTCTGACTGTGCTGTCGTTGGTCACAACCGACAGTTTTCTCATGGCGCATTGCGAGGCGGTGCTCTATGAATTCGCGCCGGCTTCACCCGCAGTGAGTACGCGCGAATGTCTGGATCTACTTGACGCTTGCGACGCATGCCTGAGTATTGTGGGCAGGGAATATGGCCACACGGTCGGCGACGCATCGATCACCCATCTGGAGTACCGAAGGGCAAAGGAACGCTCGCTGCCAGTATTGGCCTTCATCAAAGGTGCTGGCGATGCTGAAAGAGACACGGGAACGAGGAGTTGGCTGAGTGAGATTCGCGCGGACAACATCAAGTATAAGCGATTCGGCAACATCCTTGAACTGCAGCGAGAGGTACGCGCGTCGCTACTGAAACTGCTCAGAGAGCGGTTCGGTGTATCGCCGTCGTCTGAGCAGGAGACGATTTCCGAGCAGACAATTGACGCCACTTCTCCCTTCGAGTCGCAGCCGCTCAAGCGCCTGAAGGTGCAGAATCTGGATATGGCGTTGGCGCGCAGAATGACTGCTCGGGCCGATAGTCGAACCGAACCTGGTCTTTCTGATGCGGACGTTCTGGAGAGTATGCTGATACGCGGGTTGATCTGGTTCGACTCAGACTCAAGGGAGTACTTCGGGACCGCAGCCGGCATCGTTCTTCTCGGAAAAGACCCCTCTGCCGTCTTCCCGCAGTGTCGCTTCCTCTGCGACGCTTACCGGAGCAACTTGCCCGACGGTGACCCCTCGGACCAAGAGGACGTGCGCGGCCCGGTTCCCATCGCAATAGACCGCGTGATATCGTTTGTCGATCGCAACACACGGCATCCCATCCGAATCGTTGGTTTGGAGCGAGTCCGTCTCGACGAGTATCCCTCCGAGGCGCTCAGAGAGGCGTTGGTGAATGCAGTCGCGCATCGCAACTACGAGGATGCAGGCCGCAAGATCATGGTTGAGGTGTTCAGCGACCGGGTTGTGGTGTCGAGCCCGGGTCTGCCACCAAAGCCTCTGACCATTCAGAAACTCCGATCGGGCCGGTACAAGCCCTGCTCGCGCAACCCAGTACTTGCTCAAGCCCTGTCGCATTTCCACCGGATAGAGGAACGTGGAAGCGGGATGCGCAGGATGCACGACCAGATGATCAGCCACGGGCTGGGCGCGCCGATATTGACCGAAGACACTGGGTACCTTCAAGTTGTCTTCACAGGACCGGGCAATGATATCAAGCGACTGAAGATCCCCCGTACAACGAGTGCTCAGTCGTCTCTGGGCGAAGCTGCGAGTACACTGAACCCTCGGCAGAAGAAGATGGCCAAGCTCCTGGTGCGCGGAGAGGAGCTGACAAGCCGTCGCTGCCAGGAACTCTATGGTGTTTCCCGAGACACGGCAAACGGCGATTTCGATTTGCTGGCAACCCTTGGGATTGCGCAGCGGAAGGGTGCAGGGCGGTCAACGATTTACGTCTATGGAACCAAGCGCTAATCGTCAGGTATTCGTCAGGCGATTCTGAGCTAATCGTCAGATAGGGCGGGCAGCAACTTCATCATAACTGATTGCCAGCTGAAGAAATATCAACTGCCGGACGCAGCGCTTGAATTTCGGGTCATCGGAGAGGGTCCAGATACCACTTGCCGGTGAGCTGCTTCCTGTTGAGCACGAGATTCAGGCGTGTCACTGACATGGTAGCGCAGGGCGCCAGGCTGCCACTGGTCGTTTGCAGAGCGCGCGGTTCTTGGGGCCATAGACAACCGGCGAGCGGGCCAACCAGCCGTTGCACCGGACGGAGCCGGTGAACTCATTGTTCTGCCTGACTTGAAGTTGGGCTTTCAGGTCTGAAGGTTGGGTCAAGAAACGGACACGCTGGATATGGAGATTCGCGACGCCCCCGGACGTTGTCGAATGCGAGCAAAGACACGGACGCTCGGATACGGAGACTGGCGCATTCCACGGACGTTTGCGAGTGCAAGGCAAGACACGGACGTTTGCGAGTCCCGAGCAGGACAGTGACTGAATGTTTCGGCGACGGCGGCGTGGACCAGCAAGTCGCATAGTGTTACTGCTGCAAGAAAGGAACCCCCCAATGCAAAACCTATTCTCACTTCAATGGAGGTTTGCGTTCTCGCTGTTCTTGGTGTTTTCGAACACTCTTGCTTCCCCGCTCACCGGTATGGTGGAGCTCTGCTTGTTCGGCGATTCGTTGGATTACTCCGAATTGACACCCTCGTGTCAGGCCAGACCTACCACAGGCGGTGGGTCGTGTCAGTTCAACACTTGTCCAGTTTCTGTTGCAGATTTCATAACAAGTCAAGACCAACTCAGCGCTCCCCAAGGGGTTGCGGATCTTGGTTTTCATCAAGACACCTCCTGCGTCGATTCGATTTCATCAATCAGCGGAACCCAGTTCAGGGGCTCGGTTTCACTCACACAAGGACATCTCTACGCGATTCGCACTTCAGAGGGCAACTTCGCAGTCCTGCATCTGGTGTTTTCAGGAAGCGGCCTTCCTTTCAGAGATTTCAGATGGGCATATCAGCCGGACGGAACGATGATATTCAGGGCAGTTCGCGCCAACAATATGCGGGTTGCTGTCGCATTTCAGAAGGACAATGCTAAGGGCAGCCTTGTCGCCGCCTATGATCTCAAGGGCCGACGAGTCGGGATTCTCTCTCCTGGAATAGCGGTCGGAAACAGGCGACAATCGGGCGCTGGGGTCGTTGTTCGCGCCAATGGTGCAACGTCACCACGACTGATCGTTGAGCAGTTCGACGGTATCGCCAAGTGATGTCATGGTAGGCCGGTCCAGCGGTCAGACCCAAAGACACTGAGATTCTTGAATAGTCAAGGGCTGTCGAGACGGACAATGACGGGTTTGTTGCTCCATCGAGACCAATGACGGTTTGCGGGGGACATTGCACGACGCGACGGACCAGGGACGATTTGGAGTTATCGCCACGGTCGATGAGGCCAAGGGCGAGTTGACGAAGGACACGGACACTGACGCTGCCGGCCCTGGTGTATGGAGTTCCGGCACAGCAGCGCAGCCGAACAATGCCGTTGCTTTTGACGACTTCTGTGGAACGGCGAAGCCGACTTACTGATAGCTTTCTGCTCGTCGCAAAAGAACGGTTGGTTCTGCCTGACTTGAAGTTGGGCTTTCAGGTCTGAAGGTTGGGTCAAGACACGGACACGCTGGATATGGAGATTCGCGACGGCCACGGACGTTTGAGAATGCAGCCAAAGACAGTGACTTGCTAGGCCAGCAAATGACCCACGGCCGAGGGGGTTCGGGGCCTGCAACGGACAGTGAGAGAATACTAAAGTCCCCAATGGCAGTCAGCAACAAGCTCGCAAGACATTGACGAGATGGTATTTTTGTTTGTTGACGAGACTAATAAGGACAGGTTGGCTACGTCAGAACTTGATTGGAGAACGTGGTGAATCGATGAGCAAGTACTTGACATGGCTTAGGTCGGAAATCGGGCATTCACCAATCATCAACAATGGAGCGGCCGTAATCATCTCGAACGACCGGAGCGAGATCCTTCTCCAGAAGAGATACCGAGACAAAGACATCTGGGGAATCATCGGCGGGTCGATGGACTACGGAGAGTCCCTTGACGAGACAGCTATTCGCGAGGCGCGAGAAGAGATAGGGTGCGAAATCCAAATCGACTACCTCATAGGTGTGTACTCTAGGTTTTTCGTTACCTGTTCAAACGGTGACCAATTGCAGGCAGTGACAGCCCTGTTTGGCGCCAGTGTCGTTGGTGGTCAAATGAGAACGGATGATGTGGAGACTTTTGGCCTTGGCTATTTCAGTCAGAAAGAGCTTCCAGAAATTGACACGCACCAATTGGTCTTCATCGAAGACTACTTTTCTGGTAAGAGAGGCGTTTGGAGATAGGGAGTGTTATGCAACGACTGGGCGTACCCGCCAATGATCCACGGACGGGGCATTCA
>Ga0315284_10000636_pt1 | contig 47955 bp, 69 predicted proteins | sample YL17G09_16_MG_FD_203696 | JGI IMG/M metagenome (GOLD analysis project Ga0315284, IMG submission 203696) | Sediment microbial communities from Yellowstone Lake, YNP, Wyoming, USA - YL17G09_16 | ecosystem: Environmental > Aquatic > Freshwater > Lake > Sediment | place: USA: Wyoming | collected...
AGTGATGTTGAAGCTGAGTTTGAACCAACAGCATCACGCACTGAAGATGCTGAAGTACAAGAAGCTGAAGTCATTGATGATACTGAAGTAGCTCAAGAACCTGTAGAAAAAGATGAAGAACCAGATGTTTCAGATGAAGAAATATCTGACGAATTAGAGAAAAAATCTGACAATGACGTCATTAATGATTATCTCAAGCCCAACTCTCATTGCATACTCTGTACTACACCCATTTGGTCTCTAAAACTCAACAAAGCTTATCTTGACGGAAATTCTTATAGTTCACTCATTGAACAATTTTCTGTTAAATTCGAAGAACGCACTAGTAGAAAGATAAACAAGTCTTTATTACACAGACACTTCAGATTACATTTTGATGCAAGAGCTGCAGCAATTGCAGAATATAATAAGCGAAGATTGACAAGTAATGACCAACCAACTGGTTCAACTGCTCAAAGAGATATTTTCAAGTTAGCAACAAAAAAGTATTTGGATGAGTTAGAGATTTTTGATACTACTGCTAGGGAGATGATTAATAAGTATCAAGAACTAGAAACTATCATTGAAGAAAAGCGTACTGCCGGTAAATCTTTCGGCATTGATGAACTTATACTTAAACAAGCACAGATACTAAATGCTCTTAATAAGCAAGCAATCTCGAAGTTTAAGGCCTTATCTAAGGTTGATTTAGAAAGCAAACAAGGACAGTTCCTATCGCAATTAAGTTTCATTGGCAATAAAGCACTTGCAGGTGTATCACAGACTGATGACAAAAAAGCTATACTGCTTACTGCTAAACAGACTGAAGAGATTTATCTGAATGTTGTCATTAAGCAAATGTTAGCAAGACTAGAAGATCCGTTGAAATCTTTAGTGCCAGGCATATCTATAGATCAAAAAGCATTATTTTATCGTGAGTTAAAGAAATCTATAGAAGGGATACAAGAAGGAATCAATATTGATTTTGAGAAACAAGTAAAGTCATCATCACAAAAGTTGTTGACTGATAAACAGGATTCGCAGGATTCATAACATTTAACCAATGGAGGCTGTATGACAGATTTGACGGCAAAGATCACTGAACTGGAAGAGGCAGTCGCAGAGTTCAAGGCACAGTACGTCAAGTACACTGCTGAAGACGTGAATTCAGCTGGTTCAAGAGCACGTAAGGCATTGATGGTCATCAAAAAAGGCGCTAACAATCTGAGAAAGACCATCCTTACTGATCAGAAGGCAAAGAAGGCAGAACGTAAGGCTGCTAAGGCTGCTGCAGCTCCAACAGTTGCTAAGACTGGTAAGAAGGGTAAGAAGACCGTTGCTGCTGATCCGACAGTTGCAGTTGCTCTTGATGCTGAATAAACATTTATTGATGTGAAGGGGCGCTTAACCGTGTCCCTTCACATTATAGAGAGATCAATTAACATGCTGATTAAACTAAATCAAAGTGGTAAGGGTGAGTTGTTCATTTTGAGTGATGACAAGATAGGACGAGCAGATGCTCGACTTGTTTCATTGCTAGCTAGATTGACTAGAGAATTGAAAGGTAAGATTGAATCTACATATCACTGTGAAAACAGTTATAAGCAAGATTCGTCCATTGCTACTTTTGATTGGGCTGATCGTGATCGAGTTGTAAAGGTCGTTCGGTTAAATTCATTTGATGTAAAAGTACAAGAATGAAACTTGAGACTAAAGAAATTCGTACTGAGATAAGCAAATGGATGAGTCGTCTGTTTGATAAAGATAAAGTACCAGAAGAAGTGAGATCGCATGTAGAAGAACTTACAAAGAAAATTGTGTCTACTCAGTTAAGCGGTCAAGAAGTTACAATAGATAAGTTGCAACAGTTATTTCAAGCAGTTGAAACAAAACTAACCAAGGATAGCAAATGAGTGATGAACAGAAGACTTCAGAAAAAGCTGAACAATCGACAGAGCAAGTTAATGAAATTAATGTTGACAGTGAGACTTATCTTACGATGCAAATGGTAAAATTAGATGATGATATTGCATCGCTAGAATTGTCAAAGGCTGAGATAGAGCTTAAAATCATGCAATGTAAGAAAAGTAAGATGCAAGCAGTAATGGATTATCATTATAATGCTCTTAAGACTCGCACTGCAAAAGAGGCAGCTGCAAAAAATGCTACTGATACTTCAGAACCTGATCATCAGTAATAAGAGTAGTTTATGTCTGATTTGAATGAATTGCAGTTTGACTCATTCGATGGTTTGAATGAAGATGACGGGTTTATGTCTGATAATGATGAGCTTGATGAAGATATTGTCGAAATCATACGATCTTCAATGAATAAAGATGGACTAGATCCTGTTGAATTTACAGATAGTGATGATGACGATTCGCAAGAGCAGTACGACGACTTATAGCCTGCCTGTCACTCTGCCAGTGTTTTTCAAAACGTTTGAGCTATTGATACTGTTTTTATAGTTTCATGTATATTGTATATACTGTCATGATTTTAAGGAGACGTTTATGCTCAAACATGTTGCTCAGATCTGCACAGAATTCTATCAAATTCTAAAAACAGCCGCTTGGTGGGAAGGTAAAACATTTCGCAATCCTACAACTGGTAGTAGAGTGAAGTTTAAGTCTTTGCCGCCGGCAGAACAAAAAAGATTGAATGCACTACATAAACAGAAATCGTCTAAACAAACTGAAAAGCAAAAGGCTCGTCTTCAGAGAGTAAAAGATAGAGAAGATCGCCGTAAGCAGAGAAAAGAAGAACGAACACGTCGTAAGAAAGAAAAAGAAGACAAGTTCAAAAACATAACTCCTGAAACTCATCCAAACTTCTTTACTGATAACGGCAAGCGCTTAGACACAAGACATGGATTTAGACCAGGTTGGAAAATTGAAAAAAATCCTGATTGGGATGCTAAAAAAGATGAATCTTATTATGCAAAAGAATTCAATCCAAAAACCGGTAAAGCTGTTCACTATTACACTGAAGATTACATGCGTAAACATAACAAGGTTAAGTTTGCTAATGTAAAACGATTTGGTGAATTGCTTCCTGAAATTCGTAAAAAGTACGCAGCTGCTCTTACAAGTGAAAATCCAAGAGATAGAGTGTATTCAACAGCAATTGCTCTTGTAGATCAAGCAGCAATGCGAATTGGCAATAAGAAAAGTGAAGAAGACGATGTTAGAGGATTACATAGTTTGCTTACTAAACATATCAAGATTACAAAAGGTGATGAAGGCAAAAGTACAGTATTGTTGACTTATACTGGTAAAGCAAAGCAAGCACAGAAACACGAGTTTGATGTTAGTCCGACAATTGCTAAGAATTTGAATGAGCTCTTGCAGAATAAGGGCCCTGAAGATTCTATTTTCACTTGGGAAAAAGATGGTAAGAAACTTAGAATCGCCCCGAGATTAGTGAATAAGTTCTTACGTAGACAGCTAGGTTCAAATGTTACAGTTCATAAGTTTAGACATCATCATGCTACAGAAAAGGTAAAGTCATTCTTAGATCAGATTAACACTGACAAGATCAGTATGCATGATGTCAGGGTTGCAATTGGTGATGCTTCAGAATACGCTGCTGAATATCTTGGAAACACGGCTAAAGTTGCTCGTCAACATTACTGTGACCCTACGATATTCCAAGAGTTTCTTAAGAGAGCGAATATTAAGCGTAGTTTGAAAGAAGTCTTAAAAGGAAAGGCATCGTCAAACGATATGATTAAACAAGCTATGGCTGGTAAATTCAAATTTACTGTTGATGAGAATCTTCAGAGTTTGACACCTGAAGAGCAGACATTCCAAGACAATATTGAAGCAATGAAACTTGAAGAGCTTCAGCCGTATGAAGACATTGATTTTGAAAATTCAGACATCGAAAATTTGAAATTGTAAATCATGCTGATAAGACGATATAGAATCTATTATGGAAAAAGAACAGCTAGAAAGTTTGATGAAAGAAGCTGTCGAAAATTGCAGTCATTGCCAATTAGGACTAGCTACTGATTGGCTTTCATATTGTTTACAAAGATCTTTAACCTGTGAAGTTTTGAGTGAGTCGGTAGTAGAAACCATCAAATCAATCAGGGCTGGAATTCCAGCGGTTGGTACTATAACATTAATTGACAATGATTATTACGAGCTGCAGGATCAAGCGTGGAAAGATGAATATCGATTACTATGTCATAAGGGCAGTCGATTTTGCATTAAGAAAATTGAAGATATAGTATATTGTGATATGCAAAATGTCCTCATGATTACAAAAGAAGTATTCATCAAATTTGACGATCCTGACTCAGTACCGATTGATGCTACAATTTCTACTCCTTCTCTTTAAGCTTCATTCTCTATTTTTGTACTAGCATTAACAATTTAGGTTTACTATGTGTCGATTTCTGTTCCAGGCCTTTCGGAGAATGATCTACAAACAATGGGAGGTCTGCTATGGGTAGTATCAGGGTTGATGAAGTTGCCGGGTTAAAAGAACTCGGCTTCGAGTCGGGAACAGCATGTGGGATAGACAAGCAGAGGATCATCGAACAATTCAGTGATTCTGTAAAACGGATCTACGAATTTGAAGAAGCCACGAGCGATTTGAAGAGTCATGTCCCTTGCCCATGAAACATCCAAGCAGAGTGGCTCTCTCTATTCATTGCTAGACGACTTGGCTGTAAAACTTTGATTACTATAGAAAGAACAAATGCAAAATAACGATGCACAAAAACGTGCCATTATAGATGTCATAAGTTTGCTAAAAAATACATTTGAAATAAAAGATGATGATGCAACTGTCATTTCTCAGCAGCTTAGTTCAAAACAACAAGAGACTGAGCAGAAGTTAAAAGAGTTACAACAAAAAGAAACAGAATTCAGAAAATCAACGTTGCTAGAAATGCAACAAATAAGACAATATCGTAATGAAATCCGTCAACAACAGTCGACAATAAAAGCACAACTTACTGACATCAATAGCAAATTGTCAGCATTACAAAGTCAAGAACAATCTATCATTAAACAAGCTAATGACATCAAGCAACTAACAGCACGACTTAATGAGAAAGAAAAGTTGATTGATGATAGATTACAGAGCATTTCTGAAATGTCAAAAGAAGATGCTATTACATTACTATGCACTCGAGCTGAAAATGATGCAAAATTGCGATGCGAAAAGATCGTCAAAGATGCAATAAATGAAGCAAATTCACGATCAGAAGCAGAAGCACAAAGTATTTTAGCATTCGCTGTCCAAAAAGAATCTACAAATATAATTTCTAGTCTCGCAACATGCGTAATAGACTTACCAAATGAAGCGATAAAAGGCAAAATCATTGGTCGCGAAGGTCGTAATGTAAGAACATTTGAAGAACTTACAGGAGTGTCTGTATTAGTTGATGATACACCTGAAGCAATTGTAATATCATGCTATGAACCAATGAGAAGAGAAATTGCAAAGTTGGCAATGACAAAATTAATTGCTGACGGTCGAATTCATCCTCAACGAATAGAACAAGTAATTGAACTTGCAACAACAGAAATAAATGATGGTGTCATTAGGACAGCTAATGAAATACTGTCTAGATTTCAAATTACTAATATCCATGATGAACTGATTAAGTTACTAGGTCAACTCAAATATCGTACAAGCTATTCCCAAAATGTACTTGATCATAGTTGTGAAGTGGCAGCAATTGCTGGCAATATTGCTGCTGAATTACGATTAAATAAAGAAATAGCCGTGAGAGCCGGGCTATTACATGACATAGGTAAAGCAGTCGATAGAGAGTTAGCTGGGTCGCATGCTGATCTTGGACTTGAAATAGCAAAGCAATGTGGTGAATCAAGTGTTATATGCAGTGTAATAGCTGAACATCACAATGATGACAACGTGTCGTCAATATACACTTGGATAATAAAGACTGCTGATACATTGTCCTCTGCAAGACCCGGTGTACGACAAGACACATTTGATGCGTATGCAAGACGACTGACAGAATTAGAAAATACAGCAAAAAGTTTTGACAATGTCAAATCAGTCTTTGCGATTTCTGCCGGTAGAGAGCTTCGTGTCGTTGTAGAGCCTGAGAAAATATCTGATAATGACACCAACGTATTAGCTGAAAATATTAAACAAAAAATTGAGCAGACTTTGAAGTATCCAGGCCAAATAAAAGTTACTGTAATACGCGAAACTAGATGCATAAGGATCGCATCATGAAAAATTTGTACGATTGTTGGTTGAAGTTCTGGATGTGCACATTGAATATGGCAGATCCTATAAACTACAACTTATTCAAATCCATTGTCATTGGTTGCTTAATAGGAGGAATCATAGGAATTGTCAGTTTATCCTTTCAAAAGTAAATTTAACGAAAGGAGCTATTTTGAAGCTAATTTCAATTACGATAGTAGTCGGATTCATACTACTAATAATAGCTGCATTTTTTGCTATCAAACTACAAATTGACAACGTAAAAGATATTCAGATACAACAACAAGAAGAACATCGTAAGACAAATCAGTTTTTACTTTCTACTGTTGACTGGTCTACTCGACGACAGCGATTGACATTGTTCATTCGAGATATAATTGTTAAAAGTAGACTAAAAGTCAAAAATCCAATACCTCTTGAAGAAGCATATCTTATTGCAGAAACTGATGTCGTTGAATCAGAAAAATATCCCAATGTAGATGTTTTATTATTATTAGCAATGCAGCGATGCGAATCACGTTTTAATAGACAAGCTGTTAGTTCTGAAGGTGCAATAGGTATCAACCAACTAATGCCTTCTACTGGAAGATTACTTTGCACTCATTTTGGAATTGAATATTGTGATTCATTACTTTATGACATAGCAACAAGTACAAAGCTTGCTGCAAAATTGTTAGACATTCTATATACGACTTATCAGCGATATGATTTAACACTGGCAGATTATAATGGTGGTCCGTATGCTGCATCATATTACAAAAACAAAAGGTCATCATTGCCGGAAGAAACTGCAGCGTATGTACCTAGTGTATTAAAGACGTGGGAAAACTATAAAGAGGCATTCAAAGTATATAACATTAATTTAGAGTCAAACTCTACTGTTATTAATTTAGGATCAACTTCGAATATTGACACGATTAATAAGTTAGGCATCATAAAACCGTAAGGGCAAATTATGGCACAAGTCAATGAAGGTGATGTAATGTCTGCAATAGTTTTGGTAAAATCTGTCACCAAAGCTAAAACTAAAGACGGTGCTGACTACTTAAAACTTGAAGTTAATGATGGTCATCAAGACTGGCCTGCATTTGTCTGGGACCCCAATATATACGATTTCAAAGAAGGTGAAATGGTCAAACTCAAAGGTGAGTTTGGATCATTCAAAGGCAAACCGAAAATTACTGTTATTAGCGCATCAAAAACAACTGAAACTGTGAAGTTGCCGTCATTGTCATCTGAAGAATTAGCAAACTACATTGAAAGGTTTAACAGATTAAGAGATTTAGTTTCAGATGAAGACTTCAAGGCTATATTTGAATATACCTTTGACAATGACTCTATTTGGCAGTCGTTCATCAAGGCACCTGCTGCAAAAGGAAATCATCAAGCATATCTTGGTGGATTACTTAAACATTCTGTTGAAGTCGCTGAACTTTGTAATTATACTTATCATCACAATCCCATTGGCGCCAATCATAGCTTATTGATCACCGGTGCTCTTCTTCATGACATTGGCAAAATAAAAGAATATGTCTACGACTCAACAATTGACAGATCTACAGCCGGTAAGCTAATTGGTCATACTTCGCTAGCATTAATGATTATTAGTTGGTTGGTTCCAAACGACTTTAACAAAAAGAAATTGATTGAACTCTTACATGTAGTATTGTCTCATCATGGCAAACGGGACTGGGGAGCACCGGTTGAACCAATGATGAAAGAAGCGTTGATTGTGCATAACGCAGACATGATTAATTGTTATGGCGCTAGATTTGACGAAGTAAAAGAAAAAGCGCAATCTAAAGAATGGTCGGAATTCGATAGTACTTACAATCGATCTTGGTACTTGCATACTACGATATGAAGCATGAAAAAAGATTCAAACCTGATGAAATTGAATTCGCATTTACGCACTGTTTACAAAATAATGAATCTACTAAAGTTAAGTTTCTAGTTTTTGCTAATAGCTGTCGACCTTACAAGTGTTCTGGCATTATTCGAAGATTATCGTTTGAAAAAACGTCAGATGCAAAGGTTGCAGGTCAACTTAGACGAAACTGGATAGTACTTTTCAGTAATTTCAAATCAAAAGGAATGTATCAAAGGAACTTTACTGCGCCATTGAAAAATATTAGATTTAAGACACTACCTGATTATGTCATGCAAAACGCAAAGTTGGCTGAGTTTTTTTCAAATCATTTTATTGAACAACCAATAACTAGAAATTCAACATTATCAAAGTTCAGTTTCATGAATTAAGGGTGGAAGATTACCGGTAAGGACAGATACACCGGCGCCAGAAACTGTCTATTAAATTGGTTTGGGTAACTGGTAAGTAGTAGCAACTTAGTTGCGAAAGACTTTATCTTCCACCCTATTTTTTTTCAAAGGACAATACAATGAAAAACAACGTGTTCAATCCTGAATCAAACGAATCCATTGAGCAAAGAGTAAAAAAAATCATCAGTAATACTATCGGCGTTAGTAACGATGCTGTTGTACCACAGGCATCATTTCAACAAGATCTTGCAGCTGATTCTTTAGATTTCATTGAATTGATTATGGCATTTGAAGATGATTTTGACATTGAAATTTCTGATGAAGACGCAGAAAAAATCAAGACTGTGCAAGATGCGATTGCATACGTTGAAAACAAAGTTTGATAACTGTCTGCATTACTGACAATCTTTGCAAATCGTATTGATTAGTGTTAAATGGATACTTTCACTGTTAATGGTCATCCGATCATAGACAAATTCCCGCCAGATCTTCTTCGTGATCTTGAGAACATTGGTAGTATAACCAGACTCACTCAAGGCAAACTCAAAGGTTTTCGAATAACCTACCTGCCTGCAAAATCAAAACATGATTTGATTGTCGCGCTTGCTCTTCACAAACTTAAAATACTACGCAGCACAGAACATTTGAATACTCGAGGCAAATCGTATATCAACATTCATGAATTAGTTTGTTCATGATATTCACTAACCCATTTAACCTTAAGGAGGTTTGGTATGGGTAGAAAGAGAAGGCTACTGGACTACAGTTCAGTAGATGAGTTCTTGCGTAATTACCCGTCAGGAACCTGGAAAGAGTTTAAGATAGCTCATCCAGATTTCACAATGACGGATGCTTCCTTCTATAATAGGAAGCATAGATTGCTTGGACCAACTGACAGACAGCGAGGACCGAAACTCTACACGTCTGTCTGTGCAGTGGATCACATGGCTGCTGCGTTTCGAATCGTACCGGCTGCGCAAAATTCAGATTCTGCTGTAAAATACAGAAATCTGACGCTTGTAGAAATCAAGTCAGTGGTCAAAGAGTTGATTACTAACCTCAATGATTCAATGCATCTGCGGTTGCAAGTTGTTGAACTTGCAGATCCGATGTCATTGGAAATAAGGAGACTGACGAAATGACGACCAAATCCGCAATAGCAAAGCTCATTCACGAAGGCTACTTCCAAGTCGCCGAAAAAGGCGGCGAAATTCATCTATACAAGATGGTCGGTGGCAAAGTGATTCATCTTGTGTTGCAAAAGGTGAATGATGGCTTCGTTCTTTCTCGACCGCAATACAGCTACAAGTGCACCACATCATACCTTGACTTCACAGAAGATGAAGAACGTACCACTCGACGGTATGATGTTGCAATTGCAATTGTTGAACACTTGCAGCGAGCCGGAATTTGGGAGTCAATCTCAAACAAAGGTTACCTGAAAATCAACATGAACAACCCGAAGCTCAAGAGCGATTGTGCAAAAGCAAAGGCTCTTACACAACGGCTGCAAACAACAGTCGTCAGTTTGATCGGCAAACAGAATGTTCACGTTTGAATTGAGAGCGATACAGATTCCTTGTAAGCCCGAAGAAGGCGAGGAATGGAAAGAGCAAGGGGAGGATATCTATCTTCCCCTTGCTATCTGTACTGTAAGACTAAATACATTGACAGAAGTAGAAGAGAATGATCTACAGTCATCGATATTAAATTCATTGAAAATTGAAATCGGTGACAAGTTCCTGTTATTGAATCCTGAATATGTTCATCCATTCAATTTGAAAACTGACAAAGATTTTATGGCCATGCTAAACGGATCACAATCTCTTTGTATTGAAATACGAGTAAGAAATGAAACATCACTTGTTTTTGCTATTGGTGGTGTCTGGGACAATGAAAATAAAACATGGATTTATGAACCATTCTGCAAATCTGAAGAATTTTGGAAATAGGAGAATCTATGCTCAAAAAGAAATTCAAAAAGGTCTGGTTTGACAATGCTCTTTGGAATGTTGTACAAGTGATTTCACCGAACAAGTTTGATGACTTCTTGATTTTAGATCGAATTTTGGAAGGTGAAGTTAATGAAGGTGGAGTAAAGTGTCACGATATAATTTCTGTTGATGCTCATAATGAAGAGTTTTATCCTGACAGTCCAAAAGTTCGAAAGATCATGCAAGAGTGGATCGAAATTAGCAGGCATACTGAAGAATTGAGAAAAAAGTGCAGGAAAGATTTAGAACGTGAATGGTTAGATCTCTTTGCGTTTTGACTTGATTTATCTGTTATGCAACATTACTACATTGTTTACAAGCTTTATTCTAATCTCAGCGGTAAAGAAACTACTTATGGTCTTGTCTCTAATGTACATCCGTTTGAATGGTTGAAAACTCGAATTGAGTTTCAGGGCAATGACAGAACAACACTACTAAACTTTATCAAGATAACTGAAGAAGAAGTCAGTATATACCCTGAAAAGTGAGAAATCTTATGCCCAAGATTGGAACAGAGAAAAAAGTCAAGTCAAGTGATGTTAGCAGTTTTACTGAAACAAAAAAATTCAAAGTACTTTTCTGCGGGAATGTCGAGGGGAATTCTAATAAATTCTATTGTATTGAATTACAGTTCAGCCCTTCTACAAACTCATATCGTTTATTCACTCATTATGGTCGACTTGGTATGTCAGAAGTTTTTGGCATACGAGATGATACAAAAGAAGAACCGAACCGACCGATCACTGATTTCTCATTCATGGAAAAAGAATTTGACTCAATTGTTAAGAGCAAACTTCGTGGCAAAAGCATCAAGGATGACAGAGGTACCAGTGATTCACGTCGTGAAAATTATGAGGAAGTCGAAACGTTTTCACCCAAGGTGGGATCACCAAATATCCGTGGTCAGTCAGTCACTGTAGTGTCGACAAAGAAAGCAGCAATTGACGTATCAAGCATCAAAAATCAGAAGATTGTCAAATTCATCAATCAAATTGTTGATGAAAACATTCATAACATTACATCATTGACGACATTGACATTGACTTCCAACGGTCTTGAAACTCCTCTTGGACCCGTTACAAAAGATCAGATAGCAAAAGCCAAATCTGCACTATCAAAGTTGCAATTCTTTCTTGGCAACAAAGACAAAATGAATCCTGATTCACAGGATGTAAGAGAGATGAACAATCTCTACTACTCGTTGATTCCTCATTCATTCGGTCACAAAATCACTATTGATGATTGGATTCTTGAGTCAAAGAAACTTATTGAAGAATTTGATTTGCTGGACCAGCTTGAGTCAGCTGTGCAAATGGGATCAGCGCTGAATCAAAATGCTTCTCAACGACTGAGTGCAATTGGCGTTGATATTGATGAATTGACTGATAGCAAAGAACAAGACAGACTACGAAGTTACGTAGCAAATTCAAAGGCTCTGAACCATCGAGGAGCTGATGTTTGGAATTGGAAGGTAAGAGACATCTTTACTATCAAGATTCCTAACGAGAGGGCACGGTTCGAAACGACAGGGCAACGTGTAGGTAATGTTAAAGAACTCTTTCACGGATCGAAAAACTGTAACATTCTTAGCATTTTGAAGAACGGGTTGATTATCCCGCCGCATAACGCACCCGGTGTGACTGGGCGAGCTTTTGGCTCGGGAATTTACTTTGCAAACGCAAGTAGTAAAAGTCTAAATTATTCTATTGGATTTTGGAGCACAACACGGAATCGTTACAATAATGCATTTTTGTTTATTGCAAAAGTTGCAATGGGACGGATATTTGACACTCATACTGCAATGTATCAAGGTATACCATCTTCATATAATAGTATTTGGGCTCATGCTGGTAAAAGCTTATATAATGATGAATTTATAGTAGAAACACCTGCACAACAGTCAATAACACACATTATTGAAATGACAAAATGAAAGTTTGCGAATATTGTAATGAGCAAATAGTCGTTAAAAATTCGAGGTCTGTTACTAATCATTACAAGTCTTGCAAAGTATATAAGCAAAAAATAATTGAAGTAGCATCTATCGTAACAAAGAATTTTCTTCAAAGAGAATATATTGAAGGCGGAAAGTCTCTTCATTACTTAAGAAGACAATTAGGATTAAAACGTAATCGATTGCTTAAGAAAAAACTTAAAGAATTTGGATTGTCACAAGTGTCTGTAACGGATTCTAGACAATTAGAATTCCAACGACAATTAATTTCAGACACTTGTAACAAAAAATATGGTGCAGATACACCTCTTAACAAAGGTACATCGTCTCGGCAAAAATTAGAACAAAACTTATTGACAAATCATGGCGTAACAAATGTATTTCAACGTAAAGATGTAATAGCAAAAATAAAGCAAACAGTAAAAAGAAAATATGGAACTAACAGTGCATCAAGTAGTCCAATTATTAGAGAAAGAGTTAAAAAGACATGTATTGAAAGATATGGTGTTGACAATGTATGGAAAAGTCCAGAAATAATTGACCAAATTAAACAAACTAAAGTAAACAACCCAAAAGCTTATAGTATAGCGTCAGACATTTCTCAAAAGCTATTTTTTGCTATTTATAAAAAGCTATCTTTGGACTTACAAAAGCATACATACTTTTTACAACTCAATAAAGAGTTTGGTCAAAAATTTGGCAACAAATATTATTGTTATGATTTTGTAATAACAAGTAATAAAAAATGTATTGAATTTAATGGAAATTATTGGCATATGAATCCTAAGATGCACAATGCTAATGACGTGAATTCAACAACTAATAAAACAGCAAGTGAAATTTGGGCATTAGATAAAGAAAAACAAGATTGTTTGCGATCAAAAGGATTTGATGTTTTAGTTATTTGGCAAAGAGACTATACAACACATCCAATAAAAACAGTTAGACAATGTTTACAGTTTTTAACAAGTTAAAGAACTTTCAATCACGTAAAAACACACACAAACAACAAGGAGTTTTTATGGACGTTACACTAGTAGAAAATGTAGCAAAAGAGTTTGTGTCACAGCAGAAGCCATTCACATCAGTGAATCTCACCAATCATATCAAGAAAGAAAAGAAAGTTTGGGTCAAGAATTCCGAAGTTGCTGATTGGCTTCGACACAATTTCTTGATATCAGTTAATGACGGTAACTTTGACACTACGACTATTGGTGTCAATGACGACACAGATCAAGCGACTTTGTATCATCCGTGCTTTATGAACATTTCAAGTTATACTGATACAAATTTGCAGGCAATCACTCCTGATGAATTCCGACAGTTGCATGGTATCGATCCATTCACAGGTCAACCTGTTAAGAGTGGTATAATTAGCGTCTCGATTCCGGCAACTACTGTTACTGTGAAGACTACTATCGAACCTACGATCATTCGTGAAATCAAACGTATTCATGTGCCTACAAGAATGATTGCTGCCATCGGTCTACAACCGGGTGATTCAGTCAAACCTGATCGATTCATAACGACTGTAACAGTGCCAGCAAATCTTAAAGTTCACACTGATGGCCGGTTGAGTATACCTCGAACATGTATCAAGTTCAATGGCAAATCAATCGGTACACGACCAGTAAAAGTGTTCGTGCGAGACAATCGTATTGGATTTGAAAGCGTCAAATAATTACATCTGTTGAACGTAAAAATCGTTGATTAATCGTGCATAAGATTAATTAACGATTTTTGTTTGCTCATTTATTATAAGGTGAAACATGACAGTCAGTTTCAAAGATCTAAAAATCAAAAGTGCAATTGCGAGTCAACCGAGACAACTTTCATTACGTTCACAATTAACAGAATTGAAAATGCAACCTGTAATTGTGTTTTGTTTTCCTGGCAGAAGCTTTTCAGGAACATTCTTGAAATGCTGGACTGACACATTACATTTTTGCATGGAAAACGGTATCGACTGTTTGATGATTAATGAATATTCTAGCATGGTTCATTTTTCAAGAACAAAATGTCTTGGTGCTAATGTATTACGTGGCAAAAACCAAAAACCCTTTGACGGCAAATTACTATACACACATTTGATGTGGATTGATTCTGATATGGCTTGGTTTCCACAACAAATCGGACAACTCTTACTAAGAAATGTCGATGTTGTAGCTGGGCTATATACACATGAAGACCGAAACAATTTTGTAGCATACAAGAATTGCAATTTAGATTTGTTCAAAAAGCAAGGCCGATTTGAATCGCTAAAGAGAGACGAAGTTGATGTCGGCGTCCTGGGTGAAAAAGATCTAATTGAAGTTGACTATACCGGTATGGGCTTCATGTTAATTAAACACGGCGTTATTGAATCATTGGAATATCCATGGTTCAGATCTGATTTAAGAATCATTGGTGATGACATTCAGGACATTGCTAGTGAAGATGCATCATTTTGTGCTAGTGTTAAAAGTAAATTCAAAATTTATGTAGATCCGACTGTATTAGTGGGTCATGAAAAATCAATCATAATCAACTAACTATGATAAGACAAACTAGTACTAGAATTCTAGTAATTGATGAAGAATCAAAAAGTAGCATAAAGCGATTAATCAACTATGCTACAGATCACAAAATTGACTTTGCTACTTTACAAGATGTAGTAAACACTAAAAAACCGCCAATTGGTAACTGTCCTGAATACGTGTGCAAATTGTATGATGGTTTTAGAGTAGTATTTTCAATTGAACAACAACCGGACAAAAATTGGTATCGACATTTATCTGTATCGATCAATGATAGAGTAAAACTTCCGAGTGTAGAAGCCGTAGAAATGATAATGACTGAGTTTGGATTTGTCGGTACTATTAAAGACTGTCAATTATGGATAGAGAAAAATTCAATTCCTTCTGCGATTAATCTGCTACAGCAATGTCATGACACAGTTGTGTGATTATTTGTATCAAGGTTCTGGTGGCACAATCGGTGATTTGTTATTATCTTCTCATAGCGTTCGTCATTTAGCGTATTTCCACAAAATATCTGTTGCGATTCCTCAGTCATTACGACAAGAACTAAAAGATCTTTACACTCGACATAAGTTCTTAACTAATATTGAAGAACTTGATGATGCTACTTTCTTTGACTCTACAAAATTCAAGCTTTACGCTGCAAACAAGAACTATTGTCCAATTGTATATTTGAAAGACATTTGGTTTCTAAAAGATATTACATTTTGCAATCTTAATGAATGGTTTGATCTACAAGAAAAACCAACAATAGACTTTAGTAAATGTATTGGCACACATATATGTAGTTCATCAAACTGGAATAGACCTACAATACCACACGTTAAATTATGGTTGCAAAGAATACAAGCATCAAATTTCAAACCATACTTCTTTGGAACAAAGAAAGATGAAGAGTTGTTAATGAGTCTGTATCCTGAAATAAAATCATGGTTTACATTTGAAGAAGATTACTGGCGATTTGGAAAAGATTCGATATTACAGACAATGGCTAATATTTCTGGTATGCACGGATTAATAGTTTTTAGTTCTTGGTCAGCGTATGCTGCAATTTTACAAGGGGTACCAGTAGTAGAATTGTGGAATGAAAGACAATGGCAATTCTATTCACCATTAGTGAATAGAATGCTAGGTGGGCCGGTACACTACGTAGCTGCTTCGTACAAAGAAGAACCTAATCCATACTTATTTACTGAAATTTTTGCAGGACTAAAAAGCCGCTATCAAGCTATTCACTTAGATAGTACATCTCTTTCGAACAATATCGTACATCCAGTGAGCACCTTCAGCATCCTGTTTTTGTTTGCTATACTTGCCAAGTGCATCTGTAGTAGTAGTATAATAATGATCAGTTATCTTTCGTGAAATCGGCGGCCACCAAGGTTCACGCAGATCTAGTGCTCGACCAGCATCTCTAAATCCTGCAAATTCAGGTGGCAAGTATTTAGCAAATTCATAACCATGATGCACATTCAAATAGTCTACAGGAAGAGCATTCATTTCTTCTCTAAATTGCTTTGTACCAACTCGAGGTGAACCAAAAGCAAAACATGAACAAGATATACCTAAATTCTTAGCAGCATCTCTTGCAGCTAAGGCAGCCAAGGCTGATCCTCGTGAATGTGCAACATAGATGACTGGTGGCAGCTTATTATCTTTCCAGATTTCACCAAGTCGACTTTTGCGATCGGGTTTTTGACCTGTTTTGTCTTGTGCAAATCGCTGTAAGTATTCTTGAAATGTTGGTTTGAAATTTAGCCAAGAAGTATAGAAATCGTTATGAATATACCCTTGCTTTGTTGAGTCGTTAGTATATACCAAGTATTTTTCAGGATTTGGATCTTTCAAAGGAAAAGCGTCAAAGTCTCCGATCCAAGCACGCAGATTTTTAGTACCGCTAATCGCAAAGTATAAGCGATCTGCAAATTCAGCTATATAGGCAAAATCTTCGTTGTTTTCAAAGGCAATGTAATTGACTACATCAGTGAACTCTGGAAACTTATCTAAAGGTGGAGTTTCATGTAATCTATGACTAGTAGATTCGGCAAATCTCCAAGCACTTGCTACGGGATTCATGAAAGCTCCTTTGTTTCATTGATGAATAGTTCATCATTAGCTATGAGGTCAAATTTTGTGACTTTGCGTGTGAAATCGCAAGAGTGCGTACTCCAAGAAGCTATATTGCCGATTGCTTGACCATTAATAGTCATAATCATACTACCAAATGCTGTCATATGCTGACTGAATTTAACATATCCATCGTCGTCCAGATATAATGATGATGATTCACTTGCCATGACAATATACTTGACTAATAACTTGTATTCGTTTACTTAAAGTCAATGATGGTTTTTGCATAGTATTACTTAACAATCAACACTTAACGAAAGGGGTTCAGATGGCTGCTACAAAAAAGATTGCCAGTACGTTGATGAACGTACTCGACAATCCTCGCATGCAGGTAATTCTTGACAAGTCAAAGCCTATTCAGCCTGTCGTAGATGACATGTTGAAGTTTTGGAGCTATGATTTGTATACCAGAAATCCTGGTGCGGCGTACACAGATGACGGCGTCTTTGTCGGAACAGATCTTGACCTTATCTGTTTCATGTCTGCACTTGCTGAGCGCGGTGCAGTAATCAACATTCCGAAGTATGAAGGTCGAAGACAAAAGACTGCTGCTGAAGGTGAAGTCATTGTATCGAAAGACAATCGTCATGGAAAGATTCTCTCGGTCATTGCAAACAAAGAAATCTTTTCATTCTCGATTCGTATCAACGATGCAAATGTCATTACAACTGATTCAGTCGGCAACTTCCGAAACTTCATGCTTGTTGATGTTGATGGTACTTGGTATGACGGTTGGAAGTGTATTGAGTTTGTACCGACGGCCAAAGAGAATGATTTCTTGACAAACAACAGTCTTTGGTCAGGAAATTCAGTAGTCTTCAAGAATTTCGTGCATCCCAATCGTTGGATTTCATTCTATGGCCAGTACTACTTCGTCACAAAAGCTTTGCTTGATCGACTTGAAGAAGAAGGCAAGCATATCGAAGAATGTATCGGTCAAATCAAAGCACGTGGCGTGAAGTTGCCTCCTGGAGATGCTGTAGAATGGCCCAAGAAGACAAATATCGGTAATGTCAAGTCAATCATGGTCAAGACCATGGAGGCTGAAATTGACTATCCTGATGTTTACGGTAATTGGTGCGATGCAACCGACGGTCTCTTGCCAAACTTCACTGGCAAAAATGATGTTGATCTTTTGCGAGCAATGTATGCTCGGAAGAAAGAAATCACGTACTCATTGATTCCGAAACTTCGAGTTGCTACAAGGGCAACAGAGTATGCGTTCTTCAAGTATGGTGATGAAGGTAAGAAGATGCCGGCTTGGATTGAGAATGCAAAGTGGGAACCTGGGTTTGTCCAGAAGGGCAAGCGAAAGGAATGGAATCGATTAGTGTTTGTCAAAGGAATTTCTCTCAGATACCGCATTTGGGAGAAATCAGAACAAGTCGCAGCTGACTGAGTTTCTAGTGAATGTTTGAGAAGCTGGGCGAGTAATCGTCTAGCTTTTTTTATGTTGAGATTCTGAAAAATCTTTTGATAACTCTGCTATTCAAACGGAGGAGATTATGAACGAAGAAAAAATGATTCAAAGTATAGTCAAGACAGCTGCAGAATTGATTTGTCCTGATTGTGGTTATGAATGTAATGACGGTGAACCTGAAAATGACTTGATTAAGTGCCCTAATTGCGGTGAATTCATGTACAAAAAAGCTGATTTAGATAGTGCTATTTTCAAAACTGCAAATTCAAAAAAAGGTTTTGTGACTGATATTGAAAATGATACAGTTAGCAATAACAATTTCAGAAAAGTATTGTATACTGGTAAGTATAGTCAATTAGTGTTAATGTCTCTCGGGCCGAATGAAGACATTGGTAGCGAAGTTCATAAGGATACAGATCAGTTCTTTAGAATAGATGAAGGTTCAGGCAAAGTTGTCATCAATGGTATTGAACATAAAATCAAGAATGGGTCAGCAGTTGTTGTGCCTGCAGGAGCGCAACACAATGTTGTAGCAGATGCAAATGGATTAAAACTTTATTCAATCTATTCACCGCCGCACCATGCAGATAAGACTATTCACGCAACTAAAAAAGATGCAGAAGTTGCTGAAGAGCAATTTGATGGACAAACCACAGAGGAGTAATCATGAAAGCAATTGTGAACATGCTGAAGAAATTGCTGTCAATTTTCAAGACCAAGAAAAAGGCTGCTGAAACAGAGACACCTGAAACTAAAAAGTAGAGATAAAAATGGACTCTAACTTCAGCAATTCATTACAATTGATTTTGACGTTTGAAGGTGGCTATTCTAATGATCCTACAGATCATGGAGGAGCTACAAACAAAGGCATAATTCAGACTGCATACAATACATATAGAACATCATTACGATTGCCGACACAGTCTGTACAGTATATTTCAGATGCTGAAGTTAGAGACATTTACTACAAAAATTATTGGTTAGTTGCAAAGTGTGATAAATTGCCTATAGGAATTGACACACTGCATTTTGACACTGCAGTAAATGTAGGACCGACTCAAGCTGCAAAGTTTTTGCAGCGAACTGTTGGTGTAAAAGATGACGGTGTAATTGGCAGCCAAACGTTGGCAGCTGTTAATGCAGCTGTTTCAAAAACTGTAATTAGAAAGTATTGTACATCCAGAGTAAATTTCTATATTGATTTAGTTGTAAAGGATGTCTCGCAATTGAAGTTTCTTAAAGGTTGGATTAGTCGAACAATGTCATTTATTTGAGACTGAATTATGAGACACTTAGCAACTATACAATCTGAATTTTTGAAAATTGCTCGAGATTGGGACGACTTAACATACGAAGAACAGAAGTCGTATTTGGATAGACATCCGCAAAGTAAACGAAAGATAACTACAAAGCCCGGTGAATCTAAAGTAAAATCTGCAGATCAAATCATTTATTTATTAGTGCCTAAAAAATATAATGGCAATTGGCAAGAAGCGTCAAATACTAAAGATGTTACAGTTGTCGCAGATGGCGAGTCATTGACTGAAGAAGAGTTAAATGACACACAGAAAGAATATGATGCAGATTTAGTTCGAGTTAGCGCAAGTGAAGCTAAGAAATTTTTTAGAGATCAAGAACGTGCAGAACGTGTAACAAAATTTGATGATGGCAAACCTGTAAAACAGTATTTGCTAGATCAAGAAATTAGTTATGTAGAGTCAAAATTAAAAAAGCTTATTGAAATGCAAGCACCGGACGTTATAATTGAACAGACAAAGAATAGACTTGAAGATGCAAAATCAGGACAGCTTGCAATTAAAAATATTGACAACTATGATGGTGAACTTATAGATACAATAGAAACTGTTGTTGGGCGTGGTGGTAGAAAGCATACTAAGATAACGACAAAGTCTGGTAAGATTTTCGGTATTTTTAATGGTATGTATTCGACATTCGCTGCGGATTGGAAAAGTTAATACATATTTGATATCACAGTAAAAAGTATGAAACATTTTTCAGCAATATCGTCAGAATTTGCAAAAATTGCTATTGGATGGCAAGATTTGTCAGAACAGACTCAGCGAGAATACTTGCAACAACATCCAAAGTCAAAACGCCATTTGCAACCACGACAACCAAAAGAGTTATCTTTAAGCTTTGCGCGACTAGATCCATCTGATTTGAAGCGTTCATTAGATGAAATGGCTGCAAAATATTTTGACAAAAATGAAATCGATATTGATACTCATTATTCATCTTACTATATGCAAGATCCTAACTGGAAATCATACGCAACAATAAAGATACATTCTGCTGATAAGCAAAAAGTTAGAGATTTCAAAGCCGATTTAGCAGAATTCAAACGAGAGAGGAAGAATCAGTATGTTTAAGTTTATTGCTCAGATTCAAAATGAATTCATGAAGTTTGCTCGTAGGTGGGAAGATCTACCTTATGAGTACCAGGTTGGTTATGTCCGGCGTCATCCTGATACACGACGTAAAGTAACTGCTCCTCCTACACCGACATCACCTACGAGTGGTCTCAAAATTCACACACCTTCACGTGGTCATGCTCATCCTATTCTCGATCTATTACGAAGCACTACAAACGCATCGACTGATAAGCCGATTGAACGTAAGTATTTGACAATGCGAGAAGGAACAGCTAACAAATTTCATTATTTCGTAGTATTTCCTACAAAAGACGGTCAGTTCGCTGCTGCAAATGCTTATGGTCGAATTGGTTACGAACCAAAAGCTATAATGTTTGCAAAAGGCCCAAGTGAACGCGCAATTATTAATGAAATGAATGAAAAATTCGAGAAGAAACTGAAAAAAGGCTATCAACAAAGTAAGATGTCAGAAGAAGATTCAACTCCTGTAAGTAGTCATTCTGTCCCTGCATCTGGTCTAAATATATATGAAAGAGCTGACATGCTTGATCGACAGCGGACACCTACAAATTCAGAACAGTTACTTAAAGATGTTCTCAAGGAAAATAAAAGACTTCGCAAAATGCTTGAATCTCGTCGTGAATCAATGTAACAGATAGCTGTAAATCTTTGGCTGAGATCAGTAAAGGATTTATTAAATATGATAGATCCTTTTTTTATGTGGAGTAATCGATGATATTTTTACATTTCAAAGAAGAACATTTGATAGGAGCAGTCAAAGAACTATTTGTACCGCTTAATAATATCATTCAATATTATACTTTAATCTCAGACGAAGCAACTCATTTTCGACTCTATTACACTGTATCAAACGAACACGATTCTATAAATTTAACATTAGAAGGTTACAACTTCGTTAAAGATGTAACAGGCAAGCTTTGTATGGTTATTGATTCACCATTTTTTGTTGATGAAAAAGTCATTAATAAATTTCAAGCAATGAATGGATGCAAACATGAGAAAACTAGCAACAGTACAGCAAATTGAAGAAATTCAACCTATTGAAAATGCTGATGCTATTGAAAAGGCTCGCATCAAAGGTTGGTGGGTTGTAGTCAAAAAAGATCAATTCAAAATTGGTGACAAATGTATCTACTTTGAGATAGATAGTTTGCTGCCCATTATTCCGCAATTTTCTTTCTTGTCAAAAGGTCAGTCTCTTAAGAAGTCAATTGAAGATGGGAAAGAGATCACTGGATTTCGTCTCAAGACGATCCGGCTCAGGAATCAAATATCACAGGGTTTGATCATGCCATTGTCAGAATTTCCTGAAGTCACGGTGCTTGACATTGATACGGATGTTTCAGAATTATTGAATATTTTCAAATATGAACCGCCGATTCCTGTTCATTTAGCTGGCGATGTCAAAAATCAATTTCCTGGATTCTTACCAAAAACTGATGAAGAGAGAATTCAAACTTGTCCTGAAATACTTGAAAAGTATAAAGGTTGTCGATTCTATATGACATCTAAGGTTGATGGTTCGTCAACCACGATTTTCAAACATGAAAATGAATTTGGTGTTTGTAGTCGAAATCTTGAAATGAAAGAAAACGAAAATAATGCTTTTTGGAAAATGGCATATAGATATAATTTGAAAGAGAAATTACCTAATGAGTTTGCAATTCAAGCTGAGTTAGCGGGCGAGGGAGTGCAAGGTAATCCACACAAACTAAAAGGTGTTGACATATTTGTGTTTTATGTATTTGATATTATCAAGTATCAATACTTGAAACTAGATGATATGCTAGCGTTTGCAAAAGACCTGGGACTAAAGACAGTACCGGTTATTGATGACAACTTTATACTCAATCATACTTGTGACGAGATATTAGCGATGGCTAATATGAAAAGTCCGTTGAATCTTAATGTCATTCAAGAGGGCATTGTATTCAGACTGTATGATAGCACAGAAAAAATCACATTCAAAGCTATTAGTAATGAATATTTGCTAAAATATGGAGAGTAATGATGGTTACTGAACGATGGATTTGCAATGAATGTCAAGCGCTTGCAAAGTTGAAGTGACATCCAACAGGACCTGCTAATGATTCTCAGCGATTCTATCCGCACTGTATTTGTGGTAAAAAGAACATTCCAGAATCACGTTATTCAAGTTGGCGACGGCGACGGCAACCAGAAGGACAAAAATCGTGATTGACATTTTCATGACGAGTTGGCACCGACTTTGCATGACTAAAATAGCAGTTTATGAGATTCGTACGAGAACAGCGATGAACTCGTATAGACTTCATATTTGTGACAATGGCAGTGATATTGGCATTCAAAGTGAACTCATTAACATGCTTAATGATGGAGTGATTACTAGTCTATTGCTTGATTCCAGAAATACAGGCTGTACATACAATAAGGGTATTTTTCACGCTATGGCTGATGGTCCGTATTATATCGTAACTGACAATGATATTTATCCGCCAGACTTGACTCCTGATTGGTTGACTCAAATGATTGAGATTATGGATCGTCATCCAAAACTTGCAATGTTGACACCGTCATTTCCGCCATTGTATTTAATGGAACCCAATTATTCTGATGGAGAAGTTGTTTTTTGTAAAGCAGTAGGAAATGCTTTCAAAATGATAAGACGTGAAGCAGTGCCTCAAATGGACTGGCCGCTTTATCATTATGGTGATGACGGTGAATTATCACGAGCTGTGCAAATGACAGGATGGCAAGTAGGATTTTGTAAGAATATCTTTTGTAAACACGCCGGTCAAACAAAAAATTGGGGTTACAATGAAGCAGAAGTTGCTCTAGACCCAAGAAAGTCCGGATATGGTGCGCCGTATATTTCAGAATGTGACCCTAAAACATATGAACCTGTTAATCCGATTGATAAGTGGCAATAACTGCTTGAAAAGGAGTACCAATGACAATTTTTATTGTAGTGATTATCTTGATTGTTGCAAGTTTGTGTGCAATCATTGAAATCGGTTTTGGAGACCTCTGGATCAAAAATAAAAAAGATGAAAAAAAGTGGTCACGATCAACGCATGATCTTAATGAACGATTTCCTATGGGTTCATATACTGCCATTCGATCTATAGATTATGCTTTTATTGCTGTAGATGCTGGAGCTGTCTGTAAAATTGTTGATTATAAAGCGCATGAATTGAAGATTGAATTTGATTTAGGAAATCACTTGCGAGTTATTTATTGGATTAGTGAAGAGTTGTTTGCTTCAAGTTTTAAGCTGGCATAATTATGAATAAATTTGATATTGCAGTTGGTAATGAACCAGAAAAACTAGTTCGAACTGAAGCTCGAACTAATTTAGATATTGCTCAAGAAATTGCAACTAAGATATCTGACTATTTAGGTTTTGACGTCAATTCACTAATAGATAACACTGATAGTGTAATTTTTGGTGGAGCCACTAGAGATGCGCTTGCTGGTTTAGATATTCATGATGTGGACATTATGGCACTACCTCAAGCTTGTCAAGTTCTTAGTAATAGATTAATTGATCGTGGATTTAGACGTATATATTGTTACACTCCTGACATAGCAAGTCTATACATTGGTATGTCATTAATCAACGAACCATTGACATTCATTAATAATGATGACAAGCTTGTACAATTGATACGACCAAGGGTTAGATTTGATACTAGCGACAATTATTTAATTATAGACCCACTGACTCAATTGCGAACATGCTTGTCAAGCGTTGACATGTCATCATCAGGTGTGACATATTCAACTAATGTGATTGTTTCAAGATTTTGGTCAGGAATGCAAGGTGAATGCACTGATTGGAGTCGAGTAGCTGAAGTGTGTGCTGATGCAATAGAACATTGTCGACATCGACAGTTTAAAGTTTTGCCAGATAATGCGTTTCATCAAAAGAATCGAATTAATCATCGAATAGCGAAATTAACTGATCGCGGTTGGAAAAAAATTGTCGACGTTAGCAGATACATTTGATGGAACTCTCAGTAGTCTCATAGAAAGAGTCAGAACTTATGGCACTTGATGCTGCAGGACATACGTTACTCGGGCCGCAGCCATTGACTAAAGAAGAATTTGATGCACAAGTTAAAGATGCTATGGCAAAGATTGAATCTTTATCATGCAGTCGAGTTGTTCTTCCAGATTTTGATATTGTAGAAAAGCGAGTAGTAGCTTCTCTTGTGCAAGAAGGTTATGAAACAGTCGACATTGCGATTGCTCGACGTACTCATACTATTATAGGTGAAATATTACAAGAACAGCAATTAAACATGTTCAAATAAATACTTGTTTGATATTCGCAAAATTAACACGCGAGATCATTGAGTCAAAGGAGGCGATTTAATCACAAGAAAATAACAGTTTTAGACAACATAAACAAATCAACAATCACTAATTAATGGAGAATTTGACAATGCCTAAGGTGTACGTAGGAAACATCCCGTTTACAGCAACAGATGAAGAAATTCGCAATTTGTTTACACAGTGTGGTAATGTTCAGTCAGTCAGCATTGTTAAGGACCGTGAAACAAATCGTTCACGCGGCTTTTGCTTTGTTGAGATGGAAGACATTACAAAGGCAATTACAGAACTGAATGGTAAAGACTTCAATGGTCGAAACATTGTTGTCAATGAGGCTCGAGAAAGAGAGCGTCGACCATTCCAGGCAGGTGGTAGTGATCCTTCTTATCAAGGTGGCGGAGATCGCGGTAATCGTCGGCCACCTCAGCAGTTCAATCGTGACAGGAATGATCGCGACGCAAGATATTAATCGCATCTGTGACTGAGCGTGAAGGGAGGACATCGTTCCTCCCTTTTTTTGTCTATTGACTTTATAGCGGCACATATATTTAGCCAAAGGAGTAATATATGAACCATGTCACGACTATTCAGTCTGAGTTTATTAAAGAAGCACGTAAATGGAAAGATTTGTCGTATGAAGATCAAAAGGGATATCTGAAACGTCATCCTGGTTCAAAACGTAAGATTACTGCTAAGCCTGAAAGCGGTCGTCAAGAAAAAGATGATGAAAGTAAAAAAGAGAGAAAAGAAAAACCGTCATCTAACAATTTGCTTGAAAAAATTGTAAAAGACAAAAGTCATAGCGAACTAAAAGAAGAAATTACAAAACTACAAGCAAAAATAGACGCTCGTAATGAAGCTGCCAGACGACGTGAACAACGTGCTCACGGTGATCTTGATGGTACTGCTTTTGAAATGGCATATGATAGAAATAGACCTTCAGAAATCAAGATAAGTTTGATCAAACACTATTTGGAGCACGGGTCTAAGCCATTGCCAAAAGAGCTTCAAGAAGAAGTAGATAGAATGCAAGAAGATGAAGCTTATAAGAGTGAACACAAAGAAAAGCGTCAAGAAGAAAAAGAAAAGTATGCTGATCTAGTCGGTAAAGTGATTACTTGGAAATCTAGGAAAAATTTCGGAAAAGAAATGTCAGCACGTGTAGTAAGTGTTAAAGCAGGAAGACAAGGTATTAAGGTAAAGACTGATACAGGTTGGAGAGTACCTGTAAGTTTGATAACTAAGTCAACAGAGCCGCCAAAGGGTGAGAAAAACAAGGAACTTGTTACAGCGAAAGATTTGATAGGTAAAACAGTTTCTTGGAAAACAAAATACAGACCGGGCGAATGGAAATCTGTACGCGGTGTTCCCGGTGCAAGAATGCAACGGTCAGCTCCTCCCGGATATGATCCTGCAAAAGGAACTGCTAGTGGTAGAGTTGAATCTACCAAGGGTTCAAAGGTAGTTGTTGGTAGTTGGAGAATACCACTGCCATTGGTTTTAGATGTTGATGGCAAAAAGTTTGAAAAGTGGAAATAATGAATCACTTTGCAACAGTTCAATTTGAGTTCATTAAAGAGGCTGGCAAGTGGAAAGATTTGTCGCGAGAAGATCAAAAAGCATATTTGAAGCGACATCCGAAGTCTAAGCGTAGACTAACTAAACGCGAAAAACAGAAAACTGAAGTTAAACCTAATGGCTATTACACGTCTGTTAAGCCATTTGATGAACATGAGTCTTTTGGTTTGAAAATGACTGATGATCCCGTAGTTGCAATTTTCAAAAATCCATCAAATTATGAAATGAATGAAGAGTTTAGCAAGAAAAAGTCAGCAAGAGGTCTTATAGATGACAAAGGCGACATTTACTTATGGGATGGTGATGTTGATCATAAGCACATTACTCCTGAATTACCGGAGTTTTACAAAAAGAAGATCATTCCAATTGATATGGATCTTATAAATAACAAATGGACAGTTCATGTATCTGAATGGTCATTTAGTACAACTTCATATTCAAAAAATGACTTAGAAAACATGCACGATATTTTAGAAAAAAATTCAACTGTTAAAGCAAATAAATGGACTACACGGGACAAATAATTATGAAATATGGTTGGAAGCCTGATTTGCCAGACTATAGAGACTTCAAATATATGGTCACTGCTCCTATAGAGCTGCCGCAAATTATTGATTTAAGATCAAAGTGTTCTAAGATTGAAAATCAAAGTGTCGTTGGTAGTTGCACAGCTAATGCACTTGTAGGAAATTTAGAATATTTAGAGAATTTAAGTCAATCAGATTTTGTAGATCTATCAAGACTATTTGTATATTACAATGAAAGAGCATTGGAAAATTCTGTTGACTCAGATAGTGGTGCACAGTTACGAGATGGCATTAAATCACTTGCTAGTCAGGGAGTTTGTTCAGAAGATATTTGGCCATATATTCCGCATGCGTTTGCTAATAGGCCTACAGATCAATGTTATCAAGAAGCTCTAAATAGAAAAATCAGTTTGTATTTGAGACTAAATTCGTTGAATGATATGTTGAAGTGTTTGACTGAAGGTTATCCATTCGTATTTGGATTTTCCGTATACAATTATTTTGAAAGTCAAGAAATGGCAGTTACTGGTATATTGAAGATGCCATTGCAAAGTGATAGATTACTTGGTGGTCATGCAGTAACGGGAGTAGGGTTTGATCAATCGACAAAAATGCTATTGGTTAGAAATTCTTGGGGTGAAAGTTGGGGTATTGACGGCTATTTCTGGATGCCATTTGAATATGTTGAAAATAGAGATTTGTCAGATGACTTTTGGACTATCAGAAAATGAAACATTCAGCTGTAATTCATCGGGAGTTTGTAAAGATAGCTGTTCCAGAATGGTGGAAAAGACTATCTTTTAAAGAGCAGCGACAATATATTTCTACACATCCTAAGACTTTGTTGAGATTGTATCGTTCAAAGGATCAATTACGAAATGTGATTAAAGACAATTTGAAGAAATTACCGTTTATAAAAGACATTCAATCAAATACAGATTTTTACAATAATCCGCAACTTTTAGCTAGTACAGATAAAAATGATCCACGTACTACCAGATTGTTGATTAACATGAGTCCTGAACACTTTGAATTTGCTAAGATACATGTTAATGAAAAAGATAGAGGAAAAAATTACTCAACTCAATTGATTAAAAGTGTTCGTGATGCAATAATTAATAGTAATAATAAAGATGTCCCAGTGTATGTTTCTGAGCCAAGAAATCAAGAGTATTGGAATCACATAAAATCTAAATTTCCTGAATTGAATTGGAGAATGTAATGAAACATTTTGCGCAAATTCAAGCAGAGTTTTCGAAGTTAGCATGGTTCAATCCATACTTAACGTTTGAAACGCATATTACGGGACAGAAGTTTATTCATCCAGTAACAAGAAATCGAGTAGATTTTCATTCGTTGCCAAAGTCCATGCAACAAATGGCTCTAGATTATTATAAAACCTAAAATAGGAAGGAAAATAAATTTTATATATATCACAAATCAAAGTTATTGCAATTAACATAACTGTTCTTTAACATAATAGGAGGAAACCATGGCCATTTACAACAATGTGACAAAAAATGACATCCAGCAATCAGCGTGTGGAATATCCAATGAGATTGAGAGAGCTATGATTAGATGGAAATATTTTGCTGACAAACTCAATACAATTTCAGCAGAAGATTTGACTGCATTAGGTTTTGATTCTACCTTTCAATCCTATTTAAGCACTTTACGGGTTGCTATTCTCAATTTGGAGCTAAGATATCGTAATCAAGCTCCTCTGAACTCGGATGATCCATCCTATGTAGTTAAGCTATTTTCACAACTTAATGTGATATAATTAATGGCTATTGCATTTGTAAATAGCGCAGTTGCCTTCGATGCCAGCAGCTCTACTACTATTGCCTGTGCTGCATTTAGTGTAACTACTGGCAACACTATTGTTGTAAGTATTGCCAGTTATACTCTTGGAGGTTACAAGACTGTAACTGGGATAACAGATACTGCAGGAAATACTTATACAATATGTGGTGCAGGTTATAATTCGGATAGTAATAGAGACATGGAAATATGGGTAGCTACTAACATAACTGGTAATGCTTCTAATGTAGTTACAGCCACATTTTCTGATACTGCATCTAATAGACATATAGCTGCTTGCCAATACTCTGGTTTAGCTACAAGTAATGTTTATGATGCCGGGAGTACTGGTAAAGAAGAAACTTCTGTTACTACAGATCATACTACTAATACCGCTGTAACTTCAGTAGCTGATGAAGTAATTGTTGGTTGGTTCAACTTGGGAAACTCTTTGCCCTACGCTTATTCTGCTTCTTCACCATATACAATAAGAGCGACTAATCCATTCGACTATTATTCCTGCGTGGTAGACCAAATTGTATCCTCTACGGGTACTTATTCGGTTACTGTGAGCACTTCTTCTACAAATAAAAAAGTCTCTATAGCAAGAACATTCAAAATGCAAGCAACGTATGCTCATTCCTTCTGTGTGGTTTGGATTGCTTAAATCTAGATGGGAACAAACTCAGAAAAGTAAAATTCTAGACAGAATTCGTGAAACAGCTACAGCTGTACGTGAACCAGCATACGCTTAGAATCTCGCAAACATGACTTTTAGGCCTACATAACCTGCGGGCTTTTTTTTTGTGAATTGCCAAATAAATGGCTTTCTGCTTCAATGAACACAACTTACGCTAATATATGGCGAGGCCATGATTATTAAGACTTGACAATCTTAGTAATCAAAATTGATTAGTCTATTATACAGTATTGTTGATAAAAAAGGTAAGAGGAGGACATTATGGATGCAAACCGATCTTGTAGAAATTGTTCGTACGGATCTCTATGCTATACTGCAGTTTCAATTGAGCAGATATTAGACAACAGCTCTAATTTCATTGCTATAGACAAAAGTGATAATCTACTTGCGAGCGTAGATGACATTATGATTACTGTAGCAAATGCTTGTTCAAATTGTGATTGTGATACTGCTTTGAAAAACGACTTGACTATCCAATCTGAGCAGGTCAATGACACTTCAGATACTGAAGATTTTGACATTGAAAAAATACCACATTTCATGACATCGATTGAGAATGATGATGAACGACAAGATCAAAAAAGCGATGGAGTTCTCTAATAATAACATGAAAAAAATCGTATGTTATGCTACGTGTATAAGACGACAAATTTAATTACTAAAAAAATCTATATAGGCAAACGATCACGTAAAAATAATAGGTTTGGTAAAAACTATTTTGGTTCAGGAAAGATTATAAGCGCAGCGATAAAAAAATATGGCATTGAAAACTTTACTAAAGAAGTTATTGAATATTGTGAAGTTAAGCTATTAAATGAAAGAGAGAAATATTGGATAGCTTATTTTAATTCTACTGATAAAACTATTGGTTACAATATAACAAATGGCGGTGACGGAGGATACACGGGCCCAGCTTGGAATTTAGGCAAGTCATTATCTGAAGAACATAGAAGAAAAGTATCTGAAAACCATGCAGACATAAGTGGTATTAATAATCCTATGTATGGTAAAAAACATACAGAAGAATCAAAATTAAAAGCTGCTCAAACAAGGCGCGAAAATCCGTATAAGCATACAGAATCAGCTAGACGACGAATGTCACAACGAGGTACAGGTGAAAATAATCAAAATTCAAAATTAACAAATGAAATTGTAATGTCAATTAGAAATGATCATAGTACTTTGTCATTAAGTAAAATTACTAAAAAATATAATATAAAGAAAGCATACGCGTGGAAAATAATAAAAAGAATTACGTGGAAGCACATATGATTACGTAATGCAACAGACCATGTGGGATCGATTAACTGAATTACTAACATAAGGTCATCAATGTATAATAGCAATCATCTGATGTATGACACTGTTGCAGGTATTTTAGTGCACACTAAGAACCTTGTACTGTTTCATGAACTGGTTGATGAACGACGTCGATTAGGTTATGTTAGTGGTCTACGATTGAATGAATTTATCGTACTTGGAATGTACAATTTAGATACGTGTGGTAATTGTGATCTTATAGTTCCTGCCATTGTTGATTTGCCGCCAGTCATTGAAAAATCAGAATGGCGCAATCTATCGAATATTGATTCTCTTACAAGTCACACTTGTATGTGTATAGCACCTGTCAATAAAACTTGCGCATTTTGTAATCACGAATGGACAATGTCAAATGTTTGTGATGTAATCGCAGAGTCTTCGAGTGAAATGATTGAGTATGACCAAGTTATTAAATGTCTGGGTCACAATTCATCTATTGCACAAATAAAGACAATGGTTGATGCTCGTCATCCACATTCAAAAACTTTTTTACAAGAAACTTTTTTGCAAAATGACAAATTCATTGATTTGACGAATGTCAGTAAGAGTGATAAATATATACTTCATAAAAATAGTCATGGTTGGGTCGGTAAAAACGAAGGAATTACAGACGCATACGTAATGCAGCGCGGTGATAAAGTATGCTATGAAACGCTCACATATTTTCATAAATCTTGTTATAAATTGAAAATTGAAATTGATAGCAAGCAAAAGTTTCGAAAAATGTTTAGTGATGCAGGACTTGATATTGGTGTAATGATATCAGTACCTAATGAATATTGTTCTTGCGAAAGATGTACCGATTGGTTCGTGATTTCAGCGAATGGACTTGACTTTAAGATTGGCTGGAGAAAACGCGTTATCCATATAGAATGCGACAAAGTTGATTTTGAAGCTCTATTTGCAGAAGAAAAAGTCACGAAGAGTAAACACTTGATTCACGCATGGGGATACGCTTCAGCTACAGAATATTTGAAAAAAATCAGTGCCACATTATCATGAAATACATCCTCAAGTCAAACACAGATCTTTATATTGCTGAATGTTGTCCTGAAGACGGAATGATTCATTTAGTGTCAGATTACAAAAAAGCTGCTGTGTTTTTCAAAGTCGATGCAGACCTCATAAAAGGATACGCTGAAGACAAAGTAGGTTGTAAGTTCTCCATTTTAGATGTCTAATCTTTGCGATTCTAATTGACTATCACAATATGAAAACAAATTGTGATATCAATTCTATGCAAAAGTCACATCTTTACATCAACGGCTTCCCTTCACATTTTCGAAAAATTAAAGATGTTCAGCGAAGAATTTCACTGACCATTGATTATTGGCAATGTTTTCTGAAGAGTAACAAGCATGTCAAACAAGACTCATTAGTCAAAGAGTTACTTTGTATTTGTAATTCTACGAGTACATCATGTAAACACGAGATTTTTGCGCTAGAAGACATTTGTCAATGCGTTAAATGTAGCGAAATATTTTTCCGAACCTACGAAGTACCGCCGACTGACATCAACCCAAGAGGTTAACAATGACACCTGTTCATGGATTTCTGGCTCAAGAAGGCTTAGCAAGTAATCTTGCGCTTCACGTTGGACTGTCAAACACATTTGCAAAATATCAAGGACATGACACGCTTAGCATTGCATTTGCACAATCATTGCTATGGACAGCACATGCTCATAACAATGATGGCTTCCTTGACTATGCTATACCGTTTTTTGAGTCAACTGCATTGGTGAGTGACAGTGAAGTATGTCGACATTCAATGCGTGGCGGCCCTGATACACTTGCAACTACGTTAATTAATCTTCGACATTTCAAGAATGATTTGAAGGTGCCAGATTTTCACACTTGTTCTGCTATGGATTTTGTCAAATTTCAAAAGCGAGCATATGCTGTGATAGTCTATGGTAAAACATCCGGTACTATCACTTACATTGGACCGTGGTTGTTCTTGGGTCCCATGAAGATAATTCTATGTTCCGAACAAAGACTATGGAATGATCCTGATATCGATACTTTGATATTACCATCTGGCATTGAAGTCATTCGCGGTATAAGGATTCTGCTACGTGACACAAATCTCATTACTTCATTGGTACCAGAAGATTTGGTTGAGATTGAAGGCGACATTTTTTCGGGTCATGCAAGAGACTGTATGATCAACAATCAGCTTAAGAATATTGCAGTAACAGCAAAGTCAACAGTGTTGCATATCAATACTGCTTGTCAGTTATTGGGTATGGGAGAAATTTCACTACCGTGAGGACATTATGGACACTTATCAGCCGATGACAAATTTGCTTGACAGCGTTCGACAGTTGTTTCCCATGGAAATTTGTCCTTGGGACGATTACTACATGCGAATGGCGCAGTCAGACTTCTTTCTTGATCGTCATAAACTCAAAGCGTCAAAGACATATTTCATTAGAAAAGCACCGTTTGGCGGATCATTCGCACATCTGGGAGGACTAACAGCTTTTCTTCGCACACTGAAAGATTTTTACTTTGATGAAACTGTAGTATCTGCTCTTTTAGATCAAGGTTATGCAGCTGAATTTGTGAATTACTTGCATGAACAACATTGTCAGATTGATGTTACAACGTATGCTATTCCAGAAGGTTCGATCTTTTTTCCAAACGAACCGGCAGTCATAATTGAAGGTTCGTTGCTGGATGTTAGAATCGCAGAAGGCATGCTCTTGTCAAATGTGAATTACCCATCACTATCAATGACAAAATGGGCTCGAGTTGTTCAGGCTGCTGGTCAAGGTTCAACAATGGAATTTGCTCGTAGACGAGCACAAGATCCATTACGTACGTCACTGTATGCACATCTTGCAGGGATAAATATCAGTAGTAATGGTGAATTACGGCGAGGAATTGATGCGACTATAAGAGGTACGATGGGTCATGAATGGATTCAGAGTTTTGGTGATGAATTTGATTCATTTGATAAATGGCTTGAAATCAATCCTAATAGACCTGTACTTTTGGTTGATACTGTCAATACTCTCAAGTCAGGATTGCCAAATGCTATCAAGGCTTTCAACAAGCACTGGCAAAGAATTAAAAGTGTAGGAGGCAAACCAGGAATCCGTAATGATTCTGGAGATTTAGCCTATATCACTATAGAAGAACGATTAGCACTTGATGCTGTTCGTGTCAATGGTGACAATACCGGACTATCTGATGTGTTGATTTATCAGACAAATGATCTTGACGAGTATCTCATTGAAGACATTCGACAGCAAATTTTTACAAATGCATCAAAAGCAGGTCTTAACGCTGAATCTGTTATTCAACGAATTGTTTGGGCTTGTGGCACACAGCCTGGAACATGCGCAGATCAGCCAAGTCTTGGTGGTGTAGCAAAGTTGTCTACTATAGAGCATTGGGAAAAAGAGCGAGCAGTTATAAAACTTGCTTATGATCATTCAGGAAAAGTTAGTATTAAGACCAGTATTCCTGGTTCAAATCGATCAACGTGGCTACGACATAAAGATACTGGTGAGATATTTGATTGTCTTATTCATGACAGAAATGAAGATGTGACAAAATGTGCAACTGCTCAACATCCTGATGATGAATCAAGTCGCATCATATTACAACACATGACAGATATTGAATACATTCATCGTCAGAAAGTAGCATTCAAAGATTGTTGTATACAACCTGAGTTTATGCCAAATGTCAAGGACATTATAGCATTGGTTAAGAAAGAAGAAGGCATGTTGCACTGGACGATGAAAAGATTGAAAAGTCCGCATACGATGAAAGTAAGTTTGTCTGAGCAAGTGTTTGAATTGCGCAAGAGATTGATTTTCAATAAGCAACTTATGGATAAGTAATTTTCAAAGCATTAGGTAAATAGCTTTTCTTTGGAGGTTATATGTTTACCGAATTTGATAAAGTAGTTCGTTGCCTTGCGGTGGAGTTGCCCGATGCCGTGTATGCTGATGTTGTTGCGAAGTACGGCAAACTCAAAACTGATGTGGAGCAACTTACATCCACCAATGCAAGAGATGCCATTCTAGTACTGCGCGACATTGTAGCAGCAGCTAATTCTGGTAGTCTTTGCCCTACATCTATATCCGTGAAATGTGCACGAGAAGTACTACAGGCAATCGATGCATAGACACAGTTGTTGCATATCATCGTATGTCGGCATGTCATATTAACACAAGGAGATTAGAATGAAAACAGCAACAATTAGTTGTAAAGAGATTGTTGATGCTATTGAAGATCTCACAAATATGAATCGTTCTATGGAACGTTACTTGGATGTTCAATGTGCATTTCAGCGTTCAAACGATAAATGTGATCTTTCATGTGTCTCGACGGTAGAACAGAAAGCATGAAAAAAGGGGGAGATAAGCTGCTGAAACACGCAGTTGCGGGCGATGCCCGGTAGCCCCCATAATATCAATATGATGTTTAATTCCTGTGCCTTGAACGGTGTACGAAAGGAGAATGTCTTGGTTTCTACATCCTTGGTGCTTGGGATGAAGAAATGATTCTATTGTCAGAATTATAGCAATGATATGAACATCGAGTTTTTCACAACGTCTATAACACGAACTACAAAAATGTATGGTTCAAAAAGAACTGACAGAGTCGTTAATCATATTTATGAAGCAACTTCAGAGATACAAAACTCTGTCGTCTGCAGAAGAAGTCAAACTGGCAAAAGCAGTTCGTCTTGGAGATCCTAAGGCTCTGAAATTACTTATTGAGTCAAATTTGAAGTTTGTTGTGTCTGTTGCGATGAACTATCAAAACCAAGGTCTATCTTTACTTGACCTTATACAAATGGGCAATATAGGACTGATACGAGCTGCTAAACGATTTGACGAACGAAAAAATTTCAAGTTCATATCTTACGCTGTTTGGTGGATACGACAAGCTATTTTGCAAGGACTCGCTGATCATTCAAGGCCTGTTCGAGTTCCTATCAATCAAATTACAAAGATTGTTAGAGCAGTTAATACTCGTGACAGATTGGAAAGTACGCTTCAAAGAGCGCCGTCACAAGATGAAATAGAAATAGAAGTTGAATCTGAAATTGGGTCTATATTACCGTTACTTGCTAAACCATATTATCTAGATGCTCCAATAAGTGATGCAACTTACGGTCATGATCTTTTGGGTGATTCTAGTTTTGTAGATGAAGTTGAACAAAATAGTTCAGAGAAGCACGCGCGTGAGATCTTGAACACTCTTTCAGACAAACATCGAGATGTATTGACGTGGTACTTTGGGTTTGATTGCGTACCACAAACGTTGGATGACATTGGTCAAAAGTTGAATGTCACTCGTGAAAGAGTTCGACAGATTAAAGAGAGAGCATTAGAACAACTCAGAAGTGAAAATAGATTTATTGAAAAATCCTGCAAGTAACTGCTACTTCATCTTCATGAAATTTCTTTTGATAATTCAACATTGTTTGTAAGCTAAGTCTAAAATCGCAGGAGTCTAAATATGAAGCATTTAGCTGTTATTCAGACAGAGTTTGTTAAGCAAGCTCGTAAGTGGGATGATCTTACAATTGATGAGCAAAAGCTCTATCTTAAAAAGCATCCTGGATCTAAGCGCAGAGTGACTGCAAAGCCTGAAAAAGCTAAAAAGCTAGAAGCAATGACTGGTGTCAAACGAGTTTTTAGTCGTCTAAAGAGACTTGAAAATGTCGTTAACAAATATGAAAATAACGGTGTTACACGACAAAAAGTATATTGGGTTTTAGAAAAGGCAGTTAATGGTAAAAAGCCTCTTATAAGATTTACTAAAGACCCTAAGACATATAATCTTATAAGTCACTATTCAGAAGATAAGAACAAGCTTATTACTGCAAAGCTTGATAGAAATGTCAATAGGCTCGCACAAGCAATAAATAAGCTTGAAGATCGTATACCTGGCGGTCAAAAAGCTGCTATGGCATATGTTAAAACGCACTTCTTAGTGGAGCGTAAAGTTAAGCCTGCAAAGCGTATTGAAGATCTTAAGAAAGCACCAAGAGCTCTTAAAGTAAAGAAAATGAAGACACCTGATTATGTTAGTGTCGGTGATCGAGTTCAATTAAGTAATGGTATAGTTATGACTGTTACTGGAACAAAGCATGGTAATAAGTGGTTTACAGTTAATGGTACAACTGATGAAGGTGCTCATTGGCATTCAAAGCAACGCGGTTCGTCTTACAATGGTATGAATTTGAAATTTCTTGGAAAAACTGATGCTGAAGATGCAGAAACAAAGAGAAGGCAGCATAGAGATTTTGAGCAAACTGTAGATACTGAAAAGTTGAAGAAAAAATTGTCAAATCAAGAGAAATTAAATGAGCTTGATGCTCATACTGGTGATACGATTCAAATTAAGGGATCTCATTATAATTGGAATGCTGAAGTTGTATCTGTTGACTATAAAGCAGGTGGTATCCGGATTAATCAAATTCAAAAACGTAGACAGCGAGGCGTTTTCTTTAGTGGGTTAGGTTTACCGGGTAATGTAACAACTCATCATAGACTAATACCTGCAAATGCAATTATCAAGGTGGTAAGATGAAACATTTAGCTGTTATTAATGTCGAATTCTTGAAAACTGCTCGCAAATGGGATGACCTGTCTTATGAGGATCAAAAAGGCTATCTAAAGCGTCATCCTGGTTCAAAACGTAAGTTAACAGCTAAACCTGAATCTAGTAAGAAGACTGACAAAAAAGACAAAAAGAAAGTTGTTAACAAAAGCAAAGAAGATTCAACCGAAAAGTCCAAGCATCCTGGACCAAAGGGTATTCGACAACCATTTGTTGGTGAAGAAGAAGGAACATTAACTGCTGACGATAAGTCAAAGGGTTTTACTGCACCTCTTAATACAGAAGATCGCAAACATCTTGCAGAAGTTGAAGCTAAATTACCTGAAGATCAAAAGAAATATGCAAAATATCTTACGCCATTAAATGAATACACTCACACATTTGAGTTATTGGACACGTCTGGTGATAGACCCATTATTAAGCATGATCGACCTGACGAAAAAGCTGTGTTTGAAGTGCCAAATCATGTTAAGGCTGACAGAGGGTCGATTGCTGGCAGAAGTAGAATTGGTATCGGCGGCGTGACATTGTCACAATTTGATTCTTTAGAAGATGCAAAGAAATTTTTAGCAAATGCAGACGAAATGGAACATAAAGCTGTATTGAGACAGCAAATTTCTGACAGTTCTCATAAAATTAATCGTTTTGCACACGATCAAGCTAATGAAGCTAATTTAGATTCAAACGATATTAATTCAATCTTGTATAGATCGACTCGACCACAATTAGCAAATGTACCTTTTAAGTTGTCAGAAGATGACACGAAAAAGATTATTAGTATATTAAACAATCCAGGAAATGTAACAAGCGAAGACATTGAATTTTGTCAAAACAATCTTGACAACGTTGTCAGTGATTTGAAGAGTGCGTCTAATAGTTTAAGAGATTATGATAAAGATCGAGCAACAAACTTTATTAACAAAGTTGATACTTACAAAAAAATTCTTACAAGCGTCAAAGATGATGTTGTAAAAAGAGAACAGTTGATAAAAGAACATGGAACTGAAACAAAAGACAATATTAAGTTGCCTGAAGGATTTAAGTTTGCTGATAAGACAACGATAGGTAATTATTACGATGACAGATATCAAGTTAGAATTACAAATGACGACAAGTCTATTGAAATAATGTTCAATTTTGATTCTCCTGATGCGTGGGACAAATACAACGGTGAAGTTTATTATACAGTGCCGAGTAAAAGTGGAACATATAGTTTAGGTGCTCGAGGTGTTGATTTTGGTATTATGACATCTTGGAGTGATATAGGTGACGTAAATGACATGATTAAGTCAAAGATTGATGTAGTAAAAAAGAAGCAAGAAAAAATAGCACGATCGCTTAGTGTAAAAGTTGGTGATAGTAGTTGGAGTTTGACACCTGAACGTATTGAAGAAATGAAAAAATCATTTGCTGCTGGTAAATCAGTCACTTTTGCTCCACATGGTATGGGAATTGGATATTTTGTGTCAACAAAGCCTGGTCGATATTCAAGGCCGTTGAATCAAGAGTCAAATGATTTGTTTGGAATGAAACTGTACGCAGAGCCGTATGACCATGACTGATGAAACATTAGCTGATGTTTTTGAATTGTCTAAGCTTATAGCTAGTCAAGTTATAAGAAAAGAACAATTACGACTGTTTGATAAAAAGTTTACAAATGAGGAACGTAATGAATCATCTAGCAACAATTCAAAGTGAATTTCTCAAAGTTGCCAGACATGGTGACAAAGATAGAGTTCGTCGGTATTTGACGTACTTGTGGAAAGCAGAAGATGATCTTAAGAAAGCAAAATCCCCTGAGCGCCGTAAAAGCGCACAAAAGAGAATTAAGCTTTGGAAAAAGCGTATAGATAAAGTGAAATCAAAATGAAACATTTAGCTAAAATCCAAAGAGAATTTGTTCGGTATGCTCGTCTGTTTGAAAACATGACAGAAGAGCAACAATCACAATATCTTGCAAAGCATCCTCAGTCAACAAAGCAAATAGTAAGAGAAGGTCATGACATTGCAGATAAGTTGAATCTTAAGTTTTTGGGATATCAGCCTGAAGCAAAGTCATTTTGGTTTGTAGATATGCAAACTGAATCATCATTTATGGCTAAAAATCTTGAGCATGCAGAGCTTAAGCTGCAACAATTGCGACAAAAATTTGATGAAGCTGATGTTGAAACTCAGAAGATGTACGCCACAGCATCAACTAAATTAGCAAAATGCATTGCAGACAGGTTATTGAAATGATAGTATTTGATCCTAATTTAGATCATGACGAATGTGTCGAAACATCAGAGATATTCAGTGAAGATTTAGAAGAGACACAGTTAATTGATTTGACAAAAGATGAAGAAACAGAATTGGATTTTGAAAGAAGCTCGTAAGTGGTACGAGCTTAATGGTAGAGAACAGAGAGAATATCTTAAGCGTCATCCACGTTCAAAAAGAAAAGTTAATAAGCCTCTAAGAGGACCTATGAAATACAGGATGACTCCCGAATAATTTTTCACAGATGGGAAATCAAATGAAACATCTCGCTAAAATCAATGTTGAATTCTTGAAAGAAGCTCGTAAGTGGGACGACATGTCTTATGACGAGCAAAAAAGTTATTTACAACGTCATCCTAAAACAAAACGACGATTGACAGCTCGTCCGTCAAGTCCTTCAAATCCTCAAACTGCTTTAAGAAATTTGAATGAGATTGATAATGGTGGTGCGAACATCGATCTTTCTGATGCTAAAACCATACAAAAATGGATGGATAAGACAAAACAAAACTTTAGTGCACCAGAAATACAACGACACTTTCCTAATTTTGATAGCTACAATGCAGAGCAAATCGCAGCAGCTTTTCGGGGACGACCACCAAAATCGACATCAACAGCGTTAAGAAATTTGAATGAGATTGATAATGGAGCTGCAGAAATAGATCTTTCTAGTGCTAAAGACATACAAGACTGGATAGACAAAACAAAAGCAAATTTCGATAGATCAGAAATAAAGAAGCATTTTCCTAATTTTGACAGTTACAATGCAGAAGAAATTGCAGCAGCTTTTCGGGGACCGACGGTACCAGCACAAAAACCGACAACCGTTCAAAAACCGGTAGTTCAAGCACCACAAAAACCGTCACAAACTGTGCCACAAAAACAAACTGTACCAAGTCAACAAAAACCAGAGATCAAAAAGCCAACACAAACTGAATGGCCCGAGCAAGATATCGTACAATCGTTTAAGGGTCTTAAGTCAAAGTTTTCTTCGGCCTATATGGTTGATGATGAACCGTATGTTAATAAAGATGAAAATGGAAAAATCAGGTCTGTGGAATTAGGGTTCAGAGACTTAGGCAGCTGGATTAGTCATGAAGAAGATGATGATAATGCAGATTGGGCACCTGAATCACAAGAAAAATATAGTAAGATTTTTAAGAACTGGCTGGAGACAAAATCTTGGTTTGATGAAAATACAATGGCACCTGATGTCTATTCTGGTGAAAAGTCATGGGCTTATTTTGCAGTTGTAAGGAAGGATTCAGTATGAAGCATTTAGCTACTATTCACGTTGACTTCTTAAAAGAAGCTCGCAAGTGGGATGATCTATCGTACGAAGAGCAGAAGGGCTACTTACAACGTCATCCCAAAACAAAACGAAGAATAACTGCTAGACCAGAGCAATCTCAGTCTTCTGCGGCAACTACAAATTTAGAATCAAAACCTGAGTTACCAGTTGCACAACCTGAATCAGCTGCACAAACGCATTTGAAAGAGATGTCACAAGTAGCTGACAAGGTCGATTTTACTAATCCACAAGAAATCAAAGATTGGATAGAAAAAGCTAAAACAACAAGTTGGGCATTACGATTCTATCCTCATATCAATGAATATGATCCTGAACAAATTGCAAATGCGTATAAAGAGCAAAAAGCTAAAATTAAAGCATGGCCAGAACAACATATTACTGATTCATTCAAGATTAGTTTAAAGAGATTGTTTTCAGGTGCTGAAACATTTGACGATGATCCAGTGCGTGTTAGCAAAACTAAAGATGGAATCATTAAGTCTGTTAGTATGGACTTTAGATATTTGGGTAAGTGGATTGATCGACCCGGTGAAGAAGATGATGATCATCCTACATGGTCGCGAGAATCTGCTGAAAAATATACTAATATGTTTAAGGACTGGGCCAAACAACAATCTTGGTTTGACAAAAATACAATGGAAATGTATACTCGAGGCAGTGAAAAAGCGTGGGTTGAATTTGGTGTAGAAAGAAAACGACCTGAATGAAGCACTTGACATCAATACAGGTCGAATTTTTGAAAGAAGCTGCAAAGTGGAATGACCTGTCTTATGACGTCCAGCGTGAATATTTACAATCTCATCCTAAAAGCAAAAAGAAATTAACAGCTAAACCGGCTTCAAAAAAGAAGTCACTTGATGACATAGAAAAACTAATTGACAAATCGAAACCATTCAGAGCACCAGAACACCTGTATCACTTGACAACATTCGAAGGGCTTCAAAACATAAAATCAGGTCAATCAATTAAACCTCATAAACCCAGAGCATCTGATGAAGATTTTGACGGCGTGTGGTTAACTGACATCAATAACATTGATTCAGCAATTGAAACTCATATGTTGCCCAAGCGCATGTTTCACAATGCAGTTCTTTTAGAACTTGATCCTAAAAAACTTAACAATTCAAAATACACTGCTGGTACTAACTATTCTGGACGAGGAATACCATTAAAACCACCATTTTCACTAAATGATTATCTTAAATACTCGAATGAAATAGTATACAGAAATGACATACCGTACGATGCAATTACTAATGTGAAAGATGCTACATTTTCACCTATTCCAAAACTCTAATGAAACATTTCTCTAAAATTCAATCAGAATTTCTCAAATTAGCTGTCGACTGGAACGAACTTTCTACTGAACAACAGCGTTTATACCTCCGCAAACATCCCAAATCAAAAAGACGATTTACTGCTAAACCTGACAAGACTATCGCTGATGTTAATTTACTAAGTTCAATCATATCTTCATCACCGTTTTCTGGTAAGGCATTTCTGGCAGGTGGTTACGTGAGAGATAAACTTCTTGGCAAACCCTCAAAAGATGTCGATATTACTGTAGCTGCTCCCGGCGGAGGAATCGCTCTTGCAAACTACATCAGTGATAAACTGAAGATACGAGAACCAGTCATATTTCCCACATTTGGAACTGCCAAGATTGAATTACCTTCTGGTCTTGAAGTTGAATTTGTCCAAACTAGAAATGAAGAATACGTTCGAGGTAATCGAAAACCCTCAACTTCATTTGGCACGATTCAAGAAGATGTTGAACGTAGAGATTTTACAATCAACACTCTTTTACTTGATCTAACTTCAGGCAAAATTCTTGACCTCACAGGCAAAGGACTCACCGATCTTGAAAACGGCATAATTCGAACACCTCTTGACCCAGACATAACGTTTCAAGATGACCCCCTACGCATGATGAGAGCTGTGAGATTTGCTACAAAATATGACTTTAAGTTCACGCCAGAAATAATGCCTGCTATTTCTAAAAATGCTGACGAATTGCAAAATATTTCAAAAGAACGAATTCAAGACGAACTCAACAAGATACTAGTTACAAAGAAACCAAGTAGAGCATTTAAGATACTAAAAGACACTGGCTTACTCAAACAATTCATACCAGAACTACTTGAACTAGTTGATTTACAGCAAGGCAAATTTCATTACACTGACGCCTGGAATCATACATTAGATGTTTTAGATCATTCAAATTCTACTAAGATTGACAGACTGGCGGCATTATTACATGATGTTGGTAAACCCGTAAAAATGACAATGGTCAATGGTGAACCGCATTTTTATGAGCATGAAAAAGCGTCGGCTGATTTAGTTGATATAATTATGCGTAGATTGAAATATCCATTAGATGAAATGGAAAAAGTTAAGAAGATAGTCAGTTCTCACATGAGAATACAAAATTCAAGTCAGTGGTCAAATGGAGCTGTTCGTAGATTTGTTAGAGACATGGGTGAAGATTTACCAGAAGTCATAAACTTAATAAGAGCAGATAGATTATCCCATAGTCAAGAACATTCAGATACTTCATCAATTGATAGACTTCAAGATCGAATTAAGACTATGCAAATTACTCAACCTGTAACTACAGTTTTGCCTGTTACAGGTCATGAAATCATGCAAATATTGAACATTACTCCTGGGCCACAAGTTGGCAAGGCAGTATCATATCTACAAGAATTACTGCTTGAACAACCGAATATGACAAAAGATGAAGCAATTGCTCATTTGAAAAATATGCCTTCTTAATACTTCTTCGCTAAATAGGTTGATTAATCTAATTATGGAATTACTACAAGACAAAGGCACATTCAATGTACTTGCTAAATGGCCATCAAGCTACACTAACGCAAACGCGCAGTTACTTATCGAAAAAGCCGGTCGCACTTGCTATCAGTCTGAAAAACAGCCTATCACTGATAAGTCTGCGCAAATATTTTGCGAAAAAGTATTGAAGCTTACTCACTTGTCTGTAATTGGTCATGGTTGGCGCGGATACATCATTCATCCATCACTGTTGTGTGATCAGTTGTTTGAATATGTTCTTAAGGCGTTTTGGCCTGTTTCAAAATTCTTGTTTGTTACAGAGCGTGAAGATGGCTCAATTTTAGTGTCTGCTAATCTTGAAACATGGCGCAAACTATTGCACATGAGATTAGCTGAATTTTCTGCTGACATAGTGCAAGATCTGAGAATGTTTGCTCCTACAATTCTCAATTGTAGCTATCCAGAATTATTTCCAGGACCATTTACAGCTACGCCAATTCAATCCTTAAAGCAATTACTAACTGTAAATGAGCAGCTTACTCATATTGCTCATACAGTACAATATGTTGACGTTAGTCGTGCTTGTGTAAATGAACTTGAACGACATCAAGGTCCCATTTACAGTCAAGAATCTACGCGATATGTTGATGAATCAAATGTAAGAGTTGTATTGCCATCACATCGACGTAAGTTTGAGATTTTGGATGAAATAGTTTCAAATATTGAGCGAGTCTATAAAGATCTTCGAGGCCTTGGTTGGGCAAAGGAAGATGCTAGACAGATATTGCCAAATGGTATGGTTGCAGAAACAGTGATGTCATGTAATCTACAAGAACGACGATACATTTATTTTCGTCGAATGGACTATAATGCTCACTGGGAAATTCGTAGATTGACAATGGCAGAGTTTTTACTATTTAGAGAAGAGTATCCGAAGTTGTTTGATATGTTTGAGTATCAAGATAAGCCTGCAAAAGACGGTATTGTTGGTTACTATACGGTGAAAGATCCAAGCCTATTTTACAACATGAGAAGGGATACAGAATAATGGCTGCTGAACGAACAATCCGTAAAAAGGGTGCTAAGAACAAAGAAATCACTGAAGCTCTCAAGGAAGTCATGAAGTTCATTGTTGCAAATAGAAAAGAACAAAAGCAAAAAGAGATGCTTGTCGAACAGGTTCAGCCACAAATTCCGTTGATAGAGAACGTTCAGCACGGATGATCGTATCTTTGGTGATCAACCGTTACGGAAAGTGGTCCAGGAACCAAGGAGTAAAGTATGAAGTGTAAAATTGCAATTGTGCTCAATTGTGGTGATTGTAGTTGTGTGGTTGGTGATGTACAGCGAGAGCAACCTCGATGTTGCCTCACCAACAAAGTGATTATTGACTCACATACGATTCCTGAGTGGTGTCCACTTGAGGATGCCAATAAGGTGAACTCCGATTCACCGTGAGTCGCCCCGATGATAATGTTTCAGTTTGATCGACTTCAATCATTCTCGCTGCGACAGATTGACTCTGAAACAATACCTATCAGAAAGTTTGTTTCTCAGTAAAAGCATAATCACAACGAATTAGCAAGTCGTAGTTCACTGTTAAAAAAGCACTAGGTAATAAACTACTGTTGAAACAGTGTCGACGTGTCTAAAATTTCTGAAATTTGAAGCACATTTCGGTAAAGATTACTGATCATGAAAAGACTAAACGCAATTTTACTTCTATTGGCAGGGTCAATTTTTACTTCATGTTGCCCTTGCAAATCAGCTGTAAAGTCTGATCACAGTAAGCACGTCATTGGTTATCAAGTTCAAGAAATGATCAGGGCTAGTGATTCATCGAGATACTACGACACCATAGGTACATTCTACTATATTCATGACACGTTAATTCTTGAAGAAAAATCTTATTCTACATATCAATAAGTCTTCGTACTTCATATTGACTATATACCCATGAATATCATACTCGCTCAACTCAATTTCACTGTCGGCGATCTCAATGGTAATGCGAAAAAAATCATTCTTGAAATAGAAAATGTCGGCGACATTTATGGCAATTCTATTTTAGTCAATTCTATTTTAGTCTTTTCAGAGTTAGCTATCACCGGATATCCGCCTCTTGATTTAGTCGACAATTCTGACTTCATTGATCAACAGCTTAATGTACTTGATCAGATACTTGACAAGACTGCAACAATCTCATTCCCATTTATAATCGGTTACATAGAAAAAAATGACGGACCGGGCAAATGCCTCTACAACTCTGCTGCAGTTTGTTTAAGAGGCAAAATAATCTACAACTATCGCAAACGACTATTGCCGACATACGATGTATTTGATGAAGCACGATATTTTGAACCCGGCACAAAAATGGGTCTTTGGCAATATCAAGGCAAACGCATTGGTCTACTTATTTGCGAAGATCTATGGTATGAAAACAAACTCTACACTCTGAATCCTGCCGAAGAACTCTTCAATGCTCATGCAGATTGTATCATTGTGCCAAACGCTTCGCCATCTATAGTTGACAAACATGATCGTCGACTTGAAATGGTACAAGGCATAAGTAAGAAATATGCATTGCCCATTTACTATGTAAATCAAGTTGGTGGCAATGATGATATTGTATTTGATGGTAACAGTTTCATAACAGATGAAAATGGGAAAATTACACATCATGCAAGTGCATTTGGAGAAGATCTTATTGAAGATTTAGCAATACGTGTCCGAAAAGTAGAGTGTATACTACCTGTTCAAAGTCATGCAGAATTTTATTATAAACAAGCAGTTCTTGGTCTGAGAGATTACGTTGGCAAATGCGGATTCAAAACAGCAGTTGTCGGTTCTTCTGGAGGTATTGACAGTGCTGTTGTACTTGCACTAGCTACTGCTGCTTTAGGATATGAAAATGTGACTGCAATTACAATGCCGTCACAATATAGTTCTAGTGGTAGTGTAAGTGATTCGCACATTTTGTGTGACAATTTGAAAGTTCTTTGCTGTGAGATTCAGATTAAAGATGTTTTTTTACATATATCAAACCTATTTGATGATGCTTTTGCTGATCATGATAATCACGGTGTTACCGAAGAAAATATGCAAGCTAGAATTCGCGGCTTGTTATTGATGAGTTATTCGAATCGATATGGGTCATTACTATTGACAACAGGTAATAAGAGTGAATTATCAGTTGGCTACTGTACATTGTACGGTGATATGTGTGGCGGATTCAATCCTATTGGTGGACTTTATAAAACTGAAGTTTATGAATTAGCACGATTCATTAACAAGAAATCCGAAATTATACCGACAGCTATTATTGATAAAGCGCCATCAGCTGAACTTGCTCCCGGACAAAAAGATCAAGACTCATTGCCGCCGTATGATATTCTTGATCCGATTTTGAAACTGATTATTGAAGGCGAGTACTTAGCAATTGATGAAAAAGATCGATGTATGACAATAAAGAATGCTAATTGTGAAGCGTATTCAAGAGTTTTAGCATTGATTAAGAAGTCTGAATACAAGCGTCGACAAGGTGCTATTTGCATCAAAATGCACAATAAAGATTTTGGTTTCGGTCGGCGAGTGCCTATAGCACAGAAATGGAATCAATCATGAAAACAAAACGACTCATTGAACTATTGCAAAAAGAAGATCCGTCTGGTGAAATTGAAGTCTCTGTCGGTAATCAAGACATTCACTATCTTCAACGTCTTGAAGCTTATTGGGACGGATGTCTAGAAGTTTTGAAACGTGATGAAACAAGTGAATACTACAACATCACTGGTGCCAAAATTGTTTCCGAAGGATTGAAAATATGTATCATGCCTTTGAGTATTGAAGA
>Ga0315284_10000637_pt1 | contig 47951 bp, 45 predicted proteins | sample YL17G09_16_MG_FD_203696 | JGI IMG/M metagenome (GOLD analysis project Ga0315284, IMG submission 203696) | Sediment microbial communities from Yellowstone Lake, YNP, Wyoming, USA - YL17G09_16 | ecosystem: Environmental > Aquatic > Freshwater > Lake > Sediment | place: USA: Wyoming | collected...
TGATCAAGGAAATTGGGGAAATCAGCCGCCGCAACGGCGTGCATTTCCCCCTGGAGTGGAATCTTCGCTTGGGAAGAGCCGAAGAAGAAAATTTCATGCGCTTTAAATTGCGTCGTGTTGCTATTAACACCGGCCTGGAACCCGGAGATTTGCGGCTGGCGCCGCCGGTTCCGGCGGATACCCTCGAGGTTGGCCATGGCGGATAACTTGGTCGTTTCGGCGGTGGTGCCGCTCTATAATGAAGAAGAGTCTCTTCCGGAACTGCACCAGCAATTGAGCCGGCATCTGGCGGGGCTGGGCGCTTATGAGATCATTTTCATTGACGATGGCAGCGACGATGGCTCCCTGGATGCTTTGCAGCGGCTCCACGCGGCGGATCCTCATCTGCGCGTTTATTCCTTCCGCAAGAATTGCGGCAAATCGGCGGCGCTCAATCTGGGTTTCCAATCCGCGCGGGGCCGCTATGTTGTGACGCTGGACGCCGATCTGCAGGATGATCCGGCGGAAATCCCGAATTTGATCGCTAAGCTGGAAGAGGGGTATGACCTCGTCTCCGGCTGGAAGAAAAAGCGCCACGACCCCCCCAGTAAGACGATTCCCTCAAAGCTCTTCAATTTTGTGACGGGAAAGGTCTCGGGACTGCGCATCCACGATTTCAATTGCGGTTTGAAGGTCTATAGGCGCGAGGTCGTGCGAAAGCTGCCGGTTTATGGAGAATTGCACCGTTTTCTGCCCGCTCTGGCGCACTGGGAAGGTTTCCGGGTAGGCGAACTGCCGGTCAAACATCATGCCCGGAAATATGGCCGCACGAAATTCGGCGCCTCGCGATTCCTCAACGGATTTCTCGATTTGATATCGGTGCTTCTGCTTTCACGCTATCTGAAAAAGCCCATGCACCTATTCGGCTTGGCCGGCATTGTCCTAAGCTTCGTGGGAACGGTCGTTTTGGCCTACCTTACCTGGGGCTGGATCAACGGAATTTGGATCGGCAATCGGCCGCTGTTTTTCCTGGGCATCCTGCTGGTCGTGTTCGGCGCGCAGGCCTTTTCGCTGGGCCTGCTGGGGGAAATCATGACGCGGCAGCAGGCCGGCAAAAGGGAATATTCCCTGAAGCTAACCTTGGATTCCCGGCAGTCGTCGCCGTGACATTCTACCTGGTCGGTCCCTATTATCCGCTGCGGGGCGGAATTGCGCAGTACCTGGCGATTCTGGGCAAAAAGCTGGAAGAAAAGGGGCATCGAATCAAGGTGCTCGCTTTTCGCAAGCAATTTCCTCGCTTCCTTTTCCCGGGACAGACTCAACTGGAAACCAGCAGCGATTACATCAAGTTGGAGAGCGAGGCCCTGTTCATCCCCTGGAATCCCCTCAGTTGGTGGCGCACCTTCAGAGCGGTCCGGCGGGGCCAACCCGCCGCGCTGATTTTCAAATATTGGATGCCTTTCTTCGCGCCGGGATACGCGGCAGTCTGCGCTCTAACCAAGCTCTTTACCAATACCCGCACGATTTATATCCTCGATAACGTTATCCCCCACGAAACGCGCCCGGGTGACAAATTCCTGACAAGGTTAGCTCTGCGATGGGTGGATGGATTTATCGTCCAATCGGACACGGTCAAACAGGATCTGCTAAAATGGTTTCCGGCCGCGGTCCGGCGAGGCCTCCGCGAAGTTCCTCATCCGGTCTATGATTGTTATGCCGGATCTGATCTATCCTGCGAAACGGCGCGAGAACGGCTCGAGCTAAGGGCGGACCAAAAAATTCTATTGTTCTTTGGCTTGGTGCGCAAATACAAGGGCTTGGATATCCTTCTCGAGGCGCTGCCTGCGATGATTTCGGGATTGGGGGGAGACGTCCACCTGCTGGTCGTGGGGGAGTTCTATGAAGCGGAGGCCATGTACCGCCGAAAGGCGTCGGAACTGGGGATCGCCGAACGGGTAAGCATCATCAACCGCTATGTTCCGAACGAAGAGGTTGCGCTCTATTTCCGGGCGGCGGATCTGCTGGTCTTGCCCTATCGGTCAGCCACCCAATCGGGCGTGGTGCAGATTGCCTATCATTTTGGCTTGCCGGTCGTGTCCACGCGGGTAGGAGGGCTGCCGGAAGTTATCAAGGAAGGGCGAACGGGATTTCTGGTGGAGCCGGACAGGCCGGATCAGCTTTCCCAGGCGGTGCTGAAATTCTTCCGAGAGGGTCGAGCGGAGGACTTTCGAAAGGCGGGTCTGGAGGAGGCGGGAAAGTACTCCTGGGGGGCCATGATTTCAGCCATCGAGGGATTGATTTCATGAAATAATAAATTCATAATGTGCTTGACTTTGGCCTTGAAATAGGATATATTTCAAGCTTCAATAATTTTGGAATCAGGGTGAAAACTTATCACGTAAAGCCGACCGAAATGCAGCGCGGCTGGTACATCGTGGATGCCGAAGGCCAGATCCTCGGGCGCTTGGCCTGCCGTCTGGCGTCCGTGCTGCGCGGCAAACATAAGCCGATATTTTCTCCGCACTTGGATGCCGGGGATTTCATCGTCGTCATCAACGCCGACAAGGTGAAACTGACAGGGCGGAAAGAAGCGCAGAAGATCTACTTCCGCCATACCGGCTACCCAGGCGGGGACCGCTATACCACAGCCGGCGAGGCGCGTCAAAAACATCCCGAGAGGCTGATCCTGCACGCCGTCAAGGGCATGCTGCCTCGCGGCCCGCTGGGCCGGCAGCAACTCGGCAAGCTGAAGGTCTATGCCGGCGCCGATCACCCCCATCAGGCCCAGAAACCCCAACCGCTGTCTCTATAGCAAGCTAATTTGAGGAGTCATGTCAGCATCTGATACCGCCGATCGCTTCTACGCTACGGGGCGGCGCAAAACCTCTGTGGCGCGTGTTTGGCTGCAACCTGGCACTGGCAAACTGCTCGTCAACAATCAGGAGTTTCTGGCCTATTTTGGCCGTGAAACGCTCAGGATGATGGTGGAGCAGCCCTTCGAGATCCTGGACAGCCTGGGCAAATTCGACGTCACCGCCTATGTGGCGGGCGGAGGCAAGAGCGGCCAGGCCGGCGCCATGCGGCTGGGAATTGCGCGGGCCTTGATTCAATTAAACCCGGATTATCGCACCGAGCTTAAAAAGAATCACTTCATGACCCGCGATCCGCGCGAGAAGGAACGCAAAAAATACGGACAGCCCGGCGCTCGCAAGCGCTTCCAGTACTCGAAGCGTTAGACTCAGGATTGTCCCTTTAAAATCTCACGCCTCTGGATCGCTTGTCCGGGTGTCCCCTCATCAGCAGGGCGATGGGGCGGCGAAGAGAAGGAGGTGGAGGATCAACCCAAAATCCCAAGAGGAGTAAATGCCAGTCATATCCATTCAACAGCTTTTACTGGCCGGATCGCATTTCGGCCATCTAACACGCCGCTGGAATCCGAAAATGAAGAAATACATTTTCGGGCAAAACCACGGCATTCACATCATTGACCTCAAGAAGACGCAGACTTGCATTGACCGCAGTTGCGCGGCCGTTCAGGAGATCGTCAAACGCGGTGAAAAGGTGCTCTTCGTCGGCACCAAAAAGCAGGCGAAGGATATCATCCGCCATGAAGCCAGCCGGGTCAACATGCCCTACATCTGTGAGCGCTGGCTGGGCGGAATGTTGACCAATTTCGCCACCATCCGCAAGAGCCTGAAAACGCTTCAGAATTACGAAAAAATGGCCTCGGACGGCACCTATGAAAAGATCTCCAAGAAAGAGCGCCTGACGATTGAAAAAGACAAGGGTAAGCTGGACAAGACCCTCGGCGGCATTCGGGATATGAAGAAACTGCCGGGCGCCGTCTATATCATAGACATTAAAAAAGAGCATATCGCCGTGGCGGAAGCGCGCAAGCTCTCCATCCCCATCATCGCGCTGGTGGATACCAACGCCGATCCCGACATCGTGGCCTATCCCATTCCTGCCAATGATGACGCCTTCAAGTCCATCGGTCTGATCAGCCGCGCGCTGACGGATGCCATTGAGGAAGCCGCCGTGGTCTTGGCCGAGCACAAGGTCGAGGAAGAAGCGGTGACGACGGGCCCGGTGGACCGCCGCGAATCGAGGGAACAGGTCCGGCGCCGCCGTCCGCGCCACCGCCCCCCGCGGCCTCAGGGCCAAGCAACGGGCATGGCAGCTTCCGGCATGCAGCCGCAGGTGGACCGCCCGGCGGCGTCCACCGACGTATCGGAAACAATCCCCGAACCCATCCCTCCGGCGCAGCCGTAGCGATATTGATATTTCATTGACCCAGACTGGAGAATTCATGGAGATTACCTCAGCGCGTGTTAAGGAACTGCGCGAGAAAACCGGCGCCGGCATGATGGATTGCAAGAACGCCTTGACGGACGCCGGCGGCGATGAAGAAAAAGCGATTGAAATATTGCGCAAGAAAGGTCTATCCCGCGTGGAAAAGCGGTCTGGGCGCGAGGCCAAAGAGGGTCTGGTTGAGGCCTACATTCACACCGGCGGAAAGCTGGGCGTGCTGGTGGAGCTGAACAGCGAAACCGATTTTGTCGCGCGCACCGATGAATTCCGCGCCCTGGTGCGGGATATCGCCCTGCATGTCGCGGCGACCAATCCCCTGGCGGTGGCCCGCGAGGACATCCCCGCCGACGTGGTCGCAAAAGAGAAAGAGATCTATCGAGCTCAGATCGAGGCCGAAGGGAAGAAGAAGCCGCCCGAAATCATCGAGAAGATCGTCAGCGGCAAGATGGACAAGTTCTACAGCGAAGTCTGCCTGCTGGAACAGCCGTTTGTCAAAATTCCCGAAAAAACCATAAAGACCCTGATTGCAGATGCCGCCGCCAAACTGGGGGAGAATCTCATCCTGCGGCGCTTCTGCCGCTTCAAGATTGGTGAGTAGTCCGGTCGCATGTATCATCGCATTCTGCTGAAAATCTCGGGGGAATCGCTGGCCGGGCCGGAAGGTTTCGGCATCGAGCCCGAAGCCGTCGCGCGCGTCGCCCGGGAGGTCAAGGAAATCCAGGATATGGGTGTGGAGGTGGCGCTGGTCATCGGAGGCGGCAACATCTTTCGCGGATTGCGGGCTTCGGCCAAAGGAATGGATCGCACCGCCGCCGACCACATGGGCATGCTGGCCACCATCATCAACGCGCTGGCCATGCAGAATTTCCTGGAGAAGATCGGCGCCATTACCCGCGTGCAGTCGGCCATCGAAATTCAGCAGTTGGCGGAACCTTTCATCCGCCGCCGGGCCGTGCGGCACCTGGAGAAGGGGCGCATCGTCATCTTTGCGGCGGGCACGGGAAATCCCTATTTCACCAGCGACACGGCGGCGTCCCTGCGCGCCGTGGAGGTCAACGCGGACGTCATCCTCAAGGGAACGCGCGTGGACGGCGTTTACGACAGCGATCCCGAACTCAACCCCAACGCCAAGCTGTACGAGCGGCTAAGTTACCTCGATGTCATCAAGAATCAGCTCAAAGTGATGGATGCGACGTCCGTGACTCTCTGCATGGACAATGACATCCCCATCCGTGTGTTCAACATCATGATCCCGGGAAATTTAAAGAGGATCATGTGCGGCGAAAAGATCGGGACGGTGGTAGAGAGGTAAGCATGGAACATCCCATTCTGACGGACGCCGAAGGCCGAATGAAAAAATCGGCGGAGGCCCTGCGCCACGAATTGGTGAAGATCCGCACGGGCAAGGCCTCCACGGCGCTGATGGCCGGCATCAAGGTGGATTATTTCGGAACCATGACGCCGCTGAATCAGGTCGCCAGCATCACCACTCCCGAACCCCGGCTGCTGGTCATTCAGCCTTGGGACAAGAGCCTGCTGCCCAAGATCGAGAAGGAAATCCAGAAAAGCGATTTGGGCTTGACGCCGGCCAGCGATGGCACCTTCATCCGCCTGGCCATTCCGGCCCTGACGGAGGAACGCCGCAAAGAGCTGGCCAAGCTGGTGCGCAAATATGCCGAAGAGGCGCGCATCGCCATCCGCAATGTGCGCCGCGATGCCAACGAACATCTGAAGAAAGAACAGAAGGACGGCAAAATTTCCGAGGATGATTTGAAGAAACATCAAACGCACTGCCAGGAACTAACCGATAAGAACATCCAAACCATAGATGAAATCCTAAAAAAGAAAGAGGAAGAAATAATGGAGGTATAGGTCGTCGGGGTGATCGTTCCTGCCGCCATTATGGGATCCCAGGAGGATAAAATGCCGCATCGGATTAACGAGGAATGTATCAATTGTGGCGCTTGCGAACCCGAGTGCCCGGTGAATGCCATCTCTGAAGGCGAGAACATCTACGTCATTGATGAATCCGTCTGCGTAGACTGCAAAGGGCATTATGATTCAGCGCGCTGCATCGAATACTGCCCGGTAGACTGCATTATCGTCGTCTGACCGAGCCCCGCATAATAAAAAGTCCGCCGGGCGGCGGACTTTTTATTATGACTCCCGGATCCCTTATCCGGTCACGAGGCCCGCGATAATCTGCGGCATCATGTTGGCCTGTGCCAGCATGGAAACGCCTGTCTGCATCAAGATCTGAGACTTGACGAAGGAGGACATTTCACTCGCGATGTCCGCATCGCGGATCTCGGATTGTGAGGCTGTAGCGTTTTCCCGGGCGATCTGAAGATGCTGAATCGTGCCCTGCAGCCGATTCACGTAGGCTCCAATTCGAGTGCGTTCGGTGTCTTTGGAGGTGATCGCGGCATCAATGGCATTGATCGCGCTCTGTGCCGTGGCCGTGTTGAGAATATCGAGCGCGTCAAGGTTCAGCGCCGATGACGTCATGTTGCCGAAGTTGACGTAGTAGTAATCCTCGCCGCTGACATTGTAAGTGCCAATGTGAAATTTGATGCCGGTGGCGGAAAAACTGCCATCGAGCAGGTTGAGGCCGTTGTAATTCGTCACCAAAGCGATGCGGTTGATTTCGGACACGAGTTGCTGGAATTCAACGTCCAGGGAAACGCGATCCGAAGCCGACAACGCGCCGTTGGATGACTCAATGGCCAAAGCCCGCAGGCGAATCAGCTTCTCGTCGATGACCGACAAGGCTCCTTCTGCGGTTTGCATCATGTTGATGTCGTAATTTGCATTTCTCTCCGCCTCGTCCATAGACGAAATCTGAGCGCGAAAACGTTCAGATACGGCCAAGCCGGCTGGATCATCCCAGGCGTAGTTGATGCGCAGACCAGAGGACAGCCTGGTGACCGCTTGATCCAAGACATTCTGGGTATTCCAGATGTTTCGCTGGGCGGTGAGGGCGAGGATGTTGTGATTGATTCTCGTACTCATCTCGGTACTCCCCTTTCCTTTTCGTTCGGTTTATTCTTATGCCGTCGTTTTTGCCAAGAGTTTTTTCAACAGATAGTCGGACATCGTGTCCGCCAGCTTGACCATGCTTTCTTCGTCCGGATGCGCGGCCGTCTCCGGGGTCGTCTCCATTTCGAGCTTGCGGCGGGCGCCTTCCAGCGTGTAGCCCTCGCTTCGGACCAGATTATTGATCCGTTCGATTACATCAATATCAGAGCGGGCATAGCGACGCTGGTTGCCGTCGGTGCGCCGGGGGTGCAGGAAGGCGGCAAACTCCTTTTCCCAGAACCGGATGGTTGGTTTGGCTACGCCCGTGATAGCGTTCACCTGTGCAATAGAATACAGGGCATCGCCGGGCAGCCTAGTTAAACTCATTATTTTCACCTCCTTTCGCCTTGATTACTTTGCTCTCACTATTCTTATCGGCAGGCGTAAAGGACACTTTAATTTCAACTTGAACTATTTTGGCCGGCTTTCGGCAGGATCCTTGAGCGGCGGCGGAGCGGGCCCAAGCAGGCAAATTTCCTTAAAGTCAAGTCCATAAAAAATATTGCATCAGCGCCAAATTATTGCTATATTAGATCCTTTCCTAAAGCCTGAGATCTGCGGATGATTTACCTGGACAAGCAGAATATCAAGCACCTTTTCGACCATTTTCAAGATCAGCGCATCGCCGTCATCGGCGATGTGATGCTGGATCGGTACATGTGGGGCGCGGTGCAGCGCATCTCGCCCGAGGCGCCGGTTCCGGTCGTTGAGGTGTTGGCGGAGACCACCAAGCTGGGGGGCGCGGCGAATGTAGCCCACAATATCCTCTCCCTCGGCGCCGAGCCCATTCCCCTGGGCGTGGTAGGCGACGACGCTAACGGAGAGGAGCTGCGCCGTCTATTTGAAACCGCGGGCATGCGAGCGGATGGCATTTTGGTGGATTCCAGCCGGCCGACCACCATGAAAACGCGCATCATCGCCAACGATCAGCACGTGGTGCGGGCGGACGTCGAATCCAAGCAGGATCTATCCGATGGTTTGGAGGAGGAGCTGGTAAGCGTTTTCCGCCGCCTCTTGCCCACCATTGACGGCGCGATTCTGCAGGATTACAATAAGGGCGTCTTGACTCCCCTCCTAATCCATCAGATCGTGCAAATCTGCCGCGAACAGGGCCGATTCGTCGCCGTAGATCCCAAGTTCAAGAACTTCTTCGCGTATCGGCATGTTGACCTGTTCAAACCCAATACGCGGGAGACCGAACAGGCGCTGGGAACGAAAATAGATTCCGACGAAGAGTTGCTGGCCAGCGCGGAGGAACTCTTCGCCCGGTTGGATTGTCAATCCATCCTCCTGACCCGAGGCGAGCGCGGCATGGCCATTTTCGGCGGCCCGAAAGAGAAACCGGTCCTGGTGGCTACGAAAGCCCAGAAAATCCATGATGTTTCAGGGGCTGGAGATACCGTCATCTCCACGTTGGTGGTCGCCAAGCTGGCTGGCGCAACTCTCTTGGAGGCGGCGACCCTGGCCAATTATGCTGCCGGAATCGTCTGCGGCGAAGTGGGCGTCGTGCCGATTGACCGAAATCGCCTCTGGGACGAGGTCTCATCCGACTTAACTTAGACCGCCGTTGGCGGCGCATCTTACCTCATAGGTTCACAAAAGTCGGCCTGGGCGATTAGCTCAGTTGGTTAGAGCGCTGGTCTCACATACCAGAGGTCGTAGGTTCAAGTCCTATATCGCCCACATTATCAAGTTTCATAGTGATTGCCCTTATGAGCAAACCCCGGATCGTCAGAATCTATAGCTGGGAGGATCTCTTTCGGCAACGGGCTCGCTGGAGAGGCAGAGGGCTGAAGGTTGTGTTCACGAATGGCGTTTTTGATCTTTTGCATCGAGGCCATCTGGATTATCTAATGGCGGCAAAGCGACATGGCGATATTTTGGTGGTGGGCGTGAACAGTGATGAATCCGTGAGGCGAATAAAAGAGCCCGGGCGGCCTCTGGTTGGCGAAGAAGACCGCGCCTTCGCTCTATCTTGCCTTCGGCAGGTGGACGCCGTGACGCTTTTCGATCAGGATACTCCACTGGAGCTAATATCCGGGTTGAAACCCGACGTCCTCGTCAAAGGCGCGGATTATGAAGAAAAGGACATCGTCGGAGCGAAGGAAGTTCGGCAGAGTGGGGGCGAGGTGGTGCGCGTGGCTCTGACCAAGGGACAATCCACGACCAATTTGATCCAGGTGATCCTGCAGAAATACGGGCGAGCGTAGGCGGGCCCGGGTTTTCACAACGCTCCATGTTCGATCAGCTCACCAGCAGTTTTGAGCAGTTCTTCAAGCAGCTTCGCGGCCACGGCAAGCTGTCCGAGGCCAATATCCGCGAATCGCTGCGCGAGGTGCGCCGCATTCTCCTTGAAGCTGACGTAAACTTCAAGGTGGTCAAGGATTTTATCGCGGCCGTGCAAGAAAAGGCGCTGGGGCAGGAGGTGCTGCGGAGCATCACCCCCGGGCAGCAGGTCATCAAGATCATCCATGATGAGCTGGTGCGTCTGCTGGGCGAAGGGCATCGCAAACTGGATCTCTCTTCGCTTCCGCCCGTGCCCTTGATGATCGTGGGCTTACAGGGATCCGGCAAGACCACATTGGCGGCCAAGTTGGGTCTCTATCTGCGGCGCAAAGGTCGCTTTCCCCTGCTGGCGGCGGCAGACATCTATCGTCCGGCGGCCATAGATCAATTGCAGCAACTGGGCCGCCAGCTCGATATTCCCGTTTGGGCGCCCGGAGTTCAGGATCCTGTGGAAATCTGCCTGGGCGCTCTGGCCGAGGCCCGGCGCAGCGCCCGTGACGTTGTCATAATGGATACCGCCGGCCGCCTGCACATTGACGAAGCCATGATGTCCGAGCTGGGCCGGTTGCGCGAGGCGGTCCGGCCGCCGGAAATCCTCTACGTGGCCGATGGCATGGCGGGGCAGGACGCCGTTCGCGCCGCCCAGGAATTTCAAAGCCGGCTGGATTTCACGGGCATTGTCTTGACCAAGCTCGATGGGGATGCCCGAGGCGGCGCGGCGCTTTCGATTCGGGCGGTGACCGGTCAGCCGATTCGGTTCATTGGCGTCGGGGAGAAGCCGGATGCCTTGGAGGAATTTCATCCCGACCGCATGGCTTCCCGCATCCTCGGCATGGGGGACATCGTCACCCTGGTCGAAAAAGCCCAGGAAACCATAGACGTCGAGACGGCCGAACGGCTGGCGACCAAAATCGCCAAGCAGGAGTTCAATCTCGAGGATTTTCTGGATCAATTGAAGCAGGTCCGGAAAATGGGATCACTGGAGCAGCTTCTGGGCATGATCCCCGGTATGGGCAAGCAGCTCAAAGGGCTGGAGTTGAACGAAAAGGACATGAAGCGCACCGAGGCGATTGTGCTCTCCATGACACCGGATGAACGCCGCCGGCCAAGCCTCATCAACGGCAGCCGGAGACGCAGAATCGCCGCCGGCTCGGGCACCCGGGTTCAAGACGTGAACCAACTTCTGAATCAATTCGACCAAGTGCGCGGCCTGATGAAGCGAATGGGGAAGATGAAGGGCAGGGGAGGCCGCCTGCCTTTCGCCTTGCCCCGCTTATAAGCAAGCAGAACACCCAATTTAAGCGAAATTAACAGCGAACAATTTCAGGAGGCATATCAGTGGCAGTTAGATTGCGCCTAATGCGCACCGGGCGCAGCGGGCAGGCGTCCTACCGCATCGTGGCCGTGGATGGCCGCAAACGCCGGGATGGGGCGTACATCGAAAAAATCGGGCACTACAATCCCCGCACCGCTCCCCCCGAGCTGGTCATTGACGACGCCAGGGCCTTGAACTGGCTGAACCTGGGCGCATCTCCTTCGGACACTGTGCGAAGCCTGTTTTCCCGCAGAGGGCTGCTTCTCGCCTGGAACCTGAAAAAGAAGGGCGTTTCAGAGGAAGAGATACAGTCGAAGGTGGCCGAATTCCGCAAGACGAAAGAGGCCAGCTTGGTCGAAAAAGAAAAGGGTCGGCAGACCACCGCCGCGGCCAAGAAGCAAAAGGCGGCCGTCGTAGCGAAGGCTCCAGAAGCCGAATCCCCCGCGCCTGACACAGCCGCGGAAACGTCGGGCGAAAAGTCCGCCGAGGCCGAAGGCACGGCTTAGCCTTTAAGGCTTCGGCGCCGGTCATAGAAACTCAGCTTGGTCGGGTCCCCGACGGCATTGCCGGGGTTGGTCTGAGGATATACCGGAGTCATTTATGAAGGAATTCCTTGAGTTTATCGTCAGGCATCTGGTGGAAGATCCAGACCGGGTGCACATTATCGAGGAGAAGGGCGAAAACGGCGTCCTGTACAAGCTCACGGTGGCGGAGCACGATTTTGGGCGAGTGGTCGGCAAGGACGGGCGAACGGCACGCTCCCTGCGCACGCTGCTCACGGCCGCCGGAGGGCGCAGCGGGACGCGCGTAAATTTGGAGATCATGAGCCGGGCACCGAAGCCGGTCGCCGAGCCAAAATGAGCGTCAGCGATTCGTACATCGAAGTCGCGCGGATTGTCAAGGCGCACGGCTTGCGCGGCGAGCTCAAGCTGCTGCTCTATACCGAAAGCGCGGAGGATTTGGCGCAGTACGACAGTTTCTGGATTGCCCATGACGGCAAAATGATCGGGCAATTCCAGGTGGAGCGGCTGCGGGCGGCGAACCGTGCGGCCACGATCAAGCTGGCGGGTATTGATGATCTCAGCGCCGCCGAGGGTCTTCGCGATTGTGCTCTTTTCATCCTTGAAAGCCAATTGCCCCCGCCATCGGACGGGCAATATTATATTCGAGATCTAATTGGTATGCGCGTGGTCAGCGAAAGCGGAGCCCTGCTGGGCACGTTAAATGACGTCCTGGAACTTCCGGCCAATGACGTTTATCAGATTATCCGAGATAGCCGGGAAATATTATTGCCCGCCATACCGGAGGTCATCCTGAATATTCAATTGAACAAGCGCCTTATAACTGTGCGCCTGCCGGATGGCTTGTCAGATAGCGATTCCTAGCGGCGCGGAGTCTGGCCGTGCGCATCGAGATTCTCACGCTCTTTCCGGGGCTTTTTGACGGCTTCTTGAAGGACGCCTTGATCAAGCGGGCGCTTCAACGCGGCCTGCTCGAACTGAAGACCTACAATCTGCGATCTTGGGCGCGCTCCAAGCACCAGACTGTGGACGACTACCCTTTCGGCGGCGGGCCGGGGATGGTGTTAAAGCCGGAGCCCATTTTTCAGGCGTTCGACGAATTGCTGCAGAATCGGCAGCCCAAGCCGCCTGTCATATCGTTTTCGCCCGCGGGAGAATTATTGACACAGGATCTGGTGACCGATTTGAGCCGCCGGGAAGCCATGATTTTCCTCTGTGGACGATACAAGGGCATTGATCAGCGCGTGCTGGACGCCTATGTGGATCGCCAGATCTCCATCGGCGATTACGTGCTGTCGGGGGGAGAGCTGCCCGCGATGGTGCTGATTGAGGCGATGGTTCGATTGATCCCCGGAGCCATCAACGACATCGAATCAGCCCACACCGACAGCTTTCAGGCCAGCCTGCTGGAAGGACCCCTTTACACCCGGCCTGAAGAATATCGGGGGATGCGAGCGCCGGAGGTATTGCTGACCGGCGATCATCTAAAAATCGCCGACTGGCGCGCGAAAAAAGCCATGGAAACAACGCGGCAGCGCCGCCCCGATTTGTGGCAGCGCTACCTGAAAGATAAAAACAGATCATCATCTTGAGCCGATATCATGAGAAACCTGCATTTAATTACCGCCTCGCAGTTGCGGAGCGACCTGCCGGCCTTCAAGGCGGGCGACACCATCAAAGTGCACGTACGGGTCATTGAAGGCGACAAAGAGCGCATTCAAGTATTCCAGGGCACGGTCTTGGAACGCAGCGGCGCCGGGATCAACGAAATGTTCACCGTGCGCAAAGTCTCCGCCGGCGTGGGCGTGGAGCGCATGTTTGCTCTGCATTCGCCGCGCATTGCCAAGATTGAGCCGGTGCGCGAAGGGCGCGTGCGCCGCGCCAAGCTCTATTATCTCAGCGACCTCCAAGGTAAAGCCGCGAGGATCCGAGAGAAGAACGCGACCTAAAACATCCGACACAGTTTTCGTTCAGGGAAGGTGGCGCAAATCCACCGCTGCCCCGCAACTGTGAGCGCCGAGACGGGCGCAAGCCAGGCTTCTGAATGAAATGCGAACAGCCTTCGCGGGAAGGCGCCACGAACGATCTCCTCGGTGCGCCGAGGAGTATCTTTTTAGGGGCTTTCTGCGGCCCCTTTTTCATTTCCCGTCAAATGAACCAGATTCAACACCCCCGAGTTCACCAAAAGATGGCGCGCACCGCGCTATTAACGGCGCTCTGTGTGGCGCTGGGGTATCTGTTTCTGCCGATCCCTAATCTCGAAATGATCACCCTGGGGATCTTTTTATCGGGCCTGTTGATGGGGGCCTATATCGGCGCCCTGATCGGATTTCTGGCCGAGGCCATCTATTCTCTGACGAATCCCATGGGATTTCCGCCGCCGCCATTGCTCATCGCTCAAGTCGTCTCCATGGCCTGCGTGGGATGCGCCGGCGGCCTGGCCGGTGCGCTCTTCACGCCGCCTTATCCCCGCTTTGCCCAGCGCTGGCTGCGCCATCTGACTCTGGCGCTTTTCGGCGCGACTCTCACATTTATCTTCGATTTGACTACTAATCTCAGCTTCCCCATTACGGCGGGCTTCACGAGCCAGCAGATCCTTGCCTCTCTGGCGCTCGGAATTCCCTTTGCGATCATTCATATTGGAACCAATGCCATTGCTTTCCCTGTTCTGGTCCCCATCATCATGGGCCGACTGGCCTCTTGGAGCAAAACGTGAAAAACACCATCGGCTTCGCCCTTCTCATCCTCGCTGCGTTGGTATCGCAGGCCCGCGCGGATCAATCCCCTGATTCGACAGCCATGGATTCGACCCAGCGGTCAGCCGATGAACTGCGCGGCGCGAGCGCAGATTCCGCGGCTGTTTTGAGGATCCCTTCTACTCTGGAATTGGACCTTACCGAAGATCATCTTTCGGATCTGGATCACGAGGAATTTGGCGATTGGATGGCCGTTCTGCCGGGATTCTATCCACTTGACCAGGCCGCTCTGGGCGCGCCGTACCGAGGGCTGATACTTGGATTAGACCCTTCAGTCGCCGAGCTTCAGTTTCGCGGGCGCAGGGTGGAAGATCATTTGTTGGGCGGAGCGGATCTGGGCTGGATACCACCAGAGGCATTGACGCGCGTGCGGTATCAGCCTTTGGCCATCTCGTCGGCGGGCGGAAGAATTGAAGCCCTGCTCCGCTCTATGGAAGCCGCGCCCCCATCCAGCCACATCGCCATGCGGGACGGCTATTATGGCCTGGGAACCGTGGATTTCGATCTGGTGCAGAAGATCGCGCCGGCGGTGATCCTGAACGGCGGCGGGCGGGTTGCGACCTACGGCGGTCGAGTTCTGAATTCGGAGGGCTACGGCCTGAACTTGCGCTCGGAGATCGCTTTTCGGCTAAATTCGGAGATTTCCGGCTGGGGCGGGCTGATGCAGGGAAAGCAGAATTCTCAAGTGCCCAGCGCCGACGGCAGTTACAACCGCGACCGCTATGAAGCGGATCTGGCGATGCAATATCGAAGCTTCCAGACAAGTCTCTTCGGCATCCAGCGGCGGGAGACCTATTTGGGTGAGGGATCCGACGGCTGGGATGAGATCGGCTGGATGGGGCGATGGCAGGCCGATGTAGGCGCGATTCAGACCAACACGCAAGCCAGATTATCCGCGGCGCGCTGGCGGCTAAAAGGCCTTTCCTGGGCGAACACCACCTTCGGCGGGGCGCAGACTGAATGGCACTGGCAGCCAATTAAGGGATTTTCTGGAACAGCGAATTTGGGATTGGATCTATCGGATGACTTCGCTCCCGCCAGACATCTGGGCATCGCCGTTCGCGTTGCCATCAAGGATCCCCTGGCAGGTTTTGTCGGCCTGTCTCAATATCAAGTCCAGTCCACGAGATTCGAATCGGCCGCGGATTTTCAGCCCGGAGAACACTATCTGCCCTATGATCCGGCCTTGCTCCAAAATCCCGATCTTCCGCTGCTGGGCAACCGATCCCTCAAGAATGAGATTTACACCACGGCCATGACCGGATTGGAATTGGATAGTCGCAGGATTCACGGCGCTCTGGGACTCTTCTGGCGGCGGATCGAAGATCCCATCCTCTGGCAAGTTGAAAATGGAGCCCTGCTCCAACCCTACAACGGTGCTGCCGGAGAATCCGCCGGCGCGCTGGGATGGCTCCTGTGCAATCCCACTGACAGGCTCGATCTGGGCGCGACCGGATCATTCTTGCCGCATGAGTCAGGCAAGGAGAGCCTATTCCCAGAAACGATCGCTCATGCCTGGGCGCAATTTCGGCAAAAGTTGTTCAAGGACGAATTGGAGCTGCGCTTCCGGTTGGGCGGGGACTACTGGGGTGCACGGCAGGCGCCGATCCCCGGAGGATGGGATGACTGGGGCGAGGTGCTGGTCGTGAACGGCCGCATCAGCGCTTATCTGCTGGGAGCCCACCTGTTCTGGGGAATCAACAACATCTTCAGTCAGGATTACATGCTTTATCCCGGCCATGGGATGATGCATAAAGAGGAGGTCTGGGGAGTTGCCTGGAACTTCCGCAATTAGTCTTGTCGTCCTGCGATCTGGGATGACAATTCTCCTGATCTGTGCGGCGTTTCAGATCGCGGCGGCGCAGGATAATCCCGCTTTGGAAGGGCGTGTATTGGCCGAGGACACGGGCGCGCCGCTGCCGGGAGCCTCGGTTCTGCTGAATGCCGGCGCCTATCTGAGCGTCGCGGATAACGATGGCCGCTTCCATTTCACCGGCCTGGCGGCGGGACGATACGACCTCGAAATTCGTCATCTGGGCTATGAAGCAAGCCATTATCGCAATCTCGATCTATCGCCGCTTATGCCGCAAAACCTCCAGGTCCGGCTAAAAGCCAAGCCCATCGAACTTCCCGAGTTGTCCGTCAGCGCCGAGCGAGGGTCGGCCGGAGGCGCTGAGTCCGGCGCGCGCATTGTAACGCAGGAGCAATTGCGCAAGCTGAAGCCCAAGGACATGGCCGACGCTCTGCAACGCGAGGGGCTGGTTGATGTGGTCAATGATGGAACTCCCGGAGGCGCGCGTACGCTCAGCCTGCGCGGCAGCGCCTCTGATCAAGTCCTCGTGCTCTTGGATGGCCGGCCGCTGAATGATCCTTCCAGCGGGCTGGCCGATCTGTCGCGGATTTCCCTGGCGGAGGTCGAGAAGATCGAAATTTACACATCGCCCAATTCCATCCTTGGAGCGCAGGCCATGGGAGGCATAGTCAACGTGGTGACCTTGGCGCCGGGGATGGCCAGCACCGACTTGCAGGCGGGAGGCAGTAATTTTGGGGAAGGGAGAATCAGCGCCCGGATCAGCCGGGCCATTGGCGGCTGGCCGTTCCTGGCGATGCTCGAGCATCGCGAGTCCGACGGCGGATACCGCTACCGGGTGGTGCCCGACGACGGCTTGGAGGCCTATACCCGCTACGTCAGCCAGGAATTGACGCGGGAAAATGCCGCTTATCGCCGGGAATTTCTTACGTTGAAATTGGATCCGCCGGGCTTGGTCGAGATCGCCTATCGCCAGACGGCTCTCGACCGTCAAAATCCCGATTATCTGCCACTATCCGAGCTGGATCATGAATCGAGCACGGACGACAGCCGTCGCGAGCTGACGGTTGACTTGGAGAGGCGCGGCGCCTGGTTTCATCCCGCCCTGCATCTTAAAGCACAAGGCTATCGGCAACGAACCCTGACCGATTATGGAGAGAGCTATCCCCTGCTTCACCGTGAAACCGATCTTATGGGAGAAGCCTACAGCGGCGCAGCTTCTTGGAATAGCTGTGTGGGCTGGCAGGACGTTTCCTATGGCATAGGCGAGCGATTTGAGCGGCTCTGGTCGTCGGACCTGGAGGAGAACTACGCCGAAAGGATGCACAAATTCGCCTATCTGCAGGCGCAGGGGCAGCCCTTCGAAGGGGCGGGGCTACCGCTTCGATTGGGAATTGTCGGCGGAGTGCGGACGGATTTCTACAGCGGAGAGAATGCCTTCCTGCATCCGCGCCTAGGGATCGAAATCGGAAAGGATGGAGCCCCGGCTTGGTCGTTGCGCGCTGAACTGGCCAGTGCCTATCATCTGCCGTCCTTCAACGCGCTCTTCTGGCAGGAAGACTTGCAGTCCCGCGGGAATCCGGATCTGAAACCGGAGCGCAGCTTGAATCGCGAACTGGCAGCGGCAGTTCAATCAGGTTTCTGGAGTCTGGATGTGGCCTATTTCGACCGTCAGGTGAGCGACCTGATCTATTGGCGGCTCGATTTTGACGGCAAGTGGAAGCCGCTGAATCTCTCCGGCGCTCGGATTTATGGCGTTGAATCGAGTCTGCACAGCGTGCTTGGGCAAGGGCTGGGGAGCGCAGAAATAGCCGTTCTGCACCGTTGGATGCGAGCCCTCAACGAATCCGGCGAAACCAACACCGACGGACTACAGTTGACTTATCGTCCGGAACACACGCTGACAATTTCGCTTGATCAGGATTTGCGGCTCTTCACCTGGGATATGGCGATGCGCTGGGTGAGCCGGCGCTTCACCAATGAGGCCAACACCAAATCGCTTTCGCCCTACACGGTCTGGGACGCGGGCATTTCAAGCTCATTCCAATTTAAAAAGAGCCAGGCTGCCTTGGATCTGCGTTTCGAGGTGCGCAACCTGCTGAACGCGGGATATCGCATGGTCGAGGCGGCCCCCATGCCGCTGCGGGAGTACTGGCTGTCCATCGGCTTCAAAGTGAAAGGATCCGGTGGCTGAGGCGCAGACTTTGGAGAGCCTGATTCGGCAGGGGATGGAGTGCTTCGGCGCCAAGCGATTCGGCGAAGCGGTTCCTGTCTTTCAGCAGGCTCTAATGATTGAGCCGCGGCATGTCGGCGCTGCCTACATGCTCTCGGTGGCGCTCTACTTCAGCGGTTCTTTTCGGGAAGCTGCTTACCTGTTCGGGCAGTTGACCAGCCCCGGCTCGCCGCTCGAACCGCAGAAGATCGCGGGTTTGCAGGAGCTTTCCAATTACTCGCAGTACGAATTGTTGCGACTGGATCATTGGCATCGCCTCAGCCAGGTGGGTGCCAAGAAGATTGGCAAGGAGTTGAAAAAGCGCGGCTGGCAACCGTCTTCAATCGAAGCCTTCCACCTGCACTTGGCGAATGGAGCGGCGGCGCTATGGTTGGAGCAGAATGGGGAATGGTTCCACGGCCCAACAGTTCGGGTCACTACGCGAGCCAATGAGAATCTCATTCTCAAAGGCTGCCGGGATGCCGACGACAGTGTGGGGGCTCATCTTGAGGCGATCCGCGATTCCGCTTATGTGTTCTTGCCGCTGAAGGATGTTCGGATCATCGAATTGGGTCCCCTGAAGCGGTGGATGACTGCGCAAGCTGAATTTGTGGATGGCGCTCGTGAGACCTTAGTCCTCCCCTTGACCTATCGCGATTCCATGAAGCAGACGGCTCGCGGTGTGCAGGAGGGCGTTGAGACGATTACACAGCCGATGGAACAGGGCGCGGAGCTGATGCAGGCCTTTGGCCAGAAGCAGTTGCGATCCGAGACGGGGCAGGTGGCCTGGAGTCGCATCCTGCGGCTCGAAATCGAACCGCCCGCGCAGGGGCGCTAAACAGAAAAGCGATCCTTGCAGGATCGCTTCTTCGTTATGGAAGATCAATGCGGACTATCGAAAGAGGGCCTTGATGGAGCCCCACGTCTGTTGCACGCCTGAAAAGGCCAGCGTCACCGATTGCACGGGGCTTAAGGAAGAGGTGCCATTCATCATGACGGCGCGGACGCGGTAGTAATAGGTTCGCGGAGTGGTCTTGTAGAGATCGTGATCCTCATAGCGGTAGGCGCCGTTGTCGCCCTGCGGCGAAAGCTCGGCGATGTTGAGAAACGTCAAACCGTCCAAGCTGCGCTCAACGCGGTACAGCGACAGGCCCGCTTCAGATCCCGAGTTCCATTCCAGAACAACGTAGTCGTCGTTTTCGGCCTGAGCCGTAAAGTTGACAATCGGATTTTGCGCCCACGCAGGCACCGCGCACAGCAGCGCGATGGTGAAAACAAAGGCTAACTTCTTCATCATGAGCTCTTCGCCAAGTTCAAAACTAGATTAAAGATAACTTCTGACAGCCGTGATGTCAAGGGAATACTGCTTTTATTGAGGTCTAAGGGCCCAGCTGTTTGAGGGCCTCCTGATAGGTCGCCGCATGGGCCGCATCCTGGACGGTCAATTCCTGCAATTGACTCCGCATCCCGAAGGCGGCCATAAGGCGCGCCAGCTCGAGGCTGTTTAATTCATAAAAGCGTTGGGTCTCCTCATCTTCCGGATTCAAGCCCTTTAAACGGATCAGCACCACGCGGAGGTATTGTTCTGCGGCTTTGCGGTTATCCACCCGTAGATTATTGCGCGCCTGGACGAAAAAATAGCGCAATTCGCGGTACGGCAGATAGGCATCGGATCGGATCTTTTCAATATGCGCCAGCCGCTCTTTCCAGCCCCACTGAAAGAACTCGCTGAACTTTGAAAGCTGGGCCACCTGGTAGGCCTTATCGTAATAATCCGATCCGCCCAGCTTGGCCAGCTTATCAAACTCCCCCCCCAGAAGGATATACAGGTAAAAATCTATCGCACCGGTCAACGCATTAAATTGATTCGCATGGGTCAGTTGGGATCCCTGCTGGTAGGGGAATTGCCAGCGCTTGTCCGATTCCTGAAAATCGCTCTGGTTGCTGATAACCAGGCGCGCCTCATAGCGATCTTCGAAGCTGGTCGGCGCCGCGCGCTCGACATAAATGTCCACTTGCACGTTAATCGGATAGCGGCTCTGCGCTTGCAGCCAATCGTATTCGTTGATATAGCGTGTGAGCTGATCGGACAAGGAGACCAGCTTGTCCTTGGATTCCTGGAGCAGCTTCTCCGTGTTCAGGCTGACCTGGGCTTGGATCTGCTGGGCGCCGGCTGGATATGCCCAAACCAAGCCCAGCGTACCGACGACAACCAGCGCAAATCGAAGTTGCTTTTTCAAGTCGAACGACCTAAATTTTGCCATCTATAAGATAATACGTGATGAGGTTTATGCGCAAGCGCAATCTTTTGCGGTCTTTTCTCTTAAATTCGCTTCTGCTGTCGGTTGTTCCCGGTCAATTGCACGCCGCTTTTGACGCTCCGGAACCCGAGCCCATCGCTTTTGCGCTGGCCAACCTGATTTCTTTCCCTCCCGAATTGATCCTATCATGCTCTGAACCTGCGAGGCTGCGTCTATCTGTGGGCGGAGCAAGGCTTTATGGCATGGCGGAGATTCAGCCGTTTTCCTTCCGGGCCGGATTGCGCTCGCTGGGAGGCTGGCTGAATATTCGGGGCGCCGGGCTGAACAGCGGCGCTTACCGGGAAATGGCCGCCGCCATGGCATACGAACGGGCGCTGCCGGAATCTCTTACAGTCCAGATCGAGCTGGAGGTTCTGCAGGTGGCCATCGAAAATTATGGTGACGCCTGGTCGCAGCAGATCAATGCGCGGCTGCAGTGGACTCCCAATCAGACTTTCACGCTGGCGGTCATGGGAGTCAATTTGACCGGATCCAGCTTTGGCCAGGGCGGATATCCGCTGCCACGCCGCATCATCGTCGGAGGCAAGGCTTCCCCGTACCAGAAGCTCTCGTTCTTCGTCGAAATGGATCAGGACGTCCGCTACGATATTTCGCTGCGATTTGGCGCCATTTTCAGCCCGCTGGAGCGGATCACCCTGTTGGCGGCGCTTCAGGGTGAACCCAATATCGTCTCCTTTGGGCTGTCCGGACTTGTCGGCTCAGTTCGAGCCACCCTGGCCTACCAGTACCACCCCGATTTGGGATTCTCCCAATGCTACGGTCTGGCGGTCGCCTTTTAGATATCCTGCTTTTCGGCGGCCTGCTGCTGATCGCCATTCCCCTGCCATCGGCCATCGCTCAAACCGGCGACGAAGGCGCTCCCTGGCGCCTGCCTAATAAAGAGGCACCTGATTTGAGCATCTCGGCGCCACTGGATATTAACGAAGCCACGCTCGATGATTTGCTGCGCATTCCTGGATTGGACCCAGAAACGGCTCAACGGATTCTCGATTTTCGAAAAGAAGCAGGGCGCATTTCCAGCCTGGATCAACTGAAAGACGCAGGCATCATTCATGACGATATATGCGAATCCATGCTGCCATTTATTCAAGAAACGGATGAAGCGGAGAAATGGCATTATCGCCTCTTGACAGGCCTGGCGGCTGATGATCCTCCGGGCGAGGCCATTTCAAAGAGCCCGTATCGCGATCGTCTAAAGCTGGCGCTCAATAAGGCAGGCAGCCTGAGCATCGGGCTTGCCCTGGAGAAGGATGCGGGCGAAACGGATCTCTGGGATCACACCGCGATGGGATTGACATTTGGTTTCCCCCACGAGTCTGGGAAGCTTATCTTGGGGGATTATTTGGTGAGGTACGGATTCGGGATGCTATTGAACACCCGGAGAAACTTCTTTTTTGCACAGCAAATCGAGGCGTCGCTTAATTCCCGCCGCGCCGGGATTTCCGCTTATTACGGCTGGGATGAAAGCGTAGCTCTGCGCGGAGCGGCGTTTCAGGCGGATCTGGGCCGCTGGCATCTGGCAGCTTGGGGTTCCCACCGAAGGCGAGACGCCTATGTTGATTCACTCGGGATCGTTACGGCCTTTGATCTTACAGGCGAGCATCGAACGGCATCTGAACAAGCCCGCGAAAGCGCTTGCGCAGAAGATCTATATGGGGGGCGGCTACAGTTCGCTATTTTGCCCGACCGGCTTGATATTGCCTGCGGGGGATATCAGGCATCGTGGGATCACACCGTCAGGGTCGGATCGCTCTTATATGACCAAATCGGGGTAGGAGCTTTGGAGCTGAATTTGCGTGCAGATCCGCTCGGCGGGAGCGCTGAATATGCCGTGAATGATCGCGGCGAAACAGCCGCCGCGCTTGGCGTCTTCGCCAAAATGAGCGGATTTAGGGCGCAGGGTGCGCTGTATCGAGCGAGCGCTCATTACTTCTCGCCTCTAGCTTCGGCCTTGGATTTTGATCTGGGTCAAGTCAGAAATCGCCAGGGAGTCTTTGCATCGTTCCAAGCTGCTCTGGGGGAAACGAGGATCCTTGGAGCCATGCATCTTCATCGGCGGCTGACAAGAATGGCGGGGGAGAGCTGGGGCGGAATGGATCTCCTTACCAAAATTCGGCAAAGGTTCGGCCCGAGCGCTGAGGCAGCCGTCTCATCTCGTTGGACGCAGGAAGAGGAGACGGCTGAAACATTTCAGACCAGCCATTGGCGCGGTTCCGGATCACTGCGGATTAAGCCGTCGCCCCATTGGGAGATACAATCTTTGCTCAAGCTTAGCCGCGCCCAGGAAGTAACCGGGCAGGGCAGCTTGATGCAATTTGGGCTTGGCCGGGACGTTGCCCTTGATTCGCGATGGGCCTTAAAGGGCGATTTCGCGACCGGCATCTATAGCGCACCGGATTATAATCTCAGGCTCTATTGGAGCGATATTCGTCTTGATGGGAGCTGGCAAAATCACGCCTTCTGGGGCCGAGGCGCTTTCTTGGCGCTGGGAATCAGGGGAGGCTATGGCGATCGGCATCTGCTTGAGATTTTCGGTCTTTGGGATCAGCCGGAAAGCGATAGCGGCCGATCCTCAGAGCGCAGCCTCTGGCTGACGCTGAGGATTCAAGGATAATCCCGGAAAAGCATCGCCTTCTTTTTGTCCATAATTCTATTGATTTTGGCATCGAAATGGACTATTTTGTACCGTAGGAATGATCTGGGCTTGGGAGGCAGATGACAAAAGATACAGGCAGCACGGCCGTCAAGGCCGATACGAGGACGATTCTGCTGGCAGACGATGAGGAAGTTGTCCGCCATGTCGGCAGCGACATCTTGAATATTCTGGGATACCAGACGATCCTGGCCAGCAATGGTCTGGAAGCGGCATCGCTCTACGCCCAGCATCACGCGGCCATCGGCTGCATCATTCTCGATTGGTATATGCCGGGGCTTTCGGGCATGGAGGTGCTGCAACGCCTCTGGAACGTGGATAAGAAGGCGAAGGTCTTGATCGCCTCCGGCATGGGGCCGCCCAAGGAACTGCAAGAGCTCATCAATTCCGGCCATCCCGTGCAGCTGCTGCAAAAGCCCTATTTGGTCAAAGATCTGCAAAGCGAATTGGCGCGACTTCTGAAATAAGCCCCCCAGGAATGAATTCTCATTCGACGCCCGTTTCCCTTCTTTCGATCCGGATTTGGACAGTCATTTTGTTGGGTACGACCCCCTGGGCGATATTGCCCCATCCGGGGTTCGCCGTTGAGCCGGCCTACCAGCCGCTGGAAACGCGGCTGATCGCCGATGGATTTGACTCAACGCGGATGGCTGGGCTTTTCCAAGACGATCGCGTGCGCTTCATACCTGCTCTCGTGGAGCTCAATCTCGTTTCCAAGGAGTTTCCTGATTTTTATCGCGGCTTTCTGACCGCGGATCAAATCGAGGAGGGGACAAAATTTCTTCGGCAGTGGCAGCCGCAGATTGAAGCGGGACTCGCAGGAACTCAAGTTCCGCCTGTCATGGCTGTCGCCATTCTTAAGATCGAATCCGATTTGGGCCGCCGGCCCGGGAGATATTCCGTTTTCAATACGTTGGCTTCGATTACGCTATTGAAAGATTCCCTGCAGTGGGCCGCTCAATTCGACACCAGCGGAGGCGCGGACCTCGAGCGGCTGCAACGACGGGCGGCGAGGCGATCCGATTGGGCTTATGGCGAATTGGTTCAATATCTTAGGCTTTGCGAACGGGAGAATTGGGATCCGTTGGAAGTTAAAGGATCGTGGGCGGGCGCCTTTGGCTGGGCGCAGTTTCTCCCCTCCAGCTACCTGCGCTGTGCCCGGGATGGCGACGGCGACGGCAAAGTGGATCCCTACGCGCTGCAGGACGCCGTGGCCAGCATCGCGGCTTACCTTCACGAAGCCGGATGGCGGTCTTCCCCCTCCTCACAGCGCCGCGCCCTGATGCTCTATAATCCCAGCAGCGCCTATGTGGATTGCGTCTTGGGATATGCCCGCAAGCTCAAGCAGAAATTAAGCGGTGAAACCCAGGGTTCAGCCGAAGAGTTCTTCAATCGCTAAGCCAGAGGCTTAAGTGTGAAACCCTATCGCTTGCATATCCCCTCGCTTCTCCTCGGATTTCTGATCATTCTCTCCCCCTACGCTGAGGCCGCGAATTACCTGACTCTCAAAGCCTCCTCCGGCCGGCAGGATGATGCTCAAATCGCGCTGCGGCGCAGCGGCACAGCGGCATTTGTCAACCTGAACGCATTCGCCGCGGCGCTCCAGGCGGATGTCTATTCCAACGAACAGAAGCGCACCTTCTCCTTCACCGCGGGTTCGGCGCGGCTGAAATGGACCGCCGATAACGTCTTTGTGCAAATCGGCGACGCTTGGTGGCAGCTCCCCGCGCCGGTAGTATTCCAAGAGGGCAGTTATTGGGCGCCGCTCGGAGCCTTTCTGGATGTCCTGGCCGAAGCCTATCCCTCCGGGTTGGACTATGATCGGAATAGCGGCCAGTTGACGCTGCAGCCTAAAAAAGGCGCTGGCGACCTCTACGGAATTGCCTACGAAACCAAGGGCAACGGAACCTTAATCAGACTCCTGTGCTCTAAGAAGTTGGCATTTTCGCAGCCGGTCATCCGAGGCAAGTCCGTGATCTTTATCCTGCAACAGGCCAGCGTGGATGGCGATATGGTAGCGAAGGTCAAGCCGTCCGGAGTGGTTGATAAATTTGCCTGGGGAAAAGACGGTGCCTCGATTCAGTTAACGTTCGACTTGGAGGCGCCGATTTTGGAATGCACTGCCTGGCAGGATGATGAGACGCGCCAGATTCACCTTACCTTGGTGACTCAGTTGGTTTCGGGTCAACCCCCCGGACTTTTGGGGACTCCATCACCGGACGACCTGGAGGCGATCAGTCAGCAGTTGGAACGCGAGCAGCAGAAATGGAAAGTGGATTGCGTGGTGATTGATCCGGGGCATGGCGGCAAGGATCCGGGAGCCAATGGAGTGACCGGCTTGAAAGAGAAGGAGGCCACGCTGGACATCGCCTTGCGGCTGAAGCAACTACTGGCCAAAAACACTCAGTTGCGCGTAGTCCTGACGCGGGAGGATGACCGCTTTATCGGTCTCAACGAAAGGACTAAGCGGGCGAACGGGCAAGGGGGCAAGCTATTCATATCCATACACTGCAATTCTCTGAAGAAAGGAGGCGGGAGCGGCTTCGAGACCTATTTTCTGAAACCGGCGCGAAACGCCAAAGCGATGGAGGTGGCGCTGCGCGAAAACTCCGTGATTGATTACGAAGAAACGACCAACGGCTATCAGGAATTGACGGAGGAAAATTATATTCTGCTGGCCATGGCGCAGAGCGAGTTTGTCCGCGAAAGCGAGGGGCTTGCCGCCATTGTTCAAAAGAAAATGCTCCTGAACACCGGATTAAAGGATCGCGGGGTGGATCAGGCCGGATTTTATGTGCTGGTCGGCGCCTCCATGCCGGCCATCCTGGTCGAAACCGCCTTCCTCTCCAGCAAGCACGAAGAGAAACTCCTGAAGACCAAGAAATTTCGCCAGCAGGTAGCGCAGGCGTTGTACGAAAGCGTGCTCGATTTCATGAAGCAGAGCGAGGTCGCTAATCGCAATGTCACCATCGAAAGATAGCCATGCCTGAGACGCCGCCCGAAGCGCTGTCCCCGAAGCGCCCCATCGGCATCTTCGATTCCGGCATCGGAGGCCTGACAGTGGCGCGGCAGATTATGCGCCGGCTGCCGGGTGAATCCATCGTCTATTTCGGTGATACGGCGCGCGTGCCTTACGGCAGCAAATCGGATCGCACAGTGCGAGCCTTCGCCTGGGAGGACAGCCTGTTTCTGCTGGCTCATGACGTCAAGATGATCGTCGTGGCCTGCAATACGGCGTCGGCTGTGGCATTGGGCGAGTTGGATCGGCAGCTGCGGATTCCCGTCATCGGCGTCATCGAACCGGGAGCGGAAGCGGCGGTGGCCGTCACCCAAAGTGGCCGCATCGGGGTCATCGGTACCCTGGCGACGGTGCATTCCCGGGCTTATGAAAAGGCTGTCCAGCGGCTGAATGCCTCCGCTACAGTTTATTCGACCTCCTGTCCTCTTTTTGTGCACTTGGTGGAGGAGGGCTGGGTCGAGGGCGAAGCGCCCGAGCTGATTGCCCGAAAATATTTGACCCCGCTTCTGGATCGGGGCATTGACACGCTGATCCTGGGCTGCACACATTACCCGCTGCTGAAGGCGCTGCTGAGTGGGATCCTCGGGCCCGGCGTGACACTGATTGATTCCGCCGAGCAGATCGCGCGGCGCGTGGAGACTCTGCTTCAGGAACGGCGTGAACTTAGCCCAGCGCCGCAGGGCACGCGTCGCTTCTTCGTCAGCGACTATCCGCGCAACTTCGAAGAGCTGGGCCGGCGCTTTTTGGGAGAGCCGGTCGGCGAGGTCGCTATGGCCGAACCCTGGAAACATATCCATCCCGAATCCTCAACCGAATAAGCCACCATTCACAACCTGCCCTCATGAACCGGCGCCTCACCTGGGACGATTTCTACGGGTTGCAGCGATTCGGCATGACGCCGAACCTCGATAACATCCGGCTCTTCTGCGACCGCCTCGGCCATCCCGAAAGCGCCTATCCCAGCATCCACATCACCGGCACCAACGGCAAGGGCAGCGTTACCGCCATGCTGGACGCCATATTGCGCGTTTCCGGCCTCACCGTGGGGATGTACACATCGCCCCACTTGCTGCATTTCGAAGAGCGCATCCGAGTGAACGCCCGCCTGATTCCCGAGGAGGCGGTCTTTGACTTTCTGGAGGAGCACTGGGAATTCATTGGCCGGCACCATTGCACCTTTTTCGAAGTGGCGACAGCCATGGGGCTGGACCATTTCAGGCGGAGCGGGATTGAGCTGGCCGTGGTCGAAGTGGGTCTGGGCGGCGCCTATGACGCCACGCGAGTCGTCCAATCCATCCTGTCGCTTATCACGCGGGTAGATCTCGATCACACGGAGCGGCTGGGCGAAACCCGCGAAGAGATTGCGCGGGACAAAGCGGGGATATTCCGCCGCGGGTTTCCGGCACTGAGCGGCGACCAACAGCCGGAAGTTATCAGCGTATTAGAGTCCAGAGCCGAGGAGCTGGGAGCGCCTTTTCACTTGGCGCCTGACCTGGTCAGATTCGCCCGCCCTAGAATGACCACAGGCTGGATTTCCGTTACCGCGTCTTTGACGCGGGCGAATCCCCCCAGCGATCTGGGCAGAATAACCTGTCCGCTGACCGGATCATTTCAGTTTGAGAATCTGCGGCTAGCCCTTGCGGCGGCTTCCCTCCTGCGCTCGCGCTACCCGCAGATTACCCCGGAGACTATCCGAACCGGTCTGGCGCAGGTCGCCTGGCCCGGCAGATTGCAAGAGTTGAGCCAGCGGCCGCGATTCGTTCTCGATGTGGCCCACAACCCCGCCGCCGTCTTAGCCTCGCTGCAGAATGTGCAAAAGATCTGGAAGCCCCGTCGAATTATCGTCATCTTCAGCGCCCTGCGGGATAAGGACATCGGCGGAATGATCGCTCATTTGAAGTCCTTCGCCGCGGTCGGATTTATGGTCCCTCTGTCGCCCCCCAGAGGCATGGGATTTGAAGACATCCAATCCATTCCCGGCCATTTTGGCTGGAACGCCAGGGTAGTAGAGAGCGTTAGTATGGCTGTGGAGGAGAGCTTCTCCCAGGTTGAAAGAGGGGATGTAATTCTTGCCATCGGGTCGCACTATCTGGTCGAGGAAGTCCTAAATAGTCCAAAATTCCATTGACTTTGGGGGGAAATATCCCTAAATTTGGGCGTTGAGAACATCCTTTCCTATTCACCCTCTTCGTGAATCCATAATCAATCCAGCAACATAAGACCTCGATACAGATTTCCTGCGGATCTGCTCCAGCAGCAAACCTAATTGTAACCCGAATCCAGCGGCGGCGGACTGCCCGTTAACCTATCCTGTGACTTTCTTGCGCTCACAGGCCGGCGGCAGCCGGCCATTTTAGCGGAGACATCATGGACCTCGTCGAACTCAAAGCTATGAAGATTTCCGAGCTGAACAAGCTCGCCAAAGGCCTCGAAATCGAAGATTACTCGGGGATGCCTCGCCAGGACTTGATTTTCAAGATTCTGGAGAAACAGACCGAAAAGGACGGCCTGATTTTCGCTCAGGGCGTGCTCGAAATCCTGCCGGACGGCTACGGCTTTCTGCGCTCCTCCGCTTCGAACTATCTGCCTGGTCCGGACGACATCTACGTGTCGCCCTCGCAGATCAAGCGCTTCGGCCTGCGCAAGGGCGCGACCGTTTCGGGCCAGATTCGTCATCCCAAGGACAGCGAGCGCTTCTTCGCTCTCCTGAAGGTCGAAGCGGTCAATTACGAGAATCCCGAGGAGACGCGCGATAAGATCCTCTTTGACAACCTCACGCCCCTCTATCCGCAGGAGAAATTCAAGCTGGAATCCGATCCGAAGGATTACTCCGTGCGCATCATGGATATTTTTACGCCCTTGGGCAAAGGGCAGCGCGGGCTGATCCCGGCTCCGCCGCGCACCGGCAAGACCATGCTGCTGCAGAAGATCGCCAATTCCATCGCCAAAAATCACCCCGAAGTGAATCTGATTGTCCTGCTGATTGACGAACGTCCCGAAGAGGTGACCGACATGGAGCGCACAGTGACGGGCGAAGTGATCAGCTCAACCTTCGATGAAAAGCCGGAACGGCACATTCAGGTGGCCGGCATGGTGTTGGAAAAAGCCAAGCGGCTGGTGGAGTACAAACACGATGTCGTGATTCTGCTGGACAGCATCACCCGGCTGGCGCGAGCTCACAACGCGGTGAGTCCGCATTCCGGCAGGATTCTCTCGGGCGGTATGGACGCCACGGCGCTCTACGAACCCAAGCGCTTCTTCGGCGCGGCGCGCAACATCGAGGAGGGGGGATCGCTGACCATTATTGCCACGGCTTTGATCGAAACCGGCAGCCGCATGGACGAGGTGATCTTCGAAGAATTCAAGGGTACGGGCAACATGGAGCTGGTGCTGGATCGGCGGTTGGCGGACATCCGGCTCTTCCCGGCGCTGGACATCAACCGTTCCGGCACGCGCAAGGAAGAGCTGCTGCTAAAACCGGACGTGTTGAACAAGATTTGGATCCTGCGAAATCTGTTGGCTGATTCCAACCCCATAGAGACCATGCGATTTATCTTGGAAAAAATGCGCGGGACGAAATCGAATGAGCAGTTCTTCGAGGTGATGAAGAATGGGGGATAATTGGTCCCACACCTGAACATGCGTACAGCGTTTCAATATTCTTGCGATTTTGCTTGACTTTTGCCATCCCGAGCATTATATTTAATTATATGTCGCGCTTGAATTGCAATCTCCTTCGGGCGCACGCCGCCCACCGTCCATACCTGATCACATGCCTTGCCGCACTCCAGCTTTCCCTCTTTTTTTCCTCGTCCGCCCAAGACCTGACAGTTACCTGGGGCCCTGAAGTCCAACTAAGTGAGAACTATTCCGGCGGCCTAAGCCCTCGTTTGGCCGTGTGGGATGATGCCGTGCATGTGGTCTGGAGTAGCCTGGATCACTCCCTTCGCTATCGAGCGGTGATAAGGTCGAGTTTTGATCGCGGCGCGTCCTGGCGACCGGCGAGGAATATCAGCGATCGCCATGTGATGGATGACGTTGCGCCAGTCATCGCCGCCTGGGCGAATGAATTGCATGTGGTTACGCAGCATCAGAGCTTGGTCCCATATTATTTCGGCACCGGCTATCAGAGCAGCGCCAATTACGGACTAAGTTGGTCGCATCCGTCTCAGACGCTCATTGAAGATGGGGCTCACCCAGCCATATCTGTTTGGGCGACTAATATTAATGTCGTCGGGCTGGACGGCGATTACGTCTATCACCGTTTAAGCCCGGATGGGGGCCTAAATTTTGAGCCACAGGACACTCTCGCTCTGCTGGGTTTTGGCGGACAGCCTCTGCGCCTTCTGGCATGGCAGAATTACGTTTATCTTGTCTATCCAGCGCTATGGCCTCCTACTAATCAATTGGAAATATTTTTCCAGCGGAGCGATGACGGCGGACGCAATTTCGATTCCGTCTCTATGCTGTCCACGGAAGATTTCTTTTCCAGCCAATTTCCAGCCCTGGGGTGCAATGATGAGGGTGATGTTTATGCAAGCTGGTACGATTACAAGTATACGTCTTATACTATGTTCGGTGACGTGCTGATGAGACACAGCGAGGATTTCGGTGAGCACTGGGGAGATGAAATCCAAGTGACTTTTGATCACAAGGCGAGGACGAATGCAATTGCTGTGAAAGACTCACAAGTTCACATAGTATGGGAAGCTCATCCTACGTTGAATCTTTATGAGTCGGAGCTTTACTACAGTTACAGCGATGATGAAGCGCAAAATTGGATGAGACCGGAACGACTGACCTACGCGCATGGCCTTTCCACAATCCCCGACCTAATCATAAAGAATGATACGCTGCACCTGGTTTGGAATGAAGAACCAGCCATCATCTATGTTTGGTATAGGCAGGCAGTCATAAGCTCTTTAGCTAGAGAAACATCGAGCATACACGAGCGCTCAGGATTGCCGAAGCCATTAGAACTGGGCTTTGCGGTATATCCAAATCCGTTCAACGCAAACATCTATTTCCAGTTTCAACTCGAATTAACAAGCGTTGTTACAATTAGGCTGACAAACCTGATGGGAGTAGAGGTTACCTGCCTATCTCAAGGTCAGCTTGAATCCGGAAAACACTGGTACACATGGAATGGCAGGAACAATGATGGGGAGTTTGTTGCAACCGGGATTTATTTGGCCGTCCTTGAGGTAAATGAGAGAGTTCAATCAGTGCAGAAAATAGTTTATATCAAATAAACTTTGCAGAATCTGGAGGAGAAAATGAAAACGCAAAATTCATTTGGCGCTATAGCCACGGCCCTGGCGTTGTTTGCCACAGTTTCGGCCGCACAGAACCATTGGGAATTGCTGGGGTGTCCCTTGGCATATGAACAACCCTCACTCATCACGGCAAATCACATTAGCTCCGGATTGAACCCAATTGGAGGTTTATCAGTTACTTATGCGCTGGAAAAGAATGAAATCTTTGTCAGCATGGACCAAGGGCTTAATTGGCTGCTTAGGCCGGGCCTTTCTGGGGAGATAATTGCAGCCGAACACGAAAACGGCTTGCGCGCTTGGTTGGGCGACATGGGCACTAATGCGACAGGCACGTGGTGGACGGCAGATGGCGGCGTGAGTTGGATTCCACGCATCAACGGACTTCTCAATCTTCAAGTGCGCGCTCTGGCCATTGATCCTGAGAATCCGGCTATAGTCATTTGCGGCTGCCAGGCCGATGCAGGCAATAACCCCACGATCTATCGCTGGAACGAGGCTGGAACTAATTGGGCTGCTATTAGCGCAGGCATCTCTAACAATATCAATCAAATTGCTGATCTGGCAATTCTCGATGACGGTGTTCATAATCCCATCTTCTTGGCTGCTATTGCCAATAGCGGCCAAGATTTGGACGGCGTTTGGCAATCCAACGATAATGGAAATAACTGGTCGAGAATCGAGCACGATCCAACCCTTATCAATATCAATGATATAGAGGCCATAATCGAGGGAGACCAATCCTACCTCTATGTGGCGGCAAAATTGGATGATATGTCCCATCTCTTGCGATATTCATTCGCGATGGGATTATGGGAGGATATCAATGCATTACCCGGATATCCCATGTGGTTTGAGCTACGGTATATTTCGCCTAATTACCTTCAGGCCTATCTTGCACCAAGCGCTTGGTTCGCATATGAAACTTCGCCCGGTGTGCTGGATTTTTCATTTCCACCCTCATTAGACCCTCGCCTTGGCGGTCTTGAGGTTGATGTTTCGAATTCGCGATTCGCCTACACCAGCACGCCACAGTGCTTCTATCGGTTCAACTTTGACACTGAAAACTGGGAACCGATCATGCTGGGGATGGATCAAGCTCCCCTGGGTTTAGTTGCAGTGAACGGAATTTACATAGCGGCGGCACATGGATTGAGCAACACCCCCAATTACCCTTTTTGCTTCGACAGCCAGGATGGAGGCTCGACCTTTTTCCAGGCCAAATGGCTTTATAAATCGCAATGCAGTATTTTCGACTTAGAATTTAGTTCGTCATCTTGGTACTATATGTTGGGGCAATATTATTCCGAAAATGAAGGAGCCCATTGGGGCGATAATTCATGTGTGTACACAAGCGTAATAGGCGAACCGCTCACAAGCGACTATTATGAGCCAAATGCCTATCTATATGATTTGGATATCCACCCTTACCCTAGTGCTCAAAGCTATGCGCTTGCAGGCGGAGAAATTCACTACAATTCCGTTACAGGACAGACGACCAATTCCACCTTTATGATACTCAATCCTTCTACCGGATGGGGCTTTCATCCAATTCGCGAAATGACCACCACCAAGGCCGTCGCCGCCGATCCTACAACTGATCCAGGCACGGGTAATGCGATCTATTATGCTGCGGGAATAGGGGGCGTGTTTAAATCCACAAATAGCGCCGCAACATGGAGACCTCTGAATGACGGCTTGCCCGGCGGACTGACTTTCACCGATATTATCGTAAATAATAATGGCCAGCGTCGTTATCTGGCCACATCAAATGGAGTCTATCTGCTTCGGGATGGCGTAAACAATTGGGAGTTGAAATCCGACGGTATCCCTGCCGATTATCGAAACATCCTGGATCTAGAATTTGGCGCTCGGGACGACTATATATTCTGCATTGGCGCGAACGCTGCCGGCCAGACCAAGGTCTTTGGCAGCAGAAACTCCGCCGATCTCTGGTCCGACATCACGGGCGAACTGCCGAATGAACCGATTAGAAACATTCGCCATAGCGCAAATAACCTATATGTCGGAACTTCTGATGGCCTCTATCGCCTCACGGTTCACCTGGATTAGATCGTTCGAATATTAGCCGCTGCAGTTCCTCCTTAAGCGCGGCCTCGTCATAATCCCTCCCCAAGAACTTCCCGCCGTGCGCCAGCGAAATCCTTCCGCTCTCTTCCGAGACCGCGATAATGGCGGCATCGCACTCTTCGCTCAGGCCCAGCGCCGCGCGGTGGCGCGTGCCCATGGAGGCCGGAATGCTGGGGTTGTCCGACAGCGGCAGCATGCACTTGGCCGCCTCGATAATGTCGCCCTTGATGACCACGGCGCCGTCGTGTAGGGGCGTTCGCGGGAAGAAGATGGAGACGATCAGCTCGGCGCTGGCATCGGCGCGGACAGGGACGCCCGTTTCGATGATGCCTCGAATGCCCGTGGCGCCCTGTAGGACGATCAAGCCGCCGTACCGCTTCTGCGAGAGAATCATGGTCGCCTTCACCACTTCATCGAGGATGGACGAGCTTCGCGAATGGGTCAGCGCGCGCACCAACCTCGTCTGTCCCAACTGCATTAATACGCGGCGCAGCTCCGGCTGGAAAAGGATCACAAAGGCGACCACCCAGACCGTGGTGACGGATTGGATCAGCCAGGTCATGCCCTGCATGCCCAACACCTGAACGACGAAGGCGGCGATGAAAATCAACACCAGCCCGGCGAACATCTGCGAGGCGCGCGTGCCCCGCACGATGCGGTAGATCTGATAAAAGACGTAGGACAGCGCGAGAATATCCAAGAGGTCTATGATGGTGAAGCGCAAAAAGCTGATGCGGAATAGCTCCATCCTTAGTCTCCTAATCCTGCGCCGGAAGCCGCCTGCCGCAAAAAGGGATAATGATAAGCCGGCTCGACTTGAAAAAGATCCTCGAATTGCAATGAGGCAAAACGATCAGCCGCCAGGTGGGCCACGCTGGCGACCAGCGGCCCGATAGAATCACTTACCGATGCTCGCTCCCCGAATAGTTCCTCCAACTTCGCGCGATGGCGAATGAAACCCTCGCCGCAGAGAACGATCCTTCCCGAGACTTGCCCGGGCAGCGATCCGATGCTGCTTACGCGGCAGGGCGTTTTGGCGCTCCATCCGGAAACTGCCTCCCACTCATAGAGGCTCCAATAGACTTCATTCGCGCGGGCAGGCATCAGCGGAACCGTGCGCTTGAAACGTGAGGAGACGGTGTCGGCATAGGCGTCCAGAGTTGGCACGCTGATCAAGGGGAGTTGACGGCTCCAGCAGAGTCCTTTGGCAACGGCCATGCCCACCCGCAGGCCCGTGAACGATCCCGGCCCGGAAGACACCGCCACGGCACGCAGATCAGCCAGCGCGACATTTTGAGCCTGCAAAAACTCGTGAATTTGATTGAGCAGCAACTCATTATGCCTGAGCGCCGAATCCGATTCCGCAAAAAAGATCTCACCGGATTTCCAGATCGCCACGCCGCAAAGGCTCCCGCTGGTGTCAATCGCCAGAATCATTTCAGCGCCGATTCCAGGAATTGGTGCAGCCGCTTGGAATAACCCGCCCGCCGGGTGGAAAATCGCAAAACCCGCAGCAGCTCGCTGTCAAAATCGAAGGTAAAGTCAATCTCGTAGGCCCAATCGCTGAAATAGTCGCGGATTTTCTCCGCCCATTCTACGATGATAATCCCCTGGCCCGCGGCGATGTAATCATCGAATCCCGTGGCGGCAATTTCCTGCGGATATTTCATCCGGAAACAGTCGAAATGGTAAATGGGCGGCGTCGTGGGGTAGTGATGCAGCAGCGTGAACGTCGGACTCGTGGTCAATTCGTGGTAGCCCAAGCCGAAGCAGAGACCGGAAGTGAAGACCGTCTTACCGCTGCCCAGATCGCCGGTCAAGCCGACGCTGTCGCCCGGCTGCAAGAGTGCGGCGAATTGCTGCGCCAAGCGGCGGGTCTCGTCGGGGCCGTAGCTGCTGATCTGAAACATGACCGTCTTACCGCGGCTCCATGATGGCGACGGGCAGAATCATCTCCTCCAGCGAAATGCCGCCATGCTGGAAACTGTTCTTGTAGAGATTAATGTACTTGTGCATATTCGTCGGATAGACGAAATAGTAATCTTCCTTGGCGATAATGTAATTCACGTTGATGCCGCGCCGGGGCAGATTGTAGATCTCGGGGTCGCGGATGAACAGCGCGAACTTGTCATCGCATTTCAGGTTGCGGCCGTATTTGTAACGCAAATTAGTGGAAGCCTCTTTATCTGAAATGACCTTGGCGGAACGTTGGCTGCGTATCGAACCGTGATCCGAGGTCAACACGATGGTGCAATCCTGAGTGGCGAAGGCTCGCAAAATATTCAGCAGGGAGGAGTGCTCAAACCAGGAACGCGTTACCGCGCGATAAGAGCCTTCGTTGCGCACCATCTCTTTGATGACTTGCGAATCGGCGCGAGCGTGGGTCAAAATGTCCACAAAATTGAAAACCAACGAAACCAGAGATTGGTTGAAATAGGAAGATACTTTCCGCTCGACGTTATCCGCCTCTTCCAGATCCAGAATTTTAACATATTTGGAGCCGGATTTTAAGGACACGCCCAATTGGGTCAATTGCTGATCGAGCAACTGGTGCTCGAAGCGATTGGAGGACGATTCGTCGTCTTCGCTGCGCTTCCACAGATCGGGATAATGGCGCTCGAGTTCGATGGGAAAGAGACCGCTGAATATGGCATTGCGCGCGTAGGGCGTTGACGTGGGCAGGATCGAATAGTGATATTCGCGCCGAATATTGAAGAGCTCCAGCAGGATGGGTTCAAGGGTCAGGTATTGATCAAGGCGCAGGCAGTCTATGACTAAGAAAAGCACCTTGCGGCCGCTCTTCAGCAGCGGCGAAAGATATTTCTCGACAACCTGTGTGGATAGATCTGGGCCGCCGCGCCCTTTGATCCAATTCAGATAATTTCCTTCAATAAAGCGGGCAAATTCTTGATTGCATTGGTTCTTCTGATCCTGCAATACGTCCGCCAGTCCCAGATCGGGATAGCGATCCATGTCTATATCCCAGCCGCAGAGCTTGGCGTGGATATCCGTCCAGTCCTGATGCGTGGCGCCGCTGGAGATCAGGGCGCCGATCTTGTTGAACTGCGAAAGATATTCCTTCGATAGATGGTCGCGGCTGATCTTAGTGCCCTCTGTCAGTTTCTTGAGCACCAGCAGAATTTGGCTGGGATTGACCGGCTTTGTCAGAAAATGGTCTATGTTTTGGCCGATCGCCTCCTCCATGAGCTGCTCTTCTTCGCTCTTGGTGATCATCACCGTGGCGATGCCCGGCCGAATGGCCTTGATCTCGGAAAACGTCGTGATGCCGTCCTTGCCGGCCATCTCCTCGTCCAGAAGAACGACGTCGAAGGTCTGGCGCAGCACCTGAGCGATGGCGTCGTTGCCGTTGGTCACGGCGGTGACGTCATAACCCCTCTCTTCCAGAAAAAGGACATGCGGCCTGAGAAGTTCTATTTCGTCATCCGCCCAGAGTATTTTCTTTCGATCCATGATGTCTCCGCGCTGAGGCTGGAGCCGCTTTCGCCTCAGCCTAAAATTCCGTTAACAGCCGCCGTAAGTTCTCGAACTGTTCCTCCGGCAGGCCTCTTTCGACAGCCAACTCCAATGCCTTCAGGCTCAGCATGCGATACAGCGCCAAAGCCGTGGGCGACTCGGCCCGCAGAGCCCTCAAATGCCGCTCCACCGTCAGCGCATCTCCCCGGGCGATAGGGCCGGTCAGCGCTTCGGCAGGCCCCGATCTCAGAGTGTTTTCAAGACTCTGGCGGATCAAGGGGGCCACCATTTGCAGGTACTCTTTTTCTGAAATTTCGCTCGCCGCCGCCAAGTCCGCGCCCGAGCGCAGCAGCACCGGAATGAAATTTGAGACAAACACCGCCGCCGTGTGATACAGCGATTTTTGCTCAGAAGCAATATTAAAGGTTTTTCCCCCGATATCTGCAACCATTTTTTCCAGAATTCCCGTCGCGGCTGGATTCCCCTCAAGCGCGAAGCAGATTCCTTTTAGCGAAACGGTGGCGCCGCCTCGAGGAAAAGTCTGTAGGGGATGCATCGAGGCGGCTGGGATATTCAAGCCCGCCGCCGATTCCAAGACAGAAGCGGCCAGGGCGCCGGACGTATGAGCGCAGGCCCGCAGGCGCATCTTGGGAAGGATTTTGCGCAAATTCCGATCCACCGCCGCGATCTGATCGTCGGGCACGCAGATCAGGAGAATTTCGGTTTCGGCGCGAAGCGAGTTGACATCGGTGGCGGCTTGAGTTTCCGGGAGAAGGGATTGAAGCTCATCATAGGTGGAGCGCTGCCGATCAATGAAGGTCAGCAGCGGATAACCGGCGGCGGAAAGAGCGCGGGCAAAAGCGCTGCCAACGGCACCCAGACCGATAATGGATATTGCGGGCTTTGAAGTGTGCTTTGCCACTCGGGGAAGGCCCATTATAACCTTAGATGAGAAACCGGTTCGCCCTGCGGCAAACCGGTTTCATTATTGGCCTGCGTAGGCGATGTGGGATGCGCCGGATTATTTCAGCAAGATCATCTTGCGCGTGAAGGATACCGAACCGGCATCAAGACGGCAGATGTAGATCCCGCTGGCCAGATCCGGAGCCGAGAAGGTCACCCGGTACTGACCGATCGGCAGCGTCTGCTGCACCAACGTTTCTACGAGGCGTCCGCTGAGATCGTAAACGGCCAAACGGACCGCGCCGGAGCGCGGTAGATCAAAGACGATATCAGTCGTTGGATTGAAGGGATTCGGATAATTTTGCCGCAGGGCATAAGCCGTGGGCACGGATGGGACGGCATTCTCCTCAATTCCAACGTTGGTGAACCAGTTCAGGATGTTATTCAGCACCACCCGCCGGGCGGTCGAAGAAAGGCCCGAAACGGCTTCGAAATTGAACGAGAAGTAGACCAACTCGCCCAAGCCATTCCAACGGATGCCGCCTCCCAAGCCGTTGGAGTTGTAAGTATAGACCAGACTGGCGCCGGATCCCGGAGCGATGGCGGAGGGCGATAAGTTATTCTGCGCTCCGCCACTGCCGGCCAAGGTGAGTGTGGTCCCGTTGGAAATGGGATCTCCGGACACGCCGGTAAGCTGCGGGCTTCCGTTCACCTCTTCGGATGCGAAATGCAAAACATTGCCATAGAAGGCAGTGCCGCGCAACTGCTCATCTATGTTTTCTCCGGTCAAGAAGAGCTCGCCGCCATGGGTTAGGAAATAGGTGATTGAATCCTGCTCCGTCTGTGACAATGGATTACTGGTGTTGGAGGTATGCCAGATAACCCTGGGATAGAGGGCCAACTCAGACAGCGAGATTTCCCCCAGAGCGTTCACGTTCCAAGTGTCGTGCGCGATTTCAAGGCTGTCCAGATCCGTATCGTAGTATTGCTGGAAATTGGCGCCTCCGTCATCATCCACGAGCATCACCGCCGGCCGGCCAATCATCTGCACCAATTGATAGACAAGGGGGCTGATCAGCGTCGGTTCCGTGACAGTTAGAACGAAGGTCGCCTCGTGCGGAACGGCGCCGCCCGCCACGGCAAAAACCATGGGATCGGCAGTATTGCTGACCACGCCCCCGGGGGAGATCACCAGGAAACTGTTGCTGCCCTGCGTAATGTTGATATCCGGATCGAGGCAGCTCAGAGTCACTTCGACGTTCTCAGCGCCGGCCAGGAAATTGGTATTTTCCAGCGTGAAGAGCAGGTTTACGGTTTCCCCGGGATCCGGACGACCGTTGTTGTTGCCTGCGGCATCGTCAAAGTTGACCTCAAAGAACTGCAGATTGGGGAAGAGGCCGGAGACCGCCGCTCCGGCGTCTATCAATCCCCAGCCAAGCTGCCCGGCATAACTCGGGTTAAGATTGTCAATGTTGAGAGCGGTGGTGAGGATCTGCTCTACCACTCCGGTATTGCCAAGGCCGGGACTGGCAGCCAACAACAGGCAAGCCAAGCCGGCCGTAATGGGGCAGGAAAAGGAAGTTCCATCCCAGGCCTGGTAGCTGCCGCCGGGCACCGGTCCGTAAATGCTCGTTCCGGGCGCGCACACATCTACCCAGTAGCCATAGTTTGAGAAGCTGGCCTTGGTGTTATTATTGGTCGTCGCCACCACGCCCACCACATCGGCGTAGGCCGCGGGGTAGTGTTCATAAGGCGAATCGTCGTTGCCGGCTGAAGCAAATACCGCGACGCCATTAGCCCAGGCATTAGCGCACGCCGTCGCCTCAGCGCTGTTATAGCTACCGCCCCCGTAGGACATGGAAATGACCTTGGCGCCGTTTTGATTGCAATAGTCTATCCCGGCAGTGCTGGCATAAATGTACTCACCGTCGCCGGCCTTGGCCATCATAACGCGCGCCTTCCAGCCCAAGCTGGCGACACCCAGGCTATTATCCGTAACGGCCGTAACGCATCCGGAGGTATGGGTGCCGTGGCCGCCCAGCGGCGGTAGATCCTGCACGTTATTGTTATTCTGCCACACATTCCAGCCGTAGAAATCGTCTATCTTGCCGTTGTGGTCATTATCTATTCCATCTCTCTCGGAAGGTTCGATGATCCGATTGCCGTTCAGATCCTCGCCGGGATTGATCCAGAGATTGTCGCGCAGGTCCACATGCGCCGTATCAATGCCGGAATCTATCACGCCGGCGATGACGGCCGTATCTCCCCGGCAGTAGTCATAGGCAATCGCGGCATGGATGTTGTTCATATGCCATTCGGAGTTCCAGTAGGTATCATTGGGGGTGTAGTCCAGCTTGCGAATGTAATAGGGCTCGGCGGTTTTCACGAAAGGATTTTGTGCATAAGCCGCCACCACCTCGTGAAGGTCTATTTCGACCGGAAATTCCACCGTGAAGAACCGAGTCAGATCACCGATGTTGGGAATTACCGGCTTTTTGGCGCCGGGGGCGGTCATTTCCATGTGAAAGACATTAAACTGGCGCGCCAGAGCGTCCAGGTCGGCGTTGCCGAGGACGGCGATGCCGGAGTCATAAACGGGGTGGACTTCGCCGAATTCGGCGCGGAATTCAACGATAATGCGTCCCATCCATTCCAGATCTTCGGTCATCGGGGGGACACTGCCGGCATTGACGGCGCCTAAACACACCACGAGAGTACAGGCCGCTGCGATCACAGCGAAAGCGCTTTTCATCATCATGAACCTCGGTTTTTTAAGCTGAAACCCGGCTCTTGCGCCGGGTATGGGCGGCTAATTGCTATCACTCAATAAAATAAAGATTTGAACGCGCCAAGTCAAGCGAAATCTTTTGCACTTCACACCCAACTTTACCGAATTTTCGTTGACATTCTTAGCTTTCTGTCTTAAATTAAGCTGCGGGTAGGGAGCAAAGCTTCGGTTATGCCTTTCAGGATTAAGCATAGCGTCTTTCTGATCAGCCTGGGCGCGGTCGTAGTTTTGGCGGCGCTGCTGGCCAAGGCCTATATCGCGATCTACACCCCAAATCCTCCCCGACCGCGCGGTGAATTCGCCGAAATCAGCGTTGAGCCAGGTATGACCGTGCAGGAGATCGCGGATCTCCTGAAATACAAGGGGGTGATCCGCAGCGCCCGGGAATTCATCTTCAGCGCCAAATTGCTGCGCATGGAAGAACGCATTCAGGCGGGAGTCTATCCCCTGCCGTTCGGCCAGTCCAACTCCCAGCTTCTCCTGCGCCTGACCACCGCCGGAGCCAGCGCCGCTTTGATCACCATTCCCGAAGGCCTGATTTCCTACGAAATTGCCCAGTTGCTGCAACAAGAGATCGGCTTGGATTCAGCCCTATTTATGAAGGCAGTTTTTGACTCGGCCATGCGCGCCAAAAATAACATCACCGCGCCTTCGCTGGAAGGCTACCTCTTCCCCGACAGCTACCATTTTTATCGTGAGATGAGGCCGGATTGGATCGTGCAGCGCATGGTGAAACGTTTTTGTCAAGTCTTCGATTCCAGCTTCCAAGCCGCCGCCGCGGCTTTGAACATGTCCATGAATGAAGCGGTCACTCTGGCATCCATCATCGAAGGCGAAATGCAAAATCCCTACGAAGACAGGATCATCTCGGCGGTCTACCACAACCGGCTAAAGAAGGGCATGTTGCTGCAGGCGGATCCCACCATCCAGTATGTCATCTCCAACAACCGCCGCCGGCTCTACCGGAGCGATTTGGCCATCGAATCGCCCTATAATACTTATCTTCACCCCGGCCTGCCGCCGGGGCCGGTCTGCAATCCCGGGAAACGATCCTTGCATGCGGCTCTAAATCCGGCGCCCGTGCCCTATCTGTTCATGGTCTCGCAGGGCGATGGCACTCATGCCTTCAGCATGAATCTGACCGATCACCTGCTGGCCAAAGCCCGGCTGGATAGCATCCGCGTTGTGCTGGCGTTGAGTCAAAAAGCCGCTCGAGACAGCTTGCTGCAGAATTGAGCCAAATAGCCATTTGTGTACTTAGACGATCTAAATGTATCTCAGCGGGAAGCCGTCCTGGCTCATGAAGGGCCGGTATTGGTTCTGGCCGGCGCCGGCAGCGGCAAGACCCGCGTCATCACCTACCGCATGGCGTACCTGCTTCTCGAGGGCATTGCCAAACCCTGGCAGATCCTGGCCGTGACTTTCACCAACAAGGCCGCGGGGGAAATGCGCGAGCGGGTGCATTCGCTCTTGGGCAGTGGCGTTTCGGAGCTGGTGCTGGGCACGTTCCACGCTTTCGGGGCGCGATTCCTGCGGCGGCATGCCGATGCTTTTGGTCGCACACCTCGGTTCGTCATATACGATGAGGATGACCAAAATCGCCTGATTCGCGCCATCCTGAAGCAGAACTCCTCAGACGACCATAATAGCCACTTCCAAAGTCTGAAAAAGTTCATCGAGCGGGTTAAGACCGGCTTGAAAACGCCTGAAACCCTTGTTGCTCAGGGGGATTCTCCCATCGCGCCCCTGCTGCAAGATTTCTACTACAAGTATGAATCCGCCCTCAGAGAAAGCAACGCCTTCGATTTTGACGATCTGATCAGCCTTCCCTGTCGGCTGCTGCAGAAAGATGAACGCTGCCGGGCGGAATATCGCGACCGCTTCAAATTCCTGCTGATAGACGAGTTTCAGGATACCAACTTCCCGCAGGGGGAACTGGCCCGCCTCCTGGCCGCGCCGTCCGGCAACATCACCGCCGTAGGGGATGACGATCAGTCCATCTACGGCTGGCGCGGAGCTTGGATCGGGAATATCCTGCAGTTCGAACGCGATTATCAGGGCGTGCGCACCTTCCGCCTGGAGCAGAATTACCGCTCCACGCAGGCCATCCTCGATGCGGCGCACCAGGTCATTCAGAATAATACTTCACGCCATCCGAAAAAGCTCTGGACCAGCCGAACGGGGGGAGAGAAGCCCCGTGTTCTGGCCGCCGCAGACGACCGTCAGGAAGCCCAGAAAGTAGTCTCAACCATTCAGGATTTGCTGAATTCGGACCACCAGCATCAGGCCGGCGGCGTCGCCATCCTCTATCGAACCAACGCCCAGTCCCGCCCTTTGGAGGACGCCCTGCGACAGAACCTCATGCCCTATGTGATTGTCGGCGGCTTGCGCTTCTACGAACGCAAAGAGGTGAAGGATCTGCTGTCCTATCTGCGGCTGATCATCAACCCCAGCGATCTCATAAGCTTGCAGCGAGTGATCAACCAGCCGCCGCGCGGCATTGGGAGCAAGAGCCTAAGGCTTCTGTCAGAATATGCCGCTGCGCAGAAAATCCCTCTTTTTGCCGCTCTGAAATGCGCGTCAGAGGTTGAAGACCTCAGCCGGCGCGCGGCCGGAGCCATCGCCGGCTTTGCGAAATGGATGGAAGATCTGCGGCTATTCGCTCAAAAAGAGAACCTGCACCGGGTAGGGGAGAGGGTGCTGGCGGAATCGGATCTTTTGGATTACTATAAAAAAGATGATGCTGCGGAATTCCAGAACCGGCAGGAAAACCTTAGCGAATTGCTGAATGCGCTGCGGGAATACAGCTTCGAGAGTCCTCGCACGGGGCTGGAAGATTTGGAAAACTTCTTGCAGGAAGTAGCTTTAGTTACCAATATTGACCGATGGAATCCGGGGGAGCAAGCCGTAACGTTAATGACGCTCCATGCGGCCAAAGGCCTGGAATTTCCCGTCGTATTTCTAACCGGACTGGAAGACGGTCTTTTTCCGCTTCAAAATAGCATCAGCGATCCCGATCAATTAGAAGAGGAACGGCGGCTCTTCTACGTCGGCGCCACGCGGGCTAAGGATCTGCTCTTCCTGACCTTTGCTCGAAACCGTATGCGCTGGGGGCAGGAGCTTTCCTGGCAGCGCATGTCACGATTTCTGACGGAAATACCGGATTCGCTTGTGGAATATATAGATGATTTCGCCTTGAAGCCGCATGACGATGCGGATGAATCGCTTCGGCTCAGTGCCGGGCGCGTCCATCGGCGAAGCGCCAAAGCGCCACTGGAAGCACCGCCGCCCTCCTATTCGATCGGCCTGCGCGTGCGGCATCGGCAGTTCGGCGAAGGGGTCGTCTTGAAGACCGAAGGTCGGGGCCGGGGACTGCGTCTGCTGGTGAATTTCGCAGAGTTCGGCGAAAAACTGCTCTTGGCTGAGTTGGCCAAGCTGGATAAGATTCAAGAATCGTATGACGCTTGAAGAATTAGTAGCTACGGCGCTAATCGAGGATGTTGGCCCCGGCGACTGGACCACCCAACTGCTGGTGGCGCCCGATTTGTCTGGATCGGCTCAAGTGACCTCGAAAACTGAAGGCGTCTTATCGGGTCTGAAACCCTTCTTTGAAGTTTTTCGTCAGATTGATTCGTCCCTGAAGATTCACGCCAACTTTTCAGACGGAGATGATATCTCCGCGGGCGCGGTGGTTCTACAATTGGAAGGAAAAGTGCGCGCCATTTTAACCGGCGAACGCACGGCGCTAAATTTCCTCCAGAGAATGACCGGCATCGCCACGCTGACGCGAAAATATGTGAAGGCTGTGGAGGGAACCCGGGCGATCATCTTGGACACGCGCAAAACCACTCCTCTGCTGCGTCATCTGGAGAAAGTGGCCGTGATCCATGGCGGCGGCGCCAATCACCGCTTCGGCCTTTTTGATATGCTTTTGATCAAAGAGAATCACCTGGCGGCGGCTGGGGGCGGCGCGGCGGCAATCCAGCGCGCCAAGCAGAATCAAAAGGACCTGGGAATTCCTTCTCCACTGGCGCTTGAAGTGGAGATTCAAGATCTGAGTCAATTGGACGACGTGCTCGAGGCGGGCGTTGATCGGATTATGCTGGATAACTTCCCGCTAAAGGCCATTCGGGCTGCGGTTCGACGCATTAAGGGAAAGATACCCATCGAGGTTTCCGGAGGCGTTACCTTGGAAAACGTCCGCGATATCGCCCGATGTGGAGTTGATTTCATCTCGGTTGGGGCGCTAACCCATTCCGCCCCGGCGCACGATTTCAGCCTGCTCGTGCCGTCATGAATCATCGCGATATAAAAATCCTGGTCGGCGAAAAGGACGCCAAAACCCTGCAGAGGATTCGTAAAATCCTCACGGAGGAATCCTTCAATGTCTGGACCTCCGACGATCCCGGCGAATTGCTGCGCATTTATGAGTCCGGCAGTTTTGACCTGCTGATTCTGGATATCAAGCTTTATGCGCAGTTGCGCCGCGAGAATTTCCGCCTGGGACAGCCGGAAGACGATCAGGCGCAGGTCATCATTCTGACCGATGAAGGGGATTTTTCTAACGCCCTCGAAGCGGTCAAGGAAGGCGCCCTCGATTTCATCGAAAAACCGGTGCGCGTCAAGCGGCTCCTGGTTTCCATACGCAACGCCCTCCAACAAGCCCGCAAGCTCCAGGAAATCCGTCAGGATCAAAAAGAACTTGCGGCCTTGAAGGAACTCTACGAACGCATCATTGACGGCATTGACTACGGCATCGTGGTTCTGGATCCCGAGCTTCGCATCGAGTCCATCAACCGCCATTTGCAGCGCAAACAACGCGAGGATGCTTCGAACGCGGTGGGTCGCAACTGTTACCGCTTCTTTTACAATCGCAGCTCCATTTGCGATCATTGCCGCATCAAAGAGGTCTTCGACAGCGGCGCGCCGGTTAAGTACAACATGATTCACCGGACGCGCTGGGGGCTTCAATATCATCTGGAGGTTGAGGCGTTCCCGCTGTTCGATCATGAAGGCCGGGTGAATCGTGTCGTGCAGCTCAGCAAGGACGTAACCGAGCGAGTACAGCTTGAGGAGGAACTTCGCGAGAAGAAGGACTACTTGGAAAACCTGCTGGCGCACGCGCCGGTGGGTATTATTTCCACCGACCAGCACGGCCTGATCCGCGCCGCCAATGCCGAATTCGTGGATATTATCGGCCTGAAGGATGTTAGACAAGTTATCGGTCTGAGCGTGCTGGAATCGGAAGAATTTGTGAGCAACGGTCTGGCCGAAGGCTTCCGTCGCGTCTTAAGCGAGGGAATTCCACTGGAAATTGACAGCCAGGTTTGTCAATTTAGCTGGGGGCGACAGAGCATCTGTTCGCTGCGCTGCGCTCCGTTGCGCTCGCAGGATCAGCAGATCGCCGGGCTCATTGCCACCGTGCAGGACGTTACGGTGCGCTCGCATCTGGAGGAGAATTTCCGCAAGCGCATCGCGGAGCTCTCGATTTTCAAAGAGCTGGGCGAGCTTTTGCAGAGCACCGTGGACTTGCAGGACATCTACGCCATGGCCCTGATTGGCGTAACCGCCGGTGTCAGTTTGGGTTTCAATCGCGCCTTCATTTTGCGCTATGATCGCAGCTCCAATGTGCTGATCGGCGAAACCGCGATCGGGCCGTCCGATGCGCAAGAGGCCGGGCGAATTTGGACGGATCTTTATAAAAAGCAGCTTTCCCTGAAGGAGATCTTCGAAAATTATAAGGAGACGCTGGGCTCGAAGGACGTGCGCGTAAACGAAATCGTCAGGCGGCTGCGCGTCCAGATGACCTGGGAAGAGGGATTGCTCCCCGAAGTGCTCTTTCGCAACGTGCCCAAAAACGTCCACAATGCCAGTCAGACGACCTTTTCCGACCAGCGGATGCTGGCGGCCGAGCTGGGCAGTGAGGCCTTCGCCATCGTCCCCCTGATCAGCCGCGGCAAAGTCGAAGGCGTCATCATCGCCGACAATCGAATCAGCGGAAAGGAGATCACTGAAGAGGACGTCAACCGCCTGAGTATCATTTCCAACCAGATCGGGGCGGCCATCGAAAATTCGCGCCTCCTGCAAAACCTGGAGGAAAAGGTTGAGGCGCTGCGGGTGGCCTATCTGGACCTGAAAGAGAACCGCGATCTGCTGCTGCGCGCCGAGCGGCTTTCGGCGGTTGGCGAGGTCGCCGCCATGGTGGCCCACGAGATTCGCAATCCGCTGACCTCCATCGGTGGCTTTGCCCGCGCTATCAAACGAGACATCGAAAAGAGCATTAAGGTCGAAACCAACCGCCGCTTTTTGGATATCATCATCGAGGAAGTCAAGCGCCTGGAGCGAATTGTCAGCGAGATTCTGGGATTCGTCCGGCCCGTGGCCATGCGCTTCGCTCCCACCAACATCCATGAGGTCATTGATCAGACCTTCAGCATGATGTCTGGGGAGATTGATGGGAGCAAAGTCATCGTCACCCGGGACTATCAGCCCGATATGCCGCCCATCTGGATTGACGCCGACCAAATTCGCCAGGTACTTCTTAACATGCTCCGCAACGCCCTGCACGCCATGAAGGGCGAAGGCATGCTGTCGGTGGTGACGGAGGCGACCGACAACGCGGTGCGAATCTACGTGGCGGACACGGGCGAAGGCATCCGCCCCCACCACGTGGACAAAGTCTTCAATGCCTTTTTCACCACCAAAACCACCGGATCTGGCCTGGGATTGACCATTTCCATGCAAATCATTAAGAGCCACGGCGGTTCCATCCAAGTGGACAGCCGCGAAGGCGAGGGATCAACCTTTATCATTACGCTGCCGCTGCGAAGCGGGGAGGTCTCGCATGAAGAAGAGGATTCTCGTCGTAGACGACGAAAAAAATCTGCGCATTCTGTATGAAGAAGAGCTGAAAAGCGAAGGCTACGACGTGGAGGTCGCCGATTCGGCGGAGTCCGCTTTTAAGTGTCTCGACAGAAAAGAGTACGACGCCATCGTGCTGGATATCCAGATGCCGGGCATGAGCGGTCTGGAGGCTATGGGGCACATTCTCCATAAAAATCGCAAGCAAGCCATCATTCTCAACACCGCCTATTCCCAATTCAAGGACGATTTCGAGTCCTGGTCGGCGGACGCCTATGTCGTGAAATCGGCGGACCTCAC
>Ga0315284_10000639_pt1 | contig 47849 bp, 40 predicted proteins | sample YL17G09_16_MG_FD_203696 | JGI IMG/M metagenome (GOLD analysis project Ga0315284, IMG submission 203696) | Sediment microbial communities from Yellowstone Lake, YNP, Wyoming, USA - YL17G09_16 | ecosystem: Environmental > Aquatic > Freshwater > Lake > Sediment | place: USA: Wyoming | collected...
GCCTTAGGGGGAGGATGAGGGGGGGACGGGGGAGGGCGGCGAAGTGACGGGCGTCGGCGCGGAGGGTTGAGAAGTGGCCGACAAGAAGCCCAGTCAGAACGTGTTCTTCAGGCCGGAGGAACTGGGATACTTCGATCAGGTGTCATCGGAAGTCCCCACCCTGGTGGCGCCCAGGGCGAAGTACTACTTGAAGGTGCTGCCCCCCGCCACGGCGGAGGCCCCCTTCAAGCGCGAGGTCCTCTACGGGGAGCAGAAGGTCAAGTGGAAGTACGTCGGGCCGATCATCATCCCGATGTACATAGAGACGCCGGCGGAGCCGAAGGAGTTCGAAGAGAACCGGGGCGGCAACCTAGATATCAACGCCACCGTCTACGTTAACCGAAAGCTGTTCGAGGATGCGTTCCCGGACAAGATCGTCCCGGTCGTCAAGAACGCCCGGGGCAGCCTGGTCCCGGACTCGGGCGATGTGATCGTGGTGTGGACGACCCACGAGGGCGATGTGGCGGCGTGGGACGTCGAGAGCGTGGAGAGGGACCAGTACTTGGGGGACCTTCCCCTTCACCTGCAGTGGCGGCTGATTCTGCACCGCAGGAGCCGCTACGTACCGGAGCGGTCGCTTGCGAGGACGCAGGATTCGGCGCCGACAACGGGGGATGAGCCGGTCGTCGTCCTGGACCCAGATGATGTGGACAAGAAGGAGCGCAACCCATCGCTCCGGCCGGAGACGCCGTTCGAGGGGAAGACGCCAAGATGAAGACGCGCAAGTTCCTGGTAGTGGACTACGAAGCCGGACTCGAGACCGCCCGCCGGCTTCAGGAGGACGGGAACGAGGTCTACTACTATTCCCCGTGGGACAAGGCGTACGCGGAGTGGTGGCCGTACGCCAAGGGGGATGGGTTCGGGGTCCCGAAGGTCAAGCACTGGGCGACCGTCATCGACAAGGTCGACTACGTCGTCTTTCCCGAGGGCAACGGCCACATGGCCGACTGGCTCCGGGAGAAGGGGTACCGCGTCTTCGGCCCCAACACCCGCGGCGAGAGTCTCGAGCAGGACAGGCTCCACGCGAAGCGCGTGTTCAAGGACCTCGGCGTCGACTTCCCGAGGACCTACCAGGCCACGGGCGTTCAGGAGGCTCTTGACTACCTCGAGGGGCATAAGGGCGGCCACTTCCTGAAGCTCAACACGTTCAGGGGCGACTTGGAGACCGTGAAGGTGGATTCCGCGGATGAAGCGGAAGCGTTCTTCTGCAACCTCCACACCCGGCTCGGGCCGTTCTCCAAGAGCATACCCATCATCATCGAGGAGGAGGTCGAGGGCTGCTACATCGGGGTCGACTCCTTCTTCAACGGCGACGACTGGTACCGTCCCTTCCTCTTCGGGTTCGAGGACTTCGGGGCCGATGCGATCGAGAAGGCCGCGGAGCATACCCCGTTCGACGAGACCTTCGACAGGCTCCGCCCGTTCTTTCAGGAGATCGGGTACCGGGGCCCCTTTAGCCTGGAGGGCATCCTGACCGAGGATGGGCGGGTTTTCGTGATCGACCCATCCAGCCGGTTCCCCTTCACGCTGTCCATGATCTACATCAACCACCTCAAGAACTTTTCCGACGTGATCGCCGGGACCGCGGATGGGGAAGATGTGGTCCCGGAGTACGAGTCGAAGTACGCCGTCAACCTGAACATGACGATCGAGGAGAAGACCGGGAAGCCCGGGTGGTTCGTCGTGGACCATCCCAAGGACGTCAAGGTCCGGTACATCAACGCGGCCAAGATGAACGGGAAGGTCTACGTCCACACGGGGGATTACAAGCCTTCGATCGTGGTGACCGCCATGCGGCCGACCATCCAGGAGGCGTTCGCGGACGCCGAAGTCCAGATGGGCAAGGTGAAGGTCATCCACGGGCAGTACAACGATTCCGCGGAGACGACGTTCCTGCTGGAGTACATCGAGCCGTTCAACAAGATGGTTGGGGAGGCATTCTGATGGCCGACAAGGGCGGGATCGACAGGGGTCTCCGGGACATGGTGGCCCGCATGGAGGCCTCGATGGCCGGCGCAGGGGACCCCTTGAGCGAACTCCCTCCGGGGGCGCCTTCGGTCGGGGTCCCGGAAATGCTCCGGATGCTAGAAGCTGACTTGGCAGACGAGATCAAGGCGGTCGCCACGTACGATGCTCACATTGAGTCTTCCCCGGATCCGACCGTGAAGTCCGTTCTGGGCCACATCCGGGACGAGGAGATGCAGCACGCAGAGGAGCTGCGGCGCCTGATCGCGTCGCTTCAGTCCGGGGAGGCGCTGTAAGGAGCGAGGTCCATGGCGCACTTCAGGTACCCGAACCGGAACCCGACGGCCCCCGAGCGGGGTGCGTTCGCGTTCCCCGATGAGCGGGGGGTTCTCCGCCCGGGGCTGGACAGGTGGGGGATCGATGTCGGGGCTCGGTTGGTCGCCAAGCAGCCGTTCTACGTGTCGGACTACATGGTGCTTCCGACCGAGGAGTATGTGGTCGTGGAGCGGGCGAAGAGCGCAGGGAACGTGGTGATCCAGAGCCTACGGGATCCCCGCGTCCGGATCGAGACTTCCATGGAGGAGGTCTCCATTCGGTTCCACATGAGCCCGGGGGAGGAGCGGCCCGTCAACTTCCTGCCCGGGACGAAGCTCTTGAGGGTGTAGCATGCCGTTGGACCGCGCCACGGCGATGGGGGTTTTCGGGGGCTTGTCCCGCGAACGAACCCCGGAAGCGTTCCGGGGGAACACTCGGAGGCTGATGCGGGAGCATGGGCTGCCTCGGGGGACCGCCTTGGCCATGGCGTACGCCGTCCTACGGTCCTCCAAGGGAGGCATGGGGGACGGGGCCGTCGACTGTGTCGGGAGGCTTCTGCGCCGCGAGGAGTCCGAGGAGTCCTCGGCCTACGCGGGCTTTCTGAGGGAGGAGGGAAGGACGATGGGGACGCGCGATCCGCTGGACCTCCTGCGCGAGGTGGACATGGCGGCCGGTGCCGACAAGCCGCTGAACGACGCCAACGACGAGGGCGACATCGTGGACAAGGCCGTCGCCTCGGTCGCCGATGAGTTGGAGCGGGCCGTCATCGTGAGTCTGGCCAACGTCATGAAGCAGCTCGGCTACGACAAGTGGCCCCGCGATGCCGAGGGGGCGGAGCGCATGAAGCGGATCGTCGCGCTCGTCTCGAAGAACATGACGGCGATGGGACGTCGGTTCAACTCCCTGCTCCGGGACCAGCTTCGGGTCCTGAAGAGCCGCGGGCCGGACACCTATCGGCGGACCTACCGCCGTTGGCTGGCCGGAAAGCCGGAGGAGATCGCCGCCGAGGAGCCGGCATCCGAGCAGGCCGGAGGGGCCCCATCGGAGGACCCCGCCAAGTCGGTTGCCCCCGCGAATGCTCCCCCGCCGCCCGCCGCCAAGACGGAGCCCGGGGACGAGTCGTGAAGCGTCGGTGAAACGGATGGAATGTTCGAGGAGGGAGCGGCAATGCCCACACTGACTTCAAAGGCGGGCCAGGAGGTCCGGGCTCTGATGGAGCACCAGCGCGACCTGTCTGAGGTCGCCGCCGGCATGGATGAGGGCCTCTCGGGCGTCGTGAAGTACATCGACGACCTCGTCGCCAAGCTCGTCGAGATGCTGGCGGGGCAGGGCGTCGACACGGCGGAGGTGGAGAAGTCGGGCGAGATCCTGCTCAAGGCCGTCCACAAGGCCGTCAAGGGGTCTTCCGGGGTATGACCGTACCGATCCCGACGAGCTCGGTCCAGGCGTATTCGTCCCAGCTGTCTGGGTATCCCACCTTTCTGCCCTGGGACCAGATCCAGGGGCTCTTTGGGGTGGAACCGGGGAGGGTGTTCCTCGAGGACTTCGACCTCGGGATCGTCGAGACCATGGGGGCGTACATCGACCCGAACGCCCCGGTCGACGAGCAGTCGTTCGTTCTCCGGGTGAACGGGCTGAAGGACGAGGGGCAGCGGGTCGACAGTTTCGGGAAGTCCGTGGTGCCCGTGACGTTTGCCCACCCCGAGTCCTACATGAACATTTGGACGCTCCCCGGGATCTTCGTCCGTCGGGAGTCGATCGAACCGGACCTGCAGAGGTATTCGCAGGAGCTGGAGGGGTTCCGGATCCCGGCGCCGCAGGCGAAGTTTACGACGATCGATGGGATGACTGGGCCGGACACGGTCCTGAGTCGGCCCCGGCCTGAAGCGTACAATCTGTACTATTCCATCGACATGCTGGCCCGGTATCAGACGGATGCGAACGCTTTGCTTCGGGTCATGCTCAACAGGTACAAGCAGCACAAGGCCATCCTCGTCCGGGATGACAAGGGGGACCTGAACGAGTACACTGCGTTCTTGGAGTCGGTGGACCAGATCAGCGAAATCCTCGGGGTGACCCTGAAGCACCACGGATTTTCCTTGAACTTGAAGGTTATCGGGGAGCTCGATGTCGACGACAGCACCCTCGACATCACCCGAGGGCCCAACGACATTCGAAAGACTGCACAGGAAATCCAGCTAGAAGTCGTTCCGAAGGACCCGACGGTCCCGAACCCGATCGAGATGACCGAGGATGGGCTTCCGCTCAAGACGGACCCTGCTTTGAGCTTGGGGAGAATATGCACACTCGCATGCCTACGGCATCAGTACTGGCAGACCGGCCTGTTCTAACGGGCCTCCTCGAGAGGCTCTTGGCAGAAGCCGAGTCCCCCATCCTGCCCGGGGCGGGCGGGGAAGGGGATCTCCCTCCCGATGTAGGCGGCCGGGCAATCTCCGACGACGACAGGACGGCCCTCCTCCTCATCAAGCAGTTTGCGGAGAAGGGCGATGATGACGCCCTCGCGTCCCTGTTCGACATGTACTCAGATGACATCCGGAAGGTCGTGTTCGGCGTCGGGAAGGCGTACGGGTACGACGACGGGTACATCGCTTCCGCCATGGACGCGGACATCCTGCCGGAGGTCTACCAGTACCTCCACGACCGGATCAAGCAGGGCGGCCGGGAGGGTAGCTACGGACTCGAGAAGGGTTCGTTCGAATCCTGGTTCAAGGGCATGGCCCGCGGGGTTTCCAAGCACATCTTCGCCAAGCTCCAGCATCAGGCCCAGAAGAACAAGGACCTCCGGGCAGGCATCATCCGCCCCCGCATGATGTACGGCCGGCACGGGGAGAAGCAGGATAGGTATGAGGGGCTGTCGGCCGCTGAGCTCGACGTCGCCAAGAAGGTGTGCGAGATCCTCAACAAGGCCATCGCGGGAGAGAAGAAGCTCAACTACCCCGCCCGCGACCCCGAGCACCCCGACAAGAACCCGTACGCCTACGGCGCGATGCTCTTCAAGCTATTCTACGGGCTGGGCGTGAAGGAGCGGCTGCCCGCGCCCGAGATCGCCCGCCGGTTCCAGGAACTGTTCCCGTGGAAGAAGCGGGCGACGATCTCCCGCGCGGGGGTCCTCCTCAACCTCCGCGCGATCTACCCCGCCATCCGTCAGGAGCTCGACGCGGAGGAGCGGGTCATCTTCGATTCTTTGTTCGGCGAGTACGGCAAGCTCCTCTCGAAGGGGAGTCCCGTGATCAAGCGGATCGTCCCTGGCATCGTCCAGTGTTCCCGGGTGACGGACGCCCTTTCCAGGCTCAACGAGATTATGGGGTGACCCGTGCCGAACCCGACGCTCGATGAAGCCAAGCGCCTGTCCCGCAAGGGGGTGTTCTTCGTCTGCGCGTCCTGCGCCAAGATGCAGGAGGGGCTCGCCCTCGGCAAGGACGGCTGCACGGGCGTCGACTGCGGTAGCCCCGTCCGTCGGAAGGACTTCCCCCAGTACGAAGGGTCCCTCAAGGACCTGTCTTCGATCTGCTTCGCGTGCGGGTCGGAGGACATCCTCGCCTACGCCTCGGTGGAGGGCGGGGAGCGCAGGTTCGGGATATGCAAGGACCACCTGGAGGTGATCGACCGCTACATCGCCCCGGGCGACGGACTCGCCGCGTCGTTCAAGAAGGTGCTCATATTCCCCCGGGTGGACAAGGCCCTCGGGGAGTTCGCGAACGCCGTGCATGCCATTTGACCCGGAGGCCGAGATGAAAAGCAGGATGGAAGAACTCCTCGAATCCTTGTCGGCCGGCGTGGTCGCCGAGCAGAACGCCCTCCGGGAGTTCGCCGCGGACTTCGCAAAGGCCCACGGGGAGGGGAACCTCCACGACATGGTGGCGGCCCTCAAGGGGACCCTGACCATGGCCGCGCTCCTGCTCCACGACTACAGGGAATCCCGGGGCATGGAGGACATCCTGACGGATATGGGGAAGCTCCGCGGCCGGCTAGAGCAGGCAGAGGCAGAGAATGGCGGGAATGGCAATCGTCGGGCTCAGCGGTCTTAAAGCCCTGTCGAAGGTGAAGTTCGAGCCCAGGGTCAAGGCCCTGATGAAGGCTTTCCTTTCGGCACAGGTCGAGCGGATATTGAAGGGGGTCATCGGGGAGATTCCCGAGCACGAAGAGTGGCAGAAGATGTATCGGGAGTCGCTCAAGATATACGAACTTGCGGGGTTCAAGACGACGGCGGGGGCCACTTCGGGCACGGTCGGATACGTCATAGCCTCCATTGTCGAGGGGGGTTGGTCGGCGATCAACGGGGCCCGTATGCTCATCCGGTTCAGCCCGAAGGACAGGTCCCCGTTTCGTGCCATCGGGAAGGTGTTGGAGGCGCATGGGCCATTTGCAGCCGACCGGGTCCCGAGCCTGGAGGAGTACGGGGCGACGCCCATCGCCCGGCGGGACCGGGCGGATGTCGTCATAGACCGGCGCCGGAAGAACGACGAAGATACCGCGAGTCTCGACAAGGACTTGGCGGAGGCCGGGGCCAAGAAGAAGCCCCAGCCGGCGGTCATAGAGGGGAAGGTGTTCTTCGACCTTCCCCACGCTGTCGAGAACATGGAGATCGGACACGGGGAGCTGTACCATCCCCATTGGCGGCCCGTGCTTCGGACCATGGCGGTGGACGTTGCCCGGACGGTGAAGTCCGCAAAGTTCATGACCATGGTGGAGAAGTACCTACTCCGGCCGAGGTTCAACGATTGGAAGAAGAGCCTGAAGGTCAAGTACCCGAAGATGCACCTTCGGGACTTGGATGGGACCGAGGTGCTTCAGGAGAAGGTGACGGCCATCCTTACGTAGGCCCTTTTGCAACTTGCGCAGATTTTGGCGGCGGTGTAGAATTTCCGCTTGAAGAGGAGGAGGAGGTCCTTCCATGGCATCCTACAAGATCAAGAACGTGGACGACGCCCCCGTCTGCATCACGAACCCAGAGACCGGGGTCGTCTACAGCCTCATGCCGGGGTATTCCATCGAGGCCAAGGTGGAGTGGGAGGACGTGCGGAGGGCCCTGCGGGACGGCAGGATCCGGATCGAGTCGGTGAACGCCGGGAAGTAGTGTCCGGTTAGCGTTTCCGATTCGGCGAGGACGGAGGAGGAGGAGGAGTACTATGGGCGAGTTCAAGAGGTCTGCCGTCTACGTCAAGGAGCAGGCGTCCGTCCCGCCGCCCCCGGTTGCGGGTCCCACCCCCCTGGGGATCGTCGGGTTCACCCTGAAGGGGCCATCCAATCAGGCTCTCTTGATCGAGAGCTTCGACGACTTCCGGGCCCAGTTCGGGGACTTCACCCCGCTGTCTCTCGTGCCCTTGGAGGTCGAGAAGGCGTTCAACAACGGGGCGCAGGTCATCTACATCGTCCGCGTCACGCCCGTCGGGTCCATCACGGCCGGCGGCCGGTTCGAGGGGGATGATGTCATCCTCCGAATCGCCCGAGGGGATGGGGCGCAGGTCAACTTCACCGGCATCCTCATGAACGCCCCCGTTTCGGCGGGAACCTTGGAGCTGACTTCCACGGACGCGCTCGGCGGTCCGATTTCGGTCACGGACGACGGGTTCGGCCGCCTCATCGGGGATGTGGCGACCATCGGGGTCAACTACATCGACTACCTGACCGGCGAGTACGATGTGATGTTCGACATCGCCCCCGCAGGGTCTGCCACGGTCAACCTGACGAACGACGGGGTCGGAACCGCGGGCAACCAGCTCATCATCGAAAACGTCGCGGCACCCGGGTTCACGACCACGGGGATGGGCGGCGGAGCCTTCAACGCTCCTGCCACGGGCACCATCACCACGGTCGCAGGAGCCGCTCTTGTGGGCGGCCCCGGCGGCGACAACTTCATTCTCAAGGATGGCACGAACACCGTCACGTTCGAATTCGACACCGGCGGTGGAGTCACCCCCGGGAACACTTCCATCCCGGTCACCGCGCTTCTGACCGCCATCGAAGTGGCGGCGGCCATTCGAACCGCAATCAACGGGGTCGGCACCGGGCTACTGATCACGGCAGAAGTTGCTGGGGCGGCCGTCAACGCCGCCTTCACCAGGTCCCGTTGGGAGTTTGCCGCGTCCTCAGAAGGGGCTTGGGGGAACGGTATTCAGGTCGAGGTGCAAGGAGGCGACAACTTCAAGAAGCAGGAGATGTTCGACAAGCTCGGCCCGAACACCACGTACCTGAAGGGGAACAACACCGTCGGCCCCTACCAGTTCACGATTCCGGGCGCTCCGCTGATCCCCGGTGCCGTCATGATCACGGCCGCCGACAAGATGGCCTACGATGATGGCACGGGGACCTTCCTCGGGGATGTCCCGGCGATGCTCACCATCGTGAACGACAACGTGGGCGCGATGGGAAACATCCTCATCACGGACACGGTCGCCGACCCCGGGTTCATCCACACAGGCATGGCGGGCGGCGCCCCGGCGGTAAACGCCATCGGAACCATCACGGCCATCGCCGGGAACGCCATCGCGGATGGAGAGCAGTTCGTTCTGGCGGACGGCATCAACCTTTCTGCGACGACCTTCGAGTTCGACAAGAACGGGGCGGTTACCCCCGGAACGGTGGCCGTCACGATCAACAACGGGATGACCTCGCAGCAGGTGGCCGCCGCCATCCGTACGGCCGTCAACGGGGTCGGCGCGGGGCTCCTGGTGTCCGTCTCATTCGACAGCGGGACGGTGAACTATGAGACGGGGGCCGTCACGGTCAACTTTTCCGCGGCGATCCCGACGGGGGCGATCGTCCGGGCGCACCAGAACGGGTTTTCCCTGTTCGATGTGTCCGTTCTGGAGCTCCAGCCGGATGGGTCGTACCTCGTGCAGGAAGTGTTCGACGCGCTCGACTTCATCGACCCGAACTCGGACAACTACGTCCCGACGGTCATCAACGACACGGCTGGTGGGTCCGTCTACATCGCCGTTTCCGCTGGACAGGGGGGTATCATTCCCGCCGTTCAGCGGGTCGCCTGGCGCGAGACCCCGCCGACGTTCAGCGTCGGGAACGGCATCACGCGTCGGTTCCAGGGGACCTTGGCCAAGGTCCCGGTGGACCCGTTTTCCGTGAAGGTCGTCGTTGCGAGTCCGTATCAGGAGGCCCTGGACGATGGCGTCGGGTTCCTGACCGGAGCGAATCTGGACCCGTTCGGTGTCAACCAGATCACCTATGCGGATGGGACGATCGACTTCACGTTCAAGGTTCCGCCCGCCGTCGGACAGCAGGTCAAAGTCATCTACGCCCAGCTGGCAGATTCGACGACCATCAACTTCACGGATGGAAGCGACGGCACGGGGGTACTCAGCAGCGGCCAGATCGCGAATCCGCTACTCGAGGTTGAAAAGAAGGGTGTTTACGCCTTCAACATCATCGAGCAGCCGCTCAACGTCATCGTCCCGGACTTCGCGGAGAACGCGGCGGTGACGCAGCAGCTCGTCAGCTACGCAGAGACGAAGAGGGATCGGTTCATCATCGCCTGCACATCCCGCGGACTCACGCCGACGGAGGCCGCGAACTTCGTCCGCCGGGACATCCATAGCAGGTCCTCGTTCGTCGCAGTCTACTACCCGTGGCTCCGGACGACCGACCGGAGCATCGGGCGGGTCCGAACGGTGCCCCCTCTCGGACACGTGGGCGGCATGTACACGAAGGTCGACCGCACCCGGTCGGAGGGAAAGGCCCCCGCCGGGACCGTGGATGGCCTCCTGTTCGATGTCGATGGCGTGGAACGGATCCTGGAGCCGCAAGATGAGAACCTGATCTATCCGCTCCACGTGAACCCGATCCTGCTCGTTGACGGCATCGGGACCTACGTGAACGGGTGCCGGACGTTGTCGGTCGACAAGGATTTCCAGTACATCAGCACCCGCCGCCTGTTCATCGGCTTCCGGCGCCGGGCGCTCAACGACCTTCGGTACGCCCTGCACGAGCCGGTCGGTCCATCGCTCTACTCGCGGGTCGAATCGACCCTTACCGGGATCGCCATGGAGTACTTCCAGAAGGGGGCGTTGGCCGGGACGAACCCCCGGGAGGCGTTCCGGATCACGGTGGCGGACATCAACACGCCGGAGCTCGCGGATGCGGCGACTGTCCTGGCGAGGGTGGAATTGGCCCCCGCGAAGCCCGCGGAGTTCATCGTCGTGGAGCTGTCCGTGCTGCAGCGCGAGCGGGCGATCTCGGTCACGGTCTGATGGGAGGAGGGACAAGGGATGGCTCGACTCAATATCACGGACTTTCTCCAGAACTTCCGGTTCTTCGTGGTGGAACGGGACAAGTCCGCCGCGGACAGGACTGCGAAGTTCTTGAAGGTCCCGGCGGCGTTCGCCAGCGCGACCGTCCCCGAAGTGACCACCGACATCGTGGAGTACCGCGATGGGATGTCGGTCCTCACCAAGAAGTTCCCCACGTGGCCCATCTTCAGCGAGGTCACGCTCACCCGGGGGGTCGTCCGTGGGGACTCGGAGTTCTTCAACTGGATGGATGCGGCCATGGGCGGCGTCCCGTACCGGGCCGACCTGGAGATCCACCACTTCCACCGTGTCGGCTGGTTCGTGAACCAGCCTTCCCGGAAATACGTCCTGCTCGAGTCCATCCCGTCCCGCGTGCGACCGGCAGCGGACCTCGATTCCATGTCGGGGGACGTGTCGATCGCCGAGCTGGACCTGGCCATCGAGGGAATGGACCTGATCGAGTCATAGGCGCGGCGGCGGCCCGCGCCGGGCCTCACACCGGCGCGGGTTTTTTTAAGAATGGTGTGCGCTTAATAAGCGCATCCGCGAGGAGGGTCACCATGGGGAAGTTCGGAGCCGTCAACCACCTCGGGTCCAACATGGGCGCGCCCCCCGCATTCTTGGGGACAGGCGGACAGGCTGAGGCACAGGACCGTATCGGCACCATCCCCGTGGGAGAGTCGCACGGGTCGCAGGCCGAGGCACAGGACCGGATCGGTGTCATCCCCGTCGGGGAGAACAAGGGCTCGCAGGGGAACAACTTGGTGCCCATTCCGCCCACACTCAAGGATCCGGTACCCTACGGTGGGGCCCGGTCGACGGTTCGGGTCGGCGAGATTCAGGATTTCACGGCGGGGGAATAGGACGTGGCCAGGATCATCGCCAACGTGCTTTCCCGGGTGGATGTCAAGGAAGTCCTACGGGCCGGACCGCAGGTCTCCATCCGGTCGGCGGCCCTGGGACTCCCAGAGCAGTTCGCCACGCAGGCCATCGGGTTCCGGGCTCTTGCCGGAGTGGGCCTCATCAACCCCTACTTGAGCCTTGTCGCCGAGCCGGCCATATCCAAGGTCAAGGCGGCGTTCAAGGCGACCATCCTGGACCCGATCTTCGGCAAGGCGAAGCCGTTGGTCATGGCGAAGGTGACCGGCACGAAGGCCCCCGAAGAGGTCGGCAAACTGGACTCCCCGGGTAAGCCGCAGGCCGATGCGAAGTTTTCGGTCACCCGCGAACGCCCCGAAAATCTTCGGATGGTTTCTGGGACGCAGGCCAATGACCAACATGCCCCGAAGCGTGGCGCACGTTTCGAATCGGGGAAGTTTCCGGGCCTCCGGTCGACTGGCGGTGTTTTGCCCGCCGTTTCTCCATCTTCGGCTTCGATCGAACCGGTGACTAGCCTGAATGATGATGGTACAGTTCGTTGGGAACCTATTCCAGTATTGGATAATACGGGGACGAATATTGCCCATTCCGGTACATCACCCGCTACGGCGGTTATTCGGGATAGGGGCGGATCGGGGCAATTTTTCAATTCACCCCGGCAAACGCATTCGATGGGATATGAAAATGTCCGGCGTTATGAGGAAGACTTGATTCTTTCGCATCGGTTTCTCGTGTTGGATGTTACGGGACAGGATGGGCGTAGCGTATTTGAATGGTCCGAAAACGAAATACCCGCATCGTTGGCCGCGGGATTTGAAACGTGCGAAGCCCCTACTTTCCGGATTGCAACCGAAGAAATAAAAGAAGGGACATGGGAATTCCCGCGGGTTGTGCCCATTGGCGTGGAGGCCAATACTATTACGATGACGAAGGGGATGGTGAAGGGCAAGACCGGATTTTATCTTTGGATACTGAACGCCATGAGGGGTTTGCTAACTCGTCGGACGTTGGAAATCGTGGCCTATGGCCGTGCGCAGAACCCTTGGGCGCCTTGGTCGGCGAAGTCCGATTTGAGGCCATATGGAGTTGCATCATGGAAACTTTTTAATTGTTTCCCAGTGTCCTACCGTCCCGGTCAACAGTGGGATGCCAATACGGGGACCCCGCAGATTTCGGAACTCGAAGTGGCGTACGAGTGGTTTGAAGAAAGCGTAGATGGTACTGCGGCAAGTACATATGGAGACAACGACGAATCCGCCTATGAAATCGTTGCCACAGGCGAAGGGACTTTTGTGTCGCCCACTGAGATGGCGGCAGCGGCGCAGCAGATGGACCGGGGGGCGTGGGTTAGGTAGTCTTTGTCCCAGTCCGATAAGTACGTTGCCATCGGGGCATCAGGGCAACGGAGTCATATTGATAAATAAGGTATCCCAGATGAAAGATTCGGCGTGCGCATATTCAGTAACGGCTTGGGCGCACCTCGTAAAAAAGAAGACGGGGTATGCCTGTTCTGAGTGCGGGTCTTACGCTGATGTGCAGGCAGTCCATGTCATCCCCCCTTCCATGGGCGGGCGCCGGACGCTCGACAATGGAAGGGCCCTCTGCCTCCGGTGCCGGTCCCAGGGCATTCTTCCGAAGGGCCGGATCCGGTTCAACTTTTCGGTCCCCGAATCGACCGCATTGGTGCTCAATGAGTACTGTGCGGATAGTGGTCGGTCGGTCAACGATGTGGCGAAGCAGCTCATGGCAGACTACATCTACGGGAACGTGGCCACGACCAATGGTCATCTGTTTGGGGACCGGAACGTGCGGCGGGTCGCAGTTTCCGTACTTTATACTGTCTACGAATTGTTCACTTCCCGGTGCGCGGCGGCCGGGCTTTCGCCCCGGGAGGCCATGAAGTCGTTGATTTATTGTCATCTGCGGCCGTTTTCGGAGGGGAAGGTATGGCGCTAGGTGGAAGGAAGATCGTGAAGCTGCCCTACGGCTACTTGGAGGCGGACAAGCCCGTCCAGGATGAGGCAGAGATCCGGGCCATGACGGGGGTCGAGGAGGACGTCCTGTCCGACGACCGGCTCCCGATGGAGCGGCGGCTGGCCGAGGTGCTGGTGAACTGCATCGAGCGGATCGGCGAGGTCAGGGACAAGGGACAGATCCGGACCGCCGTCGGGAAGCTGTCGACGGAGGACCAGACCGCGCTCTTGGTCGGGCTCCGGTCCATTAGCGTGGGGAACATGTACGCCTACGTCGTGGACTGCCCGTCCTGCGAGACCCTGATCGAGTTCAGCGTGGACCTCGACAGCCTCGGGCTCCGGCCGTCGGAGGCGAAGGGCAAGGGGTGGGTGGAAATCGCGCTGCCTTCGGGCAAGAAGGCGAAGATCCGTCCTCTTCTGCTCGACGACGCCGCCAAGCTCGAGGAGGTCAGGGCGAAGGGTACGGATGCCATCACTTCGCTCGCCATATGGGCCCGGATGGTCGAGCTGGATGGCAAGCCCGCGCCAACCTTGGAAGACGTGCGGGGGATGCTATACGCCGACCGGGTGTACCTGCGGAACGTGTTCGGGACCGTCGAGGGTGGGGTCGAGGATGAGTATTCCGTGACGTGCGACAAGTGCGGGAAGCCGTTCTCCTGCTACCTCGACATCGCCAGGGTGGAGTTCTTCGCCCCGAAGAACGCACCGCCGGCGAAGGAGGCCCCCGCTGTCAGTTGACCCCCTGGTGCTGGACGCCATCGAGGAGTTCGCCCGAGGATCCGAGGGTTCCTCAGTGGGCGAGAGGGTCCGTTCGTTTCTCAAAAAGGCGAAGGCACAGGGGATCAGTACCGACGAGAAGGCCCTTGGACTTCCGGCGCGGAGCAAGCTGCACCCCGTGATGTCCTTCTTCTACCCGGTGGGGCAGAAGGACTGGCTGAAGGAGGAGGTCTTGTTCTTGGCGGCGGCGGGCATGCCGTACGAAAGCATCATGCGGATGCCTGTGCCGTTCCGCAAGGAGCTGATCGAACGGAAATTGGGCAAGTCGTCGTCCCAGCCAAAGGACTTCGGGGATGATGCCTTGGGCGCCGCAGTATCGAAGGCGCGGATGTTGGCCGGGAACCAATCGATGATGGACCAGATGGCCCGGATGGCGGAGAGTCCGACGAATGGCTAGGGCACCTGAAACGCTCCTGGGGTTCGGCTTCCAGGCCAAGGACGAGGGCTTGGGGGACCTCCTCAACACGTATAAGCTCAGCCTGACCGAAATCAACGCCGGGTTTGAGAAGGCCCTGGCGAATCTGAGCTCCCTCGCGACGGCCCCCAGTGCTGCAAAGGTTAGCAAGGCTTTCGCTTCCGTGCAGGCCGCCGCCGAAGCCGCCGCGGCGGCAGGCGGCGGCTCTTCCAGGTCCGCCAGGGCATCGACCGCGCGGCAGCGGGACACGGTCCGCATGGCGGCAGCCATCGATGAGGCCACGCAGTCGTACGGTCGCATGGGTAAGGCATCTGGGCGCGCCGAAAAGAAGACGGCGGGGATCGACAAGCGCCTCATCGGATTGACCGGTAAGTTCCAAGGCCTCGCATTCTACCTCAAGAAGGGCGGGGCCGATGTGGACGATGCGTTCGCGGTCTTGGACCGGTCCTTTGAACGGATGATCGACGTGCCACCGAAGCTGCGCAAGCAGCTTGAGCGGCTCCGGAAGGAGCGGGAGCGCGGCGGGGTCACGGCCCGAGGGATGGCGGCCTTCGCCTTGAAGGCGGGACAGGCGGTACAGAAGTCCCGGGCGCAGCTGTCCCGGTTCACCGGCGGCACCAGGTCGTTCTTCGACAGGATCGCCGACGCCATCGACACCGTCGGACGGTACTCCCGGGCGACGAAGTCTGCGTTCGACGCAACGGTGTCCGGGGCCAAATGGTTCGCAAAGGCGATCACCAAGAGTTACAAGCCTGCGGAGGAAGCCGCGGAGACTCTGGCCTGGAAGATGCAGGTCATGGGGGTCGACAAGGGCGCGCAGCAGAAGGTCAAGGAGATGGCGGATGCCATCACCGGCGATCTCATCAAGCCGATCACATTGGCGCAGAAGGCGTTCGGGCGCATTCCGTTCATTCGCCGCATCTTCGGGCGGAAGGCGGATACGAATGAAATCGTTTCCCGCTTGAAGAAGGTCTTGGATGAGATCGCGGAGGGCCGGGAGAAGGGTGCGGGGCTGCTCCGCGGGGCTGCGCACCTCGGGTCGCTCCGTCAACTCGAAGCGGCCGCCGCCACCGACGCGAAGGCCGCCGAAGCGCGGGCCGCCGAGGAGGCCAAGAAGCCCAAGAAGGCGAAGAAGCCGGCCGCAGCAGCCCCCGGGTTCGGCCTCCCGGACGTCAAGAACCTCCCAGAACAGGTCCGGGTGGTCTTCGGGAAGATCCGGAAGATCGTGTCGGACCAGCTAATCGCCATCCGCACGATGGCCGGCAGGCGCATCAAGGTGTTCAAGGCCAAGAAGGCACTCGCCCCTACGGTGGAGGGGGTCCGGACTCAGCTCGGTCGTATCCGGAAGGCGATTCGGTTGGCCTACAAGGGCATCGGGGACGACACGAAGGGTTTCCTTGAAGACGTTATGCGGCCGAACGCCGAGGAGATGGTGAATCTGGCCGGCGGGAAGTTCGCCCAGTCCGCGATGGCGATCAAGGACTCGTTCGAGACGGCCTTCGGCGACATCGAGCGGCGGAAGGCCTCCTTCGACACGATGCTTCAGAACAACTTTGCGGGAATGCCGAAGCGCCTTCGCCCACATATCCTGACGTTGTCAACGGCCATGCAGGAGGAGTTCGACAAGATGGGGGCATCCATGCGGACCCAGATCGGGGGTTCCATGGAGAAGATGGAGCAGCAGATCGCGGAGTCATCGCGCGCTGGAACCAATACCATCTCTCGTTTCAGTCGTGGCGTCCGTAGAAAGTTGGCGCCCGCAACTGGGGCTCTTTCCGAAGTCGGAGATGCCATCAGCTACGCCACGGTGGGGGGCACCCGTGGGGCTGGGAGGCCTGGGGCCGCTACGGGTCGTGGAGGCGGTCGAAGGGCGCGCGGGGCATCCAAGGCGGGCGTTCCATCTGCGGCCGGGGCCGCCCCCCGGTCGGCGCAGGGGTACGCCGTCCGGCAAGCCGCCAAGGGGGCGGCCCGGTCGGCGCGGAGGGAGCGCGCAGGGTCTCGCCGTAAGCGCGGGGCTCCGACGGACTGGGGCGATGCCTCCGCCTCATTGACTAAGGGGGCGGGCGACCTCCTGTCGGGGCTCGGAAAGGCCGCCGCGGGATTGGAGTTCGCACTCCCCATACTTTCGGTCGCTGCTACTGCGCTGGGCGTCGGCGCTGCCGGCTGGGGCATCGGCAAGGGAGTGCAGTCGATCCTCGATGGAGTTTCGGGTTTGGCCAAGACCGTATCGGATATTCAAGAAGGCCCCGGGATTAACCCGCAAAAAGCCGGGGATTTCATGGACGATGCTCGGGTGAAGCTGATAGGAATTAACGGGAGTTTGCTCGCGATCCAAAATAACACTTCTGCCATGAATAAGTCTCTTTCCGAAGGGCTCCGAGGAACGCTTCGTGTCGATTCAGAAGAGTTCACGAAGGCGTTCGTGGCGATAATCGGGACCCGGGAAGGTCTCGCCGGGAGAGTGAGGTGACGGATGGCAGAAGATCAGAACGTCGAGGGCGCCGCAAAGTTCTCCGTAGAAGTGTCTCCGCACAGCTACCTTGCGTTTTCCCAGCTGAAGCAGTACGGGGAAGTCGTGTTTTGGGAACGGCCGGAGTTTCCCGACTTGCCTCCGGATGAGACCGACGTCTTCATGCACCTTCGGGCGCATGATCGGATCGACAACTTGTCGGTGGTCGCCTACGCCGACCCCGACTTCCTGTGGGTCCTCGCGGTCGCCAACGGGACCTGGCTTTACCCTCTACAGATGCAGCCGGGGGCGAAGTTCAGGCTACTGTCCATTTCCCGCACCATCGGGTTGGTCCGGAACGAAGGGTAATCCATCGTGGCCGATTCTTCTGATACGTCCTATGAACTCGATGTCGCCGTGGGGAAGCGGCAGTCGGGGGTTCTCCCGCTGTACACCCGGCTCAGCCAGCTCAACCCGTCTGATGCCGCCATATCGTTCAATGAGTTCTCTGGGACATTGGGGTCGGCCCAGTTCAAGGACATAGTCGTCTCCGCGAAGATATCTTGGGGGCTTAACCGGAACCCTCTCGTCCACTTCACGATAGGCGTCCCGCAGGATCGGCTGAATTCCGTCATCGACTTCCCCGGGTTCACCAAGAACAGCGTCGTGGGGCTCAGGTTCCGGAAGGAGAAGGCGGGGCAGGCGACCCCTTGGGTGTACGGGGTGACGCAGCACACGGTACCCATGCTGGACAACGAGCGTATGACGGTGGCTGTGGACGGGTACGGGCTCTTGTTCGAGGCCCCCAGGCGACACGTGTCCCGACGGTACGGGAATTCGACGGCCAAGGGCGTAATTTCAACCATCGTCAAGAAGTATGGTCTGCAGCTCGAGGACCCCGGGTCCATAACGGACCTTCCGATGACCGAGAACGAGCAGAACTTCGATGATTTTTCGATGCTTACGGCCGCCGCCAACTTCTTGAACGCGTTTTGGTACTTGGAAGAGCATCGAGCGGTGCTCATCGGCCGGGATGCCGCATACCGCCAGTCTCCGGCCTACATTCTCGCCTACGGGAACCGGGAGAGTAGCGACGCCGCCACGAATTTGTACCCCTTGTTTGAGTTCGTTCCAAGGCTGACCGCCCAGTCGTTCGAGGCGGGCGCCCTTGGGATCACCGCCAGGGGCGTGGACTTGGACACGGGCGAGGTGGTCCAGAAGTCCATCGTGTCCCGTGCGATCAGACTTGGGTCGCTATCGCTCAACTCCAAGATATTCCTTTCGGACGACGGGACCGTCATCAACGGGCAGGTGGTTCGTCCTGCCCCGATGCTGGCTTCCGACGAAAGCGGACTGTTTCTCCCCCTGAGGACCCGTAGTATCGACGAGGCCCGATACCAGTATGCAGTAGAGCAGAAGGACTTCGAGGTGGTTGTCGATGCAGTACTTTCCGGGTTCCCTGCGGTGCGCCCTGGGATGGTGGTTCGGATCGAGGGGGTCGGGAATATCTTCGGCGGAAACTACATGGTCTGGGAGGTCAACCATTTGGTTGGCCGAAGCGACGGGTTCAAGACCCGGCTCACCTTGGTCCGCAACGCCGTTTGCAACATCATATCTCCGCAAGGGTACAGGACGAACCCCAAGAAGAATTACGCCAAGAGCCCAGTGGGTAGGCGCTTTGTCGCGCAGGCGGTGGGCAAGTGATGGATGAGGGAAAGGTACGGACTTTCGGGCTGGAGTACTACGGGCGCTACTATAGCCTATACAAGGGCTTCGTGAAGGCGAATGCGGATCCTCAGGGGCAGGGTCGTATCCGCGTTTCAGTCCCGGAGCTCGGGAGGGATGAAACGCTGGAGGCGTATGCGTATCCGGTGGCTTCGTTCTCTGGGAAGTCGTGCGGGATATTCTTTCCTCCAGAGGTCGGGGACACGGTGTGGGTCATGTTCGAGGGCGGGAACCCGACGCTCCCGATCTACCTCGGAGGCTGGTGGCTCAACCCGTCCAAGACCCCCGGCGGAAGCCACGTCCCCCCCGACCTCAACCCAGGCGGCTTGTCCCCCACCGTCCGGGGGATCCAGACGAAGGCGGGGCACCGGATCATCTTCGACGACGGGCCGGACGGGGGGATCACGATACAGAGTCCCGCGGGTACCATTATTCGGCTGAAGGACGCGGAGGAGAGCATCGAGATTCTGGCATCTCGCGATGTGGCGATTCGGTGTTCGACCGCACGGGTTGAGGCGACCACGGTGGATGTCAACGCGAGCGCAGTCAACATCGTCGGGTCGGTCGTGCGGATCAACAGCGGAAGCAAGGTGGCCGCCGCGGTGGGGGATTCGGTCGTCGCCGGACCCCATAGCGGGACGGTCACGGGTCCCCCGGTGGGCGGCAGGCCCCTGATACCTTGAGGCACGGATGGTAACCATCAAGTTCCCCGCGTCCGATGTCCCGGTCGTCCAGGCCGAGATCGCCAGGATCGATGCCCAGATCCGCGGGCTCGCTGACAACTCCGTTTTCTTCGGGTCGCTCCTGAACGGGCGTCCGGCCCAAATGCTTTATTCCCCGGAGGAGCTTTCCGAGAAGCCGTACTTGGAGTCGGAACAGAAGGTCCTCATCCCGGCGATCATCGGGTCGGTCGCGCGGGACCTCCCGTACGAGAACATCCTGTTCGCCCAGCTCCAGACTGTCATCGACAAGTACGAGGCAGAGCGGCGGCTGGTCGATGGGACCTACCCCGACTTTACGATGCCCGTGCCCCCAGGTCCTGGGTCTGGCAACTTCGATGAGAATCTCATCCAGTTGTCTGGCGTGGGGAGGATCTCCCCGCTATTTGACCCCAACACGGGGGCCGTGGAGCCGGCGAACCCGGGGCAGATGTTCGGAGGCACGGCTGCCGATCCCCTGAACGAAGTGACCAAGATCAACGATGAACTGGCGCAGATTGCGGTCCTCCAGACCGGTTCCTGTCAGGCGGTTCCGGTGTTCCCGGCCACCTGGCCCGTTCCGTGCCAGACGGCATTGGCGGCGTTGAAGGCGTGTCTTCTGGCCCGCTATGATTCATCGGGTCCTTTGGGGATCTTGGTTGCGGAAGTCGCGGCGATTTCGGCGAACCCTGACTTGTCCCAGTTCCCGAGCAACCCCGTGGCCGCCGCAACATCGGAGGAGGCCCGGATTCAGCTGTTCCTAACCAACTTGGCATCCGTCCCCCCGATGATGCCGGTCCCCGCGCTCTTGCTCTCCACGAACGCGGCGCTTGCGACGGCGCGGAAGTCGTACCTCCAGTCCGTCCGGATACCGGAAATGAGCCCTTTTCTGAATACGAATCCCGGCTATTATGGTATCCGGTTCGCCATCCTTCGGCGCCGAGTGGCCGGCAGCGGCACGGCCGTCGAGACGGCCTTCCTCCAGAAGGCGATGTCGGACGCGGCCGTGGAGACGGCGGACCTCCAGGCGCAGCGGGCGTTTCTGGTGGGACTCCTCCCTTGAGGTGAGTGCGCATGTCGCTCGTCAGCTTGAAGGCCGACAAGAGCCTCCGTCCGCGCGGAGTCCACTTCCCGTTCATGAAGCGGGAGGATGGACTCCCATCCGCAGATTCCCCCCCGAACATATTCGCGAGCAACATCAAGCAGATCCTCCTGACCTCCTACGGGGAGCGGGTGATGCGCCCCGGGTTTGGGTCCAACCTTCGGTCGGTACTCCATTCGATGTCGGGAGACCCCGACCTCCTTGCGAAGGTGGAGGAGATCGCCAGGACTGCGATCGCCGCCCTGGAGCCGCGGGTCGGCATCGTTACGTTGCTCGCAGAGCTGGTTGAGACGACGGTGGTGATAAAGGTGGTCTACTTCGGGTCGCAGGGTACGGGGCTCGTTGAGCTCGCGGTTAATACCAAGTGAGGGGCACATGGCTCTCGATAACACCCTGAAGGACCTGCGCCGAGCGGCGTACATCGGCAAGGACTTCAACACCTACGTGGCTGAGCTCACGCAGTTCGTGAAGCAGGAGTTCGGCGAAGAAACCTTCAACGACTTCAGCCAGAGCGACCTCGGGGTCATGTTCCTCGAGCTCGTTGCGTACGCGAACTCCACCCTCTCCTTCTATCTCGACCTACAGGCTGGGGAAACGTACCTCGACACGGCCAAGCTACGGAATTCCGTCGTCCGGCTCTGCCGGAACATCGGGTTCAAGATGCTCGGGGCGGTCCCGGCGACGACGAGTGTGCAGGTCAGCATGCAGCAGCCGAAGGACTTCGATGTCCCCATAACGAAGGGCGCCCAGCTCTCTTCCAAGCCGGGGTTCTTCTTCGAGACCTTGGACGACGTTGCGTTCGACCGGATCGCCGAGCTGTCGGCCACGTTTAAGTTGGCCAAGAACTCGAACATCGCGGAGTTTCTCCCGGCGCCCATCCTGCTCGCCAACGATGCCGTCGGCACGGCCGGTAACCAGGCGATCTCCGACACCGTGGTCTACGGGGGGTTCGTCATCGGAGGGATGTCCGGCGGAGCGGCGGCGGCTGCGGCATCCGGCATCCTCGGGGCCGTTGCGGGGATTTCCTTGAACGATGGGGAAACCTTCACGCTCAACGATGGGTCGAACCCCGCCGTCATCTTCGAGTTCGACAAGGACTCGGTCGTGGTCCCCGGCAACATCCCAGTCCAGGTCACGAACGCCATGGATGCGGGCGCGGTGGCCATCGCGGTCCGAAACGCAGTCAACGGGGTCGGTGCGGCCTTGGCCATCACGGCGGCCCTCGGGACGGCCGCCGCATCGGACTTCGTTTCGACGGAAGTGGGGCAGGACCCCGTGGGACAGGCCCTAGTACGGCTGAAGAGCTGGACCGACACATCATACCGCCGGATCATCGCCGTCGATACGGCATCTGCCCCGAACCGGCTGGTGCTGGAATCGGCCCCGCCGACGAGTGCCTTCGGGCAGTCCGACTTCGCGGCATCGTCTGCGGCCGACCCCCTCCTGCTCGGGGACGTCGGACCGAAGACCGTCGCCGTCCGGGAAGGGCAGACGACGGAGGAACTGTTCCTCTCCACCGGGAGGCCAAACCAGAACTTCAAGATGCAGGCCATCCCCGAGGGGAAGATGGTGGCGGAGGGGTCGGTCAGGACTTACGTGAACAACGTGGAGTACGACGAAGTCAAGTTCATCACTTACGAGCAGCGGGACATATTCGAGGCGCAGCTATCGTCGGTCCCCGCCGTCGTCCGGTTCGGGGACAGCTTGGCCGGAAACATCCCTCCTGAGAACGCCGACATACGCGTGGTCTACTTCGCCACGAGCGGGGTCATCGGAAACATCCCGGCGGGCCAGATCACATCGTTCCGGTACCCGGTCGTCGTGAACGCCCAATCCGTGTCCGACGTGGTCGTGTCGCAACCCCTGCCCTCGGTCGGCGGATCCGACTTCTTCCCCCTCTCCAGGGCGAAGGCGGAGGCCCCCTACGTCTTCAAGGCCCAGGACCGGGCCGTGACGCCGGAGGACTACGAGGCACTGGCATCCACGTTCGTGGACCCTGAGGCGGGCGCCGTCGGTAAGGCGAAGGCCATCGTCGTCCGTTCGATCGGCGACGACTTCGTCCTGCGGAACTACCTAAACCAGATGGCCGGGCTGGTACCCCCTTCGCTCATCGCCGACATCGCGGGCTATTGGAATTCGGTCGTGAACGGGTCCTCCGAGGCCAACGTGGTCCAAATCGGGGTCCTCACGGTGGACGCTTGGGGTAGGTATCGGTCCCCCGCGGCCGCCCTCCTGTCATCTCTCACGCAGATGCTGGATGAGAAGAAGGAGGCCACGGTCGACATCCAGGCCTTCGACGGAACGGCGTTCATCGTCCCCATGGACATCAACGTGTCGGTGAAGCGGACCGACGATGTTAGCAGGGCATCCATCCTGACGAACGTGAAGGACGCCTTGGTGGCGCACTTGAGGTCCAAGAACTTTGGCGACCCGGTTCGGCTCGGGGACTTGTACGAGGCGGTGGAAACCATCGAGGGTGTGAACTACTCGCGGTTGGCCATCGCCTTCCCCCCCGACCCGACGGGGTATCCGCCCGCCTACTACGACGCCGGGGACCTCATCGTCGGGGTCCTCCAGATCGTGGAGCCGAGGAACATCGAGGTCACTTTGTTGGAGTGAGCCGTGGCAAAACTGACCAGCTTCCTGAACCTACCGGTCCCGTCGCCGAACGAGGAACCGTATCAGGATTCCATGGACGCGTTCTTCGCGAATATGGACATCAACCTCTTTTCGGCGGTGACGGACCGCAACATCCTCATGACGGGGGGCGGGACGATCACGTTTAACTTCTCCACGGAGACGCTGACCTGGACGCAGCCGATCCTGATCACCAATTTCGTGACGGGGTTCTTCTGGGCCCTCCAGCCCGGGTCTGCCGTGATCCGCGATGGGGAGTTCCTCTACGTGACCTTGGTCCGGGGGTTGGAGGATATCCGGTTCCAGATCGACCTACTCGCGTCCGTGAAGTCGAAGCTGACGGACGTTCCCCAAAAGGAGCTTCACCTCGACTGGGTCGTCGCCTCCCGGATCGGGAACAAGATATACCTCGCGAACGGGAAGACCATTCCCGCAGAGGCCGATGGGTTCGCCGTGGTCAAGTTCTCGTTCCCGGACTTCGTCAACACGGAGTTCCTCGGGGAGGGACTCGTACCGGCACCGGATGGATTCCGGCGGGAGTTCTTCGTGCGCCGCAACCCGGAATCGAATCTGCTGGCGGTCTATTGGGACGGGCTTCGGATGGTCCCGGGCCTCGACTACACCTTGGTGTCGCCCCGCCGGGTCGTGTTCGCCAGCCCCCCGGCGCCGGTCCCAGGGGCGACCCTGAACTGCGATGTCCACGAGCAGACCGTCCTTTTCCAGGGGACGTACCCAGAGGCGAGCATCTGGTCGGAGGACGTGTCCTCTATCCTCCCGCCGGACGGGTCGGTGACCGAGTTCCCGCTTCAGCAGGCACACGCGGTGGGTACCCTGCGGGTGTACCTCGATGGACTCCGCCTGAAGCTGGGGGACTTCGCGGTGGTGGATGCCACGACGTTCAGCTTGGCGGTTCCCCCCGCCGCGGGGATGCGGGTCCTGGTCGACTACTTCATGGACCGGTACGGGACTTCCGACTTCCTCCCGTTCTTCGTGTTCAACGAGATCCCCCTCCAGGTGGCGGTCGGGGTCTACCAGACTTCGGCGAACTTTCAGGCCGGGACGACGCAGGTGTATTTGAATGGGCAGCGCCGATACCGTGGATGGGACTACACGGAGAGCGCGGCCAACAAGATCACCTTCACCACGCCGCCGGCCCCGACGGCCACGGTGCTGGTCGACTACCAAAAGCCCTGAAGAAGCCTACGAGGACTTGAACGATGCCTTTGGGATCTGGATTCGGGAATTCCGGGCCGTGGGGGGTGGACCCCTTCGGGCAGACCAACTTCGCCCGCAAGGTCTTCATTGGCAACCTCCCGCTCCCATACCGGGAAGCGGACCTCGACAACGACCAAGTCTTCCAGCGGTTCTTCGCATCCCTCTTCCCGGAGACCAACGAGTTCCGTAACAAGTTGGACCGATTTCCATCCATTCGGGACGCGGAGAACATCCCGGGTGACTCCATCCCGTTCAACGCCGTCGTGCGCAATTTGGACTCCGCCTTGACGGTGGTGAGCGCATCGCTCCCGTTTGCCGTCCCCGGGAACTTGGTGCACGTTCCTGCGCAGGGCGGGGACCCGTCCATTTCCCTCACCATCTTGGAGGTAGACAACGCCCTTTCCATCTTCCGCGTCGGGACGCCGTGGCCGTTCGTCAGCGGGGTGCGGTCGGGGCGGATCGTCCGTGGCGGGGCAGAAGCGGGCTTCAAGTTCTTGGCCGAGAACGGTTCGGACCTGCTCACGGTGGTCCCCGACCTGTTCCCCGACATCGTGGGCGGGGACTTCGTGGTTATCGGGGATGTCCGGCATTCCATCACGCGGGTGGACACGGGACTCTACCGGGTCGAGCTCTATCCGGCCCCCTACGCATCCGGGGACATTTCGGTCCGGCCGGTGGCGGCGGCGTCGGTGGCCGATGGCGAAACGATGACCGTGTCGGACGGGATCCATCCCGCGACCGTGTTCGAGTTCGAGAAGCCGACGAACCCAGGTATCGTGTTGGGACACATCCCGATTCTCGTTCAGGACGGGATGTCGGCTTCCGACGTAGCCGTGGCCATCGCATCTTCGGTCAACGGCGTCATCGCCGACCTCGGGGTGTCGGCAGAGGCCCAAGGCGGGTCCGTCCGGCTTGTCAACGACACGCCCGGGCTCGGCAACGCGGTCGTCGTGGAGGAGACGGTAGCCGACCCCGGATTCCTCGTCGTATCGGCGAACGCCCTCGTGCGTTCGTCCAGACTGCTGCTCCTCACCCTGCTTGGGCGCGACATCGGGGTCGTCGACAACGTCTCGAAGCTGGAGGATGTGCGAAGGGGGATCATCCTGCACTCGCCGGAACTGTTCCGGATGAAGGGCCGGGTCAAGGCGTACCAAGTCCGGGGCGGCCTGGAGGGCCTATCCGTCGATGTCTACGTCTTCAACCAGATCGGGGCCTCGAAGACCTACAAGGATCCCCTGCTCTACGTGGCCAGGGTGGATGAGGCCCCGGCGGATATCGTCGGCATGGACTCCGTCACCACGGAAAAGTACTTCGATCTCGGGGACACCGCGAACGGGACCATCGTGTGCGTCCCCGGCAGCAGGATCGCGGACGGGGCCACGATCACGGTTTCCGACGGGTCCAACCCTTTGGTCACGTTCGAGTTCGACAAGAATTGGTTCATCGTGCCGGGGAATATTCGGCTGGCCGTGGCCGACTACCACACGGCCGAGGACGTGGCGGCCATCATCGCCGATGGCGTTAACGGGGTCGGTGCCGGACTTCAGATCGACGCGACGGCGGTCGGCGGGACGGTCTACTTGGTCAATGAGGCGGCATCCTTGGCGGGTTCCGTCCCCATCATCCACACGGTGTCGGATGCTTCCTTCCTGGTTTCGGGCATGTTGGGCGGGATGGATCAGCTGGAAGTCCCCGTCCGGTTCAACGACCGGAGCGAGGCGTTCCAGGTCGTCGGGGCCCGGTTCACCTTCATCCCCGGTCCCTCCCCCAACCAGATAACCCTTCAGGCGGAGGGGGACCTCGTGGCGGGCGACGTCGTCCAGTTCGACTCGGCGCAGCGGATCGTCACGGCCGTGGGGGCCGCCCCCGTGCAGCCGGCCGGGACGATCGTCACGTTCGACAACGCCGTTGGGTCGATTCTGTCTCCGTTCGCGCACCGAGTCACCAGGGGTCCGGACCTTAGCACCTTCGGGGACTTTTTGAGTATTGCCGGATTTGATTATAAACTTGTAGAATACGATTCAAGCCTATTCGCGGGGCGATTCGATGTGGCGGTCAGGGACCCCGTGATCGTGGGCCAAACCGTGGCGGCGCGGAGGATCAGGAGGAGGGCCGTTACGCGCCGATTCGCCCTCGGCTATAGTCGGCTCCCGTCGATCAAGCTGCACCTCAGGCCCGTCCCGGAGAGCATCTTCTTCGTCGGGTTCGAGGGCGTCCTGAACTTCGTCAGGTCGCTGGACGAGGTCCGTCCGATCCACGTGAAGGTGGAGGATGTGCAGTACGAGATCGAGGGGGTCGTGACCGTGCCCGTTCCGAAGGTGTTCATCGAGCCCGCGCTGATGTCGGAGCAGCTCGTCCTCGTCGATGACTACTTCGACCTGATGCCGGCGGAGTCCGACTCGGCGGATTCCTCGAAGCAGGTCTACGTGGAGGCCCCGTAGGATGGCGCTCATCGTCGGAAGGTTCACGGACCGCGGCCGCGAGTGGTTGGCCAAGACGCTCGGGCGGAAGCACACGACCCAGGGGGTCCTGCACTTCCGGATCGGGGAGGGCGGCTACGCTATACTTCCGACCCTCGTGAAGGTCCCAGTCAACCCGTCCGAGCGGATCGACAAGAACGGACTGGTGGCGGGGCGCGGGGTGAAGGGCGACCTGACGATCGACCCAGACACGGCGCCGCCGGCCGACAAGATCGACGTGTCGGTCTTGGATGTTCCAGACCGGAACTTGTCCCTGTTCTTCGCCCAAAAGAACCTGGCCCCCGGGGACTTCACGCTGTCGGTCGACCCTTCTGGGGTGTACCGATTGGAGGCCAACTGCACCCTCATCATGGAGGAGGCCAACAAGACGTTCGCCTCCCAGGGTGGCGTGGCACCGAAGTTCTTCGAGATCGGCCTGTTCGCGGACAGCGGGTCGTCCTCCGTGATGGTGGCGTATGGGACGTTTGGGCAGGAGACCAAGGACCCGGCGTTCAGCCTGATCAACAAGGTGATCTTCGAGGTCTGAGATGCCCTTCATCGGTCGTCCCGGAGTGATGAACCACCGCTCGGTGCGGGATGCGACTCCTTATGTCGGGTGCATCCGTCCCGTGGACCCGGCCGGCCTGATCCCCTACATGCAGCAGCTCGACATCACGCTGGGCGCCATTCCATCCGCTAGCGCGGCGGCGGCTCAGGGGAACGCGGGGAACGCCCTGATAGACTTGTACATGTCGCTTCGTGTCATGCATAACCTAGTCGACGACAAGGCACCGCGGACGACGAGCGGCTACGTGAACAGCCCGCTATTCTTCCAATTTTTCCCGGAATCTGTTTCGGATAGCCGGAACATGAGCATCGAGAACACCGGCCCACCGACGGTGTCCGACGTCGTACCCCTCGTGTCGGGGCCATCCCAGAGGAACATCGGGTTCACCTTGCGGTTCGTCCGCGAGCGTTGGGAGAAGGGAAAGCCGACGCTCGCCCCCCCATGGGACAAGTACAACGTGGACGTCGGGAGCGCCCTCCAGATGCTCCGCAGCTTCACGTACCCGGTGGAGCTCGGGAGGCCGCAGGCGGTCTCCCTGGAGCTCCCGTGGACCTACATTGGGACCGACAAGACCCCGCACAAGGTCTTCGGCCTGATCACGAACTACTCATCGGAGTACCGGGCGTTCTTCCCAGATGGGACCCCCCGCATGGCAGATGTCGATGTTTCGTTCACGGAGTACCCGATCCTGGAGCCGGGGGGTCAAGGGTCGACGTTCACTTCCGGGTTCCTTGTCAGACGGGGCAGCTTCGCGAAGGCTTTGGAACGGTGTGCGCAAGGGTTCTATTCCTTCATCAGGGACACCGAACTCGGGGTCGGCGGCGTGACTCGAACGACCGCGCCAGCCGGGACGGTGGTGAAGCCTCCCGATGTCCAGCGCGGCAGCGAAACCCTCACCGGGTTGTTCAAGAAGTACGAGTTGGGGGAAAAGTTGAGCAGCTTGGAGGCCCTGATTGACGGGACTGCGGCCGCTATAGCTAAGATTGAGGATGGGTCCAAGCAGAACAACATTAATCCAGAGACCAAGCAGCCTGCCAAGGTGCCGAGTGTGTATAACGAATACTTCCGTCCGATGGGCTAAATAGGGAGGTGCGTGGCCATGGGAGCCGTCGACCCGCTCCTGACTCCGAAGCTGACGGACCGCCGGGAGCTCATCCGGGAGCTCACCGGCGAGCAGACCTACCGGTTCTTCCGGCAGATCGCCGCGACCCTCCTCGCCTACACGGCCGGGAACCCGGCGTCGGAGGTCATTTTCACCGACCAAGGACGGACGGACGCGAACTTCGTCAGCGGCCGAATCAGGATCAGCAACGACGGGGGGAACTGGCTACAGTACTCGTTCGACTACGATTCTCCGACCGTCCCGGCCATCCACGGCGCGCTAGCCCCCGGCGAGGTCATCACGGACGACGAGCACCTGGAGCGGTTGGTCTACATCCGCAGCGTGGGCGGCCCCACGAGCTGCCGGATCTGGGTGTGGTGAGGGGAGGACCACGATGGCGACGTTTCCGGTGTACCAACTCCCGGTCTCGGCGAACAAGGTCCGGTTCCAGGAGCCGTACGTCTCCGAGGGGCTGAACTACAAGGTTGCCGGGATCTTCCCCCGGGGGATCTACAACGGCTACTCCGTGGTCGCCATCGGGGCCAACAAGCTCCGGTTCACCGTGGACCCTGTGCGGGGTGACAGTGTCGCCGCCACCGACACCTACGGCGTCCCGAGCACCTGCATGACGGTCCGGACGACGCAGGTCATCGACATCGACTTCACGGGCCACGCGACGTTCCCCGTGTATGTCATCATCCGCACCCTCTACCAACTCATACCGGCCCCGTTTAGCGGGCTGACGGACTCGAAGATCATGACCGTCGTCGCCGGGGACCTCCGGTACGGCGACATCAAGCTCTGCAAGGTGACCGGGATCGTGGCGGGGGTGGTCCAGTTCAGCATCGCGTCGGGCGACCGGGACGACCTCGGCGGTCCGCTGGTCAGCCGGAATCTCTTCAACGACCTCGCCGCCGCCTTGTCGGCCCAGATCGCCGCTGCCGTGGCAGGGATGGGGATCAACTACCACGTGAGCGCCGGGAGCGCGAGCAGTTCCGTTACGATCGGGGCTGTGGTCGACACGCTCATCCCGCCACTTACAATCTCTCCGGCGGCCGGGAACTACATCGCTACCTTCTTCGGCAATTGGGCGACTACGGGCGGCGGGGTATTCCCGAGGGTTGGTTTTTCGATTTATAAGGGCGGAATCTTGGTTCCCGCCACGGATATCGCACGCTACTTTTATCCGACGGGTAGTAACGCGAACCAGGAGTCGTGCATCGTCGGAAAAGTCTCCGTGGTGGCCGGGCAGGCGGTGGAAGCCCGTTGCATAAATATCACTTCAAGTTCGATACTTGTGTATTCCCGGTCGCTTACCCTTTTGAAGGTCCAGTAAAGGGACTCCCGCGATGCCCATGTCACTCGCCGAGAAGCTGAGGTCGGTCCTCGGCATCTACTACGACTGGGTGGACGTCCGGGAGTCGGACGGCGGCGGGCTGACAGTCCGGGCGGGCCGTCGCGGCCTCAACAAGCGGGACGTCGATGAGTTTAAGGCGCGCGTCTGCGGCGAGGCGGGCGTCGCATGCGATGTGGAGGTGACCGTGGACGAGGCACAGGGGGAGGTCGTCGGCATGGTCCGCACGGGGACGGGCGAGGTGACGGACAAGTCCCCCGAGGGGCCGATCGGCCAGGTCGCGTCCGGGCTCGCCGAGGGCGTCCGGTCCGGCTTCTGGGGCGAGTCATCGGTCCGTAACGAAGCCGAGTTCGAGCTTTCCCGGGCGTCCGGCTCCGTCCCGACCCGGTCCGCGCGGGCATCCGTGGACTGCCGCGACATGGAGGAGGCCCGGACGAAGCTGCTCGAAGTCCAGGGGATACTCGAGGGGTGGGGGTTCCGGCTGATCAGCGAAGGGGTTCGGGATGACCTGTTCATCCGGCCCGATGGGTCCGCAGCGTGGGTCTCCGTCGTGGAAGTCCCCGGCACCCAGCCGAGGCTCGGGCTCGAGGTCCACGTGCCGCAGTCGGAGTCGGGCGCGGGAAGGATCCTCGGCTACTTCGGGCTTGCGAACCCCATGTGCGAATCCGACCGGGAGGACGAGTCTGCCATCCTCGCCGGCCTGAAGGCGGCGAAGAAGGGGCTCGCGACCCTGCTCGACATCCACACGGCGGAGGACCCGATCTACAAGGACCTGGCCGGCGCGGCGGACGATGTCGCCGATTCCCTGTCCCAGAAGCCCTTCGACGCGGACCACGCCACGGACGTCCTGAAGAACGTGAAGGACGTCATCCGGCCGGTCTGGTTCAAGGGGGGCGACCCGAAGTTCATGGGCGAGTTCATGGCCGCGCTCAACGCGGCCCTGGAGGCGGCCCTGGGCAAGGTCTATTAGCGGACTCATCCCGGGCGGCCCCCGGAGGAGGAGGCCGCTTCTTTTTGGCGGTCCGGTGCGCTGATTAAGCGCAGCGGAGGGGCGGGCGGACAACGATGGCGCGAACAACCTTCGTCCGGTACGGCGACATTTTCCCAGAATCCATCGACGACTCCCACCCGATAACGGGGAGCCGCCTCCGTAGGCTGGTCGACAAGAAGGTCCTCGACACGGTCTTCGTCCCCGGGGTCCACGTCCCTGGGCTGGCCACGTCCGTCCGCATCGATGCCCCGATGGCCGACAAGTTCCCGGCTGGGGCCCCGCCAGCCGATCTCGGGATCGTCTTGGACCGGGAGCACAAGGTCTTCCGGGCCGGGACCGACAACGCCGTGCTGGATGGGTTCGGCCGAGAAGTCACGGGGCGGGTCACCTTCGCCGCCCAGGCTTCGGTCGTCTTCTCCCTCACCACGCTGTCGGCGTCCGCGACCGTCCTGGCGGGATCCCCCGTGGATGCCGGGGATGTGGTCTTCATCGACGACCCCGGCTTCGTGGCCCCCTTCATCGCAGGCGTCGTGTCCCGGACCCCGGCGGGGCCGGTCGACGTGGTCGTGTTCGACCACCCCTTCTCAGAGGGCGCGTCTGGGTCGTACTCGGGGACCCGAAAGGGCCGATGGACGTTCTCCTTCCTGGACTCCGCGAACGCCCCGTACCCGATGCCGACGGTGGATGTCGACCTCGGCGTCATCGAACGGGTCTACCTCGCCGACATTGCCGAGCTCTTCGGGCAGGGCGGCTTCCCGTACCCAGAGCTGGTGCCCAAGCTCACCGGCGGGGCCGGGGTGCAGGGGTTCCAGGGGCCTCCCGGGACCGGCGGCGAGGGCGACATCTTCTCGACCCTCGACCTGTTGATCGGCCCCGGGGAGACGTTCGACTGGTTCCACGGGATCTCCCAGGAGATCTTCCTCCTGACGTGGTGGGTCGAGTGGCCTGGTTATCGTCCCATCCGGTTCTTCTACGGCCTCCAGGGCCCAGTCCCTCAGGGCAAGCCGGCCCCAGAGGAGGTCATCCTCCCAGAGGAACTCGCCGAGAAGAAGGCGGCCCCCCTGACCCTGTCGGTGCCCCCCGGCGGGTCCGTCACGTACGCGCACAACCTCGGGAGCGACTTGGTGACCCTCGAGGGTTGGGTGTTGCCCCGCGGCGGGACGGTCCAGAACGTCCGGCACCTCCTCGGGGCTCAGATCGAGACTTCTGGCGGCGGGATCACGAACTACCCGCTCACGCTGCAGGTGGTCGACAACAACCGGATCCTGGTGACGAACTACGATCCCCTGAATCCGTTGGATGTGAGCTTCGTTGCGTTCGTGTTCGAGAAGGGCCACAGCATCCAGGACGGGAACAGGAAGAACCCGGCCCCCGTTCCGGTGAAGTTCGAGCACGTCAACGAGGACCTGATCCGGATCACGAACGAGAACACGATCGAGCACCGTGTTCGGGCCATCGCGCTCTACCCCGGGCCGGGAACCGGGCCTCAGGGGGCGCAGGGACCGCACGGCGAGTCCGGCCCGCAGGGACCCAAGACCGAGGCGCAGTGTGCGGAGCCCATCATCGCCACCGTCCCCGGCGGAACGAAGCTGACCTACATTCACAACCTCGGGGCCGAGAACCTGACCGTCACCGGCTGGTACCGCACGACCTGCGGACCTGGGGCCGGGAAGAAGCACGTCTTCGGAAGCGGCAACGTCGGGGAGATCGGGAAGGGGAACGACGAGTCGCCCGTCTCCCTGCACGTGGTCGACGGGGACCGCATCGAGATACACAACCCGCTCCCGGACGACGTTGATGTCTACCTCGCCGCCTGCTACGGCGGCCATTCCCGCGGGCCGCAGGGGTCCCGCGGCATCCAGGGATGGCAGGGGTTCCAGGGTCCCGGCATACAGGGCACCCAAGGGCGGATCGGGCCGCAGGGGTCCGGGTTCCAGGGCGCCCAAGGCCGCGATGGCACTCAGGGGCCTCAGGGTCCCAGCGGGTCGTGCGCGCCCCCGATTTCGGCCACGATCCCCGGGAACAGCTTCGTCACCTACAACCACGGGCTCCACACGGAACTGGTCGAGTTCGGTGGTTGGTACAAGCCACTCTGCGGCCCCGGGGCGGGCCAGAAGCACGCCTTCGGCAGCGGAGCGGCGGGTACCATTGATGCGGAAGTCGACACCCCGATCATCATTCAAATCCTCGGGCCCGACAGTTCCATCATCATCAACGCCAAGCCGGAGCCGGTGGAAGTCCTGCTCGCGGCGAGCGCCGGCGGGGTCGGTCCTCAGGGGGTTCAGGGCCCGCAGGGTTGGCAGGGGTCCCAAGGACTTCAGGGTCCGCAGGGGTTCATTGGGGTTCAGGGACTCCAAGGTCCGCAGGGGGTCCAGGGAGTCCAGGGCGTCCAAGGCTGGCAGGGTCCGACCTCCAAGCGGATGTGCGCGGCCCCAATCGCCGCCACGATCCCTGGCGAATCCTCCCTCCTCTACGTGCACGGGCTCGGGACGGAGAAGCTGGACCTCGCCGGTTGGTACAGGCCGACCATAGGGGCTGGGAAGAACAAGAAGCACACGTTCGGGAGCGGCAACGTCGGGGACCTCGGGGACATCGACGAATCCCCGATCGTCGTCCACGTCATCGACTCGAACACCATCGAGCTCGTCAACGCGCTGCCGGACCCAGTCGACGTCTCAGTCGAGGCGTGCCTGTCTGGGACTGGGGCGGGCGAGCAGGGCCCGCAGGGGACCGGGGTCCAAGGTCCGCAGGGCGTCGTGGGTCCGCAGGGTACGGGTCCTCAGGGTCCGCAGGGCACCGGGACGCAGGGCCCTCAGGGACCCACCGGGAACTGCGCGGCCTCGTTCTTCGTGACCCTCGCCGGGAACTCGGCCGCCGCCTACAGCCACGGACTCGGGTCGGTCGACCTCCTCGTCGGCGGCTGGTACCGCCCCATGACGGGTCCGGGGTCGGGACTCAAGCACCAGTTCGGGAGCGGGATCGTCGGTGACCTCGCGTCGGGCCAGGGTGAGTCCCCGGTCGTCGTCCACGTGGCCGACGGGAACACGCTCCTCATCAAGAACCTCCGCCCCGAGATCGTGCAGGTCGAGCTGGTCGCCTGCTACGGCGGCGGCTCGCAGGGCGTGCAGGGCGTCCAGGGCCTGCAGGGCGTCCAGGGCCTGCAGGGGCCGCAGGCCGACCGCCTGTGCGCCGGCGTCGTGTCGACGACCCTCGCCGCGGGCGAGGTCTACACCTACGTCCACGGGCTCGAGACCGAGCGGGTGGACCTGTCCGGCTGGTTCCGGCCCACGGCCGGGACGGGGGCGGGACAGAAGTTCTCCTACGGTAGCGGGAACGTGGGGGCGCAGGGGGACATCGAGGAGTCCCCGCTCGTCGTCAAGGTCGTCGACAACAACACCCTGACCCTCACGAACGCCAAGGCCGACCCCGTCGACGTCGAGCTGCAGGCGTGCCTCTCTGGGACCGGGATGGGTCCGCAGGGCTCGCAGGGAATGCAGGGTTGGCAGGGGTTCGAGGGTCCGCAGGGCTGGCAGGGCTGGCAGGGGCCGCAGGGCTATCAGGGACCCCAGGGGTACCAGGGGGACTACGGCCCGCAAGGGTGGCAGGGGCAGCAGGGTTGGCAGGGTCCGCAGGGATTCCAGGGGTGGCAGGGGGAGGGCGGTCCTGGGCCGCAGGGGTGGCAGGGACTCGTCGGATCGCAGGGGCCGCAGGGACCCGGGGGTTCGTGCGCGAACCCCGTCATCGCCACCTTGCCCGGCAACGGCTACGTCGACTACATCCACAACCTCGGCAGCCAGGACATCCTGATGGGCGGCTGGTACCGCCCATCGGCAGGGCCGGGCTTCGGGCAGAAGCACGTCTTCGGCAGCGGGACGATGGGGGAGGTCCCCTACGGGCAGGAGGATTGCCCCATCGTCGCTCATGTCGTGGACTACGACACCATCCGCGTCAAGAACTTGAGGTCGGACCCCGTCGACATCGACCTCGTCGCCTGCCGGAGCGGCGGTGCGCAGGGCCCCCAGGGGTTCCAAGGGTTCCAAGGGAATCAGGGTTGGCAGGGCCTGCAGGGGCTCCAGGGTCCTCAGGGTCTCCAGGGTCTTCAGGGGCCGCAGGCTGACCGCATGTGCGGACCCGTCGTGGCCACGACCTTGGCGGGGTCGGCCGTCTACACCTACAACCACGGGTTCGGCACCGAGGAGATCGAGGTCTCCGGTTGGTACCGTCCGTCCACGGGCGCCGGGCAGGGCATCAAGCACCTGTTCGGGAGCGGCAACGCCGGGGCTCAGGGCGCGGTCGAGGAGTCTCCCGTCGTCGTGCACGTGGTCGATGCGAACAACATCGAGGTCGTCAACGTCAAGCCGGACCCGGTCGACGTGGAGTTCCAGGCCTGCCTGTCGGGGACGGGCCAGGGGCCGCAGGGGTGGCAGGGGTGCCAGGGGCCGCTGCCCTATCGGTACTGCGCTCCCCCCGTCGTCATGACGCTGGCCGGGCTGGCATCGACCACGTACATCCACGGTCTTGGCACTGAGGATGTCGACATGGCCGGGTGGTACCGGCCCACCACGGGGGCCGGAACCGGCTTCAAGCACCTGTTCGGCAGCGGGAACGCCGGGGCGCAGGGGGCCGTCGAGGAGTCCCCGATCGTCATTCACGTGATCGACGCGAACACCGTCGAGATCATCAACATCAAGCCCGACCCTGTCGACATCGAGATCGAGGCTTGCTTGTCGGGGACCGGGGTCGGCCCGCAGGGCTCCCAAGGGTTTCAGGGGGATCAGGGTTGGCAGGGTCCTCAGGGGCCGCAGGGCCTTCAGGGGCCGCAGGGATTCCAAGGGAATCAGGGGTGCCAGGGAAATCAGGGTTGGCAGGGGGTCCAAGGGTTCCAAGGCAACCAGGGCTGGCAGGGCCTGCAGGGACTCCAGGGACCGCAGGGCTTCCAGGGCAATCAGGGGTTCCAGGGAAATCAGGGATGGCAGGGGTTCCAAGGCCCGAGCGGCATGGTCGCCCCGGCCTTCGTGGTGACCATCCCTGGCAATACTGCGCTGCCCTACGTCCACGGGCTTGCGAGCAACGACATCTTCATCGGCGGCTGGTACCGGCCGACGGTCGGCGTCGGCGCGGGGATCCGGCACGTCTTCGGGAGCGGCACGGTCGGCAACTCCCCACAGGAGGACACACCGGTCGTCGTCCACGTGGTGGACGCCAACACCGTCAACGTCAAGAACCTCCGGTCGGACCCGGTCGATGTCGAGCTGGTCGCCGCCTGGGGCGGTGGCGCGCAGGGCCGTCAGGGATGGCAGGGGCCGGGGTGCCAGGGGCCGCAGGGACTTCAGGGCGTGCAGGGCCTACAGGGGCCGCAGGGCAGCCAGGGGTTCCAAGGGCCGGCGACGTTCCGGACTTGCGCCGCTCCCGCCGTCGCTTCGCTGGGCGGGATGGCCACCCTGATCTACGCCCACGGACTCGGGACCGAGGAGCCCAACGTCTCTGGTTGGTACAGGCCCACCGTGGGGCCGGGGGCGGGGATCAAGTACCTGTTCGGGAGCGGCAACATCGGCGGCGGGGCCGGCATCGAGGAGGCCCCAGTCACCGTCGAGGTCGTCGACGCGAACACCGTACACATCATCAACCTCAAGGGCGATGTGGTTGATGTGTACCTCGAGGCGTGCCTCTCTGGGACTGGGGTCGGTCCGCAAGGGCCGCAGGGTTCTGGCGGTGTTGGTCCGCAAGGGCCGTCCGGGGGCGGTGGTGGAATCGCGATGGGTGAAACCACCATTGTTCAGGGACAAACCGGCCCAGTAACGATCACTTTGGATCAGGTGATTACTCCGAGGCGAATTCTGATCACGGGCTTTGAGGGGCGAACGGGGGCATCTACGCCCAATCCATCGATGATGAGCGCTGGCATGCTTTCTTCGACCATTTATGTTCAGCCTAGCGATGGTGGGATGTCCGCAGCCGTTTTGCGCGTGGATTCGTTCTCCGCAGGGGCGGTCAACTGCACGATAACGGCAAACACCTTTGGTGTGGGGGTTACAGGCAAAGTTGGGGTGATTGCCTTCGCCTAGATGGTTCGGCCGTTTGGCGATCCTCCGTTGCGTGATTTTTCCGAAAGTTATATCATAGGGCCCGGGGAGAGGGTGGAACGTGCCTTCATACGCTGCGACCATTCCGGGCGGCGGGTCCGTTAGCTTCAACCACGCGCTCGGGTCTCAGGTCCTTGTGGTGGTCGGCTGGTACAAGCCGTCGACCGGCCCAGGGGCGGGTTCCAAGCACCAGTTCGGTAGCGGCACGGTCGGGGCGCAGGCGCAGGCGCAGGAAGATTCCCCGGTTGTCGTCCACGTCATCGACAACAACAACGTCGACATCATCAACCTCCGGACCGACCCCATCGACGTCGACTTCACCTTTAGCACGGTCCCCGGAAGCCAGGGTCCGCAAGGATTCCAAGGCGCGCAGGGTTGGCAGGGAGAAGGGTCGCAGGGACCGCAGGGCTGGCAGGGCGAGGGACTTCAGGGTCCGCAAGGGTGGCAAGGGGAAGGCACCCAAGGGCCGCAGGGCTGGCAAGGTCCCCCCGGTGCCGGCGAAGGAGCTCAGGGCCCTCAGGGTTGGCAAGGGGAAGGCGTTCAGGGTCCCCAGGGATGGCAGGGTCCCCCCGGAGTCGGAGAGGGGTCGCAGGGTCCGCAGGGTTGGCAAGGGGAAGGAGTTCAAGGTCCTCAAGGTTGGCAGGGAGCCGACGGCCAGCAGGGCTATCAAGGCTGGCAGGGGGAGGGTTCTCAGGGTCCGCAGGGTTGGCAGGGGGAAGGATACCAAGGCCCGCAGGGTTGGCAGGGGGATGGGTCCCAAGGACCACAAGGTTGGCAGGGAGAAGGCGCACAAGGTCCTCAGGGCTGGCAAGGGTCCGATGGCCCACAAGGATTCCAAGGTTGGCAGGGCGAAGGGGCTCAAGGACCGCAAGGGTTCCAGGGCGCCGATGGTTCCCAAGGATTCCAAGGATGGCAGGGCGAAGGAGCCCAAGGCCCGCAGGGCTGGCAGGGCGAAGGCGCGCAGGGTCCGCAGGGTCCGCAGGGTTGGCAGGGGGAGGGCACGCAGGGTCCGCAGGGGTGGCAGGGCGAAGGCGCGCAGGGTCCGCAGGGTTGGCAGGGGGAGGGCGCGCAGGGTCCGCAGGGCTGGCAGGGTCCCCCCGGGGTTGGGGAGGGTTCCCAGGGTCCGCAGGGTCCCCAGGGTTGGCAGGGCTCCGGCGCGCAAGGTCTTCAGGGTCTTCAGGGTCTTCAGGGTCCGCAGGGGACCCAGGGTTGGCAGGGGGACGGCTCCCAGGGCGTCCAGGGCTGGCAGGGGCTCGGTATTCAGGGCGCGCAGGGCCCTGAGGCGGCGCCCGGCCCCGGGGACCTGTTCTCCACCCTCGACCTCATCATCGACCCGGGCGAGGTTTTCGACTGGTACCACTTCCTCGGGACCGAGATCCCGAACGTCACTTGGTGGGTGGAGTGGATGGGGGCCTATCCCATCCGGTTCTACTACGGCCTGCAGGGGCCCGTCCCGCAGGGCAAGCCCGCCCCCGAGGAAGTTATTCTCGGGTCGGTCGATGTTGTGGGCGAATTCACGGTTGACCCGAAACAGCTCGGGCCGTTCACCATCAGTCTGTCCCCGTCGACGGTAGTCCCCGACAAGATGACGTTCGGCGGCCCGAACATAGACAACGTGATCACGGAGCCGGTCCGGTCTTCCGACCTACCCGCGACTTTTGAATTTATCGTCGGTTCGGCGGTCGTCGCCACGGGAAGGCTGACATCGTTCGGGGCCGGAACGATTACGGGAACCTTGCTAACAAACAATGTTGTTGGCGTCCCGCTGGTCGTGTCGGTCCATGGGTCTTCCGCCGGAGAGCCCGCCGGCGTCGCGCGGCCGATTAGCGCGACATTGTCCCCCGGTCAGTCCATCCGCTATAGGCACGGGTTCGGAACCCGAAGGGTCGGAATCGCCGGGTGGTTCAACGCCACGCCCGACGTGCCCGGCGCACAGCAGAATATCTACGGGAGCGTCATCGCCTCGCAGCCTCAAGGGTATAGGACCGGTCCGCTTTCCGTCCAGATTGACCAAGCGGACGCGGGGAATAGCCTACTCCTCGTGAACGCTGGGGAATCCGGCATCGCGCTGAATTTGGTCGCTTTTTCCCCCGAATTGATGGTGGGCGGGAGCACGCAGGACGGCAACCGGAAGAACCCGGCCCCTGTCCCCGTGAAGTTTGAACACGTTAACAACGACCTGATCAGGGTCACGAACGAGAACACGGTGACCCATCGGGTCCGGGCCATCGCCTTCCTGCCATCCGAGACGGGGCTGATGGGCGGTTCGCAGGGGTCGCAGGGGTCGCAGGGGTCGCAGGGGTTCCAGGGGCCTTCGTCAACTTCGCAGTTGTATCCGATCGGCGGGATGTATCGGCAACCCGGACTTCTCGTCGTCCCTGTCGTACTCGGTTTCCGCCCGCGTCGGATCGAGATCTTTGCGTATAGCCTCAACTACGGAACCTACGGGGAAGGGAACAACCGACATAGCCATGGGGTGGCGTGGGTCATGGGGGATGTCATTAAGAATGTCTGCCATTTCTCCACCGAAGATCCATCGGTTCGTACTGCGTTCGCGCAAGGGGCCGGCGTCGTGGAAGGGAGCGTCATTGCGGTCAGGGCCCCAGATGGGTACGATTCCTTCGCCGATGTGGTAAATGTGACCAATATCGGATTTGACCTCCGGATCTATTCGCCATATGGTATCGGCCAGGATATCACGTGGATTGGATGTGCCGAAGGCTAATCCGGACCGGCTAGGGCGACCATGCCGACCAAACAGTTTCTTTCGATGGGACCCATCGGGCGGGGTATCTTCCGGGCTCGAGCCGTCGTGACCTTCGCCGGGGAATTTTTGGGTAGCACCTCCAAACTGGTCCCCGTTCCTTCCAAATCAGACCCGTTCAGGATGGTGGGGAAGTACCAGATTGCAGGCGAGTGGATGGACTGCCGACCGAATCCGCCTGCCGGCGGCGAAGTACTAGGGCTCATTCAGGTCAGGAACGGGGAGGGCCGGCTCCCCAGGGCACTACGGTCCTTGTCTGAGGCGTGCGATGCCATCATCGGACTTGATGATGGGTCGTCGGATGGGACCTACGAGGTCTTGCGATCATTTCCGAAGGTCGTCCTAGTCATCCGGAGGGCGCGTACCCCGACTCCTTGGTGTCACCCGGAAAACGAAACACGGAACCTCTTGCTCCGGGCGGCGGACGTCCGCCGTCCCGCCTACTGTGTTTCCCTTGATGACGATGAAGAGTTTGAGAACCCCGGGATGGTTCGCGATCTGCTCCTCAAGTTGGGGCCGCCGGGGGTCCGTTTCGGGGTGGCCTTCATGTGGGATAGTCCGGACACGGTGCTTACGCGACCTCTGGGGGGTGGTCCTCGGTTGGTCCGGGCGAGGGCGTTCCGCTGGCATCCGGGTTCCGTTGTCAAGTCGGCGAAATTGCACTGCGGGTCCGTACCCTATGGAAACGGTTATTGGGACCTTCCGCAGGTCCGGATTCTGCATTGGGGGACCCTGCGGAGGGAGGACCGGGTCCGGAAATTGGAGATGTACGCAAGGATGGACCCCGGAGGTCGAATCCAAGGGTATCCGTACTTTTATTTGACGGGGAAAGGCGTGTTTGAAAAGGTTCCCTCGCGCGCATAGGCGATTGACCTTTCATCCTTTTCAAATTATGCTGGGCGGCCGGGGTTCTTCCCGGGTTTCTGAAGGTGGTGCCATGGACAAGTTTCTTGTCGTCAAGCGCCGTGGTGCGGGCAAGGCAACGGTCCGCGCCATCGTCGGATTCAGCGCGAGCCACGTGAAGGCGCTGCCGAACAATTCCCGAACGAGCCACATCCAAAGGATGGTTCGGGCATTAAAAACCTCGGCGGTGGGGTTGGAGATTCTGGCCGATGATGTCCTCCCCCTCCGGTTGGGGTCCGCCCGAAGAAATAAAGGTTCGGCGGGCCGTCCCGCCATCACGATTTCCCGCCCGCCGGGCGACATCGACCGGAGCCGTCGGGCGTTGGCGATGAAGACGGCCGTCGTCGACCGCATCGTTTGGTGTTTCAGAAACTACGACTACGCGAATTCCTTGGCCCACGTGAGCCGGTGCTTCGCAACGGGGTTGTATGAGGCGGGCTATCGGGTGTCCTTGTATCCGTTAGACACGGGGGACACCGGGCGGCCTGGGCACCCGACCCCTCAGTTGGATTTGCCGATCGCCACGGACTTGGATTTGCGGACGGCGGCGGTCCTTGTGATGGGGCGCGGCGCCATCCCGATGGAAGTTAAGCATAGGCTCGACAAGGCCCCGTTCTTGGGTGCCTACTACATGGTCGAAGGCGACCGGCTCAAGGAATTCCAAGTCAACAAGATGAACGGATATGACGCCGTGTTCGTCCCGACGGTGTTTAGCCGGAATGCCTTGGTTAGGTCGGGGGTGACTTCCCCGGTGTTCGAATGGGGGTGCGGATTCTACCCCGATGTTTTCCCCTACGTGGAACCGAACCCGTTCCGCCCCTTCACTTACTTGTGGTTCGGGGATCCGATACCCAGGAAAGGATTCGACCTGTTCATGGCGGCGTTTTCCCGGATTTCGCGGCCGGATGTCCGGGCGTGGGTCCATGCCGTACACAGGCCTAGCATTTCCTTGGCGAAGAAGTCGTACGGGAAGGATCCGAGGATCGTTTGGGACATTGGGGTGACCCCGCCCGAGCGGATTGGCTCGATCATGAAGGAGGCGGATGTCGCCGTCTTCCCGTACCGGGGCGAGGGCTTCTGCCTCACCATGCTCGAGGCGATGGCTTCGGGGCGCCCCGCCGTGGCCACCCGGTGGTCGGCCCCCCTCGCCTTTGGCGGGGGGGATGATTTGACCTTTTGGGTCAACGTGGCCGGGTGGGAGCCCGCGGTGAACGACGCCGGCGTGCAGGCGGTCCCCGACATGGACGACCTCGTCGCGAAGATGGAGTACTGCGCGGACCATCCGGAGGAGGTCAAGCACCGGGGCATTGCGGCGAGCGCTTTGGCCCACGGCGCGTGGCGTTGGGATCAGAAAGTCCCGGATGTGATACCGGTGTTGAAGAAGTTTCTTCCCAAATTCGATGCGTTGCGGGATTTGCCGGTTCGTCTGGGCGATTCTTCGGGTTCCTCGGAAGGGGCTTTGGATGCAGAAGCTCGTGTCGCTGATTGGCGGCAAGGTCCGGGCGGTGACGGAACACAGCGCGCGGAGGCGGCGCCCGCTCCCGCCCCAGATGGAAGTCCCTCCGGGGGACTCGCGCCCGTCGCGTAGGCTGCTCGGGTGCGTCGTGGAGCACGGGGAGCTCGTCCGACCCGAAGTGGTCGCGAAGCGGGAACGGCGCCTGCTCCACGGATCCGCAGCGGTGGATACCATCGCTTGGAGCTACCACGACTTCGGGTACGGGAATTCCTTGGCCCACGTGGGCCGCGAGACGGTCAATGCGCTCCGGGAGGCGGGGGTCCGGGTGCGGATCGCCCCGTGGGGCGACAAGGTTGCCAAGGACATGACCGTCCCTTGGGCCACCGACGAGGAGCTGGCCCGGTCCGCCGTGGTCGCCATGGCGAGGACCGACGTCCCTGGGCACGTCCACGCCCGGCTCCGGAAGGCGGGCGCCCCGTTCGTCGCCGCCTACTACATGCTCGAGGGGACCGGGGCGCGGGACGCGGACGTCGACTTCCTCGAAGGGTACGATGCCGTGTTCGTCCCCTCAGAGTTCTGCCGGAAGGTCCTCGCTGAGTCCGGGCTCTCCACCCCAGTCCGCGTCTGGGGACACGGGTTCGACCACAGGATGTTCCCCTACGTGGAGCCGAGGCCGGGCCGCCCGTTCACGTTCCTGTGGTTCGGGGACGAGAACCGGAGGAAGGGCTACGACCTGTTCCTCCGGGCGTTCGCCGCCCTCAATCGGGGCGACGTCAGGGCGTGGGTGCGCGGACCGGGGTCCGGCGGCGTGTCGGGTCTTCGGAAGAAGTACGCAGCCGACCACCGGATCGTCTGGGACACGCAGGTGTCCCCTCCCGGGCAGCTCAAGGAAATGATGGCAGAGGCCGATGTACTCGTCGCCCCGTTCCGGGGCGAGGGGTTCGGACTGACGCTTCTGGAGGCGATGGCGTCCGGTAGGCCGGTGGTCTGCACCAGGTTTTCTGGTCCGCTGGACTTCGGCGGAGGAGACGACCTCACCTATTGGGTCGGGGTCGCCGGGTGGGAGGCGGCGCAGTACGACTCCGGGAACCAGGCGGTGCCTGACTTCGATGACCTCGTGGCGAAGATGGAGTGGTGCGCCGATCATCCCGACGAGGTCCGCGACCGCGGTCGGCGCGCCCACGCCCATGCGCACGCCTCGTGGACCTGGCTTCGGAAGGCGGCCGAGGTCCTCCCCGTGCTGCGCGACTTGATCCCCCGCTACGAGATCCCTCCGGTCTTGGGATTGTAGGGACACGCCTTCTCGTATATGATGTAGCGGTAATCCCGAACGGGTGTCACTTGGAGGAGGGGCCCCGGCGCGGGAGGGGCACGTCCGCCTCCATCGCCGCGGGACATCCGTTTCCATGTCTGATTTTGAATATCAGGGCCAACAAGGTCCGCAGGGCCCGTTCGGCGGGCCTCCTGGTCCTCAAGGGACTCAGGGCAGCCAGGGCGACGCCGGGTCGCAGGGCTGGCAGGGACCGCAAGGGTTCCAAGGGATGGGGGCTCAAGGCTCCCAGGGGCCGCAGGGCCTCCAAGGACCCCAGGGATTCCAAGGCCGACAGGGCTACCAGGGACCCGCTGGCGCGCAAGGTGCGCAGGGCCGCCAAGGACTCCAAGGTCAACAGGGCTGGCAAGGATGGCAAGGCCCCGTCGGTACCGGTGGTGCCATTGGTTCCCAAGGCGCCCAAGGAGTCCAAGGCTCGGCCGGATCACAAGGTCGCCAAGGTCCGCAGGGATTCCAAGGATACACCGGATCTCAGGGAGCTCAAGGTCCGCAGGGACTCCTCGGATGGCAGGGCGCATCTGGCGCGCAGGGGCGGCAAGGCCCGCAAGGGTCGCAGGGAGTTCAGGGAAACCAGGGTTGGCAGGGACCACAGGGCCTTCAGGGTCGGCAGGGTTCTCAGGGATTCCAAGGGCAGCAGGGCCCACAGGGGTTCCAGGGGGCATCCGGTCCGCAAGGGTCATCGGGCGCCCAAGGATCTGCCGGATCGCAGGGGTCGCAGGGTCGTCAGGGATTCCAGGGTCCGCAGGGTTCCGGGGGTACGCAGGGTACCCAAGGCGCGCAGGGCTGGCAAGGGACCGGTGCGCCCGGTCCTCAGGGCGGGCAAGGACCGCAGGGTATTGATGGCACGCAGGGCTATCAGGGCTGGCAAGGCGCCAGTATGCCAGGAGTTCAGGGGCCGCAGGGCAACGGCGGCCCGATGGGATACCCCGGCGATCCGGGAACTCAAGGTGCTCAGGGATTCCAGGGATTCGGGACTCCCGGCGTCCAAGGATTCCAGGGGCCGCAGGGATTCCAGGGGCCGCAAGGATTCCAAGGGGTCGGCGCGCAAGGCTATCAGGGGTCGTCGGGGTCCTCTGGGTCGCAGGGTGCGCAGGGGCGCCAAGGCTATCAGGGCGCGGGCGCTCAAGGTCCGCAGGGTAGCCAAGGAGCTTCTGGCTCGCAGGGCTCTCAGGGATGGCAGGGGTCGGGGGCCCAGGGTCCTCAGGGTGACCGCGGACCGCAGGGCTTCCAAGGTCCGCAGGGGCATCAGGGATTCCAAGGCCTCCAAGGGGTCGGTGCGCAAGGCGCGCAGGGTCCGCAAGGTCCGCAGGGCCTGCAGGGCCTGCAGGGGACTCAGGGCACTGGGTCCCAAGGGTCCTCGGGACCTCAGGGGCTTCAGGGCTGGCAGGGTGCCGTGGGGGGCATCGGGCCGCAGGGCTGGCAGGGCTTCCAAGGCGGATCCGGTCCGCAAGGGTTCCAAGGGATGTCCGGAGGCCCGGGCGCGCAAGGGCAGCAGGGATTCCAGGGGGTCGGGTCCCAAGGACTTCAGGGCCTGCAGGGACTTCAAGGTCCGCAAGGGTTCCAGGGATGGCAGGGGACCGGCGAGACCGGCTCGCAAGGCCCGCAGGGCGGCGGCGGGGCGCAGGGGTTCCAAGGATGGCAGGGCGCCAGCATCCCCGGCATCCAAGGGTACCAGGGGCCGCAGGGCGGCTCCGGCCCCATGGGGTACCCCGGTGACCCGGGTACTCAGGGATACCAGGGTCCGCAGGGATTCCAAGGTCTTCAGGGCGACGAGGGCCTTCAGGGTCCTCAGGGATTCCAAGGTCCCGTGGGTTCGGGCGCCCAAGGATCCCCGGGATCTCAAGGTCCGCAAGGATTCCAAGGATACCAAGGGTCCGGGTCGCAGGGTCCGCAGGGATTCCAAGGCATCGGCGGATCCGACGGGTCCGATGGTTCCCAAGGTCCGCAGGGATTCCAGGGACCTGAGGGAACCGATGGTACCGATGGGTCTCAGGGTCCGCAAGGTTGGCAGGGGCCGGAAGGTTCCGGGGCCGACGGAACCCAAGGACCTCAAGGTTGGCAAGGCCCTTCTGGTTCCGATGGTTCGGATGGCGCGCAAGGGCCCCAGGGTTGGCAAGGATCCGGCGTTCAGGGTCCGCAGGGGTACCAAGGACCTGAAGGTTCGGATGGCATCGACGGTTCTCAGGGTCCTCAAGGCTATCAGGGAACCGGAGCGCAGGGTCCGCAGGGTTGGCAAGGGCCTTCGGGCGACGATGGCGTCGATGGTTCGCAGGGACCGCAAGGTTTCCAGGGACCCGAGGGGTCTGGGCCGCAGGGTCCCCAAGGCTGGCAGGGCTCGGAGGGTTCCGGCGGAACCGACGGATCCCAAGGGCCGCAGGGTTGGCAAGGGCCCGAGGGATCAGGGTCGCAGGGGCCGCAAGGATACCAAGGCCCGTCCGGCGAAGATGGAACCGATGGGTCCCAAGGCCCCCAGGGCTGGCAAGGCCCCGAAGGGGAGGGCGCGCAAGGACCCCAAGGCTATCAAGGTCCCGCCGGAGTTGGGGAAGGGTCGCAGGGCCCGCAAGGGTACCAAGGCCCCCCCGGCGATGACGGGTCCGACGGTTCGCAGGGTCCGCAAGGCTATCAGGGTCCTTCGGGAGCGGATGGGGTCGATGGTAGTCAGGGACCTCAAGGGTTCCAGGGACCATCTGGTTCCGATGGAACCGACGGGACGCAGGGACCCCAGGGCTGGCAAGGGCCGTCCGGTTCGGACGGCTCCGATGGCTCTCAGGGTCCGCAAGGGTTCCAAGGGCCAGGCGGCGACGATGGGTCTGACGGAAGCCAAGGTCCTCAGGGCTATCAGGGGCCGTCTGGTTCCGATGGGACCGACGGGAACCAAGGGCCTCAGGGCTTCCAAGGTCCGTCGGGCGTGGATGGAACCGATGGAACCCAAGGACCGCAAGGATTCCAGGGTCTGTCTGGCGACGACGGCGTAGATGGGTCGCAGGGACCACAAGGCTATCAGGGGCCGTCCGGCGGGGATGGTACCGATGGGACCCAGGGTCCGCAGGGTTGGCAGGGGCCGTCCGGAGCCGGGGAAGACGGGTCTCAGGGGCCCCAAGGATGGCAGGGGCCTCCCGGGGTCGGAGAGGGATCCCAGGGCCCGCAAGGATGGCAGGGCCCGTCTGGTTCAGACGGGACGGACGGCGCACAGGGGCCACAAGGGCCGCAGGGATGGCAGGGTCCTGAGGGGTCCGACGGAACCGATGGTTCCCAAGGTCCGCAGGGGTTCCAAGGCCCAGAAGGTTCCGATGGGACCGATGGGTCTCAGGGTCCGCAGGGGTTCCAAGGTCCGTCCGGTGGCGATGGGACCGACGGCTTTCAGGGACCGCAAGGCTACCAAGGACCCGAAGGATCGGGTTCCGACGGATCGCAAGGTCCTCAAGGATTCCAAGGGCCGAAGGGTACCGATGGAACCGATGGTACGCAGGGCCCGCAGGGCTACCAAGGCCGCGCGGGCGATGATGGTGTGGATGGGTCTCAAGGCCCCCAAGGCTTCCAAGGCCCGGCGGGGTCCGACGGGACCGACGGGTCGCAGGGTCCGCAAGGCTGGCAAGGCCCGTCCGGGACGGGGACCGATGGTTCGCAAGGGCCCCAGGGATTCCAAGGCCCGTCGGGTTCCGATGGAACGGATGGTTTCCAAGGGCCGCAGGGATTCCAAGGCCCTGGTGGTTCCGATGGGACCGATGGGTCACAAGGTCCGCAAGGGTTCCAGGGCGGTGCGGGTTCCGATGGCGTAGATGGTTCGCAAGGCCCGCAGGGGTATCAGGGGCCGTCTGGAGAGGACGGGACGGACGGGTCGCAGGGACCTCAGGGGTTCCAAGGGTCGTCTGGTTCGGATGGGTCTGATGGAAATCAGGGCCCTCAGGGCTATCAGGGACCCGATGGCTCGGATGGTGTTGACGGTTCACAGGGGCCGCAAGGGTATCAGGGTCCATCTGGCGACGATGGGACTGACGGTTCGCAGGGTCCGCAGGGCTACCAAGGACCCGATGGCTCGGATGGCATCGATGGTTCTCAGGGACCGCAAGGGTACCAAGGTCCGTCCGGCGACGATGGGACCGATGGTTCGCAGGGTCCGCAGGGGTGGCAAGGACCGTCCGGAACCGGGACGGATGGCGCGCAGGGTCCGCAAGGGTTCCAGGGCGGTGCCGGATCCGATGGGACCGATGGGTCGCAGGGTCCTCAGGGCTTCCAGGGACCAGAGGGAATTGATGGCATCGACGGGACTGATGGCGCGCAGGGACCCCAAGGGTTCCAGGGTGTCTCTGGATCTGACGGCGTCGACGGCTCTCAGGGTCCGCAGGGGTTCCAAGGCCCGGCGGGCGACGACGGCACGGATGGAAT
>Ga0315284_10000640_pt1 | contig 47847 bp, 42 predicted proteins | sample YL17G09_16_MG_FD_203696 | JGI IMG/M metagenome (GOLD analysis project Ga0315284, IMG submission 203696) | Sediment microbial communities from Yellowstone Lake, YNP, Wyoming, USA - YL17G09_16 | ecosystem: Environmental > Aquatic > Freshwater > Lake > Sediment | place: USA: Wyoming | collected...
AGAAACAATGATGCATGTGGATGATTGGAAGAAGTTGTTTAATGAAGTTGGATATAAAGGTGATTACTGGTGGTTTATTGCAGACTAACAGAGCAGAGGGCAGAAGCAGAGGGCAAGATATGGTAAAGGCAGCCGTTTTATATAAGGTAAATGAACCGTTAAGGATTGACGAATTAATCGTTCCTGAGCTAAAGCCGGGACAAGTTCTTGTCAAGGTTGCATATAGCGGGGTATGTCGTTCACAGTTAAATGAGGTTTGTGGTCTAAAAGGTGAGGATAAATTTCTTCCCCATACGTTGGGACATGAAGGGTCTGGAATTGTTGAAGCAATAGGAGAGGGAGTAAAAAAAGTTAAAATAGGCGATCATGTCGTATTAACGTGGATTAAAGGAATTGGTATAGATGTCACCTCGTCCTCGTATAAAACTAAAGCAGGAACGATTGTTAATTCCGGAGCTATTTCTACTTTTTTGACTAAGGCTGTCATTTCGGAAAACCGATTAGTAAAAATACCAAAAAAAATGCCGTTACGAGAAGCAGCTCTTTTGGGTTGCGCAATACCTACAGGTGCCGGTGTTGTTATTAATACGATTAAAATGCCAGCCGACAGCAGTATCGCTATTTTTGGCGCAGGGGGTATTGGATTAAGCGTTTTATTAGCGGCAAAAATAAAAGGTGCCTCCGTAATTATTGTCATTGATATTTCAGATGACAAACTTGAAAAATCCATTCAATTCGGAGCGACGCATATTATAAATGCAGCAAAGCGGGATGTTTTGTCGGCCATAATGGAAATCACATCTCAAAAAGGGCTTGATTATGCTATTGAATGCGCAGGTAAACGGGAAACAATGGAAATTGCGTTTAGATCAGTTAAAGATAAAAACGGATTATGCGTGATAGCTGGCAATTTGCCAAAAGGAGAAACAATTTCAATTGACCCCTTTGATCTTATAAAGGGCAAACAAATTATTGGCACGTGGGGTGGCGAAACAAATCCCGAGAATGACATATCTGTCTATATAGATTGGTATCTAAAAGGCAAATTAGAACTAAGCAATTTAATTACGCATTGTTATAAATTAGATCAAATAAATGAAGCACTTGATAGTTTAAGTCAGGGTAATGCAGGCCGGATTTTGATTGATATGAGGGAGGAATAAAAGAAGTCAATGCAAGCTAATATCAAAAAATTATTAATTGTCAAGCCTCCGTATAGGCATATCCCGTTGGGGATAGCATATGTTCTTTCATGCTTAGAGCGTAACAATATACCATTTGATTTCATTGATACTACATTTGTCAGTCCAGATTATAAGAAACTGTTTAACAAGAATGATTATTTAGCGTTCGCGACAGGAGGATTGATTGCTAATTTTCACTTTATATCAGAAACTGTCAAAACAATCCGTTCAATAAAGCCTGATTTACCGATTATTATGGGCGGTAATATTGTCAAAGATGTAAATCCTGAGTTTCTTTTCGACAGGGAAATGATCGGGATTGATTATGGCATTATCGGCGAGGCTGAAACATCGCTTCCTTACTTTATAGAGAAGCTAAACGCAGGATCTTATGATTTTGGAGAGGTTCCAGGCCTGTTTTTTAAAGATAAATCAAGCGGCCAAATTATTAAAAACAATCCAAAAAGGTTTGATCTAGAAGGCGAAAATGTTTTTCCTGCCTGGCATCATATTAATATGGAGTTTTACAAATATTCAGATGTTTCCTATATGGCGAGTCAGGTAGTTTTGCCTGTGGTAACCGCAAGAGGCTGCGTTGGAGTATGCACATTTTGTTCCCCGACTATTGGGGCATTTCGCAAGCGCCCTATCAGCCATGTTATGGAAGAAATTGAATTTTTGTTTTTTAAATACAATTTTGACATCCTAAGTATCCTTAATGAGATGTTTTATCATACAAAGGAAGATATTTTGCAGTTTTGTGAAGAATACAAGAAGTTGAAAATTAGAAAACCTTGGATGTGCGGGATGCGCGTAGATGTAAAGAATCTTGATGATGATACCTTTGCCGCCATGAAAGAAGCAGGATGCATTTTAACCGGCGCAGGGATAGAAAGCGGCTCGAATAAAATTTTAAAAAATATGAGAAAGCTTACGACCAAGGAACAGGTTATAAATTTCTACAGAGGAGTAAAAAGGGCGAAACTGCCTTGCCTCGGCACCTTTATGATAGGAAATGAAGGAGAGAACGAGGAGGACATAAAAGAAACAATTGATATGGTCATCAATGAAGAAATGAATTGTGATGCAAGTTTGACCGATGCATATCCCGGAACGCAAATTTACAGAAATGCCCTTAAGAAGGGCTTAATTAGGGACGAAAAAGATTACTATGGAAACGTATTTTTTACTCCAGGACCCTATAATTTATCATGGAGGAATAGAGAAACATATTTAAATATTAGCGATATACCCAACGATCGTTTTTGGAGCGTAATTTTTAATGAACTTAGGCGTTTTTATACATTTTTATTTAATAGGTTTCAAGTTTTAAATGTTAAATATAAAGTAAGTTGGTTGTGCAAAACGGTAAAAGTAACAGGAACATGTTGTGAATGCGGAAATCCTATTAAGATATTTTCTGATTACGATTTATTGGGACAATTAACATATTGCCCTAAGTGCTATTCTGTCTTATATGTAGATTATTATAAACTAAAAGATTTTTCCAAACATTTTGAATTATTGTGCAAAAAATTAAAATCAACTGAAAAATTAGTTATTGTAGGCGTACAATTACAAGCTGTGAATATATTGCGTTATGATCATTTTGGATTGAACTATGAAAAAATAAGGGGATTTTTTGATCCAAAAGAAAGAGAAGATTCTGCCCCATTATTTGCATTTCTGCCAAGATTACAAATGAAAAATCTATTAAATATATTACCGGATACAATTTTAATAGCTGATGATGTGGCTGGAAATGCGGAATTAAAGTTAAAAATATTTTATTCAAAAAATAAAATAGATATTCCTGAGATTTTACATTTAGTACCTGACGAAAAAAGTTTCAGTTTTAAAATGATACGTTTTATAGATAGATTTGCTGCAGGTAAAGGATTAAAGGGGTTTATTGATAGAATGATTTGGACCATATCCGCAATAATATTAGAATTTTCAGCTTTGTTCCCAAAAACAGTCTTAGTTTTAATGCAGAATTTGAAACCAGGATTAAAACGGATGCTCGGAGCTGCTTTTGCTAGGAAATTAAGGCTGTTATTTTTGAGATACATGTCATGAATATAAAAGAAATAATACGACCTTATATGCGCAAGGCTTCAATAGACAGGCCGGTGTTTTTTGGAATTTTAAATAGAACACTTACTTTGATTGTAGCGCCTATTACAGGTATCTTGATAGCAAGTATTTTCACCGCGAAAACACAAGGGTATTATTATACTTTCCAAAGCTTGCTTGCTTTGCAAACCTTAGCTGAATTAGGATTATGCATTGTTATTGTTCAGTTTGCCGCACATGAGTGGTCTAATTTAAGTTTAAATGATTCCGGCAATATCATCGGTGATAATATAGCTCTTTCTAGATTAGCCAGTTTAACGCGTTTCACCATAAAATGGTACGGAATCGCTGCTGTGTTAGTCCTTTTTGGCCTGGGAATAGGCGGATATTACTTTTTTTCTAAATCTCCGGATTCTTCCATTAATTGGGAAATTCCGTGGTTTTCACTCTGTTTTTTAACGAGCATAACAGTTTTAACACTTCCTATTTTTTCTATATTAGAAGGATGTAATCAAGTTTCTAATTTATATGCTTTTATATTTTACCAGACAATATTTGTTAAAATAACACTCTGGGCATCGATACTATTACATACAAATTTATGGGCCTTGACCTTTACCAATTTAGTAAGTTTAATATGTTTTATTATTTTTATTTTTAAAAAATATAAGGGTTTTTTTCAAACATTGTTTTTTTCTTTTCAAGTTAAAGAGAAAATATTATGGTTTAATGAAATCTGGCCTATGCAGTGGAAAATGGGCTTAAGCTGTTTATGCGGCTATTTTCTCCATTACTTCTTTATTCCGGTGCTTTTTAAGTATCATGGTGCTGTAGTTGCTGGGCAAATGGGGCTTACGTGGAGCGCAGTAGGGTTGATACCTTCGATTTCTAATGCATGGATCGCCCCTAAAATACCTCAATACGGCATGTTGATTACACAAAAAAGGTATGATGAATTAGATAAACTTTTTTGGCGGCTTATGAAAATAACGGTATTTGTATCAGGTTTTATAGCATTGAGTGGCTGGTTAATAGTATATATACTTAATGTTTTACAGCTGCCCTTTGCGACACGTCTTTTAGCGCCGTTACCTATGGGAATTTTCGCTTTTTCGCAAATTCTTCAAGCCATATCGCTTCCTGCATCAGGTTATTTGAGAGCGCACAAGCAGGAACCTCTTTTATTTTTGTCAGTTAGTGCGGGAGTGTTAATCGCTGTGTCAAATTTGACTTTAGGTAAGTGGTATTCGGCAATGGGAATGGCTGTAGGGTATCTATTGGTTTATTCAATTATAATTCCTTTGGTTTTTTTAGTTTGGTCAAGATACAGGAATAAGTGGCACAAGTAAATTATTTATATGGCCGATAATACAATCTTATTCTTATTTCCCGATATCTCGCATTATTCCATTCATACGGGTTATTTCCATTATGGATTAGCCAGTATATCTGCTTTTTTAAAAGAAAAAATGAAGTGTCATATAAAATTACTCCACATAAAGAAAGATTTGAAAAAAGCCGATTTTCTAAATAAAATAGCCGAAATTTCTCCACAAATAGCTGCTTTTAGCTCAACTACAAACAGTTTTCCATTAGTTAAAAAATATTCCAAGTGGATTAAAGAGTTTAACAGCGATATTTTAACGATTTGCGGAGGCGTACATGCAGTGCTTTGCCCCGAAGATGTTATTTTGAATTCTACGTTAGATATAGCGATCCGCGGCGACGGTGAATATCCCATGTATGCCTTAGCGGAGGAATGGTTTAAAAATAAGAGGATAGTTGAACACAAGGGAATTTGGTATAGAAAAAATGGAAATATAGTGGATGGAGGGTGTTCTATTATCGAAGAGCTAGATAAGCTCCCTTATCCTGATTGGGATTTATTTGATTACCTTAATTTATCAGCTCCTAAACAAGGCCAAGGAGGATTTATGATGTCAAGGGGCTGCCCATATAAGTGCAGTTATTGCTGTAATAATAAGATAAAAAAGATATATAGGAAAGAAGGGGGCAATTATATCAGATTCAAAAGCCCGGAAAGAGCCATTTCGGAGATAAAGGCCTTTATTAAAAAATTCTCCACCATCCATACTTTATATTTTGAAGATGATATACTTCCTCTTAATAAAGAGTGGTTTCATAAATTTACCCAGATGTATAAAGAAAACATCGGCAAGCCTTATTGGTGTAATGTGCGCCCGAATCTTATAAATGATGATATCGCTAAGGCATTAACGGATTCAGGATGCGTAAGAGTGGGTATAGGTATTGAGAGCGGAAATGAGAGAATAAGGAATCATATTTTAAAGAGAGGGTTATCGGATGCAGATATCGAGAATGCCGTTACGTGTTTAAAAAAACACAATCTTTATATTTATAGTTTTAATATGTTAGGAATACCGCAGGAAACAAAAAACGAATTATTAGATACAGTAAAGATAAATGGGCGGCTGGGGATAAATAAAATTCAAGCTACTATTTTTTATCCATACCCTAAAACAGAGTTGCACGAGTTTTGTGTTGGCGAAAACTTAATTAATAATTCAAAATGGCTTATAGAATATTTGGGTGATACTATATTAAAATTCAGTTTTAGCCAGAAAAATAGGATTATTTTTACCGAGTTAATGATTAATCCCATGTGTAAATTATATCCAAAATTACCTGAAAAAACGAGAAATTCATTTTTTTATATTTTATATTCGGACCTAACCGCCTCTACGCTTTTGCCGTTTTTGAATATCTTTTTAAAAATTATGCTTAAATCAAGATTATTGACCAAATTATTTAGAGTAATATATAGAAAGACTATTACGCCACTGCCTAAAGCTGGTTCATTTAATTTAAAAGAGAATTAAGGATGTTCAAAAATAAAAAAGATATACTTGCCAAAGTTAAAAACCATGGTATATGGGGGATCTTTGTAATTGTAGTCAGGAAATTCTTATTTTACGCTAAATATAAAAGCCCATGGGCATTGCATCCTGCTGCGTATTATCGTTTAATAAAAATGCTTTTTTGTCCCCACTTTAATAAAAAACGTATCTTAGGTATTTGGGATTTCAAGTCATTGCCATGGTCAGTGGGCGACCCCTTGGTGTTTATTGAGAAACTAAGCACTTTAAAGATAGAACGCAATGTAGAAGAAATCGATATTTGTATTATTTACGACCATGACGATCCCAATGGTAATCGTAAGCCAGGCGGGATCCATAAATTTGAGAGCAACCTTACGCCTGAGAATGCCCAGGATTATATGCTGGAATTCCTTCCATTATTTAGTACTTGTCCATATCTTGGTTCAATCTTTCAGTTTAATTTACGGAGTGAATTTTATTATTTTTTGAAAAATAATTACCAGCGTTATAATATTTATCCACCTTTGGGAAAGAATTTAGCCGAGACATATAATTTTAGGGGTGGAGAACCACATGTAAGCGAGATACAGGAATTCTATAATATTCATGGGTTTATCCCTTTTCTTAGAATTGGGAATAGGGATAGCTCTTGGGCTAGATGGTTTTATTTGAACAAGCTGCCTGAGAAAACCGTGCCAGTCGCATTGTCTATAAAAAGAACGTCTCATGCTACAGATAGGAATACAGACCCAAACGCTTGGTTGTCCTTTCTAGATAAATGCAAAATCGAATTTCCAGAAGTTACTTTTGTTTTTATAGGATTAAGGGAGGAAGCTTTTAATGATTTGCGTAAAAGAACAAATGTAATTATAGCAAAAGACTACGGGACATCGATAATAGAAGATTTTGCTTTAATCCGTACGTCAATTATGTATATGGGCGCGGCTTCCGGAGTGAACGCAATTGCTTTATTCAGCGACCTTCCTTATTTAATTTTTCGATCTCCAAATGTAAGAAAGTACGGTTTAACATCTGGAAAAGGATTCTCTTTTTCAACCGAAAAACAAAAAACATTTGGTACTGAGGTTTTAGTTACCGGCGACTTTTTATTCGATGAGTTTAGAAAATTATATATGAATCTTGATCGAAACAAATGGTTTAATATTACCATAGAAGGAAGTTCAGAAAAAAATGGGCTTCCGGCAGCAAAGGTATAGATAGGCGATAAAATGAATAAATGTTTTAATGGGTTAACTACAGTCAATGTGGAATTAACCAGTAGATGCAATAAGAATTGCTGGATGTGCGGCAGGAGAAAAATAGAGAGAGAGCATCCAGAGATTGCGATTAATTATGGCGATATGGATTTTGAACTGGTTAAATCCATTGCTGAGCAATTGCCGCAAGGTATTGTGGTTCAGTTTCACGACAATGGAGAACCGCTTTTGTATCCGCGCCTCAGAGAAGCCATGGGGTTATTTTATAATCAAATTAAATGCATGGATACAAATGGTAAATTAATAGTAGAGAAGGCAGGCGTAATTATTGGCAATTTAGACACATTAACAATATCTACATTTGAGAATGATGAAGAAGCGGAAGAACAGTATAGCTTGGTTGAAAAGTTTTTAAAATTAAAAGGGGATAAAAAACCCAATATTATAATAAGATGTCTTGGTAACATGGATCTAAATAAATATAGAAAATTCGCATGTATAATGGCGACAAGAATATTACATTCACCAATGGGAAGTTTTAGTTACAAAAAAAATCCGACTGTTCCTGAAATAGGCATTTGCCTTGATTTTCTTAGTCATTTGGTAATTAAAAGGGATGGTAAGGTGTCCATATGCGTTAGATTTGACCCGAAAGGACTAGGAGTCATAGGAGATTGCACAACAACCCCTTTAGTGGATATTTGGAATAATTCCAAAAGAAAAGAATGGTTAAAATATCATATAGAAGGCAAAAGGGATAAGATCCCATTATGTAGTTTTTGTGAGTTCTGGGGAGTTCCGACAGGTTATTAAAAATAGTCAAGGGGTTTTTAAGTTAGAACCGGCTCTTTGTTAATAAGGAGCAGTATAAAAGTGGAGATAAATATAATGGATAAAAAGAAATTAATAAGTATTGTCGTGCCTGTCTTTAACGAAGATAATGGTCTCGGTAATTTTTATAATCAGCTAAAAAATGTCATTAATAAATTGGTTTACGATTTTGAGATTATTTTTGTTAATGATGGTAGTGTTGATAATTCCTTAGATGTTCTTATTTCATTGCATAAAAATGACAAACGGATAAGAGTCATGGATTTATCCAGGAATTTTGGGCAGCAAAATGCTTTAACAGCCGGTATTGATCAGGCCAAAGGCGAAGCCGTTATACTTTTGGATGTTGATTTAGAAGATAATCCTGAATATATCGTATTTTTCATTGATTATTGGAATAAGGGTTATCAGGTTGTCTATGCAAGGAGAGGTAAAAGGAAAACTTCAACTTTAAGGAAAATTTGTTTTGGTATTTTTCATAGAGCAAATTGTATTATAAGCTCTGTTAATACTGATGCCGCGGGCACCTTCTGTTTAATGGACCGCACTGCGGTTGAGCAAATGCAGAAGCTTACCGAGAGAGATAAGTATATCCCGGGCCTACGGAGCTGGGTTGGATTTAGGCAAATAGGAATTGATACTATTCGTGGTTCAAGATACGATAATATGCCGCGAGTAAAATTCAGCAGTTTGTTTAAGCTCGCTTTTGATTCTTTCACATCTTTTTCTACCGTCCCATTAAAAATTTCTATGTTTTTTGGTATCCTTTTCTCGTTGTTGAGTTTCTTAGGGATAGGAGTAGTCATCGCACTAAAAGTAATTTTTAAGCTGGCAATTGTTGGATGGGCTTCAACTATCAGTATCATCCTGCTCTTGGGAGGCGTTCAATTGATATGTATTGGATTGCAGGGAGAGTATATAGCCCGCATATTTAACGAAGTAAAGAATCGTCCAAACTATATAATTAGGGATAAAATAGGGTTTGATGAGTAATGGAAGAAAGGCTGGTGGTTGATTTTTTTACCGAAGAAAAGAAACACTGGTGGCATATAGCCAAAAGATCTCTCATCAAGAAATTTATTGTTGGAAAGAACTTAAATATTCTGGTTTCTGGGTTTGGCGGGGGCATGATTTGTGACGAGTTAAAGGCGGCAGGACACCATGTTATTGGTTTGGACATTTCAGGGGTCTCCTGTGAATATGTGAATAAAAAAATTGGGATACCTGTTATTAACGGAGATCTTGAAAATCTATTGCCGTTTGCAAAAGAGTCTTTTGATATAATTATTATAGCGGATGTTATGGAACATCTACGTAATGATAAACAGTTATTAAACGAAGCATTCGTGTGTCTTAAGCCTCAAGGTAAGGTAATCATTACGGTGCCTGCCTATTCACATATGTGGAGTTATTGGGATATCCGTCTTCACCATAAAAGGCGTTATTCTTTATCTGGTATTAAAAAGAAAGTCACAGAAGCCGGCTTGAGCGTAAAGAAAGCATCTTATTATCACATGTTGTTGTATCCGTTTGTTTACTTTTATAGGGTAATATTATGTTTGCCAAGGGGCGGATGTCCGGGGAAATCTGATTTTTCTATCTTACCTAATAGGTTATTATTCAGTCTTCTTGTTTTTTACTATGGCTTGGAACGATTTTTGCTAAAGATTATAGATTTGCCTTTTGGGCTTTCAATATTCGTGATAGGAATAAAGCATGGCTAAGATATTACTTATAAATCCGCCGCTTACCAGCGCAGAGCTTTACAAACGGGGAGCAAAAGGTACTGCAAGCATTATCCCGCCGTTGGGCTTAGCCTATTTAGCGGCTGTTTTAGAAACGAAAGAGCATAAGGTTAAGATTATAGATGGAGTGGCTACAGATATTTCTATTGAAAAGATAGTTAGTGGTGTCAAGGATTTTGATTTTGTGGGAATTACTGTCCTTAGCACTTTCTTTAAACGATGCATAGAATTAGTCGAGCAGATAAAGAGAGTAACCAATATACCGATTATCGCAGGAGGGGCCCATGCAACTGCAATGCCGCTATCACTTCTTGAAAACGGCGTAGATTATGTTGTGATAGGCGAAGGAGAAGATACTATAGATGAGTTGATTAGCGCGTTAATAAATAGAAAATCTTTAAATATCGATAAGGTGAAAGGCATAGCTTTTCTAAGAGATGGTAAGATGGTGATAACCGAGAGAAGGCCTTTGATTAAGAACTTAGATAGTTTGCCTATGCCTGCCCGGCACCTTCTGCCAATGGACAAATATAAGACTAGCGAGGCAAGAGTAAATCGAAATCCTTCTCATTCGATGGTAGTCAGCCGTGGGTGTAAAGGGACCTGCACCTTCTGTTTTAAGGGCGCGTTTGGCATAGAATTCAGATGTTTTAGCCCCGAACGCATCGTACAGGAAATGTTCATATTAAAAGATGTATATAAGGCTAAAGAAATTGCTTTCTGGGACGATACTTTTACTACAAATAAAGACATTGTAATATCGGTTTGCAATCTATTGATTGAGAATAAATTTGGTATTCCATGGTCCTGCGAGGCAAGGATAGATACTGTAGATGAAGATATGCTCAAGATTATGAAGCGAGCTGGATGCAAGTTTATCGCTTATGGTATAGAGTCCGGTAGCGATAGAATTCTTCGCAGCGTAAATAAAAGAATTGATACCGGTATGATAACGCATATGGTCAGAAAAACACAAGCCGTGGGAATACCTATAAGGGGGTATTTTATACTGGGTTTTGTAGGAGAGACGCAGGAAGAAATGTATCAAACTATAAAGTTCGCCAACTTTTTGAACGTAGACATCGCAACTTTTGCTTTGCTAGTACCTTCTCCGGGCAGCGCAGATTATGTAAGAGCCCAAAAAGACGGCGGCAGTTTTGATCCGAATTTTTTCCGAAAAAAGATAGTGCCTGAATTTAATTTTCTAGATGAACCGATTTATTGCCCAAACGGCCTGTCCCCAAAACGTTTATTGGAAATACATAAAGATGCTTACAGGATGTTCTATTATCGTCCTTCTTTTATATTAAAGGAAATGTTGAAAATACGAAGTTTGCAAGACGTAAAAAGGTTGCTGCAGGGGGTAAAGGTATTGATGCAGAATTAGGATGGATTAGAATGCTAAAGAATAGTATTAAGTATATTAAAAAAAATTTTATCCCGCTTTCCGTCAGCGTAATTTGTATATATGCGCTATACCTGAGGATTATGCATTTATATTGGCATACGCCATGGTTTGACGAAACATACTATTTAAGTCCAGCACACGGAACTTTTTTACAATTTTTAAAAGAAATTCCGAAAGTTGAATCTTGTTCATATTTGTCAGGCGACCTTTTCCTATTTTATCCGTTTTTTAAAATTTTTTCTCATAATAAATGGGGTCTAACAATACCCTGTATCATTGCAACCATTATTGGTTTTTACTTATTATATCTCATCTCTAAAAGATATTTTAAATCAATCTGGGCATATTTAATTACTTTTGGTATTATTTGTTTTAACGCAACCTTAATTAATCATGCCACTGAAATAAGGACATACGCTATATTACCAACGGTTGCATTGGTTACGTTATATTTATTTCAAAGAATAGCAGATTTAAATTTTAAACTAAATATCCCAAGGAGAATATTCACTGCTATATCTTTTATTTTGGTGATTTGGTTCCATATCTATGGAATATTAATGTTTATCAGCTGTTTTTTATTTGTCCTCTTGTCTAAATACAAAGAGAAGGATTTTAAGAATTATTTAAAAGATGGGGTTTCTTTTACGGTAATTATATTATGTTTTGCTATGCCTCTTTGGCTTTACAGTGTATTCGGGCCGCATTATAGTTATGCTAAATTCAATTTCGACGCTTTTTGTTTCATTCCTAACCCCCTTCATAATATTACGGGTTTTTTAAAAGGTATATTTTGTAATCTAGTGGGGTTTAAAAAATTATATTTTTTATTTATAGGAGTAGTTATACCGTTTATTTTTTCTTATGAAGATAGACTTAAGCAGTTGTTATTCCTCCTTTTTCTTATTATTATTCCTCTCAGCCTCATTCTTATTTCTGATGTTATCTTGAAATACTGGTTTATACAAAGACAATTTATATGGATAATGCCATTGTTTGCATTCTTTTTAGGATGGACATGGGATTCTTTTTTTATACTACTGAAGCGCAAGAATGGTTTATTAAAATAAAAAAATGATTACTAGAGAGAAGTATAGATCCCATTATGTAGTTTTTGTGAGTTTTGGGGAGTTCCGACAGGTTATTAAAAAGGATTATTTTGATGAGAGTTTTGCTGATAGCTTACGATAACGATTCTTATATTTCAGTTTTTCCTTTAGGATTGGCATATATAGCTTCTGTTTGTAGGAATGTTGGGCACGAAGTTAGGATTTATAACCAAGATGTGTATCATTGGCCGGAATCACATTTATTAGATTTATTGAATAAAGAGTCTTTTGATGTGATTGGGGTAGGTGTTGTTGGCGGATATTATCAACATAGGAAATTACTAAAGATTTCAGAGGCGATTAATAAAGCAAAAAACAGGCCTTTTTATGTTATGGGTGGACACGGCCCGTCACCGGAGCCGGAATATTTCTTAAATAAAACACACGCTGATACAGTGGTAATAGGAGAAGGTGAAATTACAATAATAGAATTACTAGAGGCTTTGGAGCATAAAAGAGAATTGTCTTCTGTTAGAGGCATCGCTTTTTTAAAAAACGGTAAATGTATTCAGACGCCCAGGCGTCCACTTATACAAAATATTGATGAAATACATTTTCCTGCTTGGGATTTATTTCCTATGGATCATTACGCTTTATTAAGGGCACCAAATATAAGAAATAGTGACCGGTATATGAATATGTTATCCGGCAGGGGCTGTACTTTTAAATGTAATTTTTGTTATAGGATGGATCCTGGTTTTAGGCCAAGATCAGTTGAAAGTATTATAGAAGAAATAGAAATGCTCAAAAAAAATTATTCTATTTCATATGTAGAGTTTGCTGATGAGCTTTTCATGAGTTCTGTTGAAAGAACAATTTCCTTATGCGAGAGTTTTATAAAGGAAAAAATAAATGTTAAATGGTGGTGTAATGGCCGGTTAAATTTTGCAAAGAAAAATATTCTAAAATTAATGAAGGATGCCGGATGTGTTTTTATTAATTACGGTATAGAGTCCTTAGATGAAAAGGCGCTAAAAATTATGAATAAGGCGCTTACGGTTAAGCAGATTACCGAGGGAATAGAAAATACTTTGGAGATGGGCATAAGCCCGGGATTGAATATTATATTCGGCAATATAGGCGAAACAGCTGAATCGTTAAAACTGGGAGTTGATTTCTTGCTGAAATATGATGACCATGCACAATTAAGGACAATACGGCCGGTTACACCGTATCCTGGTTCTCCCTTGTACTATTATGCTATTGAAAAAGGGCTATTAAAAGATTGCGAAGATTTCTATGAGAATAAACATATTAATTCCGATCTTCTAAGCGTCAATTTTACGGAGTTAACGGATGGCGAGTTTTATTCAAACATGTTAGATGCCAACAATAAATTGATAAATAATTATTATAAAAAAAAGATAGGTTCGGTATTGGAACAAACAAAAGATCTTTATATCAATAGAAATGCAAATTTTAGGGGATTCAGACAAACTTAAGGGGAGGTAATTGTGCTAAATACTATTAATTATCAGAAGTTAGAGAAAAAAGCGCAGGAGATAAGAAATCTTGTTTTAGATATGTGTATTAAAGCCGGCACCGGACACGTTACCTCTTCATTATCCTGTATTGATATTTTAGTATCTTTATACTGCGGTGGCATTTTGCGGCACGATCCAGATAATCCTAATTGGGAAGCAAGGGATAGATTTATTTTAAGCAAAGGACAGGCGAGCCCTGCTTTGTATGCGGTTCTTGCAGATTGCGGCTATTTTACTAAAAAAGAACTTAGCAAATTCGCCCAGAAAGGGGGAAAATTCGGCGTTCATTTGCAAAGAGACGTGCCGGGAGTAGAGATAACCTCGGGCTCTTTAGGCCAAGGTTTCGGAACGGCAGCAGGAATCGCTTTGGGAGCCAAGATGAATCAAGAACTTTACCTGGTTTTTACCCTTTTAGGTGACGGCGAATGTTACGAAGGCTCAATATGGGAGACCGCTATGTTCGCTTCACACAATAGACTTAATAATTTAATTGCTATTATTGATAGAAATTATTTATGCGTTACTGATTTTACAGAAAACCTTATTGCCTTGGAGCCTATGGATGAAAAATGGCGTTCTTTTGGTTGGAATGTGTGCCGTATAAACGGACATTCTATAGAAGAAATATTTAAGGCATTGTGTTCGGTTCGTTCTAGAAGGTCCAATAAACCTTTATTGGTTATCGCTGATACGGTAAAAGGATGCGGTGTAGAATCTTTATGCTATCAACCTTTATGCCATGGTATTGCCCCCAAAGGTGAAGATGCCGTAAAGGCGATGAGGGAACTTAAGAGGAGGTTTTGTGGAGATGAGTAATATTGCTCAGAGAGACGCTTTTTGGAATAGAATTTACGAAAGGGCGTTAGTCGATAAAAACATTATAGTGGTTTCAGCTGATATGGGCGCGCCAGCGCTTGATAAATTCAGGCGTGATTTACCCGGACAATTTGTAAATGTTGGCATTGCCGAACAAAACGGGATACTAATTTCTAGCGGGATGACATTGACAGGTAAAAAGGTGTTTGTTTATGCCATAGCCCCGTTTATTACTTTGCGTTGTTTCGAGCAGATAAGGGTTAATAGCGCCATTATGAATATACCCATAACTATTGTTGGCGTGGGCGCGGGTTTTGGTTATGAAGATTCGGGGCCTACCCACCATATGATAGAAGATATTGCTGTGATGAGGGCTTTGCCCAATCTTGTTATAAACAGTATTTCGGATAGCGTTATGGCTGCAGCTTTTGCTGATATTTCTTGTGATATGCGGACAACTAATTATGTTAGGCTAGACAGGATGGCGTTGCCTGATATATATCGCAAGGATAATGATTTTTCTAAAGGGTTGGCCGTTTTAAAAGAAAGCAAGGATTATTACATAGTTTCTACTGGTAGCATGGTGCATGTTGCGCTATCAGTTGCCCGCCGCTTGGCGAAAAAAAAAGTAAATATAGGCGTGATTGACGTCTACAGTATACCAGTTAATGAAAAGGGTTTTGTTAAGGCTATTAAAACAGCCAAGAAATTGATAACGTTAGAAGAGCATTTTCTGCCCGGAGGATTCGGGAGCGCTATATGCGAGGTCCTTTACGACAGCCATCATTTAATCCCGGTTAAACGATTAGGGCTAACCATCGAGAAAGGATATTGTTATAAATACGGGGGAAGAAACATAATAAGAGAATATTATGGCTTAAACGAAGATGCCGTTTGCAAAGAGGTGTCTACATTTATAAAAAAGGATACGCGATGAGAATACTTGTTACCGGAGGCGCCGGCTATTTAGGTTCAATTATAGTGCCTCAGTTATTAAAGAACAGCCACGAAGTCATTGTTTTAGATAACTTTATGTATAATCAAGCTTCCTTGCTGGATTGTTGCAACGATAAGAGGCTTTCTATCATAAGAGGAGACGTGCGCGATAAATCTTTAATGGCTAATTGCATCAAAAAAGTGGATGCCATATTTCCATTGGCGTGTCTTACCGGTGCACCCTTATGCCAACAGAAACCTGTCGAAGCTCAGGCAATTATCGTAGATGCGGTTAAAATAGCTATAGAGCTATCCAGCAAAAATCAGATAATTATTATGCCTACTACTAATAGCGGATACGGAATAGGCCAGAGCGGTAAGTTTTGCACTGAGGAGTCACCATTAAATCCTATATCTCTTTACGCTAAACTGAAAGTTGGCGCAGAAAGGATAGTTTTGGATTCTGGTAAAGGCGTTACCTTAAGATTAGCTACCGCTTTTGGAATAAGTCCGCGTATGCGGTTAGATCTATTAGTCAATGATTTTGTGTATCGGGCGGTTACTGATAGGTATGTTGTTTTGTTTGAACCGCATTTTAAAAGAAATTATATCCACGTTCGGGACGTAGCAAAAGCCTTTATTCATACTCTGAATAATTTTACGAGCATGCGGAATCAGCCCTATAATGTTGGCTTAAGCGGTGCCAATTTAAGCAAATGGGAGTTGTGCCAGGAAATTAAGAAACAGGTTGCCGATTTTTATTTTGTGGAAGCAGGAGTGGGAGAAGACCCTGATAAAAGAGATTACATTGTTAGCAATGAAAAAATAGAGAAAACCGGCTTCAAGCCCGATATTTCTTTACAGGATGGCATAAAAGAGTTAATAAAAGGCTACCAGATTATACGTAAAAACACATATTCTAATGTGTAAAAAAGGAAAGATTAGTGAGTAAGATAGATATCGTATTGATTAATCCTAGTAATAAAAAACAAATGTATGGAGAATTGGGCGATTCGCTTGCAGGCATAGAACCTCCTCTATGGATCGCATTGCTTGCTGCTTTTTTGCGCGATGCAGGATTTTCGGTCGCCATTATAGATGCCGAGGCTGAAGGTTTTGGTTTAGCTGAAACATTGGAGAGAATTATTAGTTATTCTCCTTTAGTTGTAGGAATAGGCGTTATTGGCGCGAATCCCTCGGCTTCTTCTACCCCTAAAATGCCAGCTGCGCATAGTTTATTAACCTTAATAAGAGACAGGAATCTTTCAATTAAGACTTTTCTTTATGGTATTCACCCTTCTGCCTTACCGGAAAGAACTTTGCAGGAAGAGCCCGTTGATTTTGTTTTACAGGGCGAAGCATTTTACCCTGCCAAACAACTTTTATCTAAGCTTAAAAAACAAGGCGGGGGCCCTTTTAATATTAAAGGCCTTTGGTATAAAAATGACGGTCAAATAATTTGCGGAGGTTGGGCTGACATTGTAACCAATCTTGATGATTTGCCTATGCCCGCATGGGATCTTTTACCTATGGACGAATACAGGGCGCACAATTGGCATTGCTTCGGCCATATTAATGAACGTTCGCCTTACGCTATCATCTATACCAGCTTAGGGTGTCCGTTTAATTGCAGTTATTGCAATATTCATGCTTTATATGACGGAAAGCCGGGCATACGTTTTCGTAGCCCTGATAAGGTATTGGAAGAAATAGACCTTCTTGTTAACAAATACAAAGTGAAAAATTTAAAAATACTTGATGAGCTTTTTGTTATTGAAGGGGAGCGTCTTGAAAAGATATGCGATATGCTTATTCAGCGTAACTATGGAATAAATATTTGGGGATACGCTAGAGTCGATACGGTTAATGAGCGAATTTTACGTAAGTTAAGAAAAGCAGGTATAAATTGGCTTTGTTATGGAATTGAGGCTGGTAGCAGAACGGTTCGTCAAGGCGTTGCCAAGGGCAGATTTGAGGAAGAAACTATTAGAAGGGCAGCACAAATGACCCACGATGCAGGTATTGCCATTATAGGTAATTTTATGTTTGGTCTACCCGACGATAATTTGCAAACAATGGAAGAGACCTTTGCTTTAGCTCAGGAACTCAATTGCGAATATGTAAATTTCTATACTACTATGGCTTATCCCGGTTCTAAATTATACGAAGAAGCTGTAGCTAGCGGCCGGAAGCTTCCCGAAGATTGGATAGGCTATTCGCAATTTAGCCCTGAAATATTACCGTTAGCAACAAAATATATTTCGTCGGCAGACGTCTTATCTTTTAGGGACAATGCCTTTGTTAAATATTATAAGAATCCACGATACCTAAAGATAATCGAGGAAAAATTTGGCAAAGAAACCGTAGACCATATTTACCAAATGCTTACTTATAAAATAAAACGAAATATTCTAAAGAAAGGAACAAGTAAATGATTATAAGCAGAACTCCTTTTCGGATTTCTTTTTTTGGCGGCGGAACAGATTATCCTGTCTGGTATGAGGAAAATGGGGGGGCGGTACTTTCTACGACTATAGACAAGTATTGCTATATTACATTACGTTATCTGCCGCCTTTTTTTGAGCATAAACATAGGATTGTTTATTCCTTAATTGAAAATGTCAAAACTGTAAACGAAATTCGACATCCGGTAGTGAGATCTCTGCTGAAAATATTTAAGATAGAGAGGGGTGTAGAGATTCACCATGACGGAGATCTCCCCGCGCGCGCAGGGCTTGGTTCAAGCTCTGCTTTTACCGTAGGCATGCTTAATTCTTTGTACGCGTTAAAAGGAAAGATAATTTCAAAAACCGAGCTGGCTAAAAAAGCGATTTATATGGAAAGGGAAGTATTAAGAGAAAGCGTTGGTTCACAAGACCAGGTGGCTGTTGCTTGCGGCGGATTTAACAAGATAACTTTTTTTAATGACCATAGTTTTTGCATCGAGCCGATAACAATATCTAAAGAAAGAATATTGGAATTGCAGGGACATTTGCTTCTAGTTTTTACAGGGCTTTCCAGGTTTGCTTCCAAGATTGCCAAAGAACAGATTAAGAATACCTCGCAGAAAAGAAAAGAATTGCTTACGATACGCCAGATGGTTGACCATTCTATAGATATTTTAAACAGTAAAAAAGACATTGAGGAGTTCGGGAAGTTTCTTCACGAATCGTGGAAACTAAAAAGAGGGCTTTCCGCAAAGATTTCCAACCCCACAATCGATGATTTGTATCAAAAGGCCTTAAAAAGCGGAGCCATAGGCGGTAAGCTTCTTGGCGCCGGGGGCGGTGGATTTATGCTTTTATTTGTGCCTCCTGGCAGACGCAGGAAAGTAATCGAAAGCCTTAAAGGTTTATTGGAGGTTGGATTTTCTTTTGAAAATACCGGCAGTCAGATAATTTACTATAATCCTTAAAAATTCACGGGAATAGATGCCCAAGGAAGAATCCTCGATTTTAATGAAAAAATTACGGATTCAAATAAAGAAGATTTTATTGATATCGCTATTCCTCAAAGATATCGGAAGATAAATAAAAACTTTATGAATTATAAATGAAAATTCCTTTTGGCACAATGTCGATAACACGAGAAGCAAAAAAATTGGTTGCCAAGATTCTTGATTCAGGCAATGTTTCGCAGGGTAAATATGTGCGTGAATTTGAAGAGGGATTCGCAAAACTGATCGGGACTAAAGAGGCTGTAGCTGTCAGCAGCGGGACAGATGCTGATATGTTAGCTTTGGCAGTTTTATATGATTTTGGCGCAAGGCGTGGTGATGAAGTAATTGTACCGGCAATTTCTTTTGTAGCTACAGGTAGTTCTATATTGCACGCAGGATTTAAGCCTGTATTTGTTGATGTTGAGTTGGAAACTTTGAATATCAATCCGGATAAGATAGAAGAGGCTATAACTGATAAGACACGCTCGATTATGCCTGTTCATTTAATGGGTAAACCCGCGGCAATGGATAAAATTATGTCCATTGCAAAAAAACATAAACTGTTTTGTATAGAGGATGCTGCAGAAGCGCATGGCAGTATATATAAAGGTAAGAATATTGGTTCAATCGGCGACATGGCAGCATTTAGTTTATATGTTGCCCATATGATATCTACTATAGAGGGCGGAATTATTACTACTGATAATTCTGATTATGCTGAAATTTTGCGTTCTCTACGATCACACGGAAGATCCTGCAATTGTAAAACCTGTGTTATGAATACCGGCGCGATAACTTGTCCTAAAAGGTTTAAGGAAGGAAAAGATAAGAGATTTATCTTTGAACGGATCGGCTATTCCAGCAAGATGAATGAGCTTGAAGCCGCTATCGGCCTGGGTAATATTAAGATGTGGCCTAAATACCTCGCTCAGCGCAGGGAAAATCTTTTATACCTCTTAAAGCATTTTAGGAGATTTGAGCCTTATTTACTGACGATAAAAGAGGAAAGTTATGAAAAGATAGGGCCGCATGCCTTTCCTCTGATTGTCGGGAAGAAAGCAAAATTTACGCGTGATCAACTTGTTAATTATTTGGCCAAGCACGGTATTGATTCAAGGAATATGTTTTTGTCTATGCCTACGCAATGCCCGGGGTTTCAATTCTTAGGCTATAAACTTGGTCAATTTCCTATTGGTGAATACATCGGTAATAATGGTATTCATATAGGGGTGCATCAGGATTTAAATAAGAAACACTTAGAATATTTTATTGATACAATAGGTAAGTTCCTTACCGTTTCCTTATAAAATATGCATAAGAGATACTTTACTATTTTTACCATAATTTACGTATTGTTTTTTGTGAAAACTTGGGCGAGCATGCATTAATTATTAATTTTTCACGGGGCTATCTAGCTGCTTTAATCATGAGAATGCACAGAAGGGTAAAATAATGAATTATGCTCAGATACTATCGTTTATAGGGTTTGTTATTTCGGTGTTTATTTCAGGAGCATGGACGTACAGTATTTGGGATAATTCGGAATCCTATCGCATAAACAAAATTACTTATTTAGGCGAGGTATTATTGATCGGGAGTATTGTTTTAGTCGGAGAGTTATTTGTTTTATCTCTTTTAAAATTGTATAAACCGCCTTTTTTATGGTCTGTAGTTTTTTTAAATTATCTATTTATTATCAAAAGAAATATCAGAAAAAGCTTATTTAACGCAGTATCGTTTCATAAGGATATCGATGTTCCAACAGTTTTGTTTTATGCAATTCTGGCAGTATTTATATTTAGAAACTGCTATTTGATGATAGACGTAGATTCAGCCAGCACATATTTGTTTACACAAAAATTGTGGTTGGCGAACGGAACAAGTTTTGTAGGAAACGCTACCAATGATATCAGAATCTTCAACCCGCAGTTCGATGCGGTACCGTATAGCTTAGGCATAGGGATTTTTGGATATGAAACATTATTTCCACAACTAATAAATCTGTTTTGGCGATTGATATGCCTATTATTGGTTTTTGGTTATACGTCATATCGATTTAATCCGTGGCATGCTTTAGCCGGTGTATTTTTTCTCGTTTTTAATGATCACTTTTTTTTCTCAGGCGCCAATCAGTGGGTCGTTATCAATGCCGTTGTGATAGCTTTATTATTTGCATCTGCATATAATTTTTGGGAGGCTAAAGCAAAGAATGATTCGCACTACTTTTTTTTGGCATTATTATTTTCAAGCCAACTACTTTCCAACAAGTCTTATATTGTAGGTTGTTTTATATTTCTTATTCTCTTAGGTTTTGCTATTCAAGACAATCTTTTGAATAAGTTGAAGGTAATATTTACAAAGAAGGTATATCTCTATTCAGTTCTCATCGCGTTTTTATTGACATTTTTATGGTATTTGAAAAATATCATCGTTACGGGCACCCCATTATTTCCACTCTTTGCAGGCAAATTACATGCTTTTGGTTGGACATCAGCGCAAGAAAGTACGTATCTTAAATATATGGGAGGTTTAAACCCTTTTAAGATTTTAAAATATATGAGTTTTATTTTTATTTGGCCGGGTGTTAATCCTGCAAAGTATGTCCTTGTCATTATCACGATGCTGCCCATAATACTTTTTGTCTATATGAAAAACAATATAATTGAAAAAGAACACATTCAAGAATTATGTTTTTGGCTTGGATTATGCCTATTGCTCGTCTTTGGATTATGTCTTTCTTGTTGGTGGGATCCAAGGCCTTATAGATTTATGTTGGGTATCCTATCTTTTGCGGCATTATTTTCACTGAATTTTATTCTTAAATATTGTTTTAAAATAAAAAAGGAGTTTATTTTATCGGGTATTCTTTTAATCTTGGCTGTCCCGGGATATAAAATTATTTTCCAGGGCGGGAACGATGATGGTTTTAAGAGGCCGACTTTTAAAGAAAATGCAGGTGTATTGTTAGATAAAGTCCATATGAATTACATAATTAATAAACACAATCCAACATTAACAGTTCTAACGAAAGAGTCACAGAGCCAGAGGAAGAGAATCAATAAAGCGGCATGGGCATTCGATCCCAATTCCTATGCTTTTTTCCTGGATATATTAGCGAAACGGCCGGTTGTAAATATATGGTATTCTTCTACGATTAAATGGGATTCTTATCATGACAAAAGTCTTGTTGTAAAAGATTTACATTCATTAGGGATAGAGGAAATTGTAACTATTGGAGAAGAGGGAAAATTAAATTATACTACGGTTGAGGATTACGCAAATTATATAACGAAGGCAGATCGCTTACCAGATAGAATTTGTTATGATTATGGTTTTCCGGATGAATTAAAGAGAATTAAATGAACGAAGAAGGAATTATAAAAGCTCAATCTCCCATCGATTTTTTGTTGCAGCGCAAGAAATTTATTGCAGAAAGTTATGATAAAATTGCTCAAATCCGGGATAATTGGATTAAGAAAAACAGATATTATTATAACTATTTAAAAAAGATTCTTAATTTTATTGTTGAACCAAACAGTAAAGTTTTACAGATTAAATGCGAGACCGGTTTTTTCTTGAATGCTGTTGCGCCATCTGAAGGGCTAGGTGTTGATTCAAGCGGGCAAATGGTTGAATTAGCTTCCAAAAAGTATCCGAGCTTAAAATTTAAAAATGGCGATATTGAAAATATTGCGATAAACGACAAATATGACTATGTTTTACTTATCCACGCATTGAACGAAATTGTGGATGTGCAGGCTATGTTAGAAAACTTTAAATGTGTTGCAAAAAGGCAGACGCGTTTTGTTATTGTCGGCTATAATAAATTGTGGGAACCCGCAATTAAGCTCGCTGAAAAATTCGGGATTAAGATTAATCAGCCGGCTCCAAACTGGCTGTCCGCTAATGATGTAAAGAATTTTCTTCATTTATCTGGGTATGAAACAATCAAAGAATATAAAAATATTTTATTGCCCAAAAAGATCCCTCTCATTTCAACATTGATAAATGGACTTATAGCAAAATTCCCCCTTGTTAATAATCTATGTTTAATATATACAATTGTGGCACGCTGTATTATTCCTTTAGAAAAACCCGGTCCTTCTGTTTCGATAATAATCCCTTGCAAGAACGAGAAGGGAAACATTCAGACGTCTGTCGAGCGGATTCCGAATATGGGTAGCCATACTGAAATTATATTCGGTGATGATAAGTCAACGGACGGTACGAGTGATGAAATTAGGCGCGTTATGAAATTATATCCGGAGAAAGAAATTAAGTTATACGAAGGTCCCGGTGTTTGCAAAGCTGATAATGTCTGGGCAGGCCTGAAAAAAGCCACCGGAGATATTTTAATGATTTTGGATGCGGATCTGACTGTTCTCCCGGAAGAGTTGCCGAAATTCTATCGTGCTATTATTGAAGGGAAGGGTGAGTTTATTAATGGCTCAAGGCTTGTGTATCCGATAGCAGAAAGATCTATGAAAATGTCCAATTTATTCGGAAATAAAATTTTTAGTATTCTATTTTCATACATTTTGAACCAACGGGTAAAAGATACGCTTTGTGGGACAAAAGTGTTTTGGCGAGAAGATTACAAAAGAATTTCCAGATATATCGGTACTTGGGGTATTAAAGATAGATGGGGAGATTATGATCTACTTTTCGGAGCGACTAAGATTAATCTCAAAATTATTGATTTGCCGATTCATTATTTCGAGAGGACATACGGTGAAACAAAAATGACGAATACTATCTCTAATGGATTCCGCATGCTTTGGATTTCAATGGCAGCATTCGTTAAGCTTAGGGTATTTTAGAATCCCGGTCTTTGCCTCAATTGAAAGGCTATATCATGATGCCACAATCGTTAGTAAAAATAAGGGTCGGGATGGCGATGTTATTTTATAACTTGCTTAAAATACGGCGGCCTCTGACTTCCCAGATATTGGTGACAAAGCACTGCAATATGAATTGCAGGATGTGTTTTGTTTATCCGTTAGATAAAAGAGAGAAGATGCTTGAGACTGAAGAACCAACTTTTGAGCAATTGGTTTATTGTATTGAGGAATCTTGTAAGATTGGTGCGCAGGTGATCATACCTTTTGGAGGCGAGCCAATGCTAAGAAGCGATATTGGAGATTTCATAAAAGAAGTAAAGAAAAGAAATAGGTATTGTTTAATGTACACAAATGGGACGCAAGTTGAGCAAAGGATAAATGAATTATTGCTTCTTGATCAACTAGTTATAAGCATTGATGGAGATGAGCAAACGCATGACAATCTGCGGGGAAAAGGGACATACGGATTGGCCATACAAGCTTTAGAGGCTGCTTTAAAAAATGGATTAGTATGTCGCCTCCATACGGTGTTAATTCCTGAAACAATTAATACTTTGTCTCACATGGCATATCTCTCAAAGAAATATAACGTGATGATCAATTATGGTTATTGCGACATAACGCCTCAGAAAAAAGATGCTGAAAATAAAATAGCCTTGGGCAGAAAAGGCGTTGCATCATTCTTTAAAGAATATTATGAAATGAAAAAGGCGGGTGTCAAAATATCAAGCCCTTTAAAAATAATAAAGGAATGTATTAGGATAATAGAAAATTGGCCGATTGAAGAACACATTATGCAAAAATCTGATTTTAAAAAATACAGGAAACTTAAGATACCCAAATGCGCTTTATCTTTTTCAAATGTTTATATTGATTCTGATGGGAGCGTATATCCGTGTCTTCCGTTATGGAAAAAGGACGAAAATACCCCTAATATCTATAAGATGGGTTTGAGGAAAGCATGGGAATGTTATAGGGATCTGCAGTGTCATCAATGCGCCTCGACTTTTACCATAGAGAAGAGCTTATTTTACAGTTTCAATTTTTCAGCGCTAACCCAATATATATTAGGATATGGATTTTTAGAATCTACAAAAAAAAGTTAATAATGATATGAATGAAAGATTAATTAATGAAATTAGACATGGCGAGAGAATTGTAGGAAAAGCAAGAGAGATATGGGGTTGGTCTGGCATGGCTGGCGAGAAGCGTTGGCGGCGTAGGGTTGGCATGCTTACAAGTCATATACGGCCTGGCATGAGAGTTTTGGAAATAGGTTGTGGGACAGGACTTTTAACAGATGTTCTTTGTCAACTAGGCGCTGAAGTAGTGGCAGTTGATGTTTCTGGAGTCTTGATTGAACAAGCTAAACAAAATTCAAAAAATAATATAGAGTTTATTGTAGCGGATGTTTGTGAATTAAAGGAGAGGGACGCCTCTTTTGATTTCGTGGTTGGAAGCTCGGTTTTGCATCATCTGGATATTGATAGAGCACTTTGTGAAATTTTCAGGGTTCTCAAAAAAAGAGGCGAAATCAGATTTACTGAGCCGAATATGTTAAATCCCCAAATTGCTGTGCAAAAAAATATACCGTTTGCGAAAAAATGGCTTGGCGATAGCCCTGATGAAACTGCTTTTTTCCGATGGATGATTGCAAGAAAAATAAAAGAAGCAGGGTTTTTCAGTGTCAATGTCGTTCCTTTTGATTTTTTGCATCCTAAAACACCGAAGATTACAGTTTCTGCAATAGAAAGATTATCAATTTTTATTGAAAAAATTCCGGTAATAAAAGAGATTTCGGGTTCGCTGTTCATTCGTGCAACAAAATAGATATGAATATGCACCAAGAACTTGATTATATAAACGTTTGTGGTATGAAAGTAAATACGAAATATGAAAAAGCTTTTTGACCGAAAGAAGTTTTTCGACTGGATAAATGCTTGGGATATTTATTTTATTGTTGTCACTTTGCTATACGTAATGTGGAGGGCCAGAGTATTTTTAGAGCGGTTCGTTTCCCATTAAGCCATCTGCCGACGCTTCTTTTGGTTATCGGCTATCCAATTTACTGGCTGGAGCTTTATGTTTTTCGGGCCGGTCATGGTAAAACCACGCCTTTGGCTTGGATAATTTTTGGTGTTTTTGCACTTATTGTTTTTTCTCGAAATTATCCTTTATTGGTAGCTGGCTTGCGTAATTTTCGGAAATGGTTTTTGCAAGAGTCATTGCTGATTAAGCTGTTGCTTATCTTTATGGGGATCGCTGGCGGGGTAATTCTTTTGTGCGTATTCTACGCGTCATTGTTACCGCCGCATCTTTGCCAAGAATTTGATTCCCTGAATTATCATATTACTTTACCTAGACAACACTTGTTGCGGAACTCGTTCAGTCATATTGCCTGGTCGACTGCGGATTTGTACTTTTTGCCAATTGATTTTGCTCTTGCCACCTTTTGGTTAGCTACTTCATTGCCGAATAAGTTGCCACAGTTCTTTTTTGCCCTTGGGTTGTTGGGTCTCTGCGGTCATCTTGCCTGGCGTTTCTCCGGAGGAAAAGTTTGGCCGTCAGTTCTAGTGGCATGGGCGATATTAGGATCACACGGTATTGGAATTCAACTGGGTACCGCTATGCTGGATATTACGATTTGTTATTTATTTTTGGCAGCATTTGATAGTTTTTTGAGTGGGGCGATTTGGTTGGCTGCGATTGAACTGAGTTTTTATATTTGGTCAAAACCGCTTATACCGGTCCAGTTTTTTGTAACCCTGGTTATCTTCGGTTCGGCTTGGCTGTTCTTATGGGTTTGGGGAATCCGAAAAAACATCTGGGCCGCTTCAAGTGAAAAGATTAAAGAGCTCGTGGGTGATACTCGATGTGCGTTCACGAAAGGGATTGGTTTGTTTCTTATCGTTAGTTTACTTGTAGCCGGGCCGTTTATCTTTAAATCTTTACGCTACAGTGGAACACCTATTTTCCCGCTTGGTGTTGGTATTTTTCGGAAGTCCAGTATCCCTCAAAGCCCAGAGAGATGGGTAGAGTTAAAGTTAAAAGCAACACAGGTGTTATCCCTTAGAGACCAGTATGGTTCTGGCCGAAATCTCCTTGAGTTTGCACGACATTTTTGGCTTGTCTCTGTCCCGGAAAAAGGGGTTAATAATCGCTACGATTACCCTTTGGGTTTGATGTATTTATTATTCCTTGGGCCATTTCTGGTTTCCTTTATTTCTTCCCTGCGGCAGAAGACTTTACCCTTGCTATCATTATGGGTTGTTATCTCCTGGGGGATATGGTGGTTGGGCTCCCAACAGGCCCGGTTTTTATATGTACCGTTAATTTTAATGTACCTTATTGTTGTGTTATCGATCCGAGTGCCCTCACGCGTTTTGTTAGGGGTTATGTTGGGCGCGATTTTATTTGTGAGCGTTTCGGTTTATCGGGCGAATAAGCAGGATCTGGGGCGCTGGGGAGAGGTGGTATTGCGACAGCAGGATAAGGAGTTAGTTCAGTTGGGGAAATTTAAGCAATCTGCAGAAGTGGTCACATTGCCATTTTATGACGTTGCGTATGCCACATTTCCGGTAGATGTTGTGGATAATGACTCAGTATTTGTTTTAAAGACGGTTTTTGGGAAAGATAAATAACTAAAAACCGGTTAACAAAAAGGAAGAAATCAGCCAGTCTTATGAAAATTTCTATCATAATACCTGCTTATAATGAGGAAAAGACCATTGCACTGGTATTAGACAAAGTCCTTTCGGTGACGCTGCCGGAAGGCATGGCGCGAGAGGTTATTGTGGTTAATGATGGCTCCTGTGATCAGACGGCGGAAGTTTTAAATCGTTATAATGACCGCAAGGATGTGAAAATCTTACACCAAACCAAACAAGGGAAAACAGCAGCACTCGTTCGAGGTATTGCTAAGGCCACTGGGGATATTCTTTTGATTCAGGATGCGGATTTGGAGTATGATCCCGTCCAATATCCTGCTCTCCTTGATCCGATCCTCAAAGGGGGAGTGGATGTAGTATATGGTTCACGGTTTCTGGGAGATATCAAGAATATGCGATGGATTAACAATTGGGCGAATCGAGTATCCAATTGGACATTGCGAGCGTTATATCGCGTTAATCTTACTGACATCAATACCTGCTATAAGGTGTTTAAACGTGAAGTGATTCAAGGGATTCGCATTCGCTCGCGAAATTTTGCTTTTGAGACGGAAGTGACAGCCAAATTGATTCGGAGGGGGATTCGGATAAAAGAAGTTCCCATTGAGTATGTTGCCAGAAGTCACCGGGAAGGCAAAAAGATCCGCTGGATGTCAGCCCTTGAAATGTATTGGCCGATTATTAAGTATCGTTTTTATCCGCCTTCATCAGGAGTGATTTAAAATGTCATCTGGCTTGATTCATACTTTAAATATTCTCCAGGAATCCCATCACTATAATCAATGGATTTATAGTCTTCTTGAGCCGTATCTGTCAGGGGTTGTTCTGGATATTGGAAGCGGCTTGGGGGATATTGCTTCGTTATTCGTCCGGCCGCAAGTTGAAGAGGTTATTTTGTCTGATTATGATGAGAATTTGGTAGCGAAACTAAGGCAACGGCCGTTCTCTTTGCGAAAATATCGTGCGGTTGTTTTGGATCTTACTCAGGATGAAGCTGTAACGCAACTTAAGGGCGAGAGAGTTGACACTATTACTTGTGTGAATGTATTAGAACACATTGAAGGTGATACAGGCGCACTGCGGCGTATGCGGGATATGTTGAAGCCGAGAGGAAGAGTGGTCATTTTAGTGCCTGCGCTGTCGTGTCTTTATGGGACGTTAGATGCCTGTGTCGGGCATCAGCGAAGATACACCCAGGAAACTCTAAAAACTAAAATGCAATCGGCAGGATTTCATATTGAGGCTTGGCGCTACATGAATATTTTTGGAGTCTTGACCTGGTTTTTGGCAGGACGAGTATTAAAACAAAAGAAATTCTTTGAAAAGACATGCTATCAATTGGATAAAATAGTGCCTTTCTTGCGGGGGATTGAGCGAGGGTTTCGTCCACCTTGGGGACAGTCCTTAGTGATGGTGGGGCGAATACCTAATGGGGTTGGATAAGGAAGCAGAATAAAATGGCCGAAAAAAAGTTAAACAAATTTTGTGTTTTAGGAGTAAAAATTTCAGCGATAGATATGAATGATGCCTGTTCGGTGGTAAATGAGGCGATATTGAAAAGGCAAAAAAGTTATATTTGTGTTTGTCCTGTTAGCACGATTATGGAGTGTAGAAGAAATGAAAAAGTGCTCACCAGTGTAAATTCTGCGGATTTAGCTACTCCTGATGGGATGGCGGTGGTTTGGATAGGAAAGATGCGGGGGAATAAAAACATAAGAAGAGTGTATGGGCCGGAATTAATGCAAAATATTTGCGGTATTTCCGTGGTAAAAAAGTATAGGAACTATTTTTACGGCTCAAGCTTGGATGTTTTAAGTAAATTAAAAGAAAAACTGAGTAGAAAGTATCCGGGTTTAATTATTAGTGGTATTTTTTCACCGCCATTCCGGCAGCTAACTAAGGAAGAAGACGGCAAAATAGCAGAAGAAATCAATAGGTGCAACCCTGATATAGTTTGGGTGGGATTAGGTTCTCCGAAGCAGGATTTGTGGATGTATGAGCATAGAGATAAGATTAATGCCCCACTTATGATAGGGGTGGGGGCTGCTTTTGATTTCTTGGCAGGAACAAAGCCGCAGGCACCGCGTTGGATTAGGGACAATGGCTTTGAATGGTTATTTAGATTGGCAACCGAGCCTAAGCGTTTGTGGCGTAGATACTTAATAAATAATTTCCTATTCATTTATTATGTGGGGATAGAAACAGTATCCAGGCCTATAAAATCATTATTAAATAAGTAAAAAAGGGATGAGATAACGTGGCTGGTAATTGTAATTTGAAAGATATAGATGTGGTAATACTCTGTGGCGGATTGGGCAAGAGATTACGCTCGATTGCCAAGGATATTCCTAAGCCGATGGTTAAAATCGGCAGACAACCTCTTCTCGATACAATCATACATTATATGGCTGATTTTGGATGCCGGCGTTTTATTTTGTGCCTAGGGTACAAGGCCAATTTAATCAAAAGTTATTATACCGATAACGACTCAATGCGCGGTTTAAACATCGTATTTTCTTATGAAAAGACGCCGTTAGGTACCGGTGGGGCGGTAAAAAATGCCAAAAGGTTAATCCGCAGCAATCCTTTTATTGTTTTAAACGGCGATTCTTTCCGTAAATTCAATCTCGCGCATTTTTTAAAGTTCCATCAACAAAAAAAATCTCTGGTTACGATTTTATTAAAAAAAGTTACCAATGGTAGGGAATACGGAGAGGTTAAAGTTGATAAGTCGTCCCGGATAATCAGCTTTAACGAGAAAAATAGCGCGGTAAAAAATTGCCTGATTAATGCAGGTGTTTATATTTTTAATAAAAAAACCTTTTCTTTAATGCCTTCGGCATCCCGATATTCTTTGGAGCTTGATTTTTTCCCGAGGATGAGCAAAAAAAAGATTTTTGGCTACATCTATCGCGGATATTTTATCGATATCGGTACACCAGATAGGTATATCAAGGCAAAAAAATACTTACTTAACTATGGATGAAATTGATATCGCAGTTATCGGAGCGGGATTGGCCAGGAAACCAGTTCGCGTAATAGCGGGCCTTTATCGCTGTAATTAAAAAAAGGGAGCGTATTGATTGAAAGAAAAAATAGTTAAATATTTAGAATATATTACTGAATATAGTTTTTATAGTCTGATTTTTTTTACTCCTATATCTATTGCAGCAATTGAAATATCTACAACCCTTATTATTATTTCATTTTATTTAAAAAAAACCTATAAGCATGATTACAAACTTTTATTTAAAAGTTTTAATCTTTTCCTCATGCTTTTTTATATTTTTTCCGGGCTTTCATTATTTAACAGCGGCTCTTATCTTACAAAAAGCCTTTGGGCCCTGTTTTTTAAATGGGGAAAATACCTATTGATTTTCATTATCGCGCAAGATTTCTTTTCTAATTCAAGACTAATACGTAATGCTTCCGTAATTTTTTTATTTACAGGCCTTCTATTGGGCATTGACGGTATATTCCAGCATACATTCGGGATAGATTTTATAAGGCATAAAAGTATTATGCTAAGGCCGGAATTCAGTTTGATTAAGGTTAATGCTGTAAGGGCGACATTCCAGCATTACAACGATTTCGGAGCTTATTTAGTAATCGCCATATCTTTTATAATTTCTTTATCGCTTTCAGAAAGAATTAAAAGAATATATAGGTGGATTTTATTTTTTTCTGGGATAGTTTTAGGAATTTGTCTTCTTTTAACTTTATCGCGTGGTAGTTGGCTAAGCTTCATGGCCGCTATTGCCTTAATGATGTTTTTATCCAATAAGGCAAAAAAAATTATACCTTTAACAGCGATTATTTTAATAATTTTGTTTCTTGCGATACCGGAATTTAGAATGATGGGTGCTTTTACCTTTGGCCCATCAGGCGATATGGATAGATTTAAGGTATGGCAAACGGCATTCGCGATGATTAAGGATCACCCTATTTTAGGACAAGGCATAGGTACCTTTATGGCTAATTTCCGCAAATACATGCCTAATTTAATTATTCAATACGCACATAATTGCTTTTTGCAGATCTGGGCAGAAACCGGCATATTCAGTTTACTGAGTTTCTTAGGGTTTTTAGTTTTGCTTTTCTCAGAATGGATAAAGGCATTTAATAAAAATCATAATTTACTTATCTTAGGTCTTCTTTGCGGAATTTTCGGTTTTTTAGTTCACAGTTTTTTTGACACCGATCTTTATTCTCTCCAGCTATCTGTGCTTTTTTGGTTCACGGTGGGCCTTACCACTGCTGTCGCCAAATTAGAAAAAAAACTTGAAATTTAATACTTTCAAATGGTAACATCTCAAGAGCAAGTCTATATTTTAAACCTAACCGATTGATATGAAAGGCATAATTTTAGCTGGCGGTAAAGCAACGCGTCTATATCCAATAACAAAAGGAATTTGTAAACAACTCCTTCCTGTATACGATAAGCCAATGATTTATTATTCATTATCTGTTTTGATGTTGGCTGGGATAAGAGATATATTAGTAATTTCTATGCCCCAGGCTCTTCCCAGGTTCAAAGATCTATTAAATGATGGTTCGGATTTAGGAATAGAGATTTCTTATGCAGAGCAATTTCAACCTCGGGGGATTGCAGAATCATTTATTATCGGTGAGGATTTTATCGGGAAAGATAATGTTTGTTTAATCTTGGGAGACAATATCTTTTTTGGTGACGGTTTGTCAGTTTTACTTAAAAAAGCGTCAAAACAAAAAGAAGATGCAACGCTATTCGGCTATTGCGTAAAAGATCCGCAAAGATACGGCGTTATCGAATTTGATGAAAACAATAAAGTAATCTCCATAGAAGAAAAGCCAAAAAAGCCAAAATCCAATTATATAATTACCGGTCTTTATTTTTATAATAATAATGTGGTAAAAGTTGCTAAAGGACTTAAACCATCTTGGAGAAAAGAACTGGAGATAACAGATATAAATAATACCTATCTAAAAATGGGAAAATCAAGGGTGATCTTGCTAGGAAGAGGATATGCCTGGTTTGACATAGGAACTTGTGAATCTTTGATCGACGCCTCTATTTTTATAAAAACTATAGAAGAAAGACAGGGTTTTAAAATAGGCTGTATTGAGGAAATTGCTTATAGGATGGGCTATATTAATAGAAAGCAACTTAAAAATTTAGGAAAGCAGTTTAATACAAGTTATGGAGAATATTTATTAAGGATATTAGATGAGAAAAGATAAGATCCTTATATTTGGTAATGGCTTTATCGGTAATAGATTGAACGAAGAGTTTGAAAGCGAGCTTTCTGATAAAAGGATTTATTCCTTCAAAGATGCAGAAGAGGAGATTAACAAATTTAATCCTAAAGTCCTCATTAATTGCATCGGACATACGGGAAGGAATGTCGATGATTGTGAGAAGGATTTGGATAAAACCTTAATGGCTAATACCTTTATTCCTTTTATCTTGGCTGAAGCAGCATTACGTCACAAGATTAAATTTATTCATATAAGCAGTGGCTGTATTTATCACTTTGATTGCTCTAAGGATGGGCCCATAGCTGAAACTAAAATTCCTGATTATTTTGAACTTTTTTATAGCAGGACAAAGATTTATTCTGAACGGGCCCTGGAAGTGTTAGCTAAGATATTTCCTGTTTTGCTCCTAAGAATTCGCCTTCCCCTAGATAACCGTCCTCATCAAAAAAATCTCCTTAATAAATTAATTAACTACAAAAAAACCATTGATATTCCCAATTCCGTTACCTATGTTCCTGATTTTATAAAAACCCTGAGGCATCTAATTGAAATTGAGGCGAGGGGAATCTATAATGTGGTGAATAAAGGCGCTTTAAAATATCCTGAACTTTTGGAGATGTATAAAAAATTTGTTCCTGATTTCGAATATAAGATAATCGGTTTTAATGATTTAAATTTAGTAAGGACCAACCTTATTTTATCAACGAAAAAATTAGAGAAGACAGGTTTTAAGGTAAGGGATATCCACGAGGTTCTAGAAGAATGCGTAAAAGATTATTTAAAATATTAGCAACGGGTGGAGCGGGTTTTATTGGCAGCGAATTTATTAGGCAGGCAGTAAAAAAAGGTTATAAAATTATAGTCATTGATAAATTAACTTACTCTGGAGATTTAGAAAGAGTTAAGGAAGTAGAGGGAGGGTATAAATTTTATAGAGTAGATATTTGTAACAAAAAGCAAATAGAGGAAATATTTAAAGTAGAAAAAGTTGACATAGCGGTCCATTTTGCTGCTCAGACCCATGTGGACAGAAGCATTTTGAACCCGAATCCTTTTATAGAAACTAATATCAAAGGGACGCAGGTTTTATTAGATGCAGCAAAAAAATATGGAATTGAAAAATTTTTTCATATATCGACGGATGAAATTTACGGTGAAATAAAAAAAGGAAAATTTAGCGAAAATTCACCTTTAAGGCCTAATTCTCCCTATGCTGTAAGTAAGGCAGCTGCAGATATGCTTGTAAAAGCATATCATAGGACTTATAATCTTCCTGTAGTTGTAATACGGCCCACTAATACCTACGGACCTTGGCAATATCCTGAGAAGTTCATTCCCTTGACAATCCTTAAGATTTTAAGGCAAGAGAAAATCCCCGTATATGGCGATGGCAGAAATATAAGAGAATGGCTTTATGTAGAGGATTGCGTAGAAGGGATTTATCAGGTGATAGAGAAAGGTAAAACAGGAGAGATTTATAATTTAGGAAGCGGAGAAGAAAAGCAAAATATAAAGATGATAGAGCAAATTCTTAAAATTCTGAATAAATCTGGGAGTCTAATTGAATTTGTTAAAGATCGTCCGGGTCACGATTTTAGATACAGATTAAATTCTGAGAAGATTTACGAAGAGATTGGTTGGCAACCCAAGGTAAAGCTTAAAGATGGGATAAATTTAACTTTAGATTGGTGCCTCAAACATAAAAATTGGCTTTTAAGTAAATGGAAGAGAATTGAATATTTATATGAATAAGCATCCATTGAATGCAGATGGTCAGTATATTACCGGCTTAATACCCCAGGATTTTTTAAAAAATACAATAAAGAACGGCAGGTTAAAAGGTGATGTTTCGAGATAAAAAAAGAATTCATTTTATTTATCTTCTTATAGACATTTTTCTTATTTGCTCCTGTTTTTATCTAAGTTATAGATTAAAATTTGGTCTTATACTATATCCTCAAAGCCCACCCCTATTAAAAAATTACTCATCTTTATTCATTTTTTGGGGTGTTATATTAATTTTATTCTTAAATAACTATCGCCTTTACTCTACGGATCGTTCTTTGACTATCCCCCTGGAGATTCTGCAGGTATCTAAGGCAGTGATAACCGCTTCTATTGTCCTTGCCGTAGTTATTTTTGGATTAAAGATAGCATTTATGTCGCGATTTATCTTTATCGTGGCAAGCCTATCTTTATTTGTTACTTTATCTTTTTGGCGGACGGTTAAAAGAATCATCATCAGACATAGGATTACTCAAGGTTACTATAATTTTAATCTTTTAATTGTGGGTGCTGGTAGGGCCGGTAGGGAACTAGTGGAAGAAATAGAGGAAAATCCTTATTTAGGTCTGCGGATTGTCGGTTTTCTGGATGATTACAAGGTAGATAACATTAAAGACTACAAGATCTTAGGAAAAATTAAAGATTTAGAGAAAATAGTTCGGCGGAATTTCGTCGATGAAATCTATCTTACCATTCCTTCGCAGCGAAAGTTAGTATCAGAAGTTATTTCACGCGGGATAAAATTAAGAAAAACGGTGCGAGTTCTGGCAGATAATTTTGAAATACCCACATATCAGGTTAAAATAAATTATGTTGGTCTTCTTCCCCTGGTTAGCTATTACGAACAGAGCATGCACGGGACAGACCAGGCGATTAAGAGAATATTTGATATATTGGTATCTCTTGCAGCCTTGATTATAGCCCTCCCTTTATTTTTAATTATTGCCTTTTTGATTAACATGGATAGCCCCGGCCCTGTATTTTATATTTCTCAGCGCGCCGGTAGGAAATCTAAAATATTTAATTTCTATAAGTTTCGTTCGATGTATGCAGGCGCGGATAAAGAAAAGGCTACTTTGCTTTCCAGGTCAGAAGTCAAAGGCCCAGTATTTAAGATAAAGAAAGACCCTCGAATGACCAGAATCGGTAAGATTTTAAGAAGATATAGTTTAGACGAATTACCCCAGCTAATTAATGTCTTAAAAGGTGATATGAGCTTAGTTGGGCCTCGCCCACTTCCCATGGAAGAGTCTAGCAAGTGTGAAGAATGGCAGCTTCGCCGTTTAGAAGTTAAGCCGGGAATAGCTTGCCTGGCACAAGTCAGAGGCAGGAGCGATTTGAGTTTTTATAAATGGTCAAAGTGGGATTTGTGGTATATCGATAACTGGTCTTTCGGCTTAGATATGAGGATATTATTATGGATAATTCCTGCCGTACTTAAGAGAAAAGGTGCTTATTAAGATGAAACAAAAATGCCAACCCAAGAATCTAAAAAGAGTTACGAATTTTTTTTCCCCCAAAGTCTTTATCCGGACTTTCGGCTGGCCGTTGGTGCAAGTGGCGAGGGATGATTCCCAAGCTTCTTGCTAGTATAGCTAGTTGTGATTAGATAAATTTCGCTTATTTCTTCCGAATTCTAATTGCAAAAAAAGGATGACGATGGTATATTTGTACATTGGGGAAAGATAATAAAAAACCAAATTTTTAGCTAAAACAGGGTTTCTTTGGAGGATCGGCAAGAGATATTGTGATGAAGGACCAGTTTAGTAAGACTGCGCTCAAAGGATATCAGCTGAAGAAAGGGGAGGAGTCACATGAATTACGGAAGGATTTATAGAGGCGCCGCAGTCTTTAAACAGATAGTGTACGCAAAGATGACGGGCAAGAGAATGCCCATCAGGATCGCGTTACAGTTGACCAAGTATTGCAACATGAGGTGTAATTACTGTTACGTGAATTTTGACAGATATAAGAACATCGCCGATCGATCGAAAAAAGAACTATTCGATACGATTGATGAGTTATACAGGCATGGGATGCGGTGGCTATGGTTTCTGGGGGGCGAGCCCATGATCCGTGATGATTTTGGAGAGATTATAGATTATGCACAACACAAGGGTATTTTCTGTGATATGAATTCAAATGGCGTACTGATAAATAAGAAGAACATCGATGTCGTCAAAAAACTCGATGGTGTTTGTATCAGCATTGATGGCGATGAGGAGTCGAATGATTACTACCGCGGTAAAGGTTCTTATGAGAAGGCGATGATGGCCGTCAAATTATTGAGAGAGCATAATGTAGCAGTGAGGATACATTCCGTACTGACCAAAAGGACATGGAAGACCCTGGACCATGTCGCACAGGTCTCCAAAGAGCTCGGAACTTCTTTCGTATTTGTAGAGGTCCTGAAGAATGAACCCGATGAGAACGATCACATTTTGACCAGCGATGAAGAAAAACAATTTTATACCAAATATATGGAATATAAAAGGCGTGGTTATCCCATATTGCATTCTTTTCGTGATATTCACTATGTGATTAACTATCCTAAAAAAAATGGCGAAAAAATTTATCGAGACGAAGCATCAAAATTTCCCCATTATTCTTATGTGCCCTGTTTATCTGGTGACCTCTTAGGTTTTCTGGATATCGATGGACGGCTTTATTCATGTAACGGAACCTGGGAGCACGGGTTGAATTACTATGACGTTGGTTTAAAGAAGGCATGGGATTATCTGGGAACCAGAACATGTGTTTCCTGTAACTGTATTGGAATGATCAAGCTACACTCCCTTTTCAGACTCGATCTAGTAGCTTTATTAGATGACATTAAACTGTGCCACTTGTATTTGGGAAAACAGCATGGTAGCATAGCCAAAAAGGGGGTGCAGTATGAGTGACCTCTCTCCCTTAAATATACAAAAAGGAAGAGGTCATGACAATTTGTGAGGTCGGTCTGCAAGATTGTGAGTTAATTACAGCTCCATTTTCCCGATCATGCCGTTATCATAAAATTCAAAGCCAAAAATTTCATGGCCAAAACCTTTACCCGTCTGGCCTTTGTCCGCATCTTTACATAGCCGCATATCCATACGGACTAGCCCTTTTGTATGATGGAAGGATTTCCGGCCAATTTGCGCGAGTTCGATGCCCTTCCCCTACTCATAGCGTTGAACTGAATATTAGAGTCCGCTATTCATGGTCTGCCGTATTAAGATATTTTAAGCGGGTTGCCATTCGTTTTCTTCAATTGATCGGCATTGACGCGGAGTATCCCGATAAAGACATCGTTCTTGAAATTACGCGTGTCCATGGCGAATGCCCTCGCGGGCTTAAAAAAGACCAGTTATTTTTATTAAACGTTAATAACCCGATAGAATTATGTCCTGCTAGTTTTTATGCTTCTTACCCAGGTTTCATCAAAAGTTCGATTAAACCAGAAAAAACAACAACTGGAAAAAAGAATACGGTTCACTGCCCAGATCCTTTTGGGGTGCACTATGAAACAAAAGGTGATGTCGCTGATTGTCAAGATTTCGTTTCTGCTAAGCTGGAGGTCGTAAACGAGCATGGGAATTGTCCCTTGGGTCATCGGACGGGAGATGGGTTTGGGTTCGAAGAAGTTATCCCGAGCGGGTTATGTGTTTTAGCATTTCATTCGGTTTATCCGTACTATGTCACCTTGATCCACGGAGGGGTTTTTGAATGGGTTAGACACCATGAGTTCGTCAAGGTCCAATGTCCCCAAGTCAAAGGGATTATTATGGAAGTGGAGTCTGTACGCAGAGGTGCTTCGGGCGATGGTGCCGTAAAAGTTAGAGTTATAAAAACATTAGGGGGATGTCCCAAGGGCCACAAGTGTGGAGATGAATTTGTCATTGACTCTGGTAAACAGCGATTCTGTTATAAAGCTTTGGCGGGATTGATTCCTTTCAAAACTTTAGCCGGCAAATCGGATGAAAAATATTCCTGTATTGGAATAAAGGATTTCTTAACGTTTAAAGTGAAGTAAGAAATGAAAAACACTGTTCAAAGAAAAGCAATATTAACCGGCGCCTCTGGCGGGATTGGCGAAGAGATGGCGAAAATCCTTTTGAAGAGAGGATATTCGGTCGTGCTGGTTGGGCGAAACAAGCACAAGCTGGAAGAGATTGTTAACAATGCCGGAAACGATTTTGATGCAAATTGTTTCTATTTTGTTTGCGATCTCGAGAAAGAGGATGATGTCGCGCGGTTGATTGCGGCATACCCGGAGACCGATGTGCTGATTAACAATGCTGGATTTTGTACATATGGTTTTTATCATAAGTTGCCCTGGGAGAAAGAACAAAGCATGATCGCAGTTAACCTTATTGCTGTTTGCCGGCTCTCACACCATTATGTGCGGGGGATGATGATTCGCAATTACGGTAAAATACTGAATGTGGCATCGACCGCAGGTTTAACTCCGGTTCCGTTTTGCTCCACGTATTCCGCGACGAAAGCGTTTATTATTAATTTCTCCAAATCCCTTGCCCTCGAATTAAAGGACAGTAATGTCAGCGTTTCCTGCTTATTGCCTGGGCCTACCAATACGGGTTTTTGGGATGCATCGAATATGACCAACAAAGTTAGTAACGTCAGAACACAATACAGCAGTCCTCGAGAAGTGGCTGAATTCGGAATCAGGCTTATGGAGCAAGGCAAGGTTTGCGGAATTCCCGGTTTAAAAAATCGATTAAAACAGACCATCAAGCATTATTTTCCCGAATGGCTGACTTTTTTGATTATGCGAAAACACATGTTGCATCCCTTGCTTTACACGGATGATCTGTACAAGGAGTGAAATAAACTAATGCGTTATTGAGGGTTTTCGATTCTTACCGGAGGTTATCGTCATGCCAAAAATGGCGTTGTTCTCACTGGATGTTCTGGACAATGTTGAGAAGTTTGCCAGGTCTTTGACAAGGGTGGGGTGGGAGATTATTGCTTCGAAGGAAACTCTCGGTGTCCTCTCTAGGAAGAATATCCCCGCGCTCGACATAGCCGACTTCGTTGGAATTAGACAAGATTACGGTTTCCCGCCAACGCTTCATCCTAAAATTGAGTTATATTTAACATCATCCAGAGGCCCCCGCATCGATTTGGTCTATGTCGTGCCGTATCCTTGGTCGAAAGGTAATGATGTCGGCGGAACTACATTGTTAGCCTTGGCGGCCAAAGGCAACCGGATTCCGGTTATGTTGGTGCCTGATATGGCAAAGGTAGTCGGAGAGATAGGGAAGAATGGTAAAATATCCGAACAATTACATAGGGAACTAATTAATAAGGCCAATTTTTTTGCGGCAAATCATTATGGCGATTTAATTACCGATAGGAAAAATCACGATGTGATTACCGGGAATCGTCTATATGATTTGATGAATGGTGAAAATCCTTATCAGATCCCTGCGGAATTATTTTCAACTAAGGTAACTGATTTTTTATCCATTTCAAACTTCAAGCAGATTTCTGGCTGCCCGCCTTGCTTTACGAACTTGGCGGACTCCGATGCGATTATTACAACGATGTGTCTGGCAGCGGAAGCCTTTAAATTAAAATACAAAAAAATTCCTTATATATGCATTGTTGCCAAGCATGGCAATGCCTGCGGTATGGCGGCGAGTTGGAATGAACCATCCGCAGCTATTGAGGGAGCCTTATTTGGCAATCCCCGCGCTAGTTGGGGGGGCGAATTGATTTCCAATTTCGAAATTGATAGTAATCTGGCAAAGTTGCTATTTAAAAGTGACGAGCGTAAAGAGATCGTCGGGGATGCGGCCTGGATGCTAGATGTTGTTTTGGCTCCACGTTTCACCGAAGCGGCCATCGAAATACTCAGCAAACGCGTTAATCGCAAGCTACTTCAAAACGATTCATTACGCAGTCCCTTCCTGTCCATGTCCAGATATGCGTATCGTTTCGTGAGAGGCGGATTCATTCGTCAGCCCCCGAATAAGTTTGTACTGGACTTTCGCAATGTAAAACTCACCGGGCCGAAGCTGGAGCGTCATCTCATTGACTCCATCATTATCGCTTGGGCGGTAGCTTGGAGCTCTAACCATGGGGGCAACGAGATTTGCATTACTAAAGATTCCAGGCTTTTGGCGGTCGGTGGATGACCTTCAACTATTGACGCTGCATCGACAGTTGTCATCCGGGCAAAAAATTTGGGCCATAGCTTAACCAATTGTGTGTTTGCCGCTAACGCCTTTTTCCCTTTCACTGACGCGCCAAACATTTTGGTACAGGCCGGTGCTCGAGGAGGCCTAGTAACTGCAGGGGGAACGCGGGCAAAGATGGTGGAGGCTTTTTTTAGGAAGAACGGACTCAGTATTATTTATCTTCCCGCACAATTTCGTGGATTTTCTCGCCATTAGTGTCCTGAGATAAACCTTTATCAATAAAAAAGTATTTCTTCGAACTTTTGGCTGAGCAATGGCGACATTGGCGCATAAAATTTAATTCACCTTTTTTCATAACAAGCAGTTAACAATAAATCAGCGTCACGCAAATTCATCGCCTTAGAGAGTTTTATGTAAACCTGAATGAAGTAAAATAAAAGTACGCAATTCATTATGAAAGAAGCAGTTAAGACAAAAAAAGTCTACATCCGTACCTTCGGTTGTCAAATGAATGTCCGCGACTCTGAGGTTATTGAAGGACTTCTAGCCAATAACGGTTACCGATTAACGGATAGCGACAAAGAAGCTGATATTATAATCTTTAATACCTGTTCAGTCCGGCAGCACGCAGAAGATAAGGTTTGGTCAGAGATTGGCAGATATAAAAAGGGACAGTCCCCTTCGGGGACAGTCCCTTTTATCGGTGTTGTTGGTTGTATGGCACAGAATTATAAAGAGGCAGTCTTCGAAAAAGTGCCGCAGGTTGATTTCGTCGTGGGCCCGAGCGACATTGCTAAAATTCCGGAAATTATTAAGCGGATAAGGGAGCAAAAGTCAGAAGCCAGAGGCAACAGTTTATTTGAATTTAAAATTTGGGAGACAAATGGTAGTGTCCGTCCCGAAGAAATTTACCATACCGGATTTTACAGCGATAAAAACCATGCCTATGTAGTGATTTCCGAAGGTTGTTCTAATTTTTGCTCTTATTGTGTGGTGCCTTTCGTAAGGGGAGAATTGCACAACCGTAATTACAAAGATATCCTAAGCGAAATAGAAGGGGCGGTTGGCTTAGGTATCAATAAAATTACTTTATTAGGACAGAACGTTAATGCCTATCAATATGACGGCGTTAATTTCGTTAAGCTCGTTGAGCGCGTTAATTCTGTTAAGGGATTGAAAGAGTTCAGTTTTATTACCTCTCACCCTAAAGATACGAGTTCGGATTTATTTAAAGTCATGGCAGACTCAGAAAAACTAAAAAAATACCTGCATCTTCCGGTGCAATCGGGTTCGGATAAGATTCTTAAATTGATGAACCGCGGCTACACGAGAAAATTTTATCTGGACTTAGTAGATAATTATCGTAAGATTGTAAAAGAGGCAGAGCTAACTACGGATATCATTATCGGTTTTCCCACAGAGACAGAAAACGATTTTCAGGATACGCGCAGTTTAGTAGAGGAAGTAAGATTTGATGCCGGTTATATTTTTAAATATTCAATCCGTCCGCACGCCGAAGCAGCAAAATTAGTTGACGATGTGCCAGTGCAGGAGAAAGAAAGAAGGCATAAAATAATATTAGAGTTGCAAAAAGACATATCGCGGAAGAAAAAATGTTGATTCGAATAGTCACAGAGCCACAAAGTCACCAAGCCACAAGGTTAAGGTACTTTGCACTTGTGACGTGCTGTCTTTGTGTCATGGCGACATGCAACTTTGCTTATGCCCTGGATTTAGACCAGGCAAAAATATATTTTTTAAAAGGTGATTACGCACAGTCTATCAATGAATGCGAAAATCTGCTTGCGCATTCACAGTATTCTCGGAATTTAGATGAGCTGTATTATATCTTAGGCCTAAGTTATTTAAAGCAGGGCAACTTTTTACGTGCCTCAGACATCTTTGAGATTATCATTAAGGAATTTAAGGATAGTAATTTTAACGAGCTGGCAATGTTAGGCCTGGGAGATGTTCTTTTCTTGAAGGCCGATTATGAGAACGCAGCAAGTAAATATCAGCAGATTATGAGTAGTAATCCCCGTACTAACCTCAGTAGCCTACTCTTTTTTAAGCTGGCGCAGGTTTCTCTAAAGCGGGGCAATTGGCAGGAGGCGCAGGGGTATTTAGGCCGCTTAAATAAAGAATACCCCTTAAGTTTTGAGGCGAGAATGGCCAAAAATTTACCCCAGCAGGAATTTTACTTTACGGTGCAGGTGGGTGCATTTTCCAATCTTAATAATGCGAAAAAACTCTGCCAAAAATTGCTAGACCAAGGTTATTCTGCTTATATTCACGAGCCTCAACCCGATGAGCCAACAAGCTTCCGGGTGAGGGTAGGAAGATTAGAGTCGTTTTACCAGGCAAAGGAATTAGAGCAGAAACTTGCAAACGAAGGCTACCCGACTAGGATTTATCCCTAATGGCAAACCGCAAATCCTTCGGCAAGCTCAGGACACTTCGCCGAAGGACACTGAGCAAAGTCGAAGTGCCGTCTATCGCAGATAAAAAAGATACGCTTGTTTTTATCGTTGGCCCGACCGCAGTAGGTAAAACAGAAGTCGCGATGAAATTAGCTAGGAGATTAGATGCCGAGATTATTTCCTGCGATTCAATGCAGGTTTACAAAAAAATGAATATTATTACGCAAAAGCCATCCGGGATAGAAAAGCGCAAAGTCAGGCATCATCTTATCGGTGTCGTATCCCCGGAAAAAGAATACAATGTTGCAGATTATCAAAAACAGGCGGTTTTAAAAATAAAAGATATTTTGAGAAGAGGCAAGGTTCCCTTGTTTGTTGGCGGCACCGGTTTCTACGTGTCTGTTTTATTAGACGGAATATTCCAAGAAGATGTGAAAAAGAGAAAAATACGCGCCAGGCTATATCGAGAAGCAGCAGAATACGGCAGAAAAAAACTTTATCGCAGGTTAGTCAAGGTAGACCCTCAAGCAGCAGGAAAGATTCATCCGCATGACCTCAGGCGCCTGGTCAGGGCTTTAGAGGTCTATGAAAATACAGGAGTCCCTATTTCAGAATTGCAGCAGAGAAGAAAAGGGCTGAGCAATGATTATAGGGTGAAGATTTTTTGCCTCAATAGAAATCGGCAGGAATTATACCGGCGCATTGAGCAACGGGTTGAAGAGATGTTTAAGACGGGTTTGCTGAAGGAGGTTAAGAATTTATTAGCTTTAAGATTAAGTAAAACCGCAGCGCAGGCAATAGGTATAAAAGAAATTAAGGGATATTTAGATGGATGCTACGATTTAGAGGAAGCAAAACGACTGATTAAGCGAAATAGCCGGCGTTACGCCAAAAGGCAGCTCTCTTGGTTTAGAAGAGATAAACGTATCAAGTGGATAAAGATCAAGCGTGCTGAAAAAACAAGTGGAGTGCAGCAGAGATTATGGAAAGAGCTCTCTTAGTCACCATCAAATTAAAGTCTGAGAAAGATAGCTGGCCTATCGAAGATAGTGCCCGCGAATTAGAGGAATTAACCCGAAGCAGCGGTGCGCAGGTTTTAGCCAATATTAGCTGTGTGTTGGATAGGCCGGCAGCGGATTTTTTTATCGGAAAGGGAAAGGCAGAAGAAATCGCATCCATCTCTTACGAAGAAAACGCAGAGGTGGTTATTTTTAGCCATGAACTCTCCGGAACGCAGCAAAGAAATCTCGAGGGGATTATCAATAGAAAAACGATTGACCGCACGCAGCTGATCCTGGATATTTTCGCCAGGCACGCCAAGACACCGGAAGGTAAAGCCCAGGTTGAACTGGCACAACTGCAGTATCTTATGCCGCGTTTGATCGGCAAGGGCATACTTCTCTCGCGCCTGGGCGGCGGCATTGGAACGAGCGGGCCAGGAGAAAAGAAACTTGAGGTAGACCGGCGCAGAATCCGTAAGCACATCGATAAATTAAAAGACGACTTAAATCGTTTAAAGACCCACCGGCAAGTAATCAGAAGCAAGCGCAAAGAAGGCAATCTTCCTTCGATTGTGCTGGTAGGCTATACCAATGCCGGCAAATCTACATTGCTCAATTTACTTACCCAGGCCGGGCAGATTGTTCAGGACAGCTTATTTACGACACTTGATCCTTTGGCTAAAAATATGCGCCTGACCAGCGGAGAAAATGTGGTTGTCTCTGATACCGTAGGTTTTCTGCACCATCTTCCGCATCATCTCATCGAAGCCTTCAAGGCGACCTTAGAAGAAGTCCAGGAAGCAGATTTGCTCATCCATGTTTTAGACGCCAGTAACACGCAAATTTATGAACAAAATAAAGCAGTGATTGTGGTTTTGAAAGAATTGGGTGCGCAGGAAAAACCGATGATTACTGCCTTGAACAAAATAGACCTGATTGATGATAAAACTTGGCTGCAGATGCTGGAAAGAGAATTTAAAGATACGGTGGCGATTTCTGCTCAGTCAGGCCAGAACATTGACCAGTTGCTCAAAAAAATAGAGGAATATTTTGCTTCGACAATGAAGCCGCTTAAGATAATTATCCCGGCCTCAAGAATGGATTTGGTAAATTTGCTCTATCAACAAGGCAGAGTAGAGAAGATAGATTACACAGACAAGGGGATAAAAATTGAGGTGGTTTTGCCGAAAATTATTGCTGATAAGTTATTGAAAAATAAAGAGATAAGTAATCTTGATTAGAATATCTAAAAAAAATTATTAGAATATCTTGACAAAATTATTATCTTATGTTATACTTGCTTTACAATAGAGGAGGTAAACATGGGACTCTTCGATATTCAAATTAGTGTCGATGAGCCGGTTTACGTCATTAGTGTGGTGAGCAAACTTGTAGATATGCCAGTGTGGACCTTGCGCACCTTGGATAAAGCAGGGGTGGTGCGGCCGAAAAGAATCGGAAAGAAGAGCCGGCTTTATTCTTTGAAGGATGTTAAAAAATTGGAATACGTGCATTATTTAATGGAAGATAAAAACGTGAATATCAGCGGAGTAAAAATAATTTTAGAGATGGAAGCAAAAGAATAACCCTTCGACTTCGCTCAGGGTTTATGCTGAGCGGAGCCGAAGCATAATTTTTTTTGCTTTTTAATTAGCACTCTCACCATATGAGTGCCAATTGAAAGGATTAAAATGCGCCTTAAGGCAAAGGTTGTCGGCCAGGATGAGGCAGTTGAAATTATCTCTCATTGTATCCGGCGTTCAATATCAACTTTGGCGCGCGGCCATTAAAGCGAACCATCCAGAGATACATCCAGGATCCGCTTTCGCTCGAGATTATCGAGAGGTCTTTAAAGGAAGGAAGCAGGGTAAAAGTAGATTTGAACGGAAATAAAAGCTTAAGTTTTTCAATAAGTTAATGAAGAGATTGACAAAGCATTAATTTGTGTTAAAATCACTGTTTACCCCGTTAGAAAAGGTATTCTAATGGCAGGATAAGTATTTTTTAGCGGGGTTTAGCACTCTTACTTCAAGAATGCTAATGGTTCGACCTTGCTCACCATTAGCCCTGAGCGAAGTCGAAGGGCTAATAAGAAGAAAGATATGGTAAGAAACGTAGATCATGAATTAAGGAGAAAAGCCATTTTAGCGGCAACCATCAATCGCTACATTAAGCAGGCCTGCGCAGTTGCCTCGGAAGATATAGCCAAGGGTTTTGATTTAAGTTCAGCGACGATTAGAAATATATTCGCTGGGTTAGAAGACGGTGGTTATTTAACGCATGCCTATACTTCAGGCGGCAGGATTCCCACAAAAAAAGGATACCGCTACTACGTTGATTTTTTAATCGCGCAGATGCAACTTCTTCAGGTAGAGAAGGAACAGATTATCAAAGAGTACCACCGGGAGATTAACCGTTTGGAAGATACACTGGAAAAAACCTCGGAACTTATTTCCGCGATGACGCATTACGCGGGCATTGTTTCATTCTTGGGATGGCAGGGCAGGTTTTTTTATAATGGGATAAGCCTGATTTTAGAACAGCCGGAGTTTAAAGATTTTCTTAGGCTACGCCATTTAATCAGGATGATTGAAGAGAAGGAGCAGTTACTTAATATCATCAACCGTGAATTTTCCGATAAGGTAAAGGTATATATCGGCGAAGAACTGGGCTGTCCGGAGATGGAGAATTGTTCTCTGGTGGTTTCCTGTTATCGCATTAAAAATAAGCCGCTCGGCCGCTTGGCAGTTTTGGGTCCGATGCGCATGGAATATGACCATATTATTCCTACGTTGGAGTGTATTTCGCAGGAGTTAAGCGAGGCGTTAAGCAGATTTTAGATAACGATATGGACGAACTCAAAAAAGACCAGAAGGAAGAAAAAAAGCTTGCTGATTCAGAGACGAAGAAAGACGAGGGGACTGTTTCTCTGAAAGAATCCGAGTATTTGAAATTAAAAGAAGAGGCAGCCCGGGCAAAAGAACATTGGGATAAACTGCTGCGCACTCAGGCAGAGTTTGAAAACAGCCGTAAGCGCCTGGAAAAAGAGAAACAGGATTTTGTTAGATTTGCCAATGAAGACATCATCTTAGAATTATTAAATATACTTGACGATTTGGAGCGCGCGGTGGAACTGGCACAGACCAAGCATCAGGATCTATCGGCATTTTTAAAAGGCATTGAGATGGTTTTGGCGCATTTATATGAGATGTTAAAAGAATACGGGGTAAAACCCATGGAGGCAGAAGGAAAATTATTTGATCCGCATTACCATGAAGCGCTGATGCAGATAGAAAATAAAGAGGTACAGGAAAATACCGTTGTCGAGGAATTGCAGAAAGGTTATTTATTAAATGATCGTGTATTGCGTACAGCTAAGGTCAAGGTAGCAAAGAAACCAGGAGGTTAACCATGGCAAAAGTTATCGGAATTGATTTAGGTACTTCCAATTCAGCAGCAGCAGTAATGGAGGGCGGCAGGCCGGTGATTATCCCCTCTGCTGAGGGAGCAGGTGTGGCTTCCGGCAAGGCCTTTCCTTCTTACGTTGCTTTTACCAAGGATGGCCAGCGGCTGGTCGGAGAACCGGCAAGGCGCCAGGCAGTAATCAACCCTGAAGGGACAATTCAGGCTGCCAAGCGTAAG